>Ga0207648_10002403_pt1 | contig 20168 bp, 16 predicted proteins | sample KBSMisM32_FD_184310 | JGI IMG/M metagenome (GOLD analysis project Ga0207648, IMG submission 184310) | Miscanthus rhizosphere microbial communities from Kellogg Biological Station, Michigan, USA - KBS Miscanthus M3-2 (SPAdes) (version 2) | ecosystem: Host-associated > Plants > Roots >...
GGCCAACCGCCAGCCGGTGAAAGAGCGACGCCATATCCGCGAGCGCCAAGGCGAACGAGACGCTGCGCGCCGCCATGGCGTCCACTTCCGCGAGCAGCGCCGGACCGTCGTTGGCTATCAGCGCATCGACAATCCGGTACACGTACTCGGTATCGACGGCGCCCAGCATCGTGCGCACGACGGCTTCCTTCACTTCGCCGCCGCCGTACGCAATCGCCTGATCGAGGAGCGAGAGCGCGTCGCGCGCCGAGCCGTGCGCCGCACGGGCGATCAGGGCGAGTGCCGCCTCGTCGAACTTCACTCCTTCCGCCGCGAGAATCGGCGTGAGCACGTTCGCGATCAACACCGGCGACAGCTGCTTCAGGTTGAACTGCAGGCAGCGCGACAGGACGGTGACGGGGATCTTCTGCGGGTCGGTCGTCGCCAGCACGAACTTGACGTGCTCGGGCGGCTCCTCGAGCGTCTTCAGCATCGAATTGAAGGCGGCTTTCGACAGCATGTGCACTTCGTCGATCAGGTAGACCTTGAAGCGCCCGATCGTCGGCATGTAGCGCGCGTTGTCGAGCACCTCGCGCATGTTGTCGATGCCGGTGTTCGACGCCGCGTCGAGCTCGAGGAGATCGACGAAGCGGCCGGCGTCGATGTCGACGCACGCCGCGCAGGTGCCGCAGGGCTCCGCGGTGACGCCGTTGGTGATGCAGTTCAGGCTCTTCGCGAAGAGGCGGGCGATCGTCGTCTTGCCGACGCCGCGCGTGCCGGTTAGAAGGTACGCGTGATGGAGCCGGTTGTGAGTGAGCGCATTGGTGAGCGCGGTCACCACGTGCTCCTGCCCGACGAGCTCCTTGAACTTCTTCGGCCGCCACTTGCGGGCGAGTGCCTGGTAACTCATCGTGATCGGGGCGTTTGCAGCAGCGGCGGAAAGGGATTTGCCGTCATTTCGGCGTCAGGCGAGGCGCGAGTCGGCGAGAGCGCGGAATGTACATGCACGTACATGAGCGCTCGAGCCGGCGGGCAACAAAGCATGAGGCCGATATGACGAGCAAAAACAATGGGTGGCGAGCCGTTCCCCCGGCACTTGCAACGGCTCGCTATGGCTGCTTCCTTCCGGACCTGACCAGATTCACGACGCTGCAATGCGGGGCGACCCGCCGTTGATCGGTTGCGCACGAGGCGCAGGTGTCGATTATCGGCCATCGCGATCATTGCGGCAAGCGCGCGCTCTCCATTAGAGATTGTCATGATCCCCCCGACGGCCGCGAGCAGGCGTGTCGCTATAATCCTCCGCTGCGCCGGTCGGTCTCGGCGCACCACAGCGCCATGCCAACGACAGTGCATTCGTCGCGTCGCTACCTCGCAGTCCTGGCAGGCCTTGCCGTGGCAGTGGGAATCGCGCTGTATCCGCTGCTCCGCGGCAGTCGCGGCCCCTTGCCTCCGCCCAAAAAATCCAATGAGCTCATCGTTCTGGTCCGTCCGGGACCGGCATTCTTCTTCACGGGCCCCGAGGGCGCGTTGACCGGATTCGACGTCGACCTCATGCGAAGGTTCGCCGAAGAAAAGAAGCTTTCGCTGCGATTTGCCGTCGCCGACACCGCGGCGCAGGTGATTTCCGCCGTCGCCAACGAGGAAGCGCATATCGGTGTCGGCGGACTCTACCGGCCGTTGGCGATGGCGTCGGCGGCATCGAAGGCCGGGCCATCGGAAACCGGCGGTGGCAGCGCCGACGCGCCGCTGCCGGAAGTGCTCTGGACGACACAGGTAGCGTCCGCCGAGCCCGTGCTCATCTACAACAGCGACGGCTACAAACCGGCGAACTGGGATGCGCTCGCGGGCGACACCGTCGCGTTCGTCCCCGACGAGGGTTTCGCGTACGAAATCCACACGGTTCGCATCGCGCACCCGGAAATCAAGTGGAATCCGCTCGCGCTGCCGTCGGTGGCCGGCCTCATCTCCCAGGTGTCCGATGGCACGGTCAGCTACGCGATCGTCGGCTCGCTCGCAGCGTCGCTCTCGCGCAACATCTATCTCGACTTCGATGTCGCGTTCCCCGCCGGTGGAAAGCGCGATATCGCGTGGGCAGTGGCGCCGCGCTTCACCGATCTCAGGAAGGACCTCGACGCGTTCATCCTGCGCGTGCGCAAGGACGGCACGCTCGCCCGTCTCACCGACCGGTACATGCCCGATCCCAGGCAGATCCAGCGCATCGACGCCGAGATGCTGCAAGGGCGCATTCGCACGCTGCTGCCCCGGTACCAGTCGCTGTTCCACAATGCACAGGAGAAGAGCGGCATCGAGTGGCGTCTCCTCGCGGCCATCGCCTACCAGGAGTCGCAATGGGATCCGGCCGCCACCAGCGCCACCGGCGTCCGCGGGCTGATGCAGATCACCGAAGACACTGCCCGCCACCTGGGGCTCGAGAACCTCATGGACCCCGCGCAAAGCGTCGTTGCCGCGGCGCGCTACCTTCGCGACTTGAAGGCGAAGCTGCCGGAGCGCATCCCGGAGCCCGACCGCACCTGGCTCGCTCTCGCGGCGTTCAACATCGGTCTCGGCCACCTCGAGGACGCGCGCATCCTTGCCCAGAAGCAGAAGCTCAACCCCGACTCGTGGAGCGACGTGAAGAAAGTGCTCCCACTGCTCGCACTGCCCGAGTATCACCAGTACGCGAAGCTCGGCTATGCGCGTGGCGGAATGCCGGTGGCGTTCGTCGATCGGGTCCGCGGCTACTACGACGTGCTGCTGGCGCACACGACGCCGCATCGGTCACGGCTCGGCGCGCTGGCGGCGGCGAACGAGCCGCAATCCCCGCCCGCCGCAAAGACAACCAAATAGGCCTGCATGATGGAGCAATGGATCGATTGGCTGACCGAGCCCGAAGCGTGGATTGCGCTCTTGAGCCTCACCGCGCTCGAAATCGTCCTCGGCGTCGACAACATCATTTTCATTTCGATCCTGGTCGGCCGCCTGCCCGCGCACCAGCGCTCCCGGGCCCGCATCATCGGCCTCGGACTCGCGATGGTGATGCGCATCGCCCTCCTCCTCTCGCTCGCGTGGATGATGCGGCTCACCGAACCGCTGTTCACCATCACGCGCTGGGAGTTTTCGGGGCGCGATCTCATCCTGCTCGTGGGCGGGCTCTTCCTGCTCGTGAAATCGGTGCTCGAGATTCACAACGCGCTGGAAGGCGAAGGCGCGGAAGGCGACGCGGGGCCGAAAGCCGCGCACTTCGTCGGAACCCTGGTCCAGATCGCCATCATCGACATCGTGTTCTCGCTCGATTCCGTCATCACGGCGGTTGGCATGGTCAACGAAATCCCGGTAATGGTGCTCGCCATCGTCATTGCCGTCGGCATCATGATGTTCGCAGCGAAGCCGATCGGCGACTTCGTCGACACGCACCCCACGATCAAGATGCTCGCGCTCTCCTTCCTGATCCTGATCGGCGTCGCGCTCGTCGGCGAAGGCTTCGAGCTGCACATTCCCAAGGGTTACATCTACTTCGCGATGGCCTTCGCAGTAGCCGTGGAAATGCTGAACCTCCGACTGCGCAAGGAGCGGCAGCCATTGAAGCTGCGCAAGGATCTCGAAGAAGACGCGGGCCGCGGCGCCGGAAAGCCGTGACCCGCCGCAACGACTTCGTCTTCCCGGTCAGACCGGCGGTCAATCCCGCATAATGGCGGGTTATGGGACGCGTCGCGCGGTGGCTCGCCTTTCTCCTTCTTCTGGCGGCAGCGATCTGCGGGCCGGCGCAGGCAGCCACCGTTTTCATCGAAGACCTCACGTGGACGGAGCTGCGGGACGAGATCGTCGCCGGCAAGACCACGGTGATCGTTCCCATCGGCGGCACCGAGCAGAGCGGTCCGCACATGGCGCTCGGCAAGCACAATGTGCGAGTCAAGGCGCTGGCGCAAAAGATTGCGCTCGCGCTGGGCAACGCGCTGGTGGCGCCAGTCGTGAGCTATGTCCCCCTGGGATCCGTCCATCCGCCGACGGGGCACATGCGCTTTCCGGGGACCATCACGGTGCCCGACGCAACGTTCGAGCGGGTGCTCGAATCCGCGGCACAGAGCTTTCGGCTGCACGGCTTTCGCGACATCGTCTTCATCGGCGACCATGGCGACTACCAGAAAAACCTGACGGCGGCCGCGACGCGACTCAATCGCGAGTGGGCGACGTCAGGGGTCCGGGCCCACGCCATCGTCGAGTACTACGGGGCGACCAAGACCTACGCGCGCGCGCTCAAGAGCCGCGGCTACAGCGACGCCGAAATCGGCACGCACGCCGGGGTCGCGGACACCTCGCTGACATTGGCGGTCGACCCGGCGCTGGTTCGTCGCGACAAGCTCGCTTCCAGTGCGGCGAACGGCTCGGCCGACGGCGTGACCGGCGATCCACGCCGGTCGTCCGCCGAGTTGGGTCAACTCGGTGTCGACGCGATCGTCGCCGCAACCGTTGATGCCATTCGTCGTGCCACGTTGCGGCGCTGAGCTGCGAACGTGGTTCCACCCATTCACCCTCCGTTTCAGCCGCCTCTGGACACGAAAGACGCAATCGCCCCGATAATCGGCGGCGATCTCGCCAGCGTGCCGAGTCAGAAGTCAGGAGCTTCCATGCTGTTGCAAAATGTCTTTCGTTCGCTGCCGCGCGCGATATGGCTCGCCGCCGGAGCTGGCGTTTCGCTCTGTCTCGGCAGCGTGGTCGGGCCCGTCGCCGCGCAAGGTCCCGCCGCGACGCCGAGCCCCGGAACGCCAGCCGCCGCCATCGCCACCGTTCCCGGCATGCCGCCCGTTGTCGATCCCGCCAACCTCTACAGCGAAACGGGATCGGCAAAGCTGAGCCCGGCGGTCGCCGGCGATCTCCCGCGCGTCTACGTCCCCCATCTGCAAAGCAACGACGTCTATGTGATCGATCCGGCGACGTACCAGGTCGTCGACAAGTTCAAGGTCGGCTTGAATCCGCAGCACGTGGTCCCGTCGTACGACCTGCGCACGCTGTGGGTCGCCAACAACGCGGAGAACACAAAGCGCGGCAGCCTTACTCCGCTGGATCCGAAAACCGGAAAGCCCGGGAAAGCGATCGCGGTCGACGACCCCTACAACATGTACTTCTCGCCCGACGGCAAGTCGGCGATCGTCGTCGCCGAAGCGATGAAACGGCTCGACTTCCGCGACCCCGTGACGATGCAGCTCCAGTACGCGATCGACGTGCCGCGCTGCGCCGGAATCAATCACGCGGATTTTTCGATCGACGGCCGATACGCGATCTTCACCTGCGAGTTCTCCGGCACGGTCGCCAAGATCGATCTCGTCAACCGCAAGGTGCTGGGCTATACGCAGGTGATCCAGCCGGGGCGACCCACGAAGGTCGTCAAGGGGCCCGACGGCAGGGACGAAACGATCTGCACGACCTGGAAGGGCATGCCGCAGGACATTCGCGCGTCACCCGACGGCAAGCTCTTCTTCGTCGCCGACATGATGGCCGACGGTGTCCACGTCGTCGACGGCGAAAGCCTGCGGCAGGTCGGCTTCATCGAGACCGGCAAGGGAACGCACGGCCTCTATCCGAGCCGCGACGGGAAGAAGCTCTACGTCGCCAATCGCGGCTCGAACAAGATCCACGGTCCGCCGAAGGGCAAGGGAGGCGTGTCCGTCGTCGACTTCGCGACGCGCAAGGTCGTGGCCGACTGGCCGATACCCAACGGCGGCAGTCCCGACATGGGCAACGTCAGCGCCGACGGCAAGACGCTCTGGCTGTCCGGCCGCTACGACAACGTCGTCTACGCGTTCGACACCGAGAGCGGCGCCGTCAGGATCATCCCCGTCGGCAAGGAACCGCACGGGCTTACCGTGTGGCCGCAACCAGGCCGCTACTCGCTGGGGCACACCGGCAACCTGCGCTAGCAGTCCTCGACGTCCCGCCGCTCACTCGATCACGTAGCCTGCACGGTCCGATACGCGCCAGCCCAACTCGCGGGCGGCCTGGATCAGCACTGGCGATGCGATGCCCGCCACGACCAGGTCGCGTTGGCCCCGTTCTCGATCCGCGCGCCCCGCAAGCTCGGCAACCTGCTCGGTCCAGCTGAAGTAGTCGACTGGCAGGGCGAGCAGGCGCCGGCCGCTGGCGAGCCGGGCCACGACCGACTGGTCGAGCGCGATCAGCTCACGCGCGGGGTCGTTGGTGCCGGCAGAGCGCCGGATCATGCGCAGTTGCTGGATCAGGAAGAAGGCATGGGCCTCGCTGCGCGCGCCGATGGCGATACGCAGCAGGCCCTCCTCGCCCCGAACCCGTCCGAGACCCTCGAGCGCGTTGACGAACGAGAGTTGCAGCGTCGGCGTGAAGGTGGTGTTGCGCAGGAAGCTCTTGGCCAATTCCGGCGAATTGCCGCGCGCGACGAGCCGCGGCTCGAGCTTGTTCTTGATCTCATCCGGACTCAAGTCCCAGACCAGCCCGTCGAGGCGCTTCGTGACCTTGAGCGCCGTTCCCGCCACTCCGCCCACCGCGCTCGTGGCGAGGCTCACCGGGACCGCGCCGGCGACGGACGCCCAGGCGAGCTCCTCGAGCCGCTTCTGCAACAACGGGTTGCCGGTGTACGGATCGATCCCCGCCGCCTTGGCGAGCGCGCGACGCGCACGGTTCAGTCCGGCGAACTCCTTCGCGTAGTCGGTCACGATGGCCTCGCCCGACTTCGTACCGCCGCCCTTCGCGCTGGCGCTGATCGCGCCGGCGGCCCCGCTCAGCTTGTCCGCGGTTCGTACGAAGAGGCGTCCGACACCTGCGGGGATTCCGGTGATGGTGCCGACCGGATCACTGGCCACCCGCACCACGCCGTTGATTGTCTTGCCCGCGGACTCGGCAATCGCGTCGGCGAAAACCTTGGTGTGGCTGATCGTGTCCAGCTCCGCCAGCGCCGGCATCTCGGCAATGCGCAGGATCAACACAACGCCTCCGGCCGCATCGATTGCGCCCCAGTCGCTCCGGATCGAAAACTGGCCGAGGAAGTTCTTGACCTGCGTGGGCGAATCGACGGCGTAGCCCGAGCCATTCAGCGCGACTGACGGCGGGGCGAGCTCTTGTGTGGGCAGGGTCGGCTCCGATTCCGGTGCCGGCAGCGCGGCCGCTGCGGTTCCCGCCACCAACCATGCGAGCGAGAACAAGGCGCTTGCCGCAAGCGATCGTTGCGAACACATCGGAGGCTCCTGTTGGCAATGCCTAGCGCGCGAGAACCTTCGATCCGTCCATGTACGGCTGCAACACAGCGGGGATGTCGATGCCGCCGTCGGCGCGCTGATAGTTTTCCATCACCGCGACGAGCGTGCGCCCCACGGCGAGCCCGGAACCGTTCAGCGTGTGGACGAGCTCGGGCTTGCCTTGCGCATTGCGGAACCGGGCCTGCATCCGCCGCGCCTGGAAGGCCTCGCAGTTCGAGCACGACGAGATCTCGCGATACGTCTTCTGCGCGGGAAGCCACACTTCGAGATCGTAGGTCTTTGCTGCCGCGAAGCCGATGTCGCCCGTGCACAGCGTGACCACGCGATGCGGCAGGTCGAGGCGCTGCAGAACGACTTCGGCATGGCCCGTCATCTCCTCCAGCACCGCGTACGAGTGATCTGGATGGACGATCTGCACCATCTCGACCTTGTCGAACTGGTGCTGGCGGATCATGCCGCGCGTGTCCTTGCCGTAGCTTCCGGCTTCCGAACGGAAGCAAGGCGAGTGGGCGGTCAGCTTGATCGGCAGCGCATCGGATGGGAGGATCTCGCCGCGCACGGAGTTCGTGAGCGTGATCTCGGACGTCGAGATGAGATAGAGACGCTCGTTCGCCGCGGGATCGTCGGCATCGACGCCGCCCTTCTTGACCCCGAACATGTCGGCTTCGAATTTCGGAAGCTGGGTCGTGCCGACGAGCGTCTCGGCGTTGACGATGTAGGGCGTGTAGCACTCGGTGTAGCCGTGCTCCCTCGTCTGCACGTCGAGCATGAATTGAGCGAGCGCACGATGCAGGTGGGCAAGGGCTCCGCGCATGAACGTGAATCGCGCGCCGGAGAGCTTCGCCCCGGTGGCGAAATCGAGCATCCCGAGCCCTTCGCCGATGTCGGTGTGATCCTTGACGGGGAAGTCGAATTGGCGCGGCGTGCCCCAGCGCCGCACTTCGACGTTGTCGTCGGAAGATTTTCCTGCCGGCACGCTGGCGTGAGTGAGGTTCGGCAGATCGAGAAGAAAATCGCGCAGCGCGCTTTGGACCCGATCGAGCTCGCCTTCGAGACGCTTCGTTTCGGCGCCGATCCCCGCGACTTCGGACATCAGCGCGGAAGCGTCTTCGCCTTTCCCTTTCGCGGCACCGATCGCCTTCGACAACGTATTGCGCTTCGCCTGCAGCTCCTGCGTGCGCGTCTGGATGGTCTTGCGCTCCGTTTCGAGCGACAGGAAACGCGCGGAGTCGAGGACCACGCCGCGCTTCGCGAGACCCGCGGTCACAGCAGGCAGGTCGTCGCGCAGGAGATTGATGTCGAGCATGCGCAAATTCTAGCAGAGGGTCGTCTGCCGCCCTTCGCTGTCCGGCAGACTGTCAGGGGCCGTCCTTCTTCGCCTTCGCATCCTTCGCGCGCAGCACGTCGAGCTTTTCGCGAATCTTCGCCTCGAGTCCGCGATCGGTCGGCTCGTACCACGACACCTCCGGCATCCCGTCGGGGAAGTAGCGCTCGCCTGCCGCGTAGGCGCCTTCCTCGTCGTGCGCGTAGCGGTAGCCCTTGCCGTAGCCCAGGCCTTTCATGAGCTTGGTCGGCGCGTTGCGCAGCCTCATCGGAACGGGCCGCGAGCCGTCCTCTGCAATGAAAGCGCGTGCCGCGTTGTAGGCGGTGTACACGGCGTTCGACTTGGCAGCGCACGCGAGATACAGCACGGCTTCCGCGAGCGCCAATTCGCCTTCCGGCGAGCCCAACCGCTCGTACGTTTCGACCGCGGCGGTGGTAAGCGGCAGCGCGCGCGGATCGGCAAGCCCGATGTCCTCGCTCGCCATGCGGATCAGCCGGCGGCCGACGTAGAGCGGGTCTGCACCCCCGTCGAGCATCCGGCACATCCAGTAGAGCGCGGCGTCGGGATGGGAGCCGCGCACAGCCTTGTGCAGCGCCGAGATCTGGTCGTAGAACGCTTCACCGCCCTTGTCGAAGCGCCGCAGGCTCCGCGCGATCGTCGCTTCCACGAACGCGACGTCGATGGGCTCCTTGCGTTCTTCTCCCGCCGCAGTCGCGAGATATTCGACGAGATTGATGAGGCGGCGGCCGTCGCCGTCGGCGTAAGCGACGAGCGTCGCCCGAGCCTCCGCCGCAATCGCGAGGTGCGGCGCGCCCACGGCAAGTGCCCGGTCGAGCAATTGCAGAAGCTCGTCCTCCGAGAGCGGCTCCAGCACGTAGACCGCAGCGCGCGACAGGAGCGCGCTGTTGACCTCGAACGACGGATTCTCGGTGGTCGCGCCGATGAACGTGACGAGCCCCTGCTCGACGTACGGCAGGAACGCGTCCTGCTGCGCCTTGTTGAAACGGTGAACCTCGTCGACGAAGAGGATCGTGTGCCGGCCCGATTGCGCGAGCGTTGCTTCGGCTCGCGCCACCGCGTCGCGGATGTCCTTGACGCCGGAAAGCACGGCCGACAGCGCAATGAACTCGGCATTGAACGCGCTTGCCATCAGGCGCGCGAGCGTCGTCTTGCCCACGCCCGGCGGACCCCACAGCAGCATCGAGTGCGGCTTGCCGGAAGCGAAGGCGACTGCGAGAGGCTTGCCCGGCGCGAGCAGGTGCCGCTGGCCGATCACTTCGTCGATGGTGGCCGGGCGGAGGCGATCGGCGAGCGGCGCTGCGGGGTTGGCGGTAGTGAAGAGATCGTTCACGGTGCGTTGACCCGTCCAAACGCGGCAGCGTAGAGTGACGCATTATCCGGCATTTCCCAGGTTTCGCATGGACGCAGCACGATTCGCCTGCTGGTTCGCGCTGCTTTCGGCAGGCGTGCTCGTCGCCGCGGGGTTCGGCGCTCAATTCGGCCTCTGGGACTTCCGCCTCGGATTCCAGCTCGTGCGCTGGAGCCTGTACACGGGCATCGCCACGATCGTGCTGGCGCTGATCATGCTCGTCGTGCCGCGATGGCGCCACGGCCGTGTGCTCATGCTGATCGCGACGCTCGCCATCGGCGTCGCCGTCGCCTGGTTTCCATGGCAGTGGCAGCAGCACGCAAGGAGCGTCCCGCCGATCAACGACATCACCACGGACATGGAAAATCCTCCGGCATTCGTTGCGTTGATTCCGGCGCGCGCCGGTCTCGCCGTGCCCACCACCTATCCGGGCAGCGCAACCGCGGAACAGCAGAAGCGCGGGTATCCCGACCTCCGCCCGCTCGAGTTGCCGGTGGCGCCTGCGGACGCGTTCGCTCGTGCACTGGCGGCCGCCAAGAACATGGGGTGGGAGATCGCGGCGGCGGACGCCGCAGCCGGGCGCATCGAAGCGACGGCCAAGACCCCGTGGTTCGGCTTTCGCGACGACGTCGTGATCCGCGTCGCTCCGGCGCCGGCAGGAAGCCGCGTCGACGTCCGCTCGGTCTCGCGTGTGGGCCGCGGCGACCTCGGGACCAACGCCAAGCGCATTCGCGCGTACCTCGACAAGCTCGCTCACTGAGGAACCTTCGCGCTCATGCGTGACAACCCGGTCAAGGCCACGCTCGCCTCAGGCGGGCGCGCATTCGGAGCTCTGGTCTTCGAGTTCTTCTCCCCCGGCATCCCGCAGCTGTGCCGGAATGCCGGCGCCGATTTCGTGCTCTACGACATGGAGCACACCGGGCTCGGGTTCGAGACGCTCAAGACGCAGTTCGCGCTGTGCCGAGGGCTGCCGATCGTGCCGATGGTGCGCGTGCCGCGCGGCGAGTATCACTTCATCGCCCGCGCACTCGACGTGGGCGCGCTCGGCGTCATGGTGCCGATGGTGAACACGGCTGCCGAAGCCGCTGCCATCGTCGCCTGTACGCGCTACCCGCCGCAAGGCCGCCGGGGCGCCGCGTTCGGCTTTGCGCACGACGATTATGAAGGCGGCGACGTGGTGGCCAAGGTCGCCGCGCTCAACGCCCGCACGATGGTGATACCGCAGATCGAAACCCGCGAAGGGCTCGACAACGTCGAGGCGATCGCCGCCGTGCCGGGCGTCGACGCGTTGTGGGTCGGGCATTTCGATCTCACCAACTTCATGGGGATTCCCGGACAGTTCAAGCATCCCGACTACCTGGCTGCGATCGATCGCATCGTCGGGGCCTGCGAGGCTCACGGCAAGACGGCCGCGTTTCTCGCCACCGATGACGATTGGGCGCGCGACTACGCGGCGAAGGGATTCAGGATGATGGGCTATGGCATCGATCAAGCAATGCTGCAGCGCGCACTGGGCCTCGGTCTCGACGTGCTCCGCGCATCGGTTGGAAGCCCGAAGAACGAGCGATGACGGAGCGCGCGATGACGAAAACCCTGAAAGTCGGACTCACGCGCGACATCCTCGATTCGCGCGGCGAGCCCGCGTTCGGCGCCGCGGCGCTCGAGATTCTCGATCGCGCGCCTGGAATCGCATGGGAGTACCTCGACTCTGTGGTTCCCGAGATCACCGCCGACCACGCTGCCCGCTACGACGCGCTCTACGTCAACCTGCCGCGCGTGCCGGCCGCGGCCGTGGCGCGACCCGACTGCCGCCTTGCCGTCGTCGCCCGGCACGGCGTCGGCTACGATTCCGTCGACATTCCCGCGATGACCGAAGCCGGCGTCATCGTCACCCACACGCCGAGCTCGATGCCGCGGCCGGTCGCCACGATCGCGCTGTCGTTCGTGCTGGCGCTCGCCGGCCGCCTCTTTCTCAAGGATCGACTGACGCGCACAGGCCGGTGGCACGAGCGCATGGACAACATGGGAATGGGCCTCACCGGGCGCACGCTCGGCGTCGTCGGCGCCGGCCGCATCGGCAAGGAACTTCTGCGCATGGCGCGCGCGTTTGACCTGAAGCTCCTCGCCGCCGACCCCTACGTCAACGCAATCGAGCTCGGCTATGTCGGCGCGCGCAAGGTCGATCTCGATACACTGCTCTCCGAGTCCGACTTCGTCGTCGTCTGCTGCCTGCTCAACGAAGGTACTCGCCACTTGATCGGGGCCCCCGAGTTCGCGCGGATGCGCTCGACCGCGTATTTCCTCAATGTCGCGCGCGGACCGATCGTCGACGAATCCGCGTTGATCGACGCCCTCGAGGCGAAGCGCATCGCGGGCGCGGCGCTCGACGTGTTCGAGCAGGAGCCGATCGCCCCCACCAATCCGCTGCTCGCAATGGACAACGTGATCCTCACCCCGCATTCGCTGTGCTGGACCGACGAGTGCTTCCACAACATGGCATCGACCGGCTTGCAGAGCATCGTCGACGCGCTCAACGGGCGGCGTCCGGAATTCGTCGTCAACCCCGACGTCTTGAGGCACCCGAGGGTTCGGGCTCGCCGCAGCGAGTGATCCGGCCACGTCGGACCGGCGCGCGGCCGCAACGCGCGCGAATCGAGTCGCGTTATTTCGCTTCGCCGACGACGTCCGCGCCCGGCGGCGGGACGAACTTGAACTGACCCGCATCCACCGGCGTGTTGCGCTCGAACGCGCCGAAGCGAAGCGTCGTGACGTTGCCGAACGTGTCCTTGAGCTCCATGGCGCGAGGCACGTTGGCTGCGAGGCCGATCTTCACCTGCTCGAATCCCGTGTCCGGTGATTTGGGCTTGGCTTCGACATAGTCGAGGCCGTCGCGGCTGCCGGCGTCGGTGAGCACGAAATTGGCGTCGAGCGCGGCACCGCCCGCCAGCAGCGCGGCGGGTGTCGAACCCAGCGCGCGATCCAGCTTGCGCACGGTGACCTGATTCAGGTCCTTGTCGTAGATCCAAAGGCGTTCGCCGTCGCCGACGATCACCTGCTCGAAGGGCTTTTCATAGGCCCAGCGGAATTTACCGGGGCGCTGGAACGAAAAGGTGCCGGCCGAATCCTTCGTGGTCGTCTGTCCCTTGGCGGCGACCGCCTGCTGGAACGTGACCTTGCCGCTTTTCGTCGTCTCGTGAAACGTCTTCAGTTGCGCGAGGCCGTCCGCTGCGGCGGCCGCTGGCGCCGCGAACGCGAACACGCACGCAACGAACACTCCGAGCGCCGCGGACGCAATCTCCGAGATCCTCACGCGCCGTCGCCCTTGCCGGCAGGCACCAGCACTTCGCGATTGCCGTTGGTCTGCATCGGCGAGACGAGTCCCGCGCGCTCCATTTGCTCGATCAGTCGCGCGGCGCGGTTGTAGCCGATGCGCAAGTGGCGTTGTACGAGCGAGATCGACGGCCGCCGCGTCTGCAGCACGATCGCCACGGCCTGGTCATACACGGGGTCGGACTCGGCATCCGCGCCTTCGACGCTGACGCCGTCGTCGCCATTGGCCGCCACGCCGCCTTCGAGGATGCCGTCCAAGTACTGCGGACCTCCTTGCGCCTTAAGGTGCTCGACCACCTTGTGCACCTCGGCATCGGACACGAACGCGCCGTGGACGCGGTGCGGGTACCCGACTCCAGGAGGCTGGTAGAGCATGTCGCCCTGCCCGAGCAGCGCTTCCGCACCCATGTGATCGAGGATCGTGCGCGAGTCGACCTTGCTCGCCACCTGGAACGCGATCCGCGACGGAATGTTGGCCTTGATGAGTCCCGTGATCACGTCGACCGACGGCCGCTGCGTCGCAAGGATCAGATGGATTCCCGCCGCGCGGGCCTTCTGCGCAATGCGTGCAATGAGCTCCTCGACCTTCTTGCCCGTCACCATCATCATGTCGGCGAGCTCGTCGATGACGACGACGATCAGCGGCATTTCCTCCAGAGGCTCCGGCGCGTCGGGCGTGAGCGTGAACGGATTGGCGAGCGCCTTGCCGGATTTCTTGCCTTCGGCGACCTTCGCGTTGTAGCCGCCGAGGTTGCGCACCCCCAAGCTCGACATCAGGCGATAGCGGCGCTCCATTTCGCCCACGCACCAGTTGAGCGCATTCGCCGCGAGCTTCATGTCGGTGACGACGGGCGCGAGCAGGTGCGGGATTCCCTCGTAGACCGAGAGCTCGAGCATCTTCGGATCGACGAGGATCATTCGCACCTGCCGCGGCTCGGCCTTGTACAGGAGCGACAGGATCATCGCGTTGACCGCGACCGACTTGCCCGAGCCCGTCGTTCCCGCGACGAGCAGGTGCGGCATGCGCGCGAGATCGGCGATCACCGCCTTGCCGGCGATGTCCTTGCCGAGCGCCAGCGTGAGCGGGCTCGCGGTGTCGTTGTAAGTCGCCGACGACAGGATCTCCACCAGCTTCACGATCTGCCGCTTCGGGTTCGGCAGCTCGAGGCCCATGCACGACTTGCCCGGAATGGTCTCGACCACGCGTATCGAAACCACCGACAAGGCGCGCGCGAGATCCTTCATCAGGTTGACGATCTGCGCGCCCTTGACGCCCACCGCGGGCTCGATCTCGTAACGCGTGATCACCGGGCCCGGGTACGCCGCCAGCACGCGCACGGCCACGCCGAAGTCGGCAAGCTTGCGTTCGATCAGGCGCGACGTGAACTCGAGCGTTTCGGGGCTGACGGATTCCTGCGCCAACGGCGCATCATCGAGGAGTGCGAGCGGCGGCAGCGGCGAATCCGGCATGTCGAAGAAGAGGGGGCGCTGCTTTTCCTTGACGACGCGGTCCGACTTGGGCACATCGACGATCTGCGGCACGACGAGCACGGGCTCGTGGTCGACGGTCTCATGCTTCGCTTGCACGACCGCCTCGCGCACGGCCTGCGCCTTGACCCCCAGCTCGCGGTCGTGGCGCTCGGCGGCGCGGCGCCTCACCCAGAGCGCCAGCCGCTCGAGACCGCTCCCGATCCGCTCCATCACCTTGAGCCACGAGAGTCCGAAGAAGAGCGACGAGCCTGCGGCGAACAGCGCCAGGAGGAGGATCGGCGCACCATTGGAGCCCAGGTGCCGCGACAGGCCGCGGCCGATGATGTCGCCGATCGCGCCGCCCGGTGCCTGCGGCAGCGTCAGCGGCAGATTGTAGAGTCGCAGCGCCTCCAGTGCCGAGCTCGAGAGCAGCACGAGCGCGAAGCCCAGCACGCCCAGCGACAGAGGATGGTCCGTCTCGAGCTCGGGATGCCCGATTCGCCGATATCCGGCGACGACGAGGACCACGCCCGCGACCACCCACCACCACGCGGACGCGCCGAAGAGATAGAGCAGAAGATCGGCGAGCCATGCGCCGGCAACACCGCCGCGATTGACGATCGGTGCGCCGACCCCGGAGAACGACCACCCGGGATCCGATTTCGAATACGTCGCGAGAATGAGAGCAAGCCAGAGGAATCCGGCCACGACGAGGAGCCACCACGATTCGCGGACGAGGCGCGCGAATCGCGGCGACAGCGGCGGCGCGCCGCCCGCCAGGGCACCCCCGCGGACGCTCGTTGTTTTCCTATTCAAAATCATGGATTTGCCGCACCCACTTCACGTGGCGAATTATACACCCGCGAAATGGCGGCGAGCGTGAGCATTTGAGCGGCCCGAGAAGTGGTTGCGGCGGCGGCGATTGTCTCCACCGATGATTGCCCCCAACTCAAGGCAACCCAAGCGGCATCGAGGCTCGAGCGCGTCTGCACCGAAGGGAAACCCGCGCTGTTGTTAAACTCGAACCCTTTGCAAAAGCGAGAACCGCATGTCGACGCAACACGCCCGCCTTTTGATCCTCGGCTCCGGACCCGCCGGCTACTCCGCCGCAGTATACGCGGCGCGCGCCAACCTCAAACCGGTGCTCATCACCGGCCTCGCGCAGGGCGGGCAACTGATGACGACCACCGACGTCGACAACTGGCCCGCGGACGCCGACGGCGTGCAGGGGCCGGACCTCATGACCCGCTTCCAGAAGCACGCCGAGCGCTTCGAGACGGCGATGATCTTCGACCAGATCCACTCGGCGAAGCTCGCGGAGAAGCCAATCCGCCTCATCGGCGACAACGGCGAATACACCTGCGACGCGCTCATCATTGCGACCGGGGCATCCGCGCGCTATCTCGGGCTCCCGTCGGAGGAGGCATTCATGGGCAAGGGCGTGTCGGCGTGCGCGACGTGCGACGGCTTCTTCTACAAGGCGCAGGACGTGGTCGTCGTCGGCGGCGGCAATACGGCCGTCGAGGAGGCGCTCTACCTCTCGAACATCGCGAGCACGGTGACGCTGGTGCACCGACGCGACAAGCTTCGCGCGGAAGCCATACTCATCGACAAGCTGATGGCCAAGACGCGCCATGGCGGCAACATCCGCGTCGTCTGGGACCACACGCTGGACGAAGTGCTGGGCGATGCTTCCGGCGTCACGGGGGCGCGGATCAGGAACGTCAAGACGGGTGCAACGGACGATCGCGCTGCGATGGGCATTTTCATCGCGATCGGGCACACGCCGAACACCGGCATCTTCGAAGGCCAGCTCGACATGGCGGGAGGCTACATCAAGGTCAGGAGCGGCACCGAGGGCAACGCGACGGCGACGAGCGTGCCCGGAGTGTTCGCCGCGGGCGATGTCGCCGATCACGTCTATCGGCAGGCGGTCACGTCGGCCGGCACGGGGTGCATGGCGGCGCTCGATGCGGAGGCGTACCTCGAAGTGCACGGTTGAGACCTTTGCCATGGCCAAGCTCGCGGATCTCAAGAAGCTCGTCGACGCGGCGCGTGACAGCGCTGCGGCGACGAAGCCGCCGCGCGTGGTCAGTAAGCAGCCCCTAAGGGACACGACGAAGTCCCTAACGGACACTACGAAGTCCCTAAGGGACATGGCGGCGGCGCCGAAAAAGTCGGGCCCCGCCGAGCACCCGAGCACGGTGCCCTCCACCCCTGTCGCCTTCGATTTCGCGCAAGCTTTTGCCGACGTGCAGAGGCTTCCCGCAAGCAAGCGGGCATCGAACCAGACGCCGCGGCCGGCGCCGATCGCGAGGCAGCGCATTGCCGACGACGCCGACGCACTGACCGCATCGAAGTACGGCGCGGAGCCCGCGCCGACCGCCTGGGACATCGGCCAGGAGCAGGAGGCGGAGCAGACCTTCCTGCGTCGCGGCCTCTCCTCCGACATCCTGAAGAAGCTGCGTCGCGGTCACTGGGCGCTGCAAGCCGAGATCGACCTCCACGGCCACACGATCGACGAGGCGCACGACGCCCTGTCGGACTTCATCGTCGAGGCGCGCCAGCGCGGCTACCGCTGCGTGCGCGCGATCCACGGCAAGGGACTCACGTCACCGAACCGGGAACCCGTGCTCAAGGGGCGCGTGCGCAAGTGGCTCGCGCACTGGGACGAAGTGCTCGCGTACTGCGAGGCGCCACCCAATGCCGGCGGCGGCGGCGCCGTCCTGATCCTGCTGCGCGGCAAGTGATTCGCGAGGCGGCGCGCAACCTCGCGCTGCGAGCTGTCCGTCTTCAGCTGCGACAGCGAAAGAGATTCATCGCGGTCAGCGACATCACGACGCGCTCGTCCTGGTTCAGGACCTCTATCTTCGTGCGCACGAGGCCGCGGTCGGGCTTCGATTGCGAGCGGCGCGCTTCGACGACGGTCGCCCGGACCCGAAGCACGTCGCCAGGTCGCACCGGCTGCAGCCAGCGCAGCTCGTCGACGCCGGGTGACGCGAGCGAAGCGCCGCGCGCGAGATAGTTGTCGACCAGCACGCGCATCGTGAGGCTGACCGTGTGCCAGCCGCTGGCGATCAGTCCGCCGAAGGGTCCGGCCCGCGCAGCCTCCGGGTCGGTGTGGATCGGCTGCGGATCGAATTGGCGCGCGAACTCGATGACTTCCGGTTCGTCGATCTCGATCGGGCCGAACTCGGCCACGGCGCCGGGCACGAAATCCTCGAAGTGACGATCCGCAACGGGAACGCTCGAGGGAGCGAGGGTCATTCGAGCACTTCTTCTACAGGACGCGGTGGGCGAGCGCGGGAAGCTCCGCTCGCACGCGCGCGAGGCACGCGGGATCGATGTCGCCGATGACGAAGCCCGGACCCTCGTCCCGCTCGGCGACGACCGTGCCCCACGGGTCGATCAGCATCGAGTGGCCGTAAGTGCGGCGTCCGCCGGGATGCTCGCCTCCCTGCGCCGCGGCAAGCACGTAGCATTGGTTCTCGACGGCGCGCGCGCGCAACAGGAGATGCCAGTGGGCAGCGCCGGTCGTCGCGGTGAACGCCGAGGGAACAAGGATCAGCGCCAGCGTCCCCATGCCGCGATAGAGCTCCGGAAAGCGGAGGTCGTAGCACACCGACAGCCCGATGCGCCCGCACGGCAGGTCGATCGTCACCACAGCGCTGCCCGGCTCGATCGTCCTGCCTTCGTCGTAGCGTTCCTCCCCGCGCGTGAACGCGAACAGGTGGATCTTGTCGTATCTCGCCACACGCCGCCCGTCAGGACCGTAAACGAGGCATGCGCTCCGTACGCGCGCCGGATCGCCGCTTGCGATCGGAACCGTTCCTCCCACGAGCCAAATGCCGTGGGCGCGTGCCAGCCGCGCGAGGAAAGCCTGTTGCTTGCCATCGCCATCCGGTTCGCGGACCGTCACCTTGTCCGTGGCGCGTGCGCCGAAGATCCCGAAATATTCGGGCAGAACGACAAGCCGGGCTCCTGCGGCCGCGGCCTCGCCAATGAGCGGCTCCGCCTGCGCGAGATTGGCATCGACGTCGCCGCCGGAGACGGTCTGCACGGCGGCGACGCGCATTGGCTCGGCTTGGGTGGTCATCGCTCGCCCGAGGCGTGGGGCAACGCGGCGACAGGCGCCCCGCCGCCGTAACCACCGCTCTTCGCGATGACCGGATCCGACCAGCCGCCGGTTACCGTGTATTCGTAACGAAACATCTTCTCGATGGGATCCTGGAGTATGGTCTGCGCGAACAGCGAGCCCGCGCCGACGGCAGCGCCGACGAGAGGATTCGCGAGAAAGAGGAGTGCCGCGCCGGCGGAGACGCTTGACGACAACGACGGCTGCACGCGCACGACGAGCCGCTGCGTTTCCTTCGCGAGGTCGGTCTCGCCCGAAATGTCGACCTTGGCCGCTGGGCCGACGAGCTTCAGGTCGGACGTGCTCATGACGCCGCTCGCGATTCGCACGCTGCCGGTGATTTCGTCGAAGGCAAACCCGTCGCTGAACACGTCGCTGTAGTCGAGCGTCACGCGCCGCGGCAGTGCTTGCAGCGAGAGCACGCCCAACAGCTTGCCCGGCCCCGGCTCGAGCTTCGTGAATCGCCCGGGACCCACACGGATGCGGAACGTGCCGTTGAGCGTCGCGAAATCGAACTCGTGCGGCGCGCCGTTCCATGCGAGCTGCCCGTCGATTTTCGTCGCTGCCCCCTTGATGCCTTCGGCGTAGCCATAGCGCGCGAGAAGAGCCGCGGAATCGGGCGCGTCGAGGGTCACATCGAGCTTCGTCTGCTGCACCCGGCCGGCGACGCGCCACGCGCCGTTGGCTTCGAGGCGACCGGCGTCGTTTGCCAATACGAGCTTCTCGACCCTCCAGTCCGCGCCTCGCGGCTGCGCGACGAACTCAAGCCGGCCGAGATTGCGTTCCTTCGAATAGAGCGCGTCGGCCGCGACGTCGATCTCGGGCCAGGGATTGGACTGGTTGTCGGCCTGCGGTTCGACGGCGCTCTCCTTTGCGTCCGCGCCGTGCCACGACGCTGCACTGCCGCGGCCCGGCACCGCGATGCGCGAGAGCCGCGCCATCACCCGGCCGTTCGGCGTTCCAGCGCCGGGCGGTGACCAGTTGGCCGTGCCCGCGACCTCCGGACCGTCGATGTCGAAGGTCCACCCCTGCGGCGTTTCGCGCAGCCGCAACTTGAGATTGGCGAATCGCGTACCCATCGCGTCGAGTTGCTGCACCTCGAGATCGGCGCCTCCGAACGGAAGCGGTTTCGGCCGCCCCGACTCGTTCGCGGGTCCTCGCGGCACCAACGAGATCCAGTCGTCGACGTTGAGCACCGGCAGCTCGCCGCGCACCCACAGTCCCGGTCGTTCCGCTCGCGCCGCATCCGGGCGCTCGATCGAACGGCCGAGCGACAGGAGGGCTCTATCGATCGTTGCGCCGCCCTCGACCGGCGAGCGATGAGCCGCGAGCTGC
>Ga0207648_10002406_pt1 | contig 20158 bp, 17 predicted proteins | sample KBSMisM32_FD_184310 | JGI IMG/M metagenome (GOLD analysis project Ga0207648, IMG submission 184310) | Miscanthus rhizosphere microbial communities from Kellogg Biological Station, Michigan, USA - KBS Miscanthus M3-2 (SPAdes) (version 2) | ecosystem: Host-associated > Plants > Roots >...
GCGCATGATGATGTCGAGGCCGATCGAGAGCTTCATCGATACGTTGCGGTGCTCGGCGGCGCGCGCGACCTGCGTTGCCCAGGGCTCCCAGCCCTGCTCCGGCAGCGGCGGCCGGCCGAGATGATTGATCACCACCTTCAGCTCGTGCAGCCGCCCCGCCACCTCGAGCACGGATTCGAATTGCGCGGTATTGACCGGGATGGCGTCGAACGCGAGCTTTGCCGCGGCCAGGAGCTTGAGCGATTCCAGCACGCCGTCCTGCAGCAGCCAGCGCGGATCGGGTTCGTTGCTGATGAGATGGCGTACGCCGACAAGCTTGCCGCCGCGTGCGTTCAACCGCTCGATCGCGCGTGACGTGGCGTCGGGATCGGCGAGCGGCAGCCAGCCGACGACGCCGCGCACGAAATCAACCTCCTTGCTGAGATCGAGACATTCCTCGGTCTCGCCGCCGACCTGATGCAGGACCTGGATCAGCACCGTCCCTTTGACGCCGGCGCGCGCCAGCTCCGGGCGCAGATCGTCCGGCGTGAAGTCGCGTGCAAAGCGGTCGCCGACCTGATCGGGCCAGCTATAGGCGTGCCGGCCCGTCCACCAGAAATGATGATGCGCGTCGATCATGCGGTGGGTCCTGGCGCCACGAAGGCGTCGTGCTCTTTGGTCAACCAGACATTGCCCGACGCTTCCACGTTGGGCACGCCGATATAGCAGAAGACCAGCGAGGCCTCCTCGGTCTGCGAGGCGTTGGCGATGACGTGGATGGCGCCGCTCGGAATATAGACGAAATCGCCGGCCTCCAGGATGATCTCCTTGCGCTCGCTGCAATCGCTGCGCGCCTGGATACACCGGATGCTGCCGGACATGATGTACCAGCAGACGTCGTTGTTGGCGTGGTAATGGGTCGGATTCGGCCCCGCGCCGGCCACCAGCACCGTGCGCCCCATCACCGCATGGGCGAGATCGACGGTCTTGTCGCTAACGCCGAACCCCACCCGCAGCGGCGGCTCGTAGGTGGTGTCGACCCCGACCTTGCTCTGCCGGACCACCGTGACGCTCTGCCTGTCGAACGGGACCATGTGCCTTGCTCCCCATCCCACCCGTAAATTCCGCTTTGCTTTTTTCAGTTGGATCATGCGTACAATCGGACGTGCAGTAATCACGACCGCGCGGGCTTTGACAAGATTCTCACGGAGTAACTGGGATACGTGCGCTCGAATGCCGTTCACAGCGGTGCCCGGATACGTCAACTCCCTGTCCACGCGGGCTCGCGCTTCTCCACGAACGCCTTGACGCCGATGCGAAAGTCCTCGCTGCCGTAACAGGCGCGCACGAGATCATCGCCGTCCGGCAGGCCCGCATGGAGAATGCGGCGGATCGCTTCTTTGCTCACGCGCATCGTCAACGGTGCATGATGGGCGAGGCGCGCGCTCAATTCGGCGACCCGCCGGTCGAGGTCTGCCGCCGCGACGATCTCGCTGAGAAATCCCCCCGCCAGCGCCTCCTCGGCTGAAAGATTCTCCGCCAGCAGCAACACCCGCTTCGCGCGCGAGGCGCCCAGTCCCGCCACCAGCCGCGCGTAATTCGCAATCGAGAGACAATTTCCCAAGGTGCGCGCGATCGGAACACCGAAACGCGAGCCCGGCGTTGCGATGCGAAGATCGCACGCCGCCGCGATGGCGAGGCCGCCCCCGATGGCGAACCCTTCGACCACCGCGAGGGTCGGCACCGGCAGGGTTTCGACGCCGCCGATGTAATCTTCCATTTTCGCCTCATAGGCGATGCCGTCTTCACTACTGTCGAAGGCCTGGAATTGCGCGATATCGGTGCCCGCAATGAAGGCCTTGCCGCCGGCGCCGCGAAACACGGCAACGCGCAGCCCGTCCTCGCCGCGGATGCGCGCGCATGCCTCGCCGAGCTGTTCGTACATTCGCCAGGTCATGGCATTGCGCGCCGCCGGCCGGTCGAAGATGACCGTGGCGATGTCGCCGGCACGGCTGTAGCGCACCTCTCCGTCACTCATGGCACCTCCGCAGTGAAGTCGCTCCCACGTGTGGGACGCACCCATCTTTTTGCGCGCCGGCCAAGGCCCCGTCAGGGCCGCGTGCGCCGCCTGATCTCTTTGATCACGGCACTGTTGTCGAGTTCCGCCTCCCCGTGGCGCACGCAGGCCTCCAGAACGTCCGCATGGATTTCGAGCAGCGGAAGCTGCTGCCTGACGCGTTCGGCCTGCTCCAGCATGAGATGCACGTCCTTGAGATGCTGGGTGATCCGGCCCTCGGCAGCAAACTCGCCGCGGATCATCTTCGCGCCCTTCACATCCATGACCTGCGAATAGGCGGCTGAGCTGCGTGCCACCTTGAGAAAGGCCTCGGGATCGAGGCCCAGTCGCTCGGCAAATACCAGGCCTTCGGCCACGGCCAGGCGGTTGAGTCCGAGGATCAGATTGACGGCAAGCTTTGCGCGCCCGCCATCACCGATCTTGCCGATATGGAAGTAGGTCGGAAACATCGCGCGCAGAACCGGCTCCACCTCGGCGATGATGTCGGGATCACCGCCGATCAGCCCGACGCCTTCGCCGCGGCTCACCTGTCCGCTCGCGCCAGAGACCGGCGTCTCCAGAAGGCGCAGCCCACGCATGGCAACGCGCTGAGCCAGAGCCGCGATGCGCTCGGGGTCGCAGGTGCTGGCACACAGGACGATTCTTCCGGAGCCTTCGCCCAGCGCCGGCAGCACTTCGCTTTCGACGACCGCCTCGACTTGGTCGGTGCTGAACACCGCCAGCACCAGCGGATCGCAGCGCTGCGCGAGATCGGCGATGGACGACGCGGGCTTGCCGCCAAGCTCCGCAAGCCTGGCATTCTTGGCGGGATCGACGTCAAAGCCCATCACCTGAAAGCCGGTGCTCCGGAGGCGATGCACAAACGCCTGCCCCAACAGGCCGACGCCGATGACCCCGACCGCCCTACCGTTCGTCATGCCAACTTACCCCCACGCACGCCTCGTCACCGCAGTGGCCGCGCGGCATCGGCTCAATCGAGCGGTGCGATGCCGAGATCGCGCGCCGCACCATCGAGGCTGGCGCGCAGCGGCTTGGGCATGGGAATGCCGTTCGCGGTGCGATCCTGCGCCTTGTGATGGCTCTGCTCGCCAGGCAACCAGACGCGCTCGACGCCGGGCAGACGTTCGGCGGTCCGCATCGTCCGGATCGCGACATCGACCTGGCGCTTGAACGCCGCCGCCGGCGCGAAGGCTTCGACCGACACCGCAACGATGGCATGGCCGGTATTGGTCGTGCCGCCAGGCTCCTTGACGAAATCGATGACCTCCCGTCCGAACGCCGCTCCATTCAGGGTTCCGGCCAGGAGCCCGATGATCAGGCTCAGCCCATAGCCCTTGTAATCGCCGATCGGAAGCAACAAGCCTTCTTCCGCGTGCTTGGGGTCGGTCAGCGGCTTGCCGTTACGGTCGATCATCCAGCCGACCGGCATCTCCTCGCCACGTTGCATCTTGAGGCGGACCTTGCCGAAGGCCGCCACCGTCGGCGCCATGTCGAGCACGATCGGCGGCTCGTCCCCGGCTGGAATCGCGATGGCGATGGGATTGGTGCCGAGCAGATTCTCGGTCGAGCCCCAGGGCGGCAGATGGTTGTTGCTGCCGACCGCGAGATAGAGCCCGATCATGTCGTGGGCGAGCGGCATCATGGCGTAGAGCGCGGCCGGACCCGCGTGGTTGCTCATGCGCGCACCCACCCAGCCGACGCCCGCATGCCTGGCCTTCTCGATCGCGGTCATGGCTGCAAAGCGCATGACCAGGTGACCCATGCCATTGTCGCCGTCGACCAGCGCAGTCGCCGGCTTCTCCTGCACGATGCGGATATTCGGACGCGGGTTGACGCCGCCGGCTTTCAGCCGGCGTAGATAGAGCGGGAGGCGGATCACCCCATGGGTATCGCTGCCGCGCAAATCGGCTTCGACCATGAGGCCGGCAAGGATGTCCGCATCGCTTCCAGGGAGGCCGGCGGCTTCGAAGGCCCGCTTGATGAACGCGGTCAGCGCGGCCGCGTGAACGCGCGGCACATCGACGCTGCCATCTGGTTTTTGTTGTGCGACGGTCTGCTCGGCCATTTCCCCTCCGGACTGCTCTGCCTGCCGCTATGTCATCGCTATCCAAGGCGGATTACAACAGCATTCTCCGCCGTCACTGCCCGTTGATCATTGCCCGGCGACGAGATCATTGCTGATCTGGTCAAGCCGCGCGGTCCCGCACAGCGCCATGGTGCGCACGAGTTCCGTGCGCAGATGGTCGAGCACGGCGCGCACGCCATCGGATCCCTCGAGCGCAAGACCCCAGATCGCGGGGCGTGCGACCAGGACGGCGCGGGCACCGAGCGCGAGTGCCTTGACGATGTCGGTGCCGCGACGGATGCCGCCGTCCACATAGAGCTCCGCCCTGCCCGCAACCGTATCCGCAACCTCCCGCAGCGCGTCACCGCTCGCAACGGCGCCGTCGAGATGGCGGCCGCCGTGGTTCGAGACCATGATGGCCTTCGCCCCGGCGTCGAGGCACCGGACGGCATCGTCGCCGCGCAGGACGCCCTTCACCACGACGTCCACGGGCGAACGTCGCGCCAGCCATTCGAGGTCGCGCCAGGTCGCCGGAAAGGTCACCGCGCCGGTGTGTCCCGCCTTGTAGGAATGTTGCGCAATGGGCTGGCCCGGCAGATTGGCGTTGCGAATGTCCGGCGACGCTGCCAGCGGGGCCCGCGCCGCGCGCGGGCTCGAACCGTAGACCGGCTGGTCGACCGTGAGCACGATCGCGCGGAATCCCGCTGCCGCCGCGCGGTCGATCAAATTTTCCGCCAATGCGCGCTCGGGCGGCAGATAGAGCTGAAACCAGCGCGGCGCGCTGCCGGGCTCGCTCGCCACCTCTTCGATACTGACCGTCGACGTGGTCGGCAGAACGAAGACGGCGCCGGCTGCGGCCGCGCCGCGCGCGGTCGCCCGCTCGCCTTCGGGATGAAACAGCTTATGGCGCCCGAACGGGGCGACCATGATCGGAGCATTGCACCGCACCCCCAAGATGCTGACGCTGGTATCGACCTGGGTGACGTCGTTGAGCATGCGCGGGCGCAAGCGCAGCCGTCGCCACGCGGCGATGTTGTCAGCCGCGGTAATCTCGTCGTCGGCCCCCGCCGCCGCAAAGGCGTAGGCGGCAGGCGAGAGCCCGGCGCGGGCTTTCTCCTCGAGCGCGTCGAAATCAGCGCTGTCCAAAGTGTCCTCCTGGTGCCCGACTCGATCCATCGCGGATAATGTCCTTTGACGCGGGCAAAGCGCCATGTCCTTATAGCCTCCCGCTGTTCGCTCGCGTGGAATCCGATCATCGCATGGCTCGCTACCGCGTCACCGTCGATACCGGCGGCACATTCTCGGATTTCGTCCATCTCAACGAGCAGACCGGCGAAATATCGATCGCGAAGATTCCCTCGACACCAGATGATCCGTCGCGCGCGATCCTCGCCGGGATCGAAGCCCTTTTGGCGAGGGTCACCGGCGCCGACGACATCGGCTATTTCTGCCACGGCACCACGGTGGGGACGAACGCCCTGCTCGAGGGCAAGGGCGTCCGGACCGGCTTGCTGGTGACAGAGGGATTTCGCGGAATCTATCCCGTGGGCGAGCAGGCCCGCCCCTACGGCACGGCGATCTTCGACGTCATGTACGACAAGCCGTCGCCGCTGGTGCCCGCGCGCCGCACCGGCGAGGTCAAGGAGCGGATCGATTTCCGCGGCGACGTGCTGCGCACGCTCGACGAGGCGGCCCTGCGGGATACCGTGCGTGAACTCAAGGCGCAGAACATCGAATCGATCGCGGTATGCCTCCTGTTCTCGTTCCTGCACCCCGAGCACGAGGCGCGGGTGCGCGACATCGTGCTCGAGGAAATTCCCGGCTGCAGCGTCTCGCTCTCGTGCGAGGTGTTGCCGCAGATTCGCGAGTACTACCGGCTGAGCACGACCGTCATCAACGCCTACCTGCAGCCGATCCTGGCGCGCTACATCGCGCAGCTCGACCAGCGTCTCTCCGGCGCCGGCATCGCCACCCGGCAGAAATATATCATGCAGTCGAATGGCGGCATGGCGACATTTGCCGCCGCCGCCCGCCGCGCCGTCACCACCGTGTTGTCGGGGCCAGCCGGCGGCGTCACCGCGGGCGTGCTCGCCTGCGGCATGAGCGGATCGGCCAACATCATCACCTTCGACATGGGCGGGACCTCCTGTGACGTCGCGCTGATCAGGGATGGCGAGCCGCTGCTGTCGAGCCGCGGAAAGATCGAAGGGCGTGATCTCGCCGTGCCGATGCTGGACATCAACACCGTGAGCGCCGGCGGCGGCACGATCGCGACCGTCGACCGTTTCGGCGTGCTCCAGGTCGGGCCGCGCAGCGCGGGTGCAGTGCCGGGACCGGCCTGCTACGGACGCGGCGGCGCAGCGCCGACCATCACCGATTGCAACCTGGTGCTCGGCTATCTCGGGGAAGATAATTTCCTCGGCGGACGGATGCGGCTCGATGCGGCCAAGGCGCGTGCGGCGATCGAGGCCGCGGTGACGAGGCCACTCGGCCTGGACGTGCCCGAGGCGGCTGAAGGCATTATTCGCGTCATCGACGTAAAGATGGAAGAAGCGATCAAGGCGATTTCCACCATGCGCGGCCATGACCTGCGCGATTTCATGCTGCTCGCGTTCGGCGGGGCGGGGCCGCTGCACGCCGGCCGCATCGCCCACGACCTCGGCATGGCGGGCGTGATCGTACCGCTCTATCCCGGGGTGTTTTCCGCCATCGGCCTGCTGATGTCCGACGTCAAGCACGACTACGTCCGTTCGAAGCTCACGCCGCTGAGCGAGATCTCGCCCGCGGACGTGAACGGCATGTTCGAGCGCATGGTGGCGCAGGCGCTCGACGAATTGCGCGATGATGGCTTCAGCGCCGAACAGATCCGCATCGAACGCGCGCTCGACATGCGCTATGCCGGTCAGGGATACGAGATCGCCATTTCCTGCTCCGCCCATTCGTTGCAGGAAGCGGATTTGAGACAGCTCCGCGCCACCTTCGACCAACAGCACCGGACGATGTTTGGCCATATGGCGCCGGAGGAACCGGTCGAGATCGTTTCCTATCGCGTGCGCGGCATCGGCCTCGTACCGCCCGTCGAGATGCCGCAATTCAAGCCGGCCGGCACCACTTTGGCGGATGCGCAACGGGAGATGCGGCGCGTGCGTTTCGATGGCAGGGAGATAGACTGCCCGGTCTATCAGCGCGAGCGGCTCGATGCCGACCTGACGGTCGCGGGACCGGCGATCCTCGATCAGTTCGATTGCACGACCGTGATCTGCCCCGGCCAGACGGCGCGGGTGGATGAATGGAAGAACCTGATAGTGACGTAACCGGCCGCTGTCATGCCCGCGAAAGCGGGCATCCAGTTGCCCGCACAGTTATGAAAGGATCGTCGTGCCTACACGAATGATATGGATTACTGGATCGTCCGCCTTCGCGGACAATGACAACTGAAAGCCTGGCGAAGGAAGTGATGATCATCGACGCGGTCGATCTCGAAGTCGTCAAGGCGAGCCTGTCCGGCATCGTGCAGGAGATGCAGAACTCGCTGTTTCGTACGGGATTCTCCACCATCGTGCGGGAGTCACAGGATGCCTCCTGTGCGCTGATGAACGCCAAGGGCGAGGTGGTGGCGCAGCACGTGGTGCTGCCGCTCCATATCGGCGCATTTCCCGCCTGCACCGCCGCCGTCATCGACGCGTTTCGCGACGGTATCGCGCCGGGCGACGCGTTCATCATCAACCATCCCTATCACGGCGGCAGCCCGCACGCGCCGGACGTTGCGGTGATCACGCCGGTCTTCGTCGGCGACGCGCTGTTCGGCTTTTGCGGCTCGATCGCGCACAAGAGCGACATCGGCGGTCCCGTGCCGGGAAGCTGCTCCGGCCAGGCACGTGAGACCTTCAATGAAGGCCTGCACCTGCCCGCCGTGCGCTACCAAAGCGGCTATCGCCCCATCACCGATATCGAGCGCCTCATTGGCGCCAACAGCCGCACCCCCGAACTGGTGCTCGGCGACATCCGCGGGCAGCTCGGTGCCGACCGGCTGGGCGAGAAGCGCCTCAACGAACTGGTCGGCAAATTCGGTAAGGACAAGATCCTCGCCGGCTTCGACCGCCTGCTGGAGATGTCGGAAGCAAAGCTCAAGGCGGCGATTGCCGAATGGGCGGACGGCCGCTTCGAGGCGGAGCGGTTCGTCGACGATGATGGCGTGGATCTGGAACAGCCCGTGCGTATCCATGTCGTCGTCGACAAGCAGGCCGACCGGCTGCATTTCGATTTCAGGGGCTCGGCCGACCAGACCAAAGGGCCGGCCAATATCCGCCCGCCGCTGGTGCAGGCTGCCTGCGCTTATGCGCTGATCTCGTTGATCGACCCGAACATGTACGTGTCGAGCGGCCTGCTGCGCGGCTTCGCCATGACGGCGCGCGACGGCAGTGTGCTCAACCCGCGCTTTCCCGCGCCGGTGAACACCTACAATCCGACCATCCATGCGCTGGTCGACGCCATCTTCGACGCCATGAGCCACATCGTGCCCGGCAACGTGCGCGCCGACGGCAGCGGCAGCCGCTCCATTATTCTCGGCGGCCGCAGCACCTATACCGGCAAGGGCTATGTGCAGTACGAGATCATCGCCGGCGGCGCTGGCGCGCGCGCGAGCAAGGACGGCGCGTCGGGGATCACAGTCAATCAAAGCAACGCCAAGATCGCGCCGATCGAGATCATCGAAAGCGAATTTCCCACCCGCATCGCACGCTTCGAGCTGATCGCGGATTCCGGCGGCGCCGGTGAGTTCCGCGGCGGTCTCGGCATCCGCCGGGAATATCTCAACCTGGCGGACGCCCGCTTCTCGATCCGCTCCATGAAGCACATCATCGCGCCGAACGGCTGCGCCGGCGGCAGCGTCGGTCGCACCGGCGATATCTGGATCAACCCCGAGACCAGCGAGGCCAAGCGGCTGCCGACCCGCTACGCCGACTATCCGTTGAAGGCCGGCGACATGTTCCGGCTCGACACGCCGGGCGGCGGCGGGCATGGCGATCCGCTCGCGCGCGAGCCTGAGCGCGTGCTCGCCGATGTGCGGGAAGGAGCGGTCTCGCGGGAGGCGGCCGAGCGCGAATACGGCGTCGTGCTGGAGCAGCGTGACCCCTCATCGTGGGTGGTCGACGAGGTCGCGACGGCGCGGCGGCGGGCGGACATGCGAAACACCCGTCACGGGATGGGCAAGACCTGATCGAGAGTGGACATGGAAACGAACACGGTAAGACGCACCGGCGTGATCGGCCTCGGCGCCATGGGCGTGCAGATGGCGCGCCACATGGTGAGCAAGGGCTTCGACGTCACCGGCTACGACATCGACGTGGACGCCATGCGCCGGGCGATCGAGCAAGGCGCCACAACGTGCCTTTCCGCGGCGCAGGTCGGCGATCACGCCGAAGTGGTGATCGTGATGGTGGCGAGCGATCAACAGGTGGAAGAGGTCGTCGCACAATCCGGCCTTCTTGATCGTCTTCAGCCCGGCTCGGTCATCTGCATCGCCAGTTCCTGCGCGCCCGAGACCTGCCGCCGCATGGAGGAAATCGCCGCCCCGCACGGAATCGGTGTGCTCGACTGCCCGGTCGTGCTCGGACAGGAGGCGGCCAACAACGGCACCGTGACTTGTTATGTCGGCGGCGAAGAGCGCTGGCTCGCGCGGGCCCGGCCCGTGCTGGCAGCGTTCAGCGCCCGCGTGCTCCACCTTGGCCCCGCAGGCACGGGCCAGATCGCCAAGACCATCAACAACATGCTGTTATGGGCGTGCATGGCGGCCAACTTCGAATCGCTCACCCTCGCCAAGAAGCTAGGCGCCGACATCCCGCGCCTGATCGAGGCCCTGGGCTATGGCAGCGGCGCCAATTGGTCGCTCTCCCGCTGGGGCAAGAGCACTGGTAAATGGGCTGAGAAGGACATGGATGTGGCGCTGGATCTCGCGCAGGACGCCAAGGTGCCGATGCCCATCGCAGGGTTGGTCGATCAGGCGATGAAGGCCATCAATCAGGACAAGATGAAAGCGCTGCTGTCGTGATGTTCGCACGCCGGGTTGCAACCGTAGACGCAAGCAGGGATTCGAATGGGGCGTCATTGCCGGGCTTGACCCGGCAATCCATCCTTTTCGCAAGAAGATGGATGCCCGGGTCAAGCCCGGGCATGACGGATGGAGGCCGTCGGAACATGCAACGCCTAGTCCTACTCGCTGCTGTCATCGCGCTCATCGCAACCCCCGCCACCGCGCAGCAGGGCCTGACCAAGGTCCGTGTGGCCTATGACGGCTTCTCCATGACGTCGGGGCCGCTGATCTATGCCGACAAGCAGGGCATCTTCAAGAAGTTCGGCCTCGATATCGCGCCTGTCTTCATCGATGGCGGCTCCATGCTCACCCAAGCCGTGGTCGGCGGCTCGGTCGACATTGCGCAGAACGGCTACACGCCGGCGCTCTCGGCCGCGGTGCAAGGCGCCGATGTGGTCATCATCGGCGGCATCTCGAACAAGCTGCCGTTCCAGCTCGTGGTCAAGACCTCGATCACCCGTCCCGACCAGCTCAAGGGCCAGAGCGTCGCCATCAGCCGTTACGGGTCTTCGACCGACACGGCCGCGGATTTCGCGCTCGCCCACCTCAAGCTGACGCGCACCGACGTGAAGGTGCTGCAGCTCGGCGGCGCCGCCACGCGCATCGCCGCGGCAATGAGCGGTCAGATCGCCGGCACCATGGAGCAATATCCCGACACCGCGGAGCTTTCCCGGCACGGATTTCACGTGATGGTCGATGTGACCGATATTGCAGGCGACTATCCGAACACGTCCTATGTGACGAGCCGCAGCTTTCTCAAGAGCCGGCCGGAGGTGGTGAAGAAATTCCTGATGGCGATGGCGACGGCGGTGCACGAATACAAGGCCAATCCGTCGGTGGCCGTCCCGCTCTCGCAGAAATTCCTCGACGTGAAGGACCCGGAGAACGCGAAGGCGGCGTATGACGCCTATGTCAAGGTTTATCCCGATGACCTCAAGGCGTCGCTGCCCGGCGTCGGGCTCGTGCTCAAGGAGATCGCCAAGCGGGAGGCCAAGGCTGCCGCGATGAAACCGGAGCAATTCGTGGACACGGGCATACTCGACGCGCTCGCGCGCGAAGGTTTCTTCAAGCAGTTGCAGGCAGCGAACTGACGAGCATGTGATGGGGGCGATGCGCCGAGCGAAGCTGGAGGTGCGCGGCGTTTCGCTCGACCTTTACAACGAACGAACCCGGAAATCGCTCCCGGTTCTGCGCGACCTCGACTTCGAGGTATTCGACGGCGAGCTCGTCTCCATCGTCGGACCGTCGGGCTGCGGCAAGTCGACTTTCCTCAACGCGGTCGATGGCCTCATCCGGGTGACATCAGGCGAGATCCTGGTCGACGGACGGGCGGTGAGCGGACCGGGGCCCGACCGGGCCATGGTGTTTCAGCACGACAGCCTGTTTCCCTGGCGCACCGTGCGCGAAAACGTGATGTACGGTCTCGACCTGCAGGGCAGGCTCGCCAAGTCCGAGCGCAGGGAGCGGGCGCTGGCCCTGGTCGAACTGGTCGGCCTCACCGGTTTTGCCGATCACTACCCGCACGAGCTGTCCGGCGGGATGCGCCAGCGCGTCAATATCGCGCGCGCGTTGGTCATGGAGCCGCAACTGCTTCTGCTCGACGAGCCGTTCGCGGCGCTCGACGCCCAGACCCGCGAATTCATGCAGGTCGAGCTGCTGAAGATTCTGGCGCGCGCAAAGACCACCGCGCTGTTCGTCACCCATCAGATCAACGAAGCGGTGTTCCTATCCGATCGCGTGGTCGTGTTCTCCGCGCGGCCCGCCGGCATCAAGGACATCATCCCGGTCGACCTGCCGCCGGAACGTTCGCTGGCGGTCAAGCTTCAGCCGCCGTTCCTGGAGTTCGAGCAGCGCATTTGGCGGTTGATCGAGCAGGAAGCGCACAAGACCGGCATGCTGACGGTGGCATGAATGGAGCGTTCATGACGAGCCTCGATCGGCCGCGCGTCGAGGAGCGTGCGCAGTCCGTGTCTCGAAGCCCGAGGCCGGCGCCCGAGACCGCCCCCGCGCGACCTCCGCACGATGAAGACGCGGGGCCGCCGAGGACGTTTTGGGCGCGGCACGAACACGCGCTGCTCGGCACGATTTCCATGCTCGTGTTCCTGTCATTCTGGGAAGCCTCGGTTGACCTGGGATGGGTCAATCCGCTGTTCACCAGCTCGCCGAGCCGGATCGTACGAACGGCCATCGAGATGTTCGCCGACGGCAGCATCCTCGTCGACATGCAGGTGTCGGGCTTCGAGTTCATCGTCGGTTATGGCGCGGCCATCATCATCGGCGTGCCGCTCGGCATCCTGATGGGCTGGTACAGCCGGGTCGACGCCGTGCTCGATCCTTTCGTCTCCGCGCTCTACGCCACGCCCCGCATCGCGCTTCTGCCGCTGGTGATGATCTGGTTCGGCATCGGGCTGATGTCCAAGGTCGCCATCGTGTTCCTGGGCGCGATCTTTCCGATCCTGGTGAACACCATCACCGGCGTTCGCACCGTGAACGCCGACTTCGTGAAGGTCGCACGCTCGTTCGGCTCCAACGATTGGCAGATGTTCCTGACGGTGGTGCTGCCGTCGTCGGTGCCGCTGCTGCTGACCGGGCTGCGGCTCGGGCTCGGACACGCGCTGGTCGGCATCGTCGTCGGCGAGATGTACGGCGCCACCCACGGGCTCGGCTTCCTGATCGCGACGGCGGGTGCCCGCTTTCAGACCGACAAGGTGATGGTCGGCATCATCATCATCGCCGCCGCCGGCATCGTCATGACCGGATTGCTGCGCCTGATCGAGCGGCGTTTCGAACGCTGGCGCCCGAGCGTCGGGGGATAATCGCTTTAGCCAAAGGCACACTCTCGCTCCGTCACCCTGAGGCGCGAGCACGCAGTCAAGTGTACGCAACCTGCGCAAGCGTGCCTGCGTGCGAGCGCGGAGCCCAGTCGTCAGCCGAGGTCAGCGCTCGTGACGCGCGGGCACCTCAGGATGACGGGCCAACACAGCAACCGTGACGCAAGACTAATTTCTTAGGCCTGCTTCGCCTTCTGGCGCTTGAAGGCGCCGAAGCCGGGCCGATAGCTCTTGTCGTCCAGGAACTGCTTCATGCCCTGGCCGCGGCTGTCTTCCTTGTCGACAAACCGCAACGCGTCGCTCTTGGCGTTGAGATAGTCCGACGCCTGCGGCTCGTTCATGAAGCGCACGGCGCGCAGCGCTTCCTTGGTGTAGCGCAATACGGCGGGGCTTTTCTCCATCAGCTTCTTCGCGAGCTTGACGGTCTCCGCCTTCAGCGCCGCCTTGGGATAGGAGAAGTTGACGAAGCCGATTTCCTTCGCCTTCTTGCCGTCGAAGGTGTCGCCGGTCAGCGCGTAATACATGCCGTCGCGCATGTTCAGAGTCTGCGCGACATTCCACGATACGATGCCGCCGGGCAGGATGCCCCAGTTCACCTCCGACAGGCCGAACACCGCGTCATCCGCCGCGATGGCGAGATCGCAGGCGCACACCTGGGTGAAGCCGCCGCCGAAGCAGTATCCGTTGATCATGGCGATGGTCGGCACCGGGAAAGTCGACAACCGCTGCCAGCGCCACTGGTTGGAGGCGCGGCTCGCCTTCCGCCGCACCTTCGGATCGGCGTCACCGCCGCGGAAATAAAGCTTGATGTCCTGCCCGGCGCAGAACGCCTCGCCGGCGCCGGTGAGCACGAGCACCTGCGTCTCCGGATCGCCCGACAGTTCGTCGAGCGCGTCGTCCATATCGAGGTGGAGTTGCGGGCTCATGGCGTTGCGCTTGTCCGGCCGGTTCATGATCAGCCAGGTGATGCCGTCCTGCTTCTCGATCAGGACCGTTTCGTATTTCTTGGTTGTCACGGGGTGTCTCCTTGGGTTGTTTCAATCGCACCGTGTCGAGCGCGGCATTCACGTTCGAGCGAGCGCGCTCGCAGCGTAGCGGCGTGCCAGAAGGTAGAATATCGCGGCGATCATCGCCATCAGCATGGACCATATCAACCCGAGCGCCGCAAGCTCGGTGCCCTGCCCGTTGGTCCAAAGATCGAACAGCGTCACGGCCATGGTCTGCGAGCGCGGTCCCGAGAGCAGGATCGCGAGCGACAACACCCGCGCGGCCATCAGGAAAATGAACAACCAGCCCGCGAGCAACGCCGGCGCGAGCAGGGGCGCAACGATGCGGCGCAGGCGCATGAAGGGAGAGGCGCCGCACATCTCCGCCGACTCCTCAAGTTCACGATGGATCTGCAGCATGCCGGCGGCGCTGTAGCGCATTCCGTAGGGCAGGTAGTTGATGACGAACGCCCAGATCAGGATTCCAAGTGTGCCGTACAGCGGGATCGGCAAATGCAGAAAGAGCTGCATCACGGCGATGCCGAGAATGAGGCCGGGAAAGACCAGCGGGATGGTAGCCAGCCGCTCAAGGGCCCAGCCTCCGGGCGCCCGCCGCACTGCCAGCCAGGCCGCCAGGAAAGTGAGCGCCACCGCCAGCGTCGCCGTCGCCACCGCCACCAGCAGTGTGTTGGCAATCAGCCCGACATGATCGGCCGAGAATACGGTGCGATAATTGTCGAGGGTGACGCGGGCCAGCGCCGCCATGCTGACGGGCTGATAGAACGGGAGCAGCGAAACCCAGGCGAGCATCGCGATCGGCACGGCCAGGAGCAGCAGGAAATTGAGCACGAGAATCCCCGCCGTCGCGTACCGCAGCCGCCCGAGGTCGAACGGGCGCGGCCGGAAGCCCTTGCCGGTGACAGTCGCGAATCGCTCCGCGTGCCGCGACAGCCGGCCATAGATGGCGAGCAGCACCAGCACCAGAACGAGCATCAGGACCGAGAGCGCGCTGGCGCCGCCGATATCGGGGGGCGCTTTCGCCACCATGTTGCCGTAGATGTCGGTGGTCAGAACGGAGATGCGGCCCGGCAGCCCCACGAGCGCAGGAACCTCGAACGCCTCGATGGCGCGGATGAAAACCAGCATCGCCAGCGCCAGGATGGACGGCAGCGAGAGCCGCAAGGTCACCCGCCGGATGGTCATCCAGATGCCGGCACCGCTCATGCGCGCGGCTTCCTCCAACTCCGGATTGGCGTTGCGCAGCGTCGCGCCCACCAGGAGGAACGCCAGCGGCGACCACAGGAAGCCCTCGACCATGATCATGCCGGACATGGAGTAGACGTCGATCAGAAGGTCGGAGGTGCCGGTAACGCTGCGGTAGAGTTGATTGACCGGGCCGGCCTTGCCGAACAACAGGAGCCACGCCGTCACATAAAGAATGTAAGGCGTTCCGAGCGAGATGATCGCGGTGAGATAGGCCAGCGGCTTGAGCGGCGTGTTGGTGCGCTCGACGATCCAGGCGGTGGTCCATCCGATCGCCAGTGCGACCACCGCGCTGCCGGCTGCGAACACGAGGGAGTTGGCGCTGATGGCAAGGAAGCGCCGACTCCCCAGCACCGCTTCGAAGTTGGCCAGGCTCCATTCGCCGCCGCGTTGCGCGTCCACGACACTGGCTTTAAGCAGGAACACGAACGGCGGCAGCACCAGCGCGGCGAGCACGACGATCAGGACTGCCGCAAGCAGCGACGTCTGGTAAGCGGCGAGACGAGACCAAAGCGTCGCGACCACGGGATCGCGCGGTGATGCCGCCGGAACCCTATCGGCTGATCGGACCTCGCGCGCAACCTCAACTGACGTCGTCACTCACCACAGCCCGCTTCTGTAGACGCTGGCCTCACCGGAACAGATCATCGTAGACCTTCTTCCAGGCCACCATGTTGTCCTCGGTCTGCTCCGGCGTGAAGAAATGCGTGCGGAACCCGCCTTCGTCGGGCTTGAGCGACGGGGTCAGGGCCGGCACCGTAGGGTCGGCCGGCAGATACTCGGCGTCGCGGAAGATGTTTTGGCCTTCGGACGACGTAATGAAATCGACGAGCAGCTTTGCCGCGTTGGGGTGCGGCGCGTTCTTGTGCACGGAGATCACGGATAACGTGCCGGTCACCGGCTCCATCTTGATCCAGTCGACCGGCGCGCCCTTCTTCGCGCTGATCACGGTGTGATGATTGAAGATCTGCAGCGCCAGCGGATATTCGCCGGCAATGACCTGGTCGAGCACCTCACGCGCCGCGCTGCCGATATTGGCGATCCTCTGCTTGGAGAGCTCGCGCAGATAGAGCATTCCGCTCTCCGTCCCCATCTCGGTCAGCACCGTGCCGATGAGGCCGGGACCGCCCGAGCTCGAAGGCGCGGTGCTCCAGGCGATCTTGCTGCGCCATTTCGGATCGAGCAGCGCCTGGTAGCTGCGCGGCTCCGTTCCCTTGGGAACAAGCGCGGTGTTGAAACCCGGGGCGAGGAAGAACAGGTTGTTCGCGACCCAATAGCCCTCCGGGTCCTTGTACTGCGCCGGATAGGACTTGGCCGGATCCGGCTGCCATTGCAGCACGAAGCCTTCCTTCTTGAGCGGCACAACCGTCGAGGTGCCGTCGAACACGTCAGATTGCGGCCTGCCCGCCCGGCTTTCGTTGATGATCTTGACCGAAAGCTCGGTCGAGTTGGCGCGCGTCGAGCGGACCTTGATGCCGTATTTCTTCTCGAACGCGGCGCTCACGGGACGCACGAGCTGGGAGATGATCTGGGTCGTGTACCAGATCACCTCGCCTTCCTTCTTGGCCGCTTCGATCAAGCCCGGATCGGCGGCCCGGGCAGACCCGGCGGCCAGGATCACGCAGGCCGCCACCATCGAGCGCAGCACCCGGCACGGGCATCTCATGGCGTTTCTCCCTAAACCATGGCTTGGTCGCCGCTTTGTTGTTGGGATGCCCCGCCGCCCACGCGGCAGCAGAACCTACTCAGCCGCAACCCTCGGCAGTTCGAAGCCGCGATAGTTCCGATCGGTCAGGGTCTTGATCGCCGGCATCACCTCGGACGCGAACAGCCGGATGTTCTTCTCCGTGAGATCGCCTGGCAGCGTGCCGAACTGGAGCATGCAGACGAGCTCCTGGAACCCCATGAGATGGTGGCACTCGGTGATGCGCCGGCGGACCGTGTCGGGGCTGCCGCAAATCATGATCCCACGCTCGATCAAATGCTCGATCTTCACGCCACCCTTGTGTCCGCGCTTGGCGGCGAGCGCGCGCTTGAGCGATTCCGGCGACATGTAGCCGGGAGGAAAGAACATCAGCTCCGATTGCTTGGGCAGGAATACATTGAACAGCGCCTCGATGTGCTCGCGCGCCTCGTCCACCGCCTGCGCGTCGGTCTGCGCGACGTAGACCGGGGTCGACCAGCCGATGCGATCGGACGACGCCTCGTAGCCGTAACGGCGTTGCGCCAGCTCGCGATAGAGGTTGAGGTAGCGCGCGACCGCTTCCACCGGGCTGTAGGCCTGCAGATAGACGTATTTTCGGTCAGGGTGCGCGGCCCATTCCAGCGTCTCGACGCTCCCCATCGACGGACACCAGATCGGCGGATGCGGCTGCTGGTACGGCCGGGGCCACAGATTCACGTATTCGCAATGATAGTGCTTGCCTTCGAATGCGAACGGACCGGGCTCGGTCCATGCTCGCACCACGAGGTCGTGCGCTTCCTGGTGGCGTTCGAGCGAATGGACCGGATTGGTGCCGAAGGAAAAATATTCCGAGCCGACGCCGCGCACGAACCCGCTGATCAACCGTCCCCCGGTGATGACGTCGAGCATCGCATGCTCCTCCGCCAAGGTCAGCGGGTGCTCGCGCAGGCAGAACGCATTCCCGAGGATGGCGATGCGGCAGTCGCGCGTGCGCCGCGCCAGCGCCGACGCCATCACCACCGGCGACGGCATCAGCCCATAGGCGTTCTGGTGATGCTCGTTCACGCACACGCCGTCGAACCCGAGCTCGGCGCAGAGCTCGAGCTCGTCGAGATAGCGATTGTAGAGGGCGTGGCCCTTTTTCGGGTCGTAGTAACTGTTGGGAAGCACGACCCATACCGTGCGGTAGCTGTCCTTCACGCTCAGATCGAGGTCCGCATAAGGCATCAGGTGAAAGCTCATCACCCTCATGGCGGCGCCCCGTCAGTTGCGCAGGAAGCTCTGCATCGCCTGCGTGACCGCAGGAGTCCGTTCCACGTGCGGCAGATGACCGGCATTGGGGATCATGGTCAGCGTCGATCCCGGGATGAGTCGGTGAAAGGCCTCGGCATAGGCCGGGGGGATGATCCGATCGCCGTCACCCCAGATGATCTGGGTCGGAACCTTCACCCGATGCAGCCAGCGCTCCAGCCGTGGATTGAAGAAGCGTGGCTGCCAGCCGAAACGCGCGCTGGCGATGCGGTTGAGAATGGCGAGGTCCTGGTATTTGTCGGCGCCGGCGCGCTCGGCGGCTTCCGCGCCCTTTGTCGGGTCGGCGTAGGCGAGCCGCGCGTGCTCCTCCGGGTCGATCATGAAGATATCGGCCTTGGGCACGCCCTTGACGTGAATGCCGGCGGCCGAGATCAAGGTCAGGCTGCGCAGCCGATGGGTCGAGCGCACCGCCATCTCAAGGGCGATCCAGCCGCCGAGGGATTGTCCGACCACGTGAACGTCGGAGAGACCGAGCGCCTCGATGGCGTCGAGATAGCAATAAGCGACGTCGGAAACGTCATCGATCCACGCCGGCGCCTCCGACGCGCCGAAGCCGGGATGATCGGGCACGATCACGTCGAAGCGCTCGGCCAGCGTATCGAGAATGGCGGGCCATTCGGCGAGCCCGTCGGTGCCGTGCAGGTAGAGCAACGGCGCGCCCTTGCCGCCGCGCACGAAGCTGAGCTTGCAGTCGTTGATGTCGATCGTGTGCCTGACAAATGCCATCGCCTACCCGCCGTCCAGTCCGCCAGTTGGGAAAGCGTAGGGGAGGTCGGCAACCGGCTCAAACGTTTTTTCTCTCGCCGCTATGGCGATCACTTGTTGGCCCTGAGTTGCGCATGTTGCCTCTCCAAGGCTGAGCCCGCCATTGCCGTCCTTATCCTTCGGGAACCGCCACCGCACGTCTCCTGACACGGTGAAGGCAACGGTTGACAGCCGACGCTGGACAAAGATCATCGCGGATCATGCGCGACCCTGCCCTTGCATTTGCCATTCTATTGCTTGCCGGCGCGCCGGCCGCCGCCCTCGTCGGTGATGCTGCCCCCGCCGAGTGGACGATCGCTCGTCCCGCTGTCATGGTTTTCAGCTCACACGGCCAGTGTAGCGGCGTCGTACTGGCCCAAGATCTCGTGCTCACGGCTGCGCACTGCGTCGTCGCGGCGACCAACGTCAAGATTGTCGGGCATATCGCCGCAGCCCCGTTCCAGCTGGCCGATGTGACGAAGGTCGCGCTGCATCCACAGTATGACGCTGCTGCATGGCCTACAGCAGACCTCGCCCTGCTGAAGCTTTCCAAACAGCTGCCGACCGGGTTTGCGCGGGCCTTTCTCGGTACCCGGGCTGTCGCCGTCAGCGATCGGCTTATTGTGATCGGCTATGGAGTGGCGACACAAAGCGACAACAAGAGCGCCGGTACACCCCGGATGGCCACACTGACCGTTACTGCCCATTCGGACAATGTAATTACGCTGCGCGATGCGGGCGGCGGCAATATCAGCGGGTGCATAGGCGATTCCGGCGCTCCGGCTTTTGCTGTGCGCGGCGGCGTACCCGCCCTTGTTGGAGTCGTGAGTAGGGGTCACTGTGGCGGCTCTTCCCTCGTGATCCCGTTTGCTCGTTACCGAGATTGGATCTTCGAGACAGCGCGGCGGTTCGGCTCGCCCCTTGATCCATGACTCCCAAGTTCGGGTGATGATGCGTTGGTCCAGGCATGATCAGCTCGAAGAATTCCCTACAATAATTCTTTGGCGCTCGGCGCGACGGATCAATTCGTTCGACGGCAGCCTGGGGTCACGAAGCTTGGATGCCTGCTCAGCGCCGACCACCGGCAGCGTGGCGGGATCGAGGAGACCGACCTGCACGAGGAGCGA
>Ga0207648_10002408_pt1 | contig 20142 bp, 15 predicted proteins | sample KBSMisM32_FD_184310 | JGI IMG/M metagenome (GOLD analysis project Ga0207648, IMG submission 184310) | Miscanthus rhizosphere microbial communities from Kellogg Biological Station, Michigan, USA - KBS Miscanthus M3-2 (SPAdes) (version 2) | ecosystem: Host-associated > Plants > Roots >...
ACCCGAGCGCACGGTGGCCAAAGGTGCGCCGCTCACGCTGTCGCTCTGGGCCGACGACGACGGCAAGTTCGCCAACGCCACGATGGCGCCGCCCAGCAAACTGCCGTCGCCGGTGGAGCTCGTGTGGTCGAAGTATCGCGGGCCCGGCACCGTCACGTTCGACAAGATGCCGCCGGTGTTCGAGGTGCTCGCCGGCGGGCCGATCAACACACCGTTCCGCGGCAAGGCTACCGCCACGGCCCGGTTCAGCGAGCCCGGCGACTACGTGCTGCACGTCACCGCCAACGACTTCTCGGGCGAGGGCGGGTCGGGCGAGCTGTGCTGCTGGTCCACCGCGCTCGTGAAAGTCCGCGTCACCCCGTAGCAATCGTTACCGCGGAACGAGCAGACGGCTCCAGCGCGCGATCGCCTGCTGGCGTTCAGACGTCATCGTGCAGTCCACGTCCAACTTCTCGCCCGCGAGCGCCGCCAGCTTGCGCGCGGCGTTGCCGCAGGCGCCGAGATACCGGCTCTCGAGCTCTCCCAGGTAGATTGCCGCGGCGCGTGCGGGGCGCTGGGGCGCGAGCGCGTCCGCGACGGCCGAGCGCTCGAACCAGCCGCCGGTGGCGAGCGCTTGTTCGACTCGTCGTTCCGACAACGCGTTCACCGTGGCAAAGTAGCGGATAGCCTTCGCGGTGAAGGACGCGTTGGCGTTGGCGGCGCCTCGAGAGGTCCTATCGAGCGCGTCTTGCGCCCAGTCCTCGCGCGTGCGTCCCGCCTGTCTCTTCCACCAGGCATCCCATTCGTCGAGCTCGCGCGGTCCCCAGATGGGCATGAACGTCAGCTGCGCGATGGCGGAGCGAACGTAGCCGACGTTGGCGGGCGGCGCCTGTACGAGCGCCGCGCGCAGTTGTGGGTAGGTGCCCGCGGTGCCGAACTTCTCGACACCCTCGACGCCCGCGTCGCGCACGTACTGCGGACCCGACACGACGGCGGCCACGAAGCGCGGCAAGTCAGACGGTTGGCCGCGCCGTACGAGGTCCATCAGCCAGTGGTGGGCCGTCATCGTGTTCGACTCGTCGGGCAGGGCGACCGTGGTGGCGACCGGAGCACCCAACGCCAGCAGGGCGTTGATGGCGTATTCGCGCACGATCGGCGCGCGATGCCTCATGAGCTCCCGCAGCGCCGGTACGGCCTCGCCGGCCTCGAACTGTTGCAGCGAATACACGGCGCGAGTCACGACAGTGTCGTTGGCCGAGGCGAGCAGTGGGAGCAGGACCTCGGCCGCGCCATCAGCACGCAGCCGTGCCGCTTCTTCTTCGAGCGTCAGGAGGATGTTGCGATTCCTGGCCGGATCCCGAAGCTCGCGCACGAGCGCACGCCCCGCGTCGGGCCCTCCGATGCGGCCCAGTGCCTTGGCGGCCGCCTGCCGCAATATGTCGAGAGCGGCCGCGTTCGCCACCGGCAGTCCAGGCAGGCTGCGGTCGAGCACCGAATCGAGCAGCGGCACATCACTGCGATCGCCGCTCCACCCCAGCGCCTCGATCACGCCGCCGCGTGGATAGGCGGCCCATCCCCCCGGCGTGTTCGGAAGGACGAGCGGGCTGCGAATCACCTCGCGAAGCGCCGGCGCCAGCAAGGGGCATCTGTCGGCCAGCCGCGCCTGCGGGCCCAGCGTGGCCTCGATCGCGCTCGGCGAGCGTTCGACGGCCTGAATCATCAAGGGCACCGAGCACGTGGGGCCGTCGCGTCCGAGAGTCATGAAGGCTGGCGTGACGAGAAGTTCGATGCGCTCGCGCTCCGGAAGGGCCGCGATCAGTTCGAGCAGACGCGGAACGCCGCGGCCGCCGTCGAGGCTGGTGATCGCGTCCACGATCCGAGGGCGATCGGCAGCCACGCGCTCGAAGCGACGCAGCAACGGATCGATCGCCGCTGCGACGCGCTGTGTCTGAACGGCAGCGATGGCGTCGTTGGCGGCCGCGGCGCCCTCGATCGAAGCGAGCCAGCCACGAAGCTGCGCATCGCCTGGCGGCAGCACAGTGAACGGAATCGGCGGGGCATCGATCCGCCCGTACCAGACGTTCAGCGGCGGCGGCATGTCGTACGCCACGCCGTAGTCCGGGTAGCTGATGTACGTGAAGCGCAGCGAGTAGTCGCCAGGTGGCAGCAGGAACTCTTCCGATCCGCCTGGGCTCTGCCGCCAGTACATCGAAACACCATCGGAGGGCGAGCCGGAATGAAACTCCGCCCGTACTGGGAGTGTGTGCGTGGCGCCCGGCGGCAGGACGATCAAGTCGCGGCGTCGCAGCGGGATCGCGATGAATTCGAAGATGGCGGAAGAGAACGGGTCGACGAGCCGCCCGTCGGCGGTGTAGATGCGCAGGTTCGATACGGCCGCCGGATGGAGGAGGAGCGGTTCTGCTCCGGAGTTGCGCACGACGAGCGTGAGTGCTGGAGCCTGACCAAACGGCAGGCGCGTGGCATTGGCACGCAACGTCACGGCGAGTGGTCTGGGGACGAGCCGTTCGGCGGCTGGGATGGTGTGGATCGGAAGCGGGGCCGGCGCCTGGGCGGACACAGGGGACGCCAGCAGGATTCCGCACGCGACGAGGGCGGTAGCGCGGGGCACCTGTACTCCTCTGGGAGATCATAACTTTTGGCCCCCTTCGCGCGTTTCCATTGGTGATCGGTTCAGAGCCGTGGCGCGCTGAAACGGGAAGAACGGCCGGCGCCGAGGGCACTGTTCTTCTGTTCGAGACCGGTACACCATGCGTTGGTACGAGCGGCGGGTGGAAAGGCGAGGCGATGGTCATGAAGGGCGTGTTCCTGGCGGCGGTGTTGACGGTGGCGTTCGTGGGGGCGGCAGCCCGTTCGGACTCGCAATGGTTGAAAGAGAAGACGCCCGGCCTGCCTCGTGACAAGGACGGCAAGCCGCAGCTCGATGCGCCTGCGCCGCGCGCGCCCGGCGGCACGCCGGATCTCTCGGGCATCTGGCGCATGGACCCGGGCGGGTATCTCGAGAACATCGCGTCGGACTTGAAGCCCGGTGAAACGCTGCCCTGGGCCGAGACGCTGTTCAAACGCCGGTCCGAGGAGTTCGCCACCGGCCATCCGATCTACCGCTGCATGCCGGACATCGGCCCGCTTCAGAGTTTCGGCATCTTCAAGATCCTGCAGACGTCGGGCACGGTGGGCATCCTGGCCGAGAGCGGCACCTTCCGGAACATCCTCAGCGACGGGCGCGAACTGCCTCAGGATCCGAACCCCACGTGGGCCGGCTACTCGGTGGGGCGCTGGGACGGCGATGCCTTCGTCGTCTCGAGCGCGGGGTTCAACGATCAGACGTGGCTCGACTACAACGGGCACCCGCACACCGAGGCGCTCCGGGTGACCGAGCGCTTTCGTCGGAAGAACATCGGCGAGATGGACGTGCAGATCACGTTCGACGATCCGAAGGCGTACGCGCGGCCGTGGACGATTGCGCTGACGGCGCGGCTGATGCCGGACACCGAGCTGATCGAATACGTCTGCGGCGAGAACGAGAAGAGCGCCCAGCGATTCATCGTGACGGAGGCGGAGCGGCAACGGGCGCGCGCGACCAACGTCGTGGCTCGCGAGGTGCTCTCGACGTACGAGGGCGCCTACGCCTTGCAGGGCCGCCCGGGCGAATTCGTCGTCGAGCTGGTCGGCAACGAGCTCACGTTGCGGCCGCCGGCGGGCGGCCGCCAGATGCTCGTCCCAGAATCTCCCACCGTGTTCTACGTCACCGGGCAGCGCCTCGAGTTCTTCCTCGATGCCAGCGGCCGGCCGACGCACTTCGTGCTGACGATCGTCGAAGGCGACATGAAGGCCGTACGCAAGAATTAGGGATGGACGTCGTCGCCGTTCCCGGATCCTTTCTCGAGATTCTCGGGCGACTGCTGCTGGCCACCCTCTTCGGCGCGGTGATCGGGCTCAACCGCGAGCGCGAGGGCAAGCCCGCCGGCCTGCGAACGCACGCCCTCGTCGCGCTCGGGGCGGCGATGCTCACCATCGTGGGCCTGCTGCTCCAGGGCAGCGACGTCTCCGCGCCGGGCCGCATACTGCAGGGCATCGTCGCGGGCGTGGGGTTCATCGGCGCCGGCGTGATCCTTCACCGCCAGGACGCGCGCGGTGTGCACGGCCTCACGACGGCGGCGGCGATCTGGATCGTGTCGGCGATCGGCGTCGCGACCGGCGCTGGCCTGTGGCGCACAGCGGCAAGCGCGGTCGGCCTGGCGTTCGCGCTGCTCGTCGTCGGCGAACGTGTGGACCGCTGGGTTCACCGCGACCCGCCAAAGCCATAGCGCCCATACCCGCCGCGAATCGCTCGGCTCCGACACGGTATTGGACAAGCGGGTGGCCCGGTGGGCGACCATGCTGGCATGACACGCACGGTGCTCTTCACGCTGGCCTTGAGCGCGGCGGTCCCCGCTCTGGCGGCCGCGGACGTCACTTACTACAAGGACGCGCTGCCGATCCTCCAGACGCACTGCCAGATCTGCCATCGCCCCGGCGAGATCGGCCCGATGCCCTTCATGACCTTCGAAGGCACGCGGCCCTTCGCGCGGGCGATCAAAGCGGCGGTGACGAGTAAGAAGATGCCGCCATGGTTCGCCGATCCCGCCTACGGCCACTTCGCCAACGAGAAGCGCCTCACCGATGTGGAGATCGCCACTCTGACGGCGTGGGCCGATCAGGGCGCGCCCGCCGGCGATCCGAAGGACGCCCCTCCGCCGGTGATGTTCCGCGACGGGTGGAACATCCGGCCCGACCTGGTGTTCCAGATGCCGAAGCCGATGGCCGTTCCGGCCAAGGGCACGGTGGAATACACCTACATCGCGGTCTCCGCGCCCTTCAAGGAAGACACCTGGGTGCTGGCCGGCGAGATCCGGCCCACCGATCGCGCGCACGTCCACCACGTGATCGCCATGGTGCGACCCAAGGGATCGAAGTGGATGAAACAGGCGCAGCTCGGCGCTGAACCGTGGGCGCCGGGCCCGACCCGCCAGCAGGACATGCTCAAGGAGAACGGCGGCGACATCTCGGTGCTGACGAGCGAGTTCCTCGTTGGCTACGTCCCCGGCATGGAGGCGCAGCGCTTCGACATCGATCAGTCCGCCAAGCTGATTCCGGCTGGCGCCGACATCGTCTTCGAGGTGCACTACACCGCCAACGGCAAGGAGGGTCTCGACCAGACCAAGGTGGGCCTCGAGCTCGCGCCGGTGCCGCCGAAGCGGCTCTTCATGTCGATTGGCGCGGCGCAGCCGGGGCTCGTGATCAAGCCCGGCGATCCGAATGCCGAGGCGAGGGCGTCGCTCAAGTTCGGCACCGACGTCGATCTCGTCTACATGCAGCCACACATGCATTTGCGCGGCAAGGACATGCGGATCGAGGCGCGCTATCCGACCGGCGACCAGCAGACCCTGCTCAGCGTGCCGCGCTACGACTTCAACTGGCAGATCGTGTACTACCAGAAGACGCCGCTGCGCCTGCCCAAGGGCACCGAGCTCCACCTAACCGCGCACTGGGACAACTCCGCTGGCAACAAGTGGAACCCCGATCCGGCGGCGACGGTGCGCTGGGGCGATCAGAGCTGGCAGGAGATGCTCTCCGCGCCGATGGCGGTGATCGTCGATCGCACGATCGATCCGAAGACCGTCGTCGAGCGCGGCGGCTTCGCCGAAGCCGCGGCTCCCCAATAACGCCGATCGTACGTGGGGGCCGCCTTCAGGCGGCCCGTTGATTCAAACGCGGTTCTGGTCTCTGCCGAGATGGTATTGGACTCCCTTCGAGCGCGCGCCGAGCATGTGCAGCCATGTTCATGCGTCTTGCCGCTCGCGCCGCGCTCGTCAGTCTCATCTGCCTCTTCGCCGTTCCGGCCGCGTTCGCCCAGGGTACGCTGGCCGGAATCGTCCGCGACTCGTCGGGCGCCGTCCTGCCCGGCGTCACGGTTGAAGCCGCCAGCCCCGCGCTGATCGAAAAAGCACGTACCACCGTCAGCGACAGCAGCGGCCAGTTCCGCATCCTCGACTTGCGCGGCGGCGTCTATACGGTGACCTTCACGTTGTCCGGCTTCTCCACGGTGAAGCGCGAAGAAGTCCGGCTGGCCGGCGAGACGATCGTCACCGTCAATGCCGAGATGCGGGTCGGCCAGCTGGCCGAGACGATCACCGTCACCGGCGAGGCGGCGACCGTCGATGTCCAGAACACGACCCGCCAGCAGGTGCTGTCGAAGGACGTCATCGACACGCTGCCGACGGGCCGCAACTACGCCAGCCTGGGGCAACTGCTCCCGGGCGTGAACAGCTCGGCCCGGGACGCCGGCGGCGCCAGTGGCGACACGATGTCGCAGCTCACCATTCACGGCAGCCGTCCCGGCGATCAGCGCGTGCTGCAGAACGGCGTGAACACCATGACCCTGCAGGTGAACGGCGACCGCGGCATTGCCGTGCCCAATCCCGGCATGGCCTCGGAGGTGACGGTCGATACGTCCGGGCTGTCGGCCGAGCAGGGTCAAGGCGGCATCCGCATCAACTACATCCCGCGTGACGGCGGCAACACCTTCAGCGGCTCGCTGTTCGCCACCTTCGCGAACCACTCGATGCAGAGCGACAACCTCACCGACGATTTGAAGGCGCGAGGCCTGCCGACCCCGAACGCCATCAAGACGAACTACGACGTGAACCCGGGAGTGGGCGGCCCGATCAAGAAGGACCGCGTGTGGTTCTACTTCACCGGGCGCGTCAACCGCGCCGATCAGTACGCGGGCGGAGCGTTCGTGAACCTCAACGGCTACGACCCGACCCGGTACGACGTCGTCTACGACACCAATCAGCGCGCGTATTCGCGAGCCCTGTGGACCGACGGCCAGATTCGTCTGACGACCCAGGTCACGCCGAAGAACAAGGTGGCCTTCACCTGGGACCAGCAGACGCGCTGCAGCTGCGTGGCCGGTCCCAACACACCGTCTGCCGGAGTGCTGTCGGCCACGGTGACGCCCGAGGCCGCCGAGAACTTCCGGTCGCCGATGCAGCGGCTGCTGCACGCCGAGTGGTCGTCGCCGGCGAGCAACAGCCTGTTGTTCGAAGCGGCCGCGGTGTATCGCGTGGAGCGCTGGGGCAACATGGACCAGAGGACCTCGTGGTCTCCTGAATACATCAACGCCGCGCAGCAGGCGATTCTGCAGTCCGGCGCGCTGATCCCGGTGCTGGACCTGTCGCTCGGGCGGTTTTCGCACGGCAACTTCGTCGGCTACAACAACAACTGGGTGTCCAACGCCTTCATTCGTGGCAGCGTCTCGTATCTCAGGGGCGGCCATCAGGTGAAGGCCGGCGTCTCCGATTCGTTTGGCCACCTCGACTCGCGCGTCTACGACTACTCGCCGTACGCGTTCTTCATCAACATTCCGGGTGCGCCGTCCTTCGTGAAGGTCATCAACGAGAAGGTGTCGCCGCTGCGCGCGCAGTCGGATCAGAACTACGACCTCGGGCTGTTCGTGCAGGATCGCTGGACCGTGAAACGCTCGACGATCAACGTCGGCCTGCGCTACGACGGCTTCAAGGGCACGGCGCCGGCGCAGGTGGTGCAGGGCAAGACACTGCTGACCCCGAATCGAGCCGACATCTCATTGCCCGAGACGCCGCTCGCGCGCTGGCAGGACCTCACACCGCGGGTCGGCATCACGCACGACGTCGCGGGCGACGGCAAAACGGCGATCAAGGTCAGCGTCAACAAGTACGTCGAAGGGCAGGCCGTGGGCTCACTCGTCGGCGTCAATGCGGGCGGCGCTGGCCCGCACCCCGTGAGCAGCCTGGTCAATTCCACCAGCCGTACCTGGCTCGACATGAACGGCGACTTCGTCCCCCAGTGCGATTTGACCGATATCGCCGCCAACGGTGAGTGTCTCGCCGTCTCCAACCCGGGATTCGGATCCACGAACACCAACGCACTCCGCTTCGATCCGGAGGGGCTGTTCGGGTGGGGCGTGCGCGGCTTCAACTGGGAGCTCGGCCTTGGCGTCCAGAGGGAAGTGATCCCGCGTGTGTCCGTGGACGCCGGCTACTTCCGCCGCTGGTACGGAAACTTCCGGGTCACCGACAACCTGGCACTCGCCGCCACCGACTTCACAAAGGTCAGCGTGGTGGCGCCGTCGGCGTCGGGATTGTCGACGAGCGGCAAGACGCTCACGACGTTCGACGCCAACCGCGTCGTGGCGCCTCAGAACCTCACGACGCTGGCCAGCAACTACGGCGATCAGAAAGAGCATTGGAACGGCGTGGACGTCGGTGTCAACGCGCGCCTGGCCAACGGGCTGTTCCTGTTCGGCGGCGTCAGCACGGGCAAGACGATGCTCGACAACTGCGACGTCGCGGCCAAGGTGCCCGAGTCGCTGGCCGTCGCCGGGGCCGGCGGCGCGTTGACGTCGCGCCCGGTCGAGTACTGCCACATCGAGAGCCCGTTCCTCACGCAGGTGAAGTTGAACGGGGCGTACACGATTCCCAAGGCCGGCGTGTTGCTGAGCGCGGCGTTCCAGAGTCTCGCGGGCCCGGTGGTGCAGGCCAACTACGTCATCACCGAGCGCGCGCCGGGTGTGCCGCTCGTGGGTGGATCCACTGCTACCGTCGCCCTCCTCCCGTCGTCGGCCGGCGTTGGCACCGAGTACGGCGAACGGTTGAATCAGCTCGATCTCCGCGTCGGAAAGGTGGTGCGGATCGCCAGGACGAAGACGGTGTTCAACGTCGATCTGTTCAACCTGTTCAACGCCAACGCGGTGACCGCAGAGAACGCGGCGTTCCCGGCCGCGTTCCGCCGGCCCACGCAGATCATGCTGGCGCGGTTCGTGAAGATCAGCGCACAATTCGATTTCTGAGGTTTGGAGGGCGGGGCCGGCCCCGCCCCCGCCGTCCGTCATGAGCACGTGGCTCGATCCGTCGGCGCCGCTTCGGGAGTTCGTGCGCGGCTACGTGTACGAGCACCCGGGCGCCACCCCGGGCCGCCCGATCCTGCCGGCGCTCGAGACGCGGCTCGGGTTCTTTCCGAGGACGGCCTGCCGCGTCTTCGATCATCGCATTCAAGGGATCGAGACCCTGGCGCGCGCCGTCGTCATCGGGCCGCTCACGCGCCGCTGGGTAGACCTCTATCCGAGCCGCGGCATGTCGGCGCTGTTCGTGGTGTTTCAGCCGGGCGGGTTCCATCGCCTGTTCGGCCACGACGCCTCCGCGCTGGCCGACTACGCGCACCCGGCGGCGGACGTGGTCGGCCGCGGGATCACCAGCGTCCTGGAACGCGTCGAAGCGGCGAGGACGCCCGAGGAGATGGCGCGGGCCGTCGAAGGGTATCTGGCTCTCCGTGTTCCGGTCGCGCGCAGTCTGCACCCCGTGGACCGGGCCGCCGCCGCGCTGGCGGCCGCCCACGGCGGCATCCGGGCCTGGACGCTGGCCGAGCAGGCCGGTCTCGGCGACCGTCACTTCCGTCGCCGGTTCACCGAGCACGCCGGCATGCCGCCGAAGCACTACGCCAAGATCGCGCGCTTCACCTTCGCGCTGTCGTTGAAAGCGGCCCGGCCGTCGCTGACTTGGGCGGACGTGAGCCAGCAGGCTGGCTACTTCGATCAGATGCATCTGGTGAAGGACTTCAAGGCGCTCACCGCGAAGCCTCCATCCACGCTGTTCGACCAGCTCGCCCAGCTCGGATTCGAGCCCAGCGACACGCGACATCCGCTGCTGGTCGCCTGAGTCCGGTTTTTACTAGCCGTCCCTCCTGCGTCGTGCGATTGTCCGGCGATGCGCTACGTCCTTGTTGCGCTTTTCCTGGTCCTGCCGCCGGCCCCGGCGCTCGCGCAGGTCGATTTGTCAGGCTCCTGGGCGTCGCTCTACCACGAGGACCTTCCGGAGCGGCTCCCGGGGCCCGAGCTCGGCGACTACATGGGATTCCCGCTCACCGACGCGGCACGCCTTCGTGCCGACAGCTACGACGCGGACCGCATCTCGGTCGTCCCCGAGTATCAGTGCCGTCCGCACGGCGGCGACTATCAGATGCGCGGGCTGTCGAACATGCGAATCGATCCCGTGCTCGATCCGGTCACGCAGCAGCTGGTCGCGTGGCATACCCGCATGGGGTTCCAGGAGATGGAGCGCACCATCTGGATGGACGGCCGCGCCCATCCCGACGACATGGCGCCTCACACGTGGTCCGGCTTCTCGACCGGGACGTGGCGGAACAACATGCTGAACGTCTCCACGACGCATCTCAAGGAGAACTACATGCGTCGCAACGGCATTCCGCGCAGCGCCAATGCCACGTTCACCGAGCATTGGGTGCGTCACGGGAACTATCTGACGGTCACGACGGTGATCACCGATCTCGCCTTTCTCACCGAGCCGCTCGTGCGCAGTCAGACGTGGGTGAGCGACCCGGGACAGCGCATGGGGCGCGACATCTGCGAGTACGGTGACGAGGTCCCCCGCGATCGCAAGGACTACGTGCCGCATCACCTGCCGGGCACCAACCCCTTCCTCCACGAAGTCGCCGACTGGTACGGGCTGCCCTACGACGTGACTCGCGGAGGCGCCGAGACGCTGTACCCCGAGTACCGATCGAAGATGCCGGCGCCGGACAAGCCGAAGCTGGTGTGTGAGCGCTACTGCAATTGCGGCGTTGGAGCCAACGCGATATGCCTCCTGGCGCCCACCGCCCCGCGGCCACGATGACGCGTCGCGTACTGCTGGCGGCGGGCATCTGCGCGGTGGGCCTGCTGCCCGCCCTGCGTGCTCAGACCGATGCGCCGCCGCTGCGCGTGTATCCGGTGCAGGGGGCCGTGTCCGTGATTGCCGGCGCCGGCGGCAACATCACGGTCCAGAACGGCAAGGACGGAACGCTGCTGGTGGACACCGGCCTCGCCGCGTCCGCTGCGCGGCTCGCAGCCGAAGTGCGGGCGCGCTACAAGGGTCCGGTGCTCTGGATCGTCAACACGCATCTGCATCCGGACCACGTCGGCGGCAACGACGCCTTCGCCCAAGCAGATGCCGCCAAACCGGTGGACTTCCTGGGCGCGCGCTTCGATGGAACCCAGCCGCTCAAGATCATCGCCCACTCGAACGTGCTGGCGCGCCTCACGGGCCCGGCCGGCGCCAATGGCGTGCGACCGAGTGACGCCGGGCTGCCGCGCGACGAATACGCGACGCCCTTCAAGGACCTGCGGTTCAACGACGAGCCCGTGGTGCTGCATCACGAGCCGCGCGCGCACACCGACGGCGACACGATCGTCTACTTCCCCCGGTCGGATGTCATCAGCGCCGGCGACATCTTCACACCCGGCGGGTACCCCTTCATCGACGTGGCCAACGGCGGCAGCGTCAACGGCGAGATCGCGGCGCTGAATCACATCCTCGATCTGGCCGTCCCTGGCCACACGCAGGAAGGCGGCACCGCCGTCATCCCAGGCCATGGACGCATCTGCGACGAGGCCGACGTGGTCGAGTACCGCGACATGGTCGTGATCGTGCGCGACCGCGTCCAGGATCTGATCAAGAAGGGGATGACGCTCGAACAGGCGCAGGCCGCGAGACCGTCCCGCGACTACGACGCGGAGTACGTCACCGCGACGAGCTTCGTGAAGGCGGCCGACTTCGTGGCCGCGGTCTACCGAAGCCTGACGGCGAAGTAGGGGAAAGGGACATGACACGCGCGTGCATGATCGTCGCCCTGGTGGCAGGGCTGGGCCACGGAGTGATAGCGCAGGGGCCACCGTTCGGGCCGCCGCCACCGCCGGCGCCGCGAAGCGGCAGGGAGGGGGCGCCCGTCGATCTCACCGGCACGTGGGTGTCGCCGGTCATGGAGGACTACCGCTGGCGGATGGTGACACCGCTCAAGGGCGATGCGGCGAGCATCCCCTACAAGCAGGAGGCGCTCGCGATCATCAACGCCTGGAATCCGGCGAAGGACGCAGCCGCGGGGCTGCAGTGCAAGGCCTACGGCGCTCCTGCGCTGATGCGGATCCCCGGCCGCTTGCGCATCTCGTGGCAGGACGAGAACACGCTGAAGATCGAGGCCGACCAGGGCACGCAGACGCGGCTTCTCCATTTTGCGAGCGGGGCGACGCGGGCCGTCGTGGCGCGCGACGCCAAGCCGACATGGCAGGGTCAGTCGGTGGCGCGGTGGGAGCCGGCCCAGGCACCCACCGCCGGCGGGCTCGCGCTCGGCACCTCCGCCCGGTGGGGAAGCCGGTCGCAGTCGCTCGAGGTGGTCACCACCAACCTGCGCGACGGCTACCTTCGCAGAAACGGCGTGCCGTACAGCGACAAGACCACGCTCACCGAGTATTTCGACCGCTTTTCCGAACCGGACGGGCAGGAATGGTTCACCGTCACGACGATCGTGAACGACCCCGTTCACCTGGCCACGCCCTTCGTCACCACCACTGACTTTCGCCGCGAGCCGAACGACGCGAAGTTCAGCCCGGTCACCTGCTCCGCTCGATAGCGGCCCAGGGGTCTATTCTCTCGGAGCGTCAATGATGCAGAAGTGCTCACGCGCCGGGCTGGCGATCGCGGCCGCCGTCGTTCTGATGGCGTCGCGTCCGGCCTCCGCGCAGGTCAATGTCGTCGGGTACTGGAACCCGCTCGTCGCCGACGAAGACTTCATCGAGCGCGTGCCCGGACCTAACGTCGGCGACTACGCGGGGCTGCCGATTACCGACGCGGCGCGCAAGCGGGCGAACACGTGGGACGCGTCGCTGCTGACGCTGCCTGAGCACCAGTGCAAGCCGCATCCGTCGACGTACGGCTTCCGCGGCGTCGGCGTGCTGCGCATCTGGGAGGAGCGGAACCCGCAGACGCAGCAGCTGGTGCGTCTCAAGACGCACATCCAGTGGCAGGAGCAGGAGCGCGACATCTGGATGGATGGCCGTCCGCGGCCGTCGGAGCTCGACCCGCACAGCTGGCAGGGCTTCTCGACGGGAGCATTCGAGGGCGACGTGCTCGTGGTGCGGACCACGCACCTCAAGGCCGGATGGATCCGCCGCAACGGACTGCCGCTGAGCGACGCGGCGACGATGACCGAGCGGTTCATCCGTCACGGCGATCTGCTGACCCACGTGATGATGCTCGAGGACCCGGTGTATCTCTCGGAGCCGCTCGTGAAGACGAACGGCTTCGCACAGGCGCCGACCGGAACGATGGAGCCGTATCCCTGCCGGCCCGCCGTCGAAGTCCCGCGCGAGGCGGGCGACGTGCCGCACCACGGCATCGACGACGTGCCGCCGACGCGCGAGTTCGCCCAGCGGCACGGCATCCCGGAAGAGGCCGCGGCCGGCGGCGCGGCGACGGCGCTGCCGGAGTACATGGGGAAGCTGCCGTCGCTGCCGATGGCGGAACCAAAGGGCGATCCGAATGAAGGGTTCGGCCCCCCGCTGGCGCCGCCCGCGGGCCGTGGTCGCGGCGCCGGTCCTGCCGGTGCGGCGCCCGCTGCCGGACGGGGGCGATAGATGCGCGCTCGTCTCGTCCACCCGCGTGCCGCGTTGTTGGCCGCTACGATCGCCGCGGCTGTCGTGTCCGGCGTCGTCGCCGCGCAGCAGGCCTCACCGCAGCAACCGAACTTCGACGCGGTGACCGTGCGTTCCTTCAAGGTTCAGGACAACGTCTACATGCTGGCCGGCGCCGGCGGCAACGTCACGGTGCAGATCGGCAACGACGGCGTGCTGGTCGTCGATACGCAGTTCGCGCAGATGGCCGACAAGCTGCTGGCGGAGATCGCGCGCCTCAGCGGCAACAAGCCGATTCGCTACGTCATCGACACGCACGTCCACGCGGACCACGTCGGCGGCAACGAGCGTTTCCGCCGCGCCGGCCGGGCCATCGTGGCGGGCAACGTCGCCGGCGACGTGCGGGGCAACGAGGGTGCCACGCTGATCGCGCACGAGACCGTGGCGACCAGAATGAGCCAGCAGGACGGGGCGACGCCGCCCGCCCCCGCCGGCGCGCTGCCGACCGACACGTTCTTCGGCGAGCGCGACGAGGTGTTCTTCAACGGCGAAGCCGTGCGGCTGATTCATCAGCCGGCCGCGCACACCGACGGCGACGTGCTCGTGTTCTTCCGCAAGTCCGACGTCATCGCGACCGGCGACGTCTACGTCAACACCAGCTATCCCGTCATCGACACGGCGCGCGGCGGCACCATCAACGGCATCATCGCCGGCTTGAACCGCATCATCGACATCACCGTGCCGCGCGACAAGCAGGAGGGGGGCACGATGGTGATCCCCGGCCACGGGCGCATCGCCGACGAGGCCGACGTCGTCGAGTACCGCGACATGGTCACCATCATTCGCGATCGCGTACAGCAAATGATGAAGAAGGGGATGACGCTTCCGCAGATCAAGGCCGGGGGCCCGACGTCGGATTACGACGGCCGTTACGGCGCCACGTCCGGCTTCTGGACGACCGACGCCTTCGTCGAGGCGGTCTATCGCACCCTGGGAGGCAAGTGATGAAGGCGAGATCCGGGCGTGTCGTGGTCGCTGCGCTCGTGATCGCGTGCGCGGCGCAGGTCGCGGCGCAGCAGTTCCCTCCGCGAGGCGGAGGGCCGCCGCCGACGCCTCGTGCGGCGGCGCCGATCGATCTGTCTGGCGTCTGGGTGTCGATCGTCAACGAGGACTGGCGGTGGCGGATGATCACCGCGCCGCGTGGCGATTTCCCCGGCCTGCCGCTCAGCCCTGCCGGGCGCGCGCTTGCCATGGCCTGGGACCCGAGGACCGACGGCTCGTGCAAGGCGTTCGGTGCCGCGGCGCTGATGCGGATGCCGACGCGCGTGCGGATTTCCTGGGCGGACGACAGCACGCTGAAGATCGAGACCGACAATGGACAGCAGACGCGGCTGCTGCATTTCGACGCGGCGCGACGCCCCGCCCCGCCGTCGCTGCAGGGCGACTCTGTCGCGGAGTGGCAGCGGACGCTGCCCCCCAACAATCCGTTCGGCATCAACTTCCCGGGCGGCCCGCCACCGCCGCCTGGCGGGTCGTTGCGAGTCATGACCACGAACCTGACAGGCGGATGGCTCCGCCGCAACGGCGTGCCGTACAGTGCCCGCACGACCGTCACGGAGTATTTCGATCGCTTCCCGGGTCCGGACACGTCGGAATGGTTCGTGGTGACGACGCAGGTGGTCGATCCGGAGTACCTTCTGGGCCGTCTGGTGACCAGCTCGCACTTCCGGCGCGAATCCGACGCGTCCAAGTGGAGTCCGAAGCCATGTAAGCCGGTGTAGGAGACGACGGATGGCCTTTGATCGGCGCGCGTTTCTGAAGACGACCGTGGCCGGTCCCCTCGCGCTCGCGGCCGAAGCGCAGGTGCGGGGCCCGGCGCCCACGTTCTTCCCCGGCTTCGTCACGCAGAAAATCCAGACGTCCGGCGCGACGATCCACACGCTGCGCGGCGGGAGCGGTCCGCCGCTGCTGCTGGTGCACGGCTATCCGCAAACCCACGTGGAGTGGCACAAGATCGCTCCACGGTTGGCGGAGAAGTTCACCGTCGTGATGGCGGACCTGCGAGGCTACGGCGACAGCAGCAAGCCGCCGGACGGCGAGAACCACGTCAACTATTCGAAGCGCGCGATGGCCCTGGACCTGGTCGAGGTCATGCGCGCCTTGGGCTTTCAGAGGTTCGCCGTCGTCGGTCACGATCGCGGCGGACGGGTGACATGGCGACTGGCCGTGGAGCACCCAGACGTCGTCACGAAGGCGGTCATTCTCGACATCGTGCCGTCGCCCTATACGCGAGTCACACGTCAATTCGCGACGGAGTACTTTCACTGGTTCTTCCTGATCCAGCCGGCGCCATTTCCGGAGACGATGATCGGCAACAGCGCCGAGTACTACCTGCGCTCGCGCTTTCAGCGTCAGGGCGCCGCGACGAACGTCTTCACGCCCGAAGCCGTGGCCGAGTACATGCGGTGCTTCAACGATCCGGCCACGATCCATGCGACCTGCGAGGACTACCGCGCGGGCGCGACCATCGACCTCGAGCACGCGGCTGAAGACGGCAGCAGGAAGGTCGTCTGCCCGCTGCTGGTGCTCTGGGGCGAACGCGGTACTGTCGGCCGCCTCGAACCGGTGATGGATCTCTGGCGGGAGAAGGCGGTCAACGTGACGGGGAAGTCGCTGCCGGCCGGTCACTTCCTGCCGGAGGAAGTCCCCGACGAGACCTTGTCAGCCCTGTTGGGATTCCTGTCGTAAGCGTCTCACGCCGATCGCCGCGGCCGCAGGCGAGTGGGTTGACGCTTCACGGGAAACACGTCGCGCGCGGCCTGGACGAATTCGCGGACGTTCTTCGACGTGTCGTTCCGGTGCCACGCAACGCAGATTTCGAGTCGCGCGTCCGGCTCGTCGAGCGGAACGACCGCGACGCCGCTGGTTCGATGGGACTGCGTGTACTGGCTGGCGATGCCAAGGTAATAGCCTTGACGGGACGCGACGAGCATCATGGCGTCCTGCGCGTAAGGCGGCGGCTGGTGCTCGACCACCATCGGCTTGAGGCCGGCCGACGCCCACAGCGCGATGATTTTGTCGTAGACCGACGGGCCGATGTAGCGTTCGAAGAGGAGCAACGGTTCGGAGGTGAGGTCGGCGAGGGTGAGCGACGCCCGCGAGGCGAGCGGATGACCCTCGGCGAGCAGCACCACGAAGCGCTCGTCGAAGAGCGGCTCCGACGCCTTGTCGAGGTCGAGCGGCGGCCGGGTGACGGCGACGTCGATGTGCTGGTCGACCTTGCCCGCGCGATGCAGCTCGCACAGGTCGTGAGCGACAATCGGCACGTCTGGAAAGCGGCGGGCGTGATGCTCGCGAATGAGGTTCACGGCTTTCCACAGTCCCCAGCCGATGCCCAGATGGAGCGCCTTCGATTGACGCGTCTTGAGCGATCGTGCGGCCGTCTCGAGGTCGCCGAGTGACTTGGTCACCGCTCGCGCGGCATCGAGCAGGGCGACGCCCTCGCAGGTCATCTCGGCGCCGGTACGGTGCCGCACGAACAGGGTGACGCCGAGCTCGTCTTCGAGCTGACGAATCTGGCGCGTCAGCGGGGGCTGCGAGATGTGCAGACGGTGTGCGGCGCGAGTGAAGTTCCGTTCTTCCGCGACTGCCACGAACGCCCGGAGGTGTCGAAAGTCCACGACCCGATCTTACCCAGCCCAGGCGCTGGATCGGGCGATGCCATTGCGGTCGCGATGAGAACCAAACCTGTATGGCATTGGGGCGGCGAGATGGCGATACTTGGCACGATCTTCGTGTTGTCGAGACGGTATTGGACAGCTCCCCGGCCCGCCGGGACCATGCGGGCATGACATCCATCACGAGGCCACACATGCGAACGACCTTGACATCCCGCTGGATGGCGGCCGCCGCCGTTGCCTGCTCGTGCATTGCCGTGACCGCCCAGACGTCGCCCCCGGCCGCACCCGCTGTCACGGCCCCGCTCGACCCGAAGATCGCGCAGTACAAGCGGGACGTCGCAGCCGAGATCGACGCCATGAAGGACCAGAGCCAGCAGATGGTGGACATGGTCTTCAGCTTCGGCGAGCTGGGGTTCCAGGAATACGAGACGATGCGGTACCTCACCGGCATCCTCGAGAAGAACGGATTCCGCATCGAGCGCGGCGTGGCCGGCATCCCGACGGCCTGGACCGCCACCTGGGGCAGCGGCAAGCCGGTGATCGCGCTGGGCTCTGACATCGACTGCATTCCGCAGGCGTCGCAGAAGCCCGGCGTCGCGTATCACGATCCGATCATCGAGGGCGCGCCCGGGCACGGCGAGGGGCACAACTCCGGCGTGCCGATGAACGTCACCGCGGCGCTGGCGCTGAAGAAGGTCATGGAGCGCAACAAGCTGGGGGGCACGATCCGGCTGTGGCCGGGCGTCGCCGAGGAACTCCTCGCCACCAAGGCCTACTTCGTGCGCGCCGGCGTGTTCAAGGACGCCGACGTCGTGCTCTTCGCCCACGTCGGCACGAACCTGGCGGTGGGCTGGGGCGACGGCGCCGGCAACGGCCTGGTGTCGGTGGAGTACAGCTTCAAGGGCGAGAGCGCGCACGCGGCCGGCGCGCCGTGGCGCGGCCGCTCGGCGCTCGACGCCGTGGAGCTGATGGACGTGGCCTGGAACTTCCGCCGCGAGCACCTGCGCTACCAGCAGCGCTCGCACTATGTGATCACCAACGGCGGCGATCAGCCGAACGTGGTGCCGCCCAATGCCACCGTCTGGTACTACTTCCGCGAGACCGACTACGACCACATCAAGGAGATGTGGGACATCGGCAACACCATGGCGCAGGCGGCGTCGATGATGACCAGCACGCAGGTCAGCTCGCGCGTGCTCGGATCGGCGTGGCCGATCCATTCGAACAAGGCGGTGGCCGAGGCGATGTACGTCAACATCCAGTCGGTCGGGCTGCCCCAGTGGAGCGCCGACGACGAGAAGCTGGCGGTGGCGCTGCAGAAGGAGCTGAAGGTGCCCGAGGTGGGGCTGGCGAAGAAGATCGACCCGTTGCGCGGCGCCGAGAAGATCCCCGACGAGCAAAAGCTGTTCGGCGGGTCGGACGACATCGGCGACGTGTCGTGGAACGTGCCGACCGTCACGCTGAACTATCCGGCGAACTTTGCCGCCGGACCCGGTCACAGCTGGGCCAACGCCGTTGCCATGGCGACGCCGATCGCGCACAAGGGGGTGCTGGCCGGCGCCAAGGTGCAGGCCATGACGGTGCTCGACCTCATCACGCAGCCCCAGCTGGTGTCGGACGCGTGGGCGTACTTCAAGAACGTGCAGAACAAGGATCGGCAGTACACGCCGCTCATCCGGTCCGGCGACGTGCCGGCCATCTGGCTGAACGAGCAGACGATGGCGAAGTATCGTCCCGAGATGCGCAAGTACTACTACGACCCGACGAAGTACAAGACCTATCTCGACCAGTTGGGCATCAAGTACCCGACCGTCCGGTGACGATGAGCCGATCCACACGACGGACGTTCCTGCAGACTGCCGGTGCGGTGCTCGTAGCCTCCGCCGCCCCGGCAACCGAGCAGCGGCGCGCAGCCGCCGCCGGCTATGACGCGTTCGAGAAAAGCATCGGCGAACTGCAGGCCGACATGGCCTCGGGCACCACCACCGCCGTGGATCTGGTGCGCTTCTATCTGCGCCGGATTGCCGCGTTCGATCAGACGGGCCCGCGGCTGAACGCCGTCATTGCGCTCAACCCGCAGGCCGAGGCCGTGGCCGCGTCGCTCGACGCCGAACGCCGGCGCGGCAAGACCCGCGGTCCGCTCCATGGCATCCCGGTTCTCATCAAAGACAACCTCGACACCACCGACATGCCGACGACGGGCGGCTGTCTGGCGTTGTCGGGGCGTGTGCCTCGTGCGGACGCCTTTCAGGTGCGGCGGCTGCGCGAGGCCGGCGCCGTCGTTCTCGGCAAGGTGAACCTCCACGAGCTGGCGCTCGGACTGACCACGATCAGCTCCTACGGCGGACAGACCCTCAACCCGTACGACCTGACGCGCGCGCCCGGCGGATCGAGCGGCGGTTCGGGCGTGGCCGCCGCCGCCAACTTCGCGGCGTTCGCCATCGGCACGGATACGAGCGGATCCATCCGCATCCCGGCGTCGCACAATGCCATCGTCGGCTTGCGCCCGACCGCGGGGCTGTCGAGCCGCAGCGGTGTGATCCCGTTCGGTCACACGCAGGACACGGCGGGGCCGATGGCGCGCAGCGTGGCGGACGTCGCCGTCGTGCTCGATGCCACGGTGGGGCACGACCCCGCGGATCCAGTGACAGCCGCGAGCGAGGGGAAGACGCCCGCGTCGTACACCTCGTCGCTGCGCGCGGACGCACTGCGCGGCGCCCGCGTGGGCGTGCTGACCGAATTCTTCGGCATCGCGCCCGAGGATCAGCCCGTGGCCACCGTGGTGCGCCGAGCGATCGACGACATGAAGGCTCGCGGTGCCACCGCCGTCGACGTGACGGTGCCGGGCCTCGGCGCGCTGCTCACGGCGTCGAACCTGCTGACGCAGGAACTGAAGTTCGATCTGCGCGACTACCTGCGGCGCCCGCCGGCCGCGGCCGTGACGTCGCTCGAGGCGCTGCTCGCATCGGGGCTGCACACCGC
>Ga0207648_10002421_pt1 | contig 20092 bp, 18 predicted proteins | sample KBSMisM32_FD_184310 | JGI IMG/M metagenome (GOLD analysis project Ga0207648, IMG submission 184310) | Miscanthus rhizosphere microbial communities from Kellogg Biological Station, Michigan, USA - KBS Miscanthus M3-2 (SPAdes) (version 2) | ecosystem: Host-associated > Plants > Roots >...
TAATGCTATCATTGTGTCGCGACCCCAATCTGTAAACCAGTGATAGCCTGCGATCACAGTTCTCAAATTGTCCTCACGTTTTACGACAAACTGATCCGCTGCCAACACTAACTGTTTGGTAATATCACTTTCGGGTTGATCTTTTAACAATAAACTTCTTCTCAATTGTTCTTTCGCTATTAGTTTGTCCGCCTGCTTATCGGCGGGATCGTCGGTTGAAATAATGATCCCGATAGTTCTTCCTTTCCCGAGCTTAATTGAGAATGTTCCCGGTGTAAATAAATCTTCGGTATAATCAAGCCCGCGATATTGTTCTATGCTATAATTGAAATTGTAAAACCAGTCCGGCCGGGGGTGGTAATTACTTTCCGGCACTTTTATATAAATGCCTGGCGAGCCGGCGTATGCTTCTATTCTAAGTACATTATTATTAAACAATCCATATCGATTAATGGCGTCGTTCGCATGCACCAGGCTGTGATAACCTCTCACCGAAAGTAAAGGCATTAGTTCCATTGTAAACGGCTCACCAGCTTCCAGCACTTCGTATTCAATCACAACTGTGTTTTCGTCGTGCACCATGCCAATCGTTTTTTTTAGCACAATGCCATCAATTTCATAAATAAACTCGGGAAAAAATTCCTTTTTAAACCCGGTGAGATAATGAAACCCTTCCGGATGAATTGTGCTTCCGTAGTTATTCGTTCCCAACTCATATCTTTTTCCATTGATGATGATCGTTTCATCCATCTTTGATACCAAAGACATTCTTTCTGCAGGGGGAACAGTTGCCGCAACCAGCAGTCCATGATAGCGGCGGGTATTGCAGCCAATGATGGTCGAACCGCTCCAGCCCCCAAGACCATTTGTTTCAAGCCACTCGTATTCAATGGCATCTTTAAATGATTGCAGGATAGCTTTATCTTTTTGAAGCATGCTGATCGTTTTTACAATTAAAAAGCATTATGCCATGATTACCGGTTCCAGGTTTTCCTTTTTTAGCTTTTCGTGTGTCCCTATCCGGTTGATCAGTTCGGCTACCACACCTGTCCAACCTGTCTGGTGCGACGCTCCTACTCCCCTCGCCGTATCGCCGTGGAAATATTCATAAAAAAGAATAAGATCCTTAAAATGCTCATCGTATTGGTAAATGGGTTCACTTCCGTTCACCGGCCTCCTTCCGTTTTCATCTTCTTTAAAGACTGAAAGCAGCCGTTTGCTCAATTCAATGGAAATCTCCGTCAACGTTAGGTGGTTACCCGAACCGTGGGGGTATTCTGCTTTACATTCTCCCTTGTAGTAATCACAATATTTCTGCAGGGCGAGAACGATCAGGTAATTCATCGGCATCCACACCGGTCCGCGCCAATTACTGTTGCCTCCGAATAAAGAAGTGTTTCCCTCACCGGGCTGATAGTCTAATCCAAAGTCCTGCCCATTGATATGTACAGAATAACCCTGCTGGTGAATTTTTGAAATAGATCGTATGCCCCCCGGCGATAAAAATTCATCTTCATCGAGCAATGCAGTCAGCAATTTTTCAAGCCTGTTGCGGGGTACCAGTGATAACAATATATCATCATGTTCTTTTAATTCTTCGATGACGAGGTATTGACCGTTATCCTGCCGGTATTGCTGAAACCATTTCAGCCGCTGATGAAAATCAGGAACTTTCTCCAGCAAATCTTTTTTCAGTACAAAAACGGCAAACAGTGTCGTGAGCCCGACAAGCGAACGCACTTTCAGTGGCACATACCTTCCATCGGGTAAAGAGAGCACGTCATAAAAAAATCCTTCGTCATCATCCCAGCTACCGGTCCAGTTTTCGCCTATACGATTGAGTGAGTCTGCTATATAAATGAAATGCTCAAAGAATTTTGTCGTGACATCTTCATAGTTGGGATTGTACTGCGAAATTTCAAGCGCCATTTCCAGCATGTTCAATGAATACATAGCCATCCAGCTTGTACCATCCGCCTGTTCCAATACACCGCCGCCCGGTATAGCGCTGCTCCTGTCAAATACACCAATATTGTCAAGACCAAGAAAACCTCCTTCAAACACATTGTTCCCCTTGTGATCTTTTCGGTTAACCCACCACGTGAAATTGATCAATAACTTTTGAAAAGCCCGTTCTAAAAATGCGATGTCGCCTTTGCCCGTCTTCTCCTTTTCCATTTTATACACCTGCAGGCAGCTCCACGCATGCACAGGCGGGTTCACATCGCCAAATGCCCATTCATAAGCAGGCAATTGTCCATTCGGATGCATGTACCATTCACGTAAAAAAAGTATCAGCTGTTCTTTCGCAAATTCAGGATCTATCATGGATAATGGAATGCAATGAAAAGCCAGGTCCCAGGCGGCATACCAGGGGTACTCCCATTTGTCCGGCATCGAGATGATATCTTCATTATTCAATGAGTGCCATTCATGATTACGACCATTCCTGCGTTGTGCCGGTGGTGAAATTTGTCCTTTATCTCCATTCAGCCATTGCGGAATATCAATATTGAAATATTGTTTACTCCACAGCATGCCTGCAAAAGCCTGGCGTTGTATATTAAATGAATCCTTGTCATTAGTTTTTGAGATGTCCTTATAAAAATGATCTGCCTCTGTTATCCTATTCTTAAATAATGCTTCAAAAGCATCATCAAACGGTTGCTGTACAAGTCCCTTTTTACAAAGTCTCAGCTTCACAGTTACAGATAAATGCGGAGCAATGGTAAATTCATATAGTGGTGCACACTTTGTTCCTTCTGTTTTTTGCCCGAATACACTGAAGCTTTTTTCAGTGACGGCTTTATGAAATGCATCTTTTACAAAAGGCCCCGGGTTTGCTGTGCCATAAAGACGTTCAGTATTTGTTTCATTTTCTGTAAAAAGAGTACGACCGGGTTTTTCAAAATAAAAAGTATACTTCCCAAGTTCCGGGTGAACTAATTCAGCGATGCAGTGTCCGTTCCGTTCTTCTTTCAAGGAGATGGATGGCTTTTCAGTCATTAAACCAAAACTCCACAGGTTCCGAAACCAAATGGTGGGTAATAAAGAGAGGTAAGCCGGATCATCTCCGCGGTTGTGCGCAGTTATGCGGATGCAAATGTCTTCCGTATCATTCTTTGCATACTCTGTAAATACATCGAAATATTTGTTTTCATTAAACAACCCCGTATCCAATAATTCATATTCACCTTCAAATTTTGATCGGTCGCGATTGGTATGAACTAGATTTGCATAGGGAAATTCTGCCTGCGGATATTTATACAAATGCTTCATGTAGGAATGAGAAGGTGTATTGTCCAGGTAGTAATACAGCTCTTTTACATCTTCACCATGATTTCCTTCGTTGCCGGTTAGGCCAAACAATCGTTCCTTTAAAATGGGATCTTTTCCATTCCACAATGTAACAGCAAAGCATATGCGCTGTTTATCGTCGCTGATGCCGGCGATGCCGTCTTCGCCCCAGCGATACACCCGGCTGCGTGCATGATCGTGCGGAAAATAATCCCACGCATTGCCGTGTTCGCTATAATCTTCGCGAACAGTGCCCCATTGTCTTTCGCTCAGGTAGGGTCCCCATTTTCTCCAGCCCGGTTGTAATAACCGTTGTTGCTCAGCATTCATTGTGTTGATTTATGCAGTTGAATAATGAATTATCCATTGTCTTCAAATCCCGGATACAATGTCATACCACCATCTACAAATAAGGTCGTACCATTTATATAATCCGCATCATCACTGGCCAGAAACACGGCGGCGTTACCTATATCTTCCACCTGGCCGATTCTTTTTTCGGGGATAAGTCTCAATAGATTTTGCAAATGTGCGGCTGTATCCCATGCGTCCCTGTTGATGGGTGTTGCAATAGCGCCCGGTGCAATCGAATTGATGCGAATCTTTTTCGGTGCAAATTCCTGTGCAATGGTTTTCATCATCAGCATCACGCCTCCTTTGCTGGCTGCATAGTTTGCATGTCCTGCCCAGGGAATTACTTCATGAACGCTGCTCATACAAATTATTTTGCCTGCGGCTTTACTTTTCTTTTCGTCCACACCTCTTTTTAAAAATTCCTTAATGGCTTCCCTTGCACAAAGAAATTGACCGGTAAGATTTACACTTAATACAAAGTTCCATTGTTCCAGCGTCATCTCCGTAAATTTTGCGTCACGTTGCAACCCGGCATTATTAACCAGTATATCCACCGTACCAAAGCGATCAATAACGTTCCTGAACATTTTAATCACTTCATCTTCTTTACTCACATCACAGGCATACGTGATACCCATACCACCGGCATCGATAATTTCTTGTAAAACTTTTTCCGCGTCATTCTTTGTTGCCGGCACAGGATAATTTACAACCACGGTAGCCCCGGCTATTGACAACGCCTTTGCAACGCCTGCCCCTATGCCACTGCTGGCGCCGGTTATTATAGCAATTTGTCCCTGTAACTTCTTTTCCATTTAATAAAGATTGTTGGTTTGATTGATGAAATGCATATTGTTTTTCCGGATCTGCTCATTCACTAAACTGATTTCCATATCAGTAAGGATACTTGTGAAAGCGCTGTACACTGCGTCCGGTCCGTCAAACGGGTTAAGATGTTTGCAGGCTTTTTTATTATTGTCCGACATGAAATGGATATAGTCCGCCGCCTGCAAACGTCCCCATGCCTGAACGAAATGATTATTTTCGGATTGATTGATTAATTTTTCGAGCGAGTATAATTTTTTCAGTGTGTTGTTTTGCCTCGCATTTTCCGACCACATACAGCAGGCAGCCGAGTGATCATCCCAGGAAATTATTTCGGGTACATCATAGACATCGCGTGGATAATACTGGTTGACAACATTGGAAGGAGTATCAAACACGAAATTTTCGTTTGCCAGTACTTCCGCAGGAAGTGCATCGAGAAAATCAAATATTCCGGTATCCTTATGTTTGTAGAGGCCAAACGTTTCATAGTCCATAAAAAGATTAATCACTTCACTGTCTTCCGGGTGTGCGTGGATCCATTCTGCAAATTTTTCTGCAGTCAATGGATATTCATTCCATTGCTTATCACCAAACCGGAAGGCTATATCATCAGACAAACTGGTGTTTCTTAACAGTAATGCGAAATCGTCATTTCCCGGGCAGGCATATAGTTTATTGGGTGTTCTTCCGCGCAATATTTTTCGCGAGCCTTCGCAAAGAATTCCTTTGTAACCAAGCTCACGGATATGTGCCGGAAGTTTATTGTTATAAATCAACTCTGTATTACGAAATACAGCAGGTTGAATCCTGAATAGTTTTTGAATAAATAAACTGTGCTTCTCCAATTGCCGGTCAAATTCTTTTTTAGAATAAAGAAAGCTAAGCGAGTTATAATACGTTTCGGCCAGTATCTCCACTGCACCCGTATTCACCAGCTCCTGGAAAGAAGCAATTACGTCCGGCCGGTATTGCAGCATTAACTCAAGTGCCGTACCACTGATTGAATAGCTTACTTTAAACCGGCTTTTGGATTTGACAATATTTGCAAGAATTATTTCATTCGCCGGAAGGTAGCTTTCGTCTGCGAGTTTGTTTATCATGATCTCATCGGCTGCAACATCTTCGTAACAATGATTGACGCCAATATGGTGTTTTGCATACGCCCTCAGGCTAAAAGGCAAATGGACCTTGAAGTATAAACAGACAGTCTTTGGCATAAAAGGGATGGCAAGTTTCGTGAACGGTTTAAAAGTTAATGGCTATGATCAGGCGATGTACATTGAGTTTTAAAAACGGCCATTCTGTTTCAAATGGCCGTAAAAACCAAAACTAACTGCTAAAAAAACTTTCAATGTAAATGTACCATGAGCTGTAAGCGACGCATGTCAGCTTTCTGACAACTATAGTTATAAATTTGTTATCAGTTCCACACTAAAGAATTGTTCAGTTCAATTCTTTTCCGGTTATAAAAGAGCATTCCGGAATCTCTTAATTCATTCAACAACACATTCACGCTCTGGCGGGAAGTTGCGATTACACCGGCAATATCACTATGCGTCAGGTAATTGTTCAAAATGATCTTATCACCCATCGGGCTGCCGTCTGCCTGTGCCCAGTTTTTCATAAAACGGATCAGCCTGCTTTTTGCATCGCGAAACACGAGATCTGAATGACGGTTTTCAAGCTTCTTCAGTTTGTTGTTTACGATGTTGGCATAATTCAATGCGATGACCGGCTGTTCAGATAAGATCCGTTTGAATTCATTTGAATTAAAAACGCAGACAACCGTATTGGCCGTAAGTGCCTCTGCAAATTCATCCATCGAAGGATTACCGGCGAGACCGAGATCGCCAAAAAGATCAGGCGCTGTCAGTATATCCTTAATCAACTCATTGTCCATCGCATCACATTCGGTGATCTTGATCTTTCCTTTAATCAGTAAATAAACTTTACTATAATCTCCTTCGCCATAGCTAAGTGTTTCGCCGCGGAATACTGTTTTCACTTTTACGATTGAACAGGCTTCCAAAATTTTCTGTTCACCGGTATTGGCAAACAGCGGGTGGCTTTTCAGGTATGCATATTTAATTTCGTCGCTCATAACTTATGATTTTAAGGTTTTAATGAATGGTGTTTATTAGTTTCTTGCAGATGATAAAGCATTTTCAATTTTCATGATCAATGTATTTTTAGGAATAAGGCCCTTCGCATGGTCTATCACTTGTCCGTTTCTGAAAAAAAGAATAGCAGGTACTTCAATTACGCCGTATTCATTTGCCAGCTTGCTTTCCGTTTCCATATCCACCGTGAAGAAGTTTGCCATGCCTTTATAAGAATTGGCGAGGTCTTCATAGATCATGGATACGATCTGGCAGGCGCCGTTCCATTCTGTTTTAAAATGAACCAGGCTCAGTGATACGCTTCCTACTACTTCACTCGCGAAATCTTTATTACTTATTGATTTATTCATATTGTTTGCTTGTCGGCAGCTATATAGCCAACCGGCGTGCCAGAAATTTTTAAGACGTTCATGCATTCGATAGAACCCAGGACCAGCAAGGGTTTCAAAAAATTATGGTTTTGCAAACTGAAACAGGTGCAACATTAATTTTTCCCAATAGATTGTGAATCTCCCAATATGTTGGGAACGGGTTTTGGGAGAATTGGGAATCCGTCTTATGGAGATACGACGTACATATATGGGATGATCAAAATAATGTTAAACGATCTTTGTATTTCCGCAATTACCTGTCCTTGTCATTTGCACGACAACGTTTGGTGGCCACACGATTTACTTTTGTGGAAGATTATTCAAAAAACAAAAACGAACTATAAATGAAAACGAAACTTTTTTTATCCGTCATGTTGAGTTCATTCCTCTTCACTGCGGTTGCACAGGACACTGAATTGAGAAAAAAACAATACAACCTGGACAAAGGTGTTGGCATCAGCGGTTACGATCCCGTTGCTTATTTCAAACAAAACAAAGCGGTGAAAGGGAAAAAAGATTTATCGGTATTTGCAAATGGCGTTACATACTATTTTTCTTCTGCAGAGAATAAGGAAGAGTTCAAAAAGAATTATTCAAAGTATGAACCACAATATGGCGGCTGGTGCGCCTATGCAATGGGCAATGACGGAACAAAAGTGGAAGTAGACCCTGAAACGTTTAAAATCGTTGATGGTAAGCTTTATCTTTTTTACAATAAGTTTTTTAACAACACCCTCAGGAGCTGGAATAAAAATGAAGCGCATCTTAAAATGAATGCCGACACGAACTGGGAAAAATTATTTCATTAATGATTTTGCGTAAATACCGGGAACAATACCTTAACTATAAACTATAACCATGAAAGGCATTTTATTCGTAGTGATCTTACTGGTACTGGCGATGCTGGCCAACGGTCAAAAAATAGAAGACATAAGAATCAACCGGTATGCCGATTTCGCCGGTACTATTGGCCAGTCGCAGGGATCGTTATCGGCTTCGTATGTACATAACTGGAAGCTCTGGAAAAAGCGAAAATGGGAAACCGGTTTCAGCCTGCGATGGAGCAGTTACTTTGGAACCAAAACAGAATTTATAACGGCACCGGCACGCCTGGCAAGGACGAATACGACGCCCTTTCTCATTTTTTTTGCTGGACAAAGAAAAGAAACACAGGATACTCTTACAGTTCAACGGCCGTTTACGAATTCGGTTAACCTGGCAATAAATTTCGGGTACAACTTTAGTCAGAAATGGAGCGGCGGCTTTAATATAGATCTTATCGGGTTTAGTTTTGGAAGAAAGAGCCCGGCTATATTAACGAGCAATGGAGAAATGCAGACTGAACCATCAGCAAAACCAGCCTCGTTTAACCTGCTCCTCACCGGTGATCACGATCTCGGTAGTTTGAATTCAGAATTTTTCCTGCGTTACCATCTCAATGATACGTGGAGCGTAAGAGCAATTTATGAGTTCCTTTTTGTTGAATACAAGACATCATCCGTCAAACAGGTTGCACCAGATGGAACTGAAGTGTATCGTTTCAGGAACAAGGCCAACACATTTGGGTTAGGAATCGCTTATCATTTTAAAACAATACGCTACATATGAGATGGATAATTTTTATCGGCCTTATCGCTTTCTTTTCGTGCAAAAAAGATCTGGCGTCAACAACGCCCGTTATGGATAATATAGATACAACAACAGCCGATATAAAATATGATGGTTCATTTATGAACGGGCCGTTCGGATCGGTGTCTGGAATGGTAAAAATTTACACGGAGGACCAACAATACAGCCTTGCATTGATCAATGTAGTTATCTCCAACGGGCCGGATCTCCACGTCTACTTATCGAAAGAAGAGCAGCCGGGTCAATTTATTGACCTCGGAAAATTAAAATCAACAACAGGCAACCAGGTTTATTCAATTACCGGTATGCCCGATTTTTCTGAATATAAATATGTATTGATACATTGCCAGAAATATAATCACTTATTTGGTGCAGCACGGATAGCACAATAAACAAAGTATATTTATTGCCTGTTGATCTTATGACTATGAAACTTGCAGTGTGGACATCTCTTATTTTACTTTCTTTGTTTTCACTGAAAGAGAACAATACCAAAAAAGCCATAAACAGTGACGAACAGGCTGCCGGTTTTGCAGTGATCGAGTTATTCACTTCTGAAGGATGTTCGAGTTGCCCACCCGCGGATGAAGCACTTGCACAAATCAATGCAGAATTTGGTACAAATGTATTTGCATTATCCTTTCATGTAGATTATTGGGATTACCTGGGCTGGAAAGATGAATTCAGCAATCCTATGTATTCACAGAGACAACAGCAATATGCCTCGGTTTTCAAATTGGAGAGCATTTATACACCCCAGGTGATTGTAAATGGTCAGAAGGAATTTGTCGGCTCAGACAAAACTTTGCTGAACAAAACCATAACTGAATCCTTAAAAGCGACTCAAAACAAGGAAATAAATATAAAGGCATCGAGTGATGAGCATAAAAACGTAATCGTGAATTACGAAACAACCGCAGATGATAAAATGGTTTTGAATATTGCCTTCGTTCAATTGCACGCAGGTTCCGATGTGAAACGTGGAGAAAATAAGGGAAGGAAATTAAAACATGTTAATGTTGTAAGAGAATTTAAATGCATTTCACTCAGCACATCGGGCAACGGATCGGCACAATTTGCAATTCCGCCGGGATTCAGTAAAGATGATTATAAAGTAATTGCTTATCTCCAGGATAAAAACTCGTTGCAGATTACCGGTGCACGTGAAGTCTCATTAAAATAACCAGCTATTGTTTATCACGTTTAATTCCGAGTTTTTTCATTCTTGCTTCCAATGTGGTCGGATTAAGACCTAATATTTTCGCAGCGCCTTTTTCACCGCTCACTTTCCAGTTTACTTTTTTCAATATATCAATTATATGGTCTTTCTCTACATCATCTAACTTTTGCAACGATGCTTTGCCATCATTGTTTGTTGCCAAATGCACTGAAGGAAGCCAATCGCCATATTCAAGTGTATTCCCGGGGCTGATGATCATGGCTCTTTCAACAAGATTTTCCAGTTCACGGATATTACCCGGCCAATCATACGCCATAAGTGAGTCTATCACTTTGGGTTCAACATTAGAAATCTTCCTTCCCATCTTTCCTTCATATTTCTGAAGGAAATGTTTGACCAACAGTGGTATATCTTCTTTTCTGTCCCGTAGCGGCGGACTGATTATTGGAAAAACATTTAAGCGATAATAAAGGTCTTCGCGGAATTCTTTCTTTTCAATAGCAATTTTCAGGTTACGGTTGGTAGCAGCAATCACCCGGACATTCACTTTCATTGTTTTCGGATTGCCCAACCGTTCAAATTCTCCTTCCTGCAGCACACGCAGCAGTTTTGCCTGCAGCTCCACCGGCAATTCTCCAATCTCATCCAGGAAGATAGAACCACCATCTGCCAATTCAAATCTTCCGATCTTCCTTTCCAACGCTCCTGTAAAAGCGCCTCTTTCATGCCCGAATAATTCGCTTTCGATAAGATTCGAAGGCAGCGTTGCACAATTCACTTTCACCAACGGTCGTTTACTGCGATTACTTATATTATGAATTGCCCTTGCGATCAGTTCTTTTCCCGTTCCGCTTTCTCCCAATATCAGTACCGTTGCATCCGTTGACGCAACCTGTTCCATCTGCTGCAAAACTTTGTGGAAGATTTTACTTTTGCTGACAATCTCTTCAAAGTTGTTGTTCAGTTTTATTTCTTCCCGCAGGTATTGGTTCTGCGCCTGCAGTTTAGCCTGCTCCTGTTCCATCAATACCTTGTCAGTAATATCGATAAACATAGTGCGGGTGAACGTTCCCGTTGGATCGGGGTTTGACCACCATTGTATCCATATCGGCAATCCATTGTCTTTACGCCGTAGTTCAAGCACTACACCACTTGTATCAGTTCCCCGCCCTACAGATTCGAAAGCTTCATTGAGCCTTTTCTGCGCATCCGGTGTATTGGGTGCAAGCGATTTGCCATAGGTAGTAGCAACCTGGTCGGGACGTACACCCAATATTCTGAGCGCCGCTTTGTTTGCTTTGATGAATTTTGAATCGAGCCCTTCATTCACATAGGCAATCGGTGCCTCTTCAAACAAATCACGAAAGCGTTGTTCGCTTTCCTTTAGTTGCAGCTGTAACTGAACATTGGCACTTTCCAGTGTTTCTCTCAACTTTTTTTCAGCCTCCATTCTTTCAATCTCAGATCCGGCCCTTGCAGCAAAGATTCTAAGTATAGCCGACTGATTTTGTTCATTGAGCATGGGTATTTTGTCAAACGCCGCGATATTGCCAATCACTTTACCGGTAGAAGGACTGTATATAGGCACAGCGACCCATGATTTTATTCCCTTCTCTCTCGGAAATGTTTCATCCAGCTTATCCGAACAAAAGAATTCTTTACCCTGCATCACAATTTCACAGGGAGTTCCTTTTGTATCATATTCAATATTCTCCAAAACTTCCCCTCTGTCTACATAAGATAACATTCTTAGTTTGGTGCCTTCTGAATTCGAACATGCCACTACCATCGAGTAGCGCACATTCAACGTAGCGGTTACATATTTTGTCAGCTCCCTGAAATAATCTTCACCGGTTACTTTCGATGTGTTTTCCGATATAGTCCGCAGAATTTCTTCTTCTCTCTTTCGTTTCCTGATATCACGAACAGAACTGCAGAAGAATTCGGTGCCTTCATGTTCAATAAAATTATTGGTTACTTCAACAGGATAAATATTCCCTTCTTTATCGCGATGGGTTGTTTCCAGGATCTGTTGCCCCAGTTTTTTTGTTTCGTGCCATTTCTCTTCCCACTCTTTTTTCGTAAGCGAAGGGTTCAGATCAAATACAGTCATTGTATTCAACTCTTCAGGCGAAAACTTGGATTCCTTTGATACAGTATCGTTGACACGGATAAACTTTCCATTTTTATCAAGCCAGAATATCTGGTCACGAATATTTTTTATAGTGCTGTTATAGAGTTCTATTTCATTTAACCGATGATTCAGTTCCTGGTTCTTTTTTTCCAATGCTGACTCCGCCTTCATTCTTTCCAGCTCTGCACCGATTCTGCCGGCAAAGATTTTCAATATGGCTGTCTGATTTTTTTCTTCCGTCGCGGGATTAGGATCTGATGCTGCAATATGGCCGATCATCTCGCCGGTAACGGGACTTATAATCGGTACGCCGATATATGCCTCAATTCCTTTAGCTGCCGGAAATTGGTCCTGCACACCATGCGGCATAAAACAGGGCTCGCCCTTCATCACCATTTCACAGCCGGAGCCTTTTATATTGTATTCAATATTGTCCAGTATATTTTCGCCGTTGGCAAATGCGATCGTGCGCAACCTGGTTTTTTCCTCATCGGCACACTCCGCAATAAACGCATAACGCATTCCCAATATCAGCGATACTTTCTTTGTAAGCTCGAATAGGAAATCCTTGCCTGTCAGCCCGGCCGTTGCTTCCGATACAGCACGAAACAATTGCTCTTCCATTTTTCTTTTCCGGATGTCCCTGACAATGCTGCACGAATATTCCTGGCCATCTATTTCAATAAAATTGCCGGTTATTTCAACATCATACAAATAGCCGGTCTTATGACGATGTTGTGCTTCAAATACGATCTTCTTTTCTTTTTTCAATCTTTTCCAGAAGGCGGGGAAGTCGGAGACAATGAGTGAAGCATTAAGCTGAAGAACTTTCATGCCGGATAGTTCTTCTTTTTTATAGCCGGTCATACTGCAGGCCATTTCATTGGCGTGAATGATAAAGCCTGAAGAACTTACCCAAAAAACAGCTTCATGCAGGTTTTCCAGTGTAAAATTCGATAGCAGCAGATCCTTATTGCTAAATTCTAAAGTGACAGTAGCCATGTCATTTAAGTAGTTATAAAGATAAAAATAAATGCGCTACCCAGCTACTAAAGACAGCTGTCATGTCCATTATCCGACAAAACCTGCTTATCGATGCACGATATCGCCGGATACACGAAACCCGCCCATTTATTAATAAAGACTCAATGATCTATAAAAAAATGCTGACAATTTCTGCAAAATGCAAACGGATACAACACTGTGCTGGATTTTACACATTCAGGGCTCTTTTAGTAAGATGAGTATCTCATTTAATTTTAATCGATTAAATAAAATATCTTGCTTGCAGAATATTTTTGCGCAGGGTTTTTGCGGCCATACAAAAAGCGACCTGTAATTTTTTTGGCAAAATAATTTTTATGAAAGTAGAAAAACTGGATATCGTCCGATTTGCCTCCAAGGGAAAAGACAGTTTTTATGACGCTGTGATAGCAAAGGTTAACGCCTATTTTGAAACAAACGATATTTCTCCATATGCAAATACCCAGATGTGGATTAAAACGGGCGTTATGCTTTCACTTTATTTTGTTCCATATACTTTAATAGTGACAGGATTCGGTGCAGGTAACCCCTGGGTTTTCTTCGGACTATGGTTTTTGATGGGATGGGGAATGAGTGGAATCGGGACGGCTGTCATGCACGATGCTAATCATGGAACGTATTCTCCTAAAAAGAAAATAAACAATTTTATAAGTTATATCCTTGAAATAATAGGCGGTTATACGGTTAACTGGCGTATTCAGCATAACGTTCTGCATCATACATATACCAATGTTTCAGGTTTGGATGAGGATATTGATACAATGGGGTTACTGCGCCTTTCACCAAGACAACCCTGGCGTTGGTATCACCGCTATCAATATCTCTATGCCTGGTTTTTTTATATGATAATGACCTTGTTTTGGATGACCGCAAAAGATTATCTCGGTGTGGTTCGTTACAGGAAGCATGATCTTCTGGCTGCACAGCACGTTTCGTTAAAACAAGCCATCTTTCGTATCACGATGTATAAATTGTTTTATTATTCCTACATAATTGTATTACCGATCCTGTTTTCAGGTATGCCCTGGTATTATATAGTCGGCGGATTTCTTTTAATGCACTTTACTGCGGGTCTTTTTCTTTCCTGTATTTTTCAGCCCGCCCATATAATGGAAGATTCACCTTTTGAATCACCAGTAGGATCCGATGGTAAACGTCGCATGGAAAATAGTTGGGCAATTCATGAAATAGTCAATACAACAGATTTTGCCCCGCAAAACCGGCTCCTGACCTGGTTTGCAGGAGGGCTAAATTTCCAGATAGAACATCATTTATTTACAGGTATATGCCATGTTCATTACAAGCGGCTTGCCCCAATCGTCCGCTCAACGATGATTGATTTTGGATTGCCTTATCATGAACAACCCACTTTTTCGAAGGCGCTTATGGAACATACTAAAATGCTAAAAAAACTGGGGCAGAAATCGAAATAAACAAGTCTTGAAATAGGGCAAAAAACGGAGCACCTTGTGAAAATTTCACTGATTTTTTAATTGAAGATTGAAGTCATTTTACGCAACGGAATCCCAGATTATTGCTTGCGCTTCCAGTTTCTCCTTTACCCCTGCTCCCCGCTTTATACCGTATACAATAATCATCGCTGCATAAAAATGAACCGCCTCGCTGTACATGTTTTATTGTACGCGGCTCATCGGGATCATAACTGTCAGCTGGTCCGCGCGGATTATCTGTCTTGCTGTGTTGATAATAATCGGGCCGGTACAGGTCACTGCACCATTCCCATACATTGCCCTCCATATCGTACAGACCAAAAGCATTCGCAGGAAATGACTTTACCGGAGCTGTTGTTTGAAACCTATCTTCCATTATATTATGATCGGGAAAACTTCCCTGGAAAATATTGGCCATCCATTTTCCACCTGGCTTCAATTCATTTCCCCAATAGTACGTTGCATTTTTCGTTCCGGCTCTTGCCGCATATTCCCATTCAGCTTCCGTCGGCAACCGCTTACCGGCCCACTTCGCATAGGCCTCGGCGTCAGTATAACAAACCTGCACTACCGGTTCATTCTCTTTTCCTGTTATGGTACTTGAAGGGCCAAGCGGATGCCGCCAGTTTGCACCCGGTACATAACTCCACCATTGCATCGGGTCATCCAGCGAAACTTTTTTCGATGGCGGTGTAAACACTGCTGAACCTGGAACAAGCTTTTCCAAAGGCACACCCGGGTAATCGCCTGGATCCAACGGCCGTTCCGCAACAGTGGTATAACCTGTGGCTTTTACAAACATTTCAAACTGCGCATTGGTTACTTCATGCTCATCCATCCAGAAATCATTCACCTGCACACGATGAACAGGTTTACTATCTTCAAAATCTTCGGAGCCCATAGCATAAGAGCCGCCATGAATCAATTTCATTTCTGCATAACCGTTATCTCGTGTAAAAGAAGACAGGTATTTAATTTTTTCGCGTTTTTTCGAAAGCGGCGCACATTCAACATGCCTGCCCGCAGACCGAAATAATGGAATCCCCGCCGGCTTGGTTACTTTATTATACCGGATGAACGATGTAAAAATCAAGGCGGTAACACAACTCACTAATAATATCAGCCATTTCATGATAACGATGTGTATTTTTTTTATCACAGCTATGAGGCATTGCCACAGCAGGTCCCATTCCCTGAAGGATACTCATTGTCGCCTCATTGTTTATTGACAATTCACTATTCACTTCTTTCATGTTGCTACCTGCGTCAAATTCTCTGTTTTAAATTGAAGGTCGGCATTCTCAGGAAGTTCATCAGCAACCACCGGGCCGTTTGCGGCTAATTCACTTCCTTCTTTCCCTGATTTGAATAAAGGCCACAAAAACTGTGCATACCATTCTTCCTGCCTGTATTCTTTATAACCATAAGAAGCTGGATATTGTCTGGTGATGATACCGGTACCAAAGATTATATCCCATATAAAAAACATGTTGCCGAAATTTCCTTTGTAATGGCCCACTCCGTCATCATTACTATCTGCATGATGCGCATGATGGGTGGCTGGTGTGGAAATCAATCGTTCCATCACCCACGCTACCGGGTGCAGAATTCTATACTTATAAAAAGGTTTATCCCATTTGATACTTGCATGAGCTGCTGTTGTAATCAGCGATTTTATACCGGTAACAAACAATGCTGAATACCCCAGGCCAAGATAGGTAAGCGCTGCTGTAAGGTAAATTTGTGAAAAGAAAATAGTATAAATAAAATTCTGCCGGCTCGCCATTGCCATACCCATATACGGTGCTGAATGATGCGTGCGATGAAAACGCCATAACCACGGAACCTGGTGATGCAGGCGATGATACCAGTATTGCGTCAGATCATCCGCGACGGCGATGATGAAAAAGCCCCACCAGAATGGTACCCATGAAAACACTCCTTTATAACCCGGGAGCAATACCGGCAATACAAGTAAAGTGAAATAAACTATTGCCGGTTTTATTAAAACTTTTGGAACAACAAAGCACACGATATCCAGTGTACGCTCATTCTTATTCCACTTATTTTCATATAGCCCAAGCGCGAATTCGATAATACCCGTGATTACCATGAGTACAGGCAAACCCCAAAGACTGAGATTCCGGAATATGGATTCGATAAATTGTATCATACTCTAAATTTTTGTGTTGTTATTTCCTTATTTCTGTTGTCACTGTATTGTTATTCTTTTGCCACGGCCGTTGACCGGTTATATAAAACGTCACGAACATCAATATAACCGGCAGTGCGTATAGGAAAATGCTGATTATAACATCTCTTGTTATTTTCTTCTTCGTTTCTTTTTGCAGTTTCATCGTTTATATCGTTTAATTCAAAAAATCGAATGGCACTTATTTTAAAACGGCTTGCACTATCAATAAGCCGGCAAAAAAGATTAACAATGGAACGAGAAAAATCAATATGCCAACGGCAATTTTTTTTGCCAATAAATTAAAATCACCTGGTGTCATAATTAAAATGCTTTTTTATGTACTCTTTGTTTCAACACGTCATCCCAATCAATCAAAGGATATACATTGTTTTTCTTAGCTTGTTCGTCAAATAGTTCCCTTAATTCTTTTAATTTTTCCGGATTTTTTTTGGCGAGGTCAATCCTTTCATTGAAGTCTGTTTCCAGGTTATACAATACCCATGTGTCTTTATCAAAATCTCTTGCAATCGGTGCTGCATTCGGAGCAGCTTCAGTTGTCAGATCTACAAAATCGGGATGATGAGCAGCGGCTGCCTTCCATCCATCTTTATAAATCGCTCTTGAACCGAAAATGTAATAATATTGAACCGTGTGTGCTGACTTTACTGCTGCATTTGTAAAAGAAGGAACTAACGATACACCGGTTATTGAGTCCTGTGGAATGCCTTTAATAGTTTTTGGCTTTTCAATACCTATAAAATCAAGAGTAGTAGGTAAAATATCAGAAACATACCCATATTGATCACGGATACCGCCTTTATTCTGTATCCCTTTCGGATAAAAAACGATCAGCGGGTTGTGTGTGCCACCTTCCGAATGTGCATCCTGTTTCCAGAATTTAAAAGGTGTATTTGCTGCCTGCGCCCAACCTAGTGGATAATTGGCTTCAATTCCCTGTGGTGTGCCGATCAAATCTATTTTAGTGAGATTATTTTTTAATTGCTCTGCTTCTGAAGTTTTTGTAACGAATTTTTTCCGAAGCGGTTCATCTATTGTTCCGTTATAATCACCTTCTTTGCTGGCACCATTATCACCGAGTATAACAAAGAATAACGTGTTGTCAAGCTGGTTAATACTTTTAAGATAATTGATTAAACGGTTTACTTCATGATCGGTGTATTCGAGATACCCCGCATACACTTCCATAAAACGTGCATATAATTTTTTCTGATCTGCAGAAAGGCTGCTCCATGCGTTGATCCGTTCATTTCTTTCAGGCAGCTTTGCATCGGCAGGAATTATTCCCAGCTTTTTCTGATTGGCAATTACTTTTTCGCGATACACATCCCAGCCCTCATCAAATTTTCCTTTGTATTTATTACTCCACGCTGTATCTACCTGGTGTGGCGAATGCGTTGCACCAGGTGCATAATATAAAAAAAACGGTTTATCAGCTGCTGCTTTCTTTTGTTTCGATATATAATCAATGGCCTTGTCCGTGATCTGCTCACTTAAATGTCTTCCATCGGGCTTGATGTGTGCCTGGTCTTCCACGAGGTCTGGTTTGTATTGATCTGTTTCGGAACCGAGAAAGCCAAAGAAATGATCAAAACCCTTTCCTGTGGGCCAGCGATCAAAAGGCCCTGCATCTGTTGCATCTTCATCAGGAGTTACACCATACTTACCGACAGCGAAGGTGTTATACCCGTTAGCTCTTAATATTTCAGCTATGGTTCCTGCCGAAGAGGGTATTCTTCCATCCCAGCCGGGAAAGCCGGCTGATAAAGTTGTATGCGAAAAACCACCGACATGCACGGCATGCTGGTTGCGACCTGTAAGTAATGCCGCTCTTGTAGGTGCGCATATTGCAGCGGTATGAAAATTGGTATAACGCAGACCATTAGCCGCAAGACTGTCGAAGGTTGGTGTATTGATCAAACCACCGAATGTGCTTGCAGCACCAAAGCCTACATCATCCAATAAGATCCAGACAACATTTGGCGCATTAGCCGGCGCTTTTACGGGCGTGGGCCACCATTCTTTTGAATCGGCCAATGTCTTACCAACAACACCCTTGTAAGGTTGCTGTGCCTGTGCAGCAATGTACAAGCTGTTTATTATTACCAATGCTGCCATTAATTTCTTTGTGTTCATTCTAGTGTGTTTTAGTTCAGGTTTATTCGTTTGTAAAAAAATTCGTCAATTATTTTTCGCATATCTGCACCGGCTTTTTATTTTGAAACCGGGTATTTTACTAACTGCGTCCCGGAAGGTGAGCACGATTTGAGAACAGCAGTTACCAACTGATTTTTTTCAGATTGAATAGTGTGTGCATCAGGATTCAGGAAGCCATATTCATGATTGTACTGTTGCCCTTTTGCGAGTATCCAACTCAAAAATTCTGTTACCTCCTTACCTGGTTTGCTGTTATAGATTGCATGCACCTGGTCAACGGGTATTGAAGGATCATTTGTTCTTTCTGTATAACTCAGTAAGTCATCCAACGTCGCATAAATTTTCTCTTTTGCATCTATCACGCCGTTATTATTCAGGTCAATCGGTACGATAGCAACGCTGTCAACCAGCTTTCTGCTTTTTATATTGTAGATGATACCGGGGCTGTTATAAGAGATCGCATTTTTATCTTTTTTCACAACCGCTAACAAATCTCTGTCATCGCCCGGTACGGGTATGCCCCGGATGTCTTTTTGTTCATTGCCGAAGTGATTGGCAAATGCAATCGATGAACAGGATGGTTTTTCGCGTTTATACACGATCCATTCGTTACCGCCTGCTGAATTAAAATTGCTTTGCCCGTTTGTAAAGAAAATTTGCTTCCATCTATCCGCGGTTATTCCTTTTTGCTGCAATTGTTCCAGGTCACTTCTTTCACTGTTGACAACCGGAAGGAGGATGTACCGGTTGAGTGTAACCGATGCGTGATTCGCCTTTACATCTCCGGCTCGCAGTATGTGTGACACGATCAGTATATCAAGACTATCTGCAGGAACCTTTGTTTCAATCCTGATCTTTACCGAAGGATTTATTTTAGCATACTCATCTATCCATTTTTGCACGATAGGATACGTGAATCTTGTTCCGGCAATTTTTATTGTACTGACGGATGCACTATCCTGTGCAGCTGCGATAATTGTTGTAAAAATTAAAACAATTAGTGACATTATCTTTTGCATATACTATGATAAAAAAATGTTTAAATAGATATCATTTACCATCCCGGATTTTGCGTAAGCAAAGAATTGAGATCAATTTCCACCTGCGGTACCGGGTATAAATTGTTCCTTTCACTTACATTGTTTGCCTTTGCGGGAATCAGTTTGAGTGATTGCACCAGCTGTCCATTTCTTGCCAGGTCAAACCAGCGATTGGCTTCCTGCACAAATTCTTTTCTTCTCTCCAGGAAAACCGCATCCCTAAAGTCTGACTGACTTAATCCTGGCGCCAGGTCATGTGAAATATCAGAATAGTT
>Ga0207648_10002423_pt1 | contig 20073 bp, 19 predicted proteins | sample KBSMisM32_FD_184310 | JGI IMG/M metagenome (GOLD analysis project Ga0207648, IMG submission 184310) | Miscanthus rhizosphere microbial communities from Kellogg Biological Station, Michigan, USA - KBS Miscanthus M3-2 (SPAdes) (version 2) | ecosystem: Host-associated > Plants > Roots >...
TTACTTACAACTACAACTAATCTTCTTAATGTAGCCAATAATGGTACTACATCCGGTGCATCAAATTCTTCATACGTAAGTGGCCCTATCCGCAAAACTGGTAATGATGCATTTACCTTCCCTACTGGTAGAGTTGGTGCTGGTTATGTACCTATTGCAATGTCTGCTCCAGGTTCTACCGGTACAATTATGACTGCAGAATATTTAAGAGGTACACCTCCCAATTCAACCACTATCACAGCTCCCGGTATCACACATATCAGCGCCTGTGATTACTGGACACTTGCTCAAACCGGTACTGCTTCTGCTGTTAACCTAACCCTTAACTGGAATGCAAACAGTCCCTGCAATGGCGTAAACTATGTTACTCAACCTTCTACCATAAAAGCTGTGTCTTATAATGGCACACAATGGAACCTGGCTAGCGCTGCTAACGGAACAGGTTCTGCAACAACTGGTTCAGTTGTTTTCGCTGGAGCTGCTGCTTTCAACTCATTTGCAATAGGAACCACTGCTTCTGGAAATAATAACCCTCTTCCTGTATTGTTTGACAATGTTAGAGCCTTTGAAAAGAGCGGTGGTGTTCAGGTAGAATGGAGTAACCTTACTGAAAGAGACCTGATCGAATATGTGGTAGAGCGTTCTACAAACGGAAGAGATTATTCTGATTATATCGTGTTGACTCCAAAGAGCAACCAGAATGATAAAGCTGATTATTCACAATTTGATGCTACTCCGGTTAAAGGTGCCAATTTCTACCGCATCCGTGTACTGGAGCAAAGCGGCAAAATGATCTATAGCAAAGTATTGAGAGTTGATATTGGTGGAACCAAAAGAGGATTCAGCCTTTATCCAAATCCAGTAATTGGTAAATCAATAACGCTTACATTAACTGGTGTAAACCAGGGAAGCTATAATGTTCGTGTAGTTACAAATACCGGTCAGGATGTGTTCCACAAGACCATTCAGACACTGGCCAGCGGCATTACACAATCACTGCAACTGCCTTCTTCAATGAAACCTGGTGTTTATACCATGGTAGTAAGTGGTGAAGGATATTCGCAGAATCAACTGTTCATCGTTCAATAATCTTTCAATTACAACGGGTACCAATAGAGCAAAGCCGGCACAGCAATGTGTCGGCTTTTTTATTATAATTAATTGAAGGAAATTATCAGCGAAGTTTATCGAGGCTCTTGATCAGTTTCTGATCTCTATATATTCCTCTTGCAGCAAGGCAAAAACTTACGGGAACAAGAACGGCCAGGATAGCAGTCAGTGCAAAATGTCCTTTATCATAGTTCTTTACATCCATAAAATAAAGGATCATTAGAATAAAGGAAAGTATAATTCCGGCGATCACTACCCTTAATTGTGTTTTCCTGTCTTTGAACAGAAAAATGGATATAAGCGCTACTACAATTATAATCCCGGTAAGAACCAGGAGAAAAAAATTGCTGCCGGCATTTAGTTCATTCACCACAGACATATTGTTTTCCAGTTTAGTGCCCGTATAAAAGGGATACTGGAACGTTAAGAAAGCGGCTATGCCTGCCAAAAGCAACCAGAGTGTTTGCTGACGCTGGATCATATGTCTTGAATTTACTTTATTTCAGGATACAACGGATATTTCTGCATAAAAGTCTTTACCTCGGCCTTTACATCAGAAATAGTTTTTTCATCGTCGGGGCTCATCAATACTCTATCTACCATTCCAACAACAGTTTCCATATCATTTTCCTTCATTCCTCTTGTGGTGATGGCAGGAACACCAACACGAATACCGGAAGTTACGAATGGAGATTTATCATCAAACGGAACTGCGTTCTTATTAAGCGTAATATGGGCCTTATCCAGGGTTTCCTGGGCTTTTTTACCAGTGAGATTCTTATTCCGAAGATCGATCAGCATCAGGTGATTATCCGTACCCTGGCTGATCAGGTCATATCCTCTTTTTACAAAAGCTTTTGCCATAGCCTGAGCATTGGAAATGATTTGCTTTCCGTAGGCTTTAAAATCATCAGCCAGTATTTCAGCGAATGATACAGCCTTTGCAGCAATTACATGTTCCAATGGTCCTCCCTGTGTGCCTGGAAATACAGCCAGGTCAAGTAACTGGCTCATGGTCCTTAAATTTCCTTTAGGATCTTTTATTCCCCATGGATTTTCAAAATCATGACGAAGCATGATAATTCCGCCGCGCGGTCCACGCAATGTTTTGTGTGTTGTAGAGCTAACAATATGGCAATGCTCAAATGGATCATTTAATAAACCTGTTGCAATCAAACCAGCGGGGTGAGCGATATCAGCAAATACTACAGCGCCTATCTTATCAGCTACAGCGCGGATGCGGGCATAATCCCAGTCGCGACTATAGGCAGAAGCTCCGCAAATGATCATTTTAGGTTTTTCCTTCAATGCAATTGATTCCAGCTGATCATAATCTACCAGTCCGGTCTCCTTCTTTACACCATAAAACAGGGCATGATAATTTTTACCGCTGAAATTAGCCGGGCTGCCATGTGTAAGGTGACCACCCATGCTAAGGTCAAGTCCCAGCACTTTTTCACCAGGTTTTACGCAGGCCAGGAAAACGGCTGCATTGGCGCTGGCGCCACTATGGGGTTGTACGTTAGCCCAGCTGGCATTGAATATCTTCTTTAGTCTTTCAATAGCCAGCGTTTCTATTTCATCCACTATTTCACATCCACCATAATAACGCTTGCCGGGATAACCTTCTGCATATTTATTGGTAGGGCAGGTACCCATTGCCTGTAATACCTGGTAGGAAGTAAAATTTTCTGAGGCGATCAATTCTATACCATTACGCTGGCGATCCAACTCACGATTAAGAAGGTCAAAAATCTGGGAATCTCTTTGCATGAAGAACGATTGTATTTTGAAGTTTATAAGGGCTAATCCTGAAACCTTCGTACAATTACGATTGGCGCTGCAAAATTAAGCCTCTAACACCTTGAAAATGCGGCTATGCGCATAACTTTTTTGATTGGTGCAAAAATCATTACTTTCGTTGGCTTTTTTATTCATTAAGAAAAGGTCTAGCGGCTTCATGAAGGCAATAATACCAGTAGCAGGGGCAGGAACTAAGTTGCGGCCACATAGCTATACTCAACCAAAGGCTCTAATTCCACTGGCGGGAAAAACGGTGCTTAGCATCATTATTGACCAGATGCGCGAAGCCGGCATCCAGGAATTCATCTTTATTGTTGGGTACCTGGGAGATAAGATCCGCGATTACGTACAACTCAAATACCCTGACATTCAGGCCACTTACGTGCAGCAAATTGACCGGCAGGGCATTGGTCATGCCATTCAACTGGCCAAGGCTGCAGTTAATAATGATGAAGTAATGGTAGTGCTGGGTGATACCATTTGTGAATACAATGTATCAGATGTGGTAAATAGCCCCGGTTCCATGCTGGGCGTTCGTAAAGTGGATGATCCCCGTGAATTTGGTGTGGCAGAAATAGCTGCAGATGGGTTTATTGATCACGTGGTGGAGAAACCCCATATACCCAAATCCAATATGGCGCTTGTAGGCATTTACAAGATCCATGAAAGTGCACAGTTATTTGAATGCCTGGAGAATAATTTCCTGCAGGGCTTGCGTACGCATGGAGAGTACAGCTTAACGGATGCGTTGGATTGCATGTTACAAAAAGGTGTGAAGTTCAAACCATTTAAAGTAGAAAGCTGGTTTGATTGCGGACGAAAAGAAACACTATTGGAATCCAATGCCACGCTTCTAAAAAAATTTACTGTTCCCGAGGATAAACAATATTCATTTGAGAATACAGTATTGATCCACCCGGTTAGCATTGGTGAGGGTTGCGATATCAAGAACTCGATCATAGGGCCCAATGTAACCATCGGTGAAAACTCAAAGATCAATTACTCCATCATACGTAATTCCATTATCGGTTCTTTTTCCAATCTGTTTGATATTGTACTGGAAGCTTCCATTATTGGTAGTGATACCGGGTTAAAGGGAGAAACCAGGACATTGAATATTGGCGACAATACGAATATTGACCTTGGGTCAAGGTGATGACTGGTACTATTTAATTTCAACCATCAGTATGGCAAATTTCTCCAACCGGGTAACCCGGCTTTTTGGCATTGATTATCCTATTGTACAGGCGGGTATGATCTGGGCGAGTGGCTGGAAACTGGCCAGCGCCGTGTGCAATGCCGGCGGATTGGGTATGATAGGCAGCGGAAGCATGTATCCTGATGTCTTAAGAGAACATATCCGTAAATGTAAAAATGCGACGAGCCGCCCTTTTGGAGTTAATGTACCCTTATTATACACCGATATCGATAAGCACATACAGGTGGTGCTGGAAGAAGAAGTGAAGATTGTGTTTACCAGCGCGGGCAATCCAAAAACCTGGACGGGCATTCTGAAGGAGAAAGGAGTCAAAGTGGTGCATGTAGTAAGCAGTTCAAAATTTGCACTAAAAGCACAGGATGCCGGATGTGATGCAGTAGTGGCGGAAGGATTTGAAGCCGGTGGACATAATGGAAGGGAGGAAACCACTTCAATGGTATTGATACCAGCGGTTACCAGGGCAGTTGGAATACCGGTTATTGCTGCAGGCGGAATAGCTACTGGAAGACAGATGCTGGCTGCCATGGTTATGGGAGCAGAGGGTGTGCAAATGGGTAGCAGGTTTGTGGCAAGTGAAGAAGCCTCCTCTCATGATGCCTTTAAGAACAGGGTAATAAACAGCCAGGAAGGAGAGACCCATTTAACCATGAAGCAGTTGACTCCTGTGAGGCTGATAAAGAATAAATTCTACCAGGAAGTGCAGGCTGCTGAATGGCGTGGAGCCAGTGCTGAAGAAATTAAGGGTTTACTCGGACGGGCAAGAGCAAAGCGAGGTATGTTTGAAGGCGACCTTGAAGAGGGAGAACTTGAAATAGGGCAGGTTAGCGCAATCCTCGATAGTATTTTACCGGCAGGAGAGATAGTAAAAAAAGTCTGGCAGGAGTTTGAGGAGGGTATGTCGAATCCGGTCAAAATGATCTAACTTTAGGCAACTTAGGATATGTGTGTAATCCCAACAATAAACTGTTGGGCCGAATTGATCACCATTCAACTTGGTCACATGAAAACGAAACTTGTATTGCTGTCATTCGGATTGCTGGCCTTTGGAATAGCCAATGCCAGTGGAGATCCAGAACCTTCTACCACAAAAGGTAAAAGAGATGATATTGTTGGCATGGTTACTTTCCAGAGCGACGCCAAGAAAGGCATTAAGGATGTAAACGTAACTGCTTACCTCGTTACTCGTAAAGAGAAAACAGTACTTACAGGTGAAGATGGTACTTATGCATTCGATGAATTGAAGCCTGGTGTTTACAAATTTGTTTTTGAAAAAGCAGGATTCAGGAAGGTAACAAAAGATAAAGTGGTAGTGAAAACAGACGAAGCCTTCCAGTTGAATATTGAAATGATACAGGATAATGGATTTGATCTAATGCCATCTCCGCTTCATTTCACAGATTTCTAAATAAAGTATTTTAACGATAACGATGAACCCCGATGAAAATCGGGGTTTTTTATTCCGGTAAGTACACCATAATCTTATCCTTTTTTGCTACACGCGTGATCTACAATGAAACTCCCGGCAATAATGCCGGGAGTTCTTTTTAATGCCAAAATTATGATCAATAAAAAGGCCCCAGCCTACACGCTGGGGCCCGTCTTTCATGGCGCGTTATGGTAAATTATGATCCGTTGATAGATCTAATGGATCAGTCGAAATGTGATCCTGAACCCATATTTATATCGAAATCATCGTCTGTTTTCTCGATGTTGAATGATTTGTGCTTTTCAAGGAAGGAGCGGTATTTAGACATAACCTCCTCGCCTGCTTTTTTCCCATTGATGAAAAGCTCACCGTCTTTATTCTTAAGTGTATAGGGTTTGTTCTTGTCGATAAGGCCATCCTTATCCAGTCCGTCAACAAATCCTTTAAATTCTCTCATTTCAACTTTTGCTTTCTCTATTTGCACCTTAGCATTTTCCATTTGCACCTTGATCTTTGGACCCAGGTCTTTCATCTCGTCTTTCACTTTATCCATATTCACTTTCATTTCATCCCAGTTAATCTTTGCCATTGATTCATTCACCTCTCTTTGGATCTTTTCAGCATCTACATTTTTCATGGCTTCTTTGATATTCTCATTGATCTTTTCCATGTCAACATTCTTCATGGCATCCTTAACCTGCAAATTGATCTTTTCCATATCCACATTTTTCAATGCTTCTTTGATGTTCTCACCGATCTTCTCCATATCAATAGCTTTCATGGATTCCTTGATCTGCTCACTGATCTTGTCCATATCAACTGCTTTGAGGGATTCCTGGACCTGTGCATTGATCTTTTGCATATCCACTTCTTTCATGGCGTCCTTTATCTGCTCGTTGATTTTCTTCATATCAACATCCTTCATTGCTTTTTCGATCTGAATGCGCATTTTATCTCCATCAATTTCTTTCAATGCATTCTGGACTTCTTTCATGGCTTTCTCCATTTCTACATTGATGTTGACGTTCTCCAGTTCTTCCAGTGCTTCGTCCAGGTTACGGACTTTGCGGTCGCGGTTCTGGTTATTATTCTTTTTGGGAGTAGTGTCATTTACATTCTGGAACTGGTAATACCTGTTGCTATCCTGTTTGTGGCCCCATGAGACAAGGGCAAGAGAACCTGCCACCAGTACAACAGCTGCAAGGATGTACAGTGGTTTAAATGATCTTGGTTTCATACGTTTAGTTTAGAGTTTGTAGTTGCACGAACTGTTTCGTATTCGAATATACGATCAATTTCGTATTAAGTTACAGAATTTTTGGTATAAGGGAAATTTTAACAGACGGCGGACCTTGTAAACATTGAGACAGAAGGCATCAAAGAATGCCGGGATTTAAAAAAATGGCAGGCCTCTCTCAAAATAGTTTCGTAACCTGCTGAAATCCAAATCGTTCCACGGGTTCTCCTCGGAATTTCTCCCAGCCTGCCCGCAACTCATTGATTCCTAAGTAATACCAGAATGATTCCTCTTTGTGTCCTCGGATTCCGAGGAGGCAAAGAGAAGAAACTAAGGAACCATTGAGGAGGCAATTCGAATGAAGAGTATACATTGATGCAAAAAAGCCATTCCGATATGTATCGAAATGGCTCTGTTATTTATATAATCCCGGGACATGGGGGCTAATTATTAGCTTTTACGAAATGCCCAACGGATCATTTCCTTCCAGGAAGGCTTCTTTCCATACATAAGAATACCGGTGCGGTAGATCTTTCCGCTCAGCCAAACAGTGAATAGAAATCCTATAACCAGTAGTCCCATGGAAAGTAACAATTGCCACACCGGCACTGTACCGGGTACACCGAATGGAATTCGTCCCATCATTAATATTGGGGAGCTCAGTGGAATTATACTACCCCAGAATGCTACAGGACCAGTTGGATCATTTATTACAATTGACATCAGGCCGATAGAAAAGATAACCAGCAGTGTAATGGGGAAGCTGAGTGATTGTGCTTCTCTCATATCCTCATTAACGGAACTTCCAACTGCAGCATAAAGCGCGGCATAAAAGAAGAACCCGGCCAGGAAATAAAAAATGAAGCATCCAACTATCAATGGAAGATTTATTCCTGTAAAATTCTGTTGAACCTGAGCCATTACATTATTGACAGCTTCACTGGTACCACTACTTGCTTTGGTTACATTATATATAAGGAACATGAAAGCAATCCATAGCAGGAACTGGGTTAGCGCCACCATGCCAATGCCGATTATTTTACCAAGCATAAGCTGGAAAGGTTTCACTGATGAAACAATGATCTCGGCAATGCGATTGGTCTTTTCTTCCATCACACCCATCATCACCTGGGATCCATAAAGCAGAAGAATGAAATAGATGAGGAATCCGGATATAAAGCCAATCCCCTTTGCAGTTCCTTCATTTGAGTTTGCACCTTCCAGATCTTTTGGTTCAACCCTGATACGGCTGCTGGCAATTATGATCTTTTTTACAGAGTCAATGCCCAGTTTTTCATTTTTAATATCCGTCCACATCATATTCAGTCGCCCCTGAATCTGATCCTTGGCATTACCAGATTTTTTTGCTGATTTATAAACCACATATGGAATATCTGCCTGCCAGTTCGGGATCACAGGAATTACTGCATATCCGTCATAACCGAGGCTGCTGTATTTTTCTTTAAGGCTTTCGACCGACATATTCTCCAGGTGAAGAACCAGGGAGCTATCCGTCTGGTTAGCCCGTTCAAGCATGCCTTTGTTAAAATACCCTGAAGAATCAATTACTCCCACTTCCAGTCTGCTTTTAGTCTTGGCACCAATCCAGGCCGTACCAAAGATCAACCCCAGGTAAAGCAGGGGAAATAATAAAGTACTCAGGATAAAGGTCCTTTTTCTGACCCGTGTAAGGTATTCCCGTTTTATGATCAGTAATATCTTGTTCATGTGTGTGGGTTGACAGTTGGTGTTCAGTTTAATTGTTTACTTCCTGGAACTGGCGTGCCATTGGCGTTCCTTCTACCTGCCTGATGAATATTTCATTGAGGGAAGGCAGCAATTCATTGAACGACTGTATCTGGAGACCATGGCTGATGAAGTAATTCAGTATCTCATTATTGGTTGATCCCGGATCACGTTTAATGACCAGTTCATTTTCGCTTTTCTGGATCACTTCAAATAAATAGGTAGCTACGTGTTCTGGTAGTAGTTTATTGGAGAAGGAAACCTTGAAGAGATTTTCCTTGAAATTCTGTTTGATCTGGTTAACGGTGCCATCCAGTATTTTCTTTCCTTTATTAACCAGTACAATATGATCACAAATCTCTTCTACCTGTTCCATGCGGTGAGTGCTGAATATGATGGTAGCACCTTTTTTCGCGAGATTGTATATTTCGTCCTTTATCAGGTTGGTATTTACCGGATCCAATCCGCTGAACGGCTCATCCAGGATGATGAGTTTGGGCTCATGCAATACTGTGGTAACAAATTGCAATTTCTGGCTCATACCTTTTGAAAGGTCTTCTACTTTCTTGTTCCACCAGGAATACATATCAAACTTGATAAACCATTCCTTGATCTTTTTGGTGGCCTCGGATTTACTTAATCCTTTTAGCTGTGCCAGGTAAAGGGTTTGTTCACCGATCTTCATTTTTTTATATAATCCTCTTTCTTCCGGCATATAACCGATATGACCAATATCGTTGATGGGATCAAACTTCTTACCATCAAATATTATATTGCCTTCATCGGGATAGAAGATACCGGTGATCATACGGATAAGCGTGGTCTTGCCAGCTCCGTTTGGTCCGAGCAATCCGAATATCTGTCCTTTTTCTATGGTGAGGCTGATATCGTCTACTGCTTTTTGTGTAGCAAAGTATTTTCTCAGGTTTTGAACTTCCAATAAAGCCATTATGGAAAATTTAGAGGCCAAATATAGTTTTACATAGCCATTCGGGCAACGAAGCCGGACAAACTGACTATAAAAAGGAGTATTCCGGATATTATCGGGAGTAAAGCCGATTCAAATAATAAATAAATAGGTGAGTCTAGTTGTGCTTTGAGCCAATTAATTCATCAATCATTGAAGCCACCCGTTCCCCATCCATTGCCGCACTAACAATACCACCGGCATATCCTGCACCTTCACCACAAGGGTAAAGATTCTGGATCTGGGGGTGCTGAAGGGAGTCGGGATGCCTGGGAATTCGAACCGGGGAGGAGGTCCTGGATTCGGTAGCCACTACTACGGCATCATTAGTATAATATCCCTTCATTTTCTTCCCGAACTCCTTAAAAGCCTCCTGGAGCCTTTTATATATAAAGGAAGGAAGCACGGCATCCAGGCCCACAGCATTCAGGCCCGGCAGGTAGGAGCAGTCCGGAAGGCTTGCGGATATCTTTTTATTACTGAAGTCCACCATCCGTTGCGCAGGGGCCACCAGGGCGCCTCCCCCGGCTTCAAAGGCCTTCTGCTCCACTTTTTGCTGGAATTTGAGCAGGGCAAGGGGGTCAGCATCCAGTTTTGAAAGATCCAGGCCGGCATACCTGGAAATTTCCCTTCGGTCGTCCAGTGACACTGTTACTACCATGCCGCTATTGGCAAAGGGGTTGTTCCGTTTGGAGGGGCTCCAGCCATTTACTACCAGCTCGCCAGGGGCTGTGGCTGCCGGAGCAATAATACCGCCCGGGCACATGCAAAATGAAAAGACGCCTTTGCCTTCTACCTGTTCAACGAGACTATAAGATGCGGGCGGAAGGAATGGATCACGTACACAATCCCGATAGCTATCGGGATGAACAGATTTAATATGATATTGTGCACAATCGATCAACGTTTGCGGATGTTCAATCCGAACACCTAATGCAAAAGGTTTTGCTTCAACTAAAATGTTGGAATCATGTAACAGTTGAAAGATATCGCGTGCAGAATGTCCGGTTGCAAGTATAAACGCATCACCATCAAACCGGTTTTGATCAGCGGTTAAAACAGACTTGACTTTTTGGTTATCGATGATAAATTTTGTAACCTTTTTTTCAAACAAAAATTCACCACCACATGCGATTATTTGTTCACGCATTTTTGTGATGATGTGAGGTAATTTATTGGTGCCGATATGTGGATGAGATTCGTATAAAATTTTTTCTTCGGCACCAAAAAAAACAAAGAGTTGGAGGATGCGATTTATGTCACCTCGTTTTGAACTTCGTGTATATAATTTACCATCACTATAAGTTCCTGCACCTCCTTCACCAAAACAATAATTACTTTCCGGATTAACAATACCCATCCTGTTCAGTGCTGCCAGATCACGTCTTCGATCTCTTACATTTTTACCTCGTTCAAGCACAATTGGTTTGATGCCTGCTTCCAAAAATTTAAGTGCAGCAAACAGTCCTGCGGGGCCACCTCCGACAATTATTACTTTGCGGGAAGCTGCGGTTACGTCTTTAAAATGAAAGCTTGAAAGAGACCTTTGCTTAAAGGGTTCATTAATGAAAGCATTCACGCTTAGTTGTATCCAGGCTTGTTTACCCCTGGCATCAATGGAATGTTTGAGTACCGTGTAACCCTTTACTGTAGCGGGATTCAGCGATTCGGCTTTCGCAATTGCCTGTTTAATAAACAGTTCGTCAACTGCTTCAGCAGGAAGTAAACGAAGGGAAATGATCTTTTGCATAAGGCCAGGTTTTTATCCTGAAACAAATGATAATTGCAAAGATAGGTATTGTAAAAACGAACGTTATGAACTTATAGGGCGAAAGTTTACCGTGTTTTCCGCATTAAAAAAATTGAACAAAAAAGAGCAATAATTTTTTCTTGTAACAACAGAGAATTATATATACCTTCAAATAGGTTCCGGTCAATGAAAACAAGGGATCTGCCCTCCTTAATTATCAGCCGCTTACTTTTTTGGAAACGGAATGTAATGGTTAAAACGAGTTACCGATCGGTAGTGAAAAATTATTTTTAAAGCGCCGGATTTTTTGAATTTTCCAAATTTTTTGGTATCAAAAATTAGTAAAATTTCGTGCTGTTTTATTTTGTTATAAAAGGGTTGAAAAAGAATTTTTTTTTATCGAAGAAATGTAGATATTCGCCGTCCTGTCCAAGTTTTTTTAACGATTATTGTGAGGCGATTTTTGGGCATCAATCACAAACAAAATTTCGGGGGTTTTATAAACTGCTTTCAGACTGATGGAGAAAAATGCAGAAAAAATTTGGACCAATTGTTTAAAGATCATCAAGGACATTGTTGAAAGGCAGCACTACAAAACCTGGTTCGAACCTATAAAACCAGTTTCACTAAAAAACAACATTCTCGTCATCCAGGTACCCAGCCAATTCTTTTTTGAGTATCTCGAAGAACATTATGTAAATTTATTGGCAAAGACTTTGAAGAGAGAACTGGGAAAAGAAGCGAGACTTGAATACCGGATAATGGTGGATAGTGGTAATAGTAAGAACAAGCCGCTAACGATGGATGTAACCGGTCAAGGCTATAAAACTTTTTCAAACAACGAAATGGATTTCCCGCTGGTTATAAATAATCCTGTAAAGAACCCCTTCGTCATACCTGGTCTGAAGAAGATGCAGATTGACCCGCAATTGAATCATGTGTACACTTTTGATTCATTTATAGAAGGGGATTGTAACAGGGTTGCCCGCCGTGCCGGGAAAACCGTGGCTGAAAAGCCGGGAGCCAATTCCTTTAACCCCCTGGTGATCTACGGAGGGGTAGGGCTCGGTAAGACCCACCTCGCACAAGCCATTGGAAATGAAGTAAAAAGACTCCAACCTAATAAAGTGGTCCTGTATGTGAGCTCTGAGAAGTTCATCAACCAGTTCATGGACCATAGCCGGAACAATGCGATCAATGATTTCATCCATTTTTATCAGCTTATCGATGTCCTTATTATAGATGATGTACAATTCTTTAATAAGGCAGAGAAGTCACAGGACGCATTTTTTGCAATTTTTAATCATTTACACCAATCCCATAAGCAATTAATACTTACTTCTGATAAATCACCCAAGGATTTGGACGGGGTACAGGAAAGATTGCTCAGCCGGTTCCGTTGGGGCTTAAGTGCAGACCTGCAGATACCCGATTATGATACCCGGATTGATATCCTGGAAAGAAAGATGCGGAATGACGGGCTGGAAATGCCAAAAGAAGTTGTAAAGTATATCGCGTATAATATCAACAGTAATGTGCGGGAACTGGAGGGGGCGCTGATATCACTGTTGGCACAATCTTCGCTAAACAGAAGGGAGATAGACCTAGATTTAGCAAAGAAAGTGTTGCGTAATTTTATAAAATCGTCCAGTAAAGAAATTACTATCGAAACCATTCAACGAATGGTTTGCGAGTACTTTGATGTCTCCTACGATAAACTATTGCAAAAGACCCGCAAGCGTGAGATCGTACAGGCGAGGCAGATAACAATGTACCTGGCTAAAGCTTTCACTAAAAATTCCCTTAAGACTATCGGAGAGCATTTCGGAGGCCGTGATCATACTACGGTAATCCATTCCTGCCAAACTGTAAAGGATTTAATGGATACAGATACCGTGTTCAGGGAAAATGTGCTGGAATTACAGCAGAAAGTGCAATTGGCTGCCATGTAAATTATTTCGATTCATTTATAGAGTTCCAAATTCCGTAAGGGATTTGGAATTTGTTTTTTTACCAATTATTGGCCTAATATCTGTATTTTTGGCACCCATTATTTTAGCTTGTTTGGAGAGGTGCCTGAGTGGCCGAAAGGAACGGTTTGCTAAATCGTCGTACGGGTTACACTGTACCGTGGGTTCGAATCCCACCCTCTCCGCAAAAAGTAAATAAAAAAACGAAAGACCCCCGCACTGCGGGGGCTTTTTGTTTTGAGCAGACCGTACAAAGCTTGCTTTTTTATCATTAATTTTGAGGTCCATTCTTTCATTCCCTCGCTAATCTTCCAGAAAAACATATTTCCGATACACACTGTAAACTGTCTGATCAATTATTTTATCTCATTTAAATCGATATTATATGGATCAACAACTGGAAGAAATAAGAGAACAGCAAAAGCAGTCCTGGAACAAATTCTCAGGTGGCTGGAAAAAGTGGGACGAACTGACAATGGATTTCCTCCGCCCCATGGGTGAAGCCATCATTACCAGTATAAAGCCTTCGGGGGCAAAAAAAATACTCGACATCGCAGCGGGTACCGGCGAACCCGGCCTCACTATTGCCACCATGCTGGAGGGTGGAAAGGTTGTCATTACAGACCTTGCAGAAGACATGCTTGCTATTGCTAAAGAAAATGCTTCTCGTCGCGGTATCACCAATATCGAAACAAAAGCCTGTGATGTATGTGACCTCCCTTTTGCGGACAATAGCTTTGATGCTGTTAGCTGCCGCTTCGGGTTTATGTTTTTCCCCGACATGCAATTAGCCGCTAATGAAATGGCACGTGTGCTGAAGGCGGGCGGTAAGATCGCAACCTCCGTATGGAATATACCAGAAAAAAATTTCTGGGTCACTGCTACCATGGGGACCATCAATAGGAATATGGAATTACCTGCACCTCCCCCTGGCGCCCCGGGAATGTTTCGCTGTGCAAAACCCGGACTAATGAAAGAGGTATTTGAAAAGGCAGGCTTCAGGAATATCACGGAAAAAGAAGTGCTTTCCAAATTAAACAGTGGTACCGTGCAAACTTACTGGGACATGATGACTGAAATCGGTGCACCAATAGTAGCAGCCTTAAGCCAGGCCGATGAAAATATGCGCCAAAAAATAAAAAGAGAAGTGTTTGAACTGGTAACCCAGAAATATCCGGGTAATGTAGCAATCGATGCCAGCGCAATAGTAATAAGTGCCGAGAAATAAGGTGTCCCCGGAAAAAGAAACAAATTATGCCCCGGCAGCGCCGGGGCATTTTTTTTGATCTAAACAGGTAGTGACCAGGGAAGAGATCAAAAATATCGTCAATAAGTATTTCAGGAAATTAAAAAAGCAATACAAAAGCATCGATCCTGAGTTTGATGTGGAGGCTATTCATGATTTCCGGGTCGTTTATAAAAAGCTGAGGGCTTTTTTCAGGTTGATCCCGGATGGTAAAGCTGAAGAGGTAAAAGTGCCCGGAAAGCTAAAGAAACTGTACCGGGCTTTAGGAGCTATAAGGGACATGCAATTACAACAGCAAAGGATTAAAAATGCAGTTAAGCAAAAACCTGGAAAGCCGCGGGCATACTTAACTAAATTGAGCAGGGAGATCAGGTATCAAAAAGAGGAACTACTGGAAAGGTTTTCAAATGGTATTATTGCAGATGCTGAAAAAAAGACAGCGTTAAGGCTACCCTCAAAATTGAATAAAAACAGTATCAGGAATTTTACACAGGAAAAACAGTCGATTAACCAGCAGATCATTGGTTCAGGAGACTTCAGTGATGATAACCTGCATTCAATCAGAAAGAATCTTAAGGATATATATTATGTACAGGAGATATCCAATGAAAGCGAAAATGGGAGATTGTCTCAAAACAAAAAGAAGAGCAAAGATGAAGATCCAGCTAAGCAATTCCTCGACAAAATGGGTGATTTCCAGGATAAGCGGACAGGGATTTCGTTGATAAACAGCTCCTGGTTAATGCAAATCACAAAAAATGAACAGGAATTGCTTATTCAGATAAAGCAGGGCTGGATCAAAGACAAAGCAAATATGAAGAGAACCCTTGTGAGTAAGCTGAAATCACCCAGTCTTCAAATTACATGATGTAAGAATTAGTGGGTGGACTTCCTGGCAATTTCAATATCATTTGCTACTACTGCTCTCAGTTTTTCCCAGTGAAATGTCAGGTAATAATTCTCTTTGGTTTCTTTTCCGCCACCCTGTTGGCTAAAATGGACCAGTGGCATATCATTATATAATGGCCGGGTTAATCGAATAATATCATCCCAATAGCCAAGTGCTTTTTGTAAATGGGAGATAGCTGATGCCTTATCCTTTTCATCTCCATGTAACCGGTAGCGTTGGAGCGCAAGACCGCCGTTTATCTTTTCAGCAAAATGTAGCCCGAGAAAGGACCAAACTTTTATATCAACTATTTCATAAAGCAGGGATTTATTTGACTCTGCTTTTATTCCTTTTACTGTCCACAATGCCAGGCTGCAATCTTTTGTTAATTGTACAGCCAACTGCGGTGGTAATACTTTTTTCTTATCATACAGCCCTAATTTTTCATTCCGTACATAATCAGCAATAGATACATAATCGGAATCCAGTGGCTTTTGATTAATAAGGCGGTCAACCGAGATATAACTTACATTTTTAGTTGTATCCAGGGCCATCATTCCCTCAGCATACAATGTGAAATCCCAGCCACAATCAAAATCTGACACAATTTTCAAAGCTGTAGAACCTGCCAGGGAAGACGCTTTCAATAAATTAGTGCCCTGTTTTCCATATCGATACAGGAATTCCGATTGAAATACATTGTCGGAAGTCTCCGGGTTGTACAACAATCTTCCCCAGAGTTTATAAAACAACCATTGCCGTTCAAAGGCATATCGCCAGGGCCGACCAATGCTATCCTTAGTAAAATAATCTTTGGCTGGAATATAGGTTTCAGACCCGATAATATAGCCTCCGGAATATGAATGGGTATTCTGTAAAATATGGTTGCGAACAAAAGATGGCACACCCCAGCGCAGACAAAAGAAATCTTCATTGCGGGCTGTCCATATTATCTTATACTTTGTAGGCTCCGGTTTAAAATAGCTGTCAAATAATGGACCGCCATGAACTTTCATGAGTTTGGTGGTAGAGTGTGCGTGGGACCAGTTAAATTTCAGATCAGCCCAAATCGGGCCTTCTGTAAATCCCAGGGCAGCTTCTTTTTCAATTCCTGCACGGGTGAGCTTTTCAGTTTCAATGCTGGTAATGCCTAATGAACCGGTAGTGCTGGAAAAGGGGATCCGGTGTATGAGTTTTGATTTTCGTTTTGCGAGGCGCATGCCTTCTATGATGGTTTCTCTCATCCAGTCTTCCCGCTGCTGAGGCGTCATACCTGCCATCCCTTCACCAAGTGTAAGGCCAAAACCTGTGATCTCAGGATATTCCTCCAGTACCTGGGTCACACATTCACGCGTATATTGTTTAATGATAGCAGAGGTATCGCCTCGCACAAAATAGTCGTGGTTGAGATTGTCCATTGCCACATTATGTGCTTTTGCAAATTCAGGCGTAACGAATATGTTGAAAGGGATAATATATAATTCAATAGCTCTTTCATTAGCCATCCTGGCAATGGAATGAAACAGGTTTTGCCATTCCTTCATTTCCTTATCGTTCCATGGACTGGCTTCTGGAAAGTTTTTAGGTTTGATTAGGAATGTATAGGGGTGGAGATTCCAGAGAGAAAGAACATTAAGTCGGTTTTCAACCATCATATCAAGGAAGGATCGCCAGTAACTGGTATCCCGACAGGTTTGATCATGTAGCTCTAATGCATAACTATGTCTATAGCTATCCCAGGGAAGGTCATATTTGATAGCCCGGAAGGGAAGAAAGGGCTTTTCGGTTTTGCCTTTATAATTAGCGAGTGAGATGCCATTGCGAATGTCTTCTGCAAGGGAGAGACAGCCATAGATCAGTCCTCGTTCATCCCCGCCGGAAATAGTAATTGTTTTTCCTGCTTGTTGTATGGCAAACGCTTCATGTGTGAGCGAAGTTGAATTGATAGTTAAATTGACCTGAAAGGTTCCCGACTCATTAATAGTAACCCCCTTTTCCACAAGAGCCTTTTCCAGGGTGTATGCTGCGAAGGATTCTCGCGGAGAGGCCTTATTAAAATGAATATTGATTGATTGACTGAAGGATGTCTGAATAAACAAGGCCAGGATCAGGACAAAACAACAGGATATCTTATTCATGTAATGAAATTACAGAAAACCATTACACTGAATCAGGTGAGGTGCACGGTAGAAATAATCCCTATCCATAATTACTTTAACTTTAATAGTAATTAATAATTAATAGTTATGGCTTACAATGAAAAACTGGCCGACAGGGTAAGGGAAATTATCGCCGTTCACCATAAGAAGGTAACGGAAAAGAAGATGTTTGGCGGCCTGTGTTTTATGGTCAATGATAAAATGTGTGTAGGAGTGGAGAAAGAGCGACTGATGGTCAGGCTTGATCCTGATAAACAGGATGAGGTTATGCAGAAGGAAGGGAGCAAGCCGATGGATTTTACAGGTAAGGTTATGAAAGGATTTGTATTTGTAGATATTGAAGCGCTTAATACAAAGAAGAAGCTCGAGTACTGGATGGATCTGGCATTGGAGTATAATAAGAAGGCTAAAGTATCAAAGAAGAAGAAAAAGGCTTAAAGTAATTTTTATCCTGAAGTACCTTCCTCATTAAGCCTCATTCTCATTATTAGCATATATCGGGAAAATCCTGCTCTTGTATAGGCTTTAATGGCAGAAACGTTTTCATCATACACCTGAAGTCTTAGCTCGGTAATATTCTTTTCCAGGGACCATTTTTTTAAAGCATCTATGATCTTACCGTTGATACCCTGGCTTCTGTATGCGGGATCAACATACATGAATCCTAAATAGGCATAATCTTCATGATCCAGGTAGGGTTTAGCCTTTTCAATCCTGGCATATCCGGAAGCAATAAGTTTATTTTGGGACTCCGCTACTACCACGTCGACATCAGATGCAAGGATCATGTCCCGGATACTATAATAATTTATTTCTTCCTTTTTTAATGTAGGATCAAAAGGCCTTTCTGCGGTTATGATACCCTGTTCAAAACTCAGCAATACCGGGAGATCTTTCAAAGTTGCCTCTCGTATGATTATATCCTGCATCTTTCTAAATAATTATTATGAAAGTTCATAAAAAAGGGAACTGCAAGGTATCTAATTATTCCGTTCATTACTTTATTTGACCTGATCCTGGCGTTCACTGTCTTCTTTTTCCTGAACATTTCGCCAACTCTGGTATACATGAAAAGAAGCATCATATTCATGGGGCGGCTTAATCCCAGGTTCATATAAAATGTTATGGATAAACGGTCTCTTTTAAAAAACAAATCTTTAACTTGAATAAATGCTTAATTGAAAGTAATATGAAAATACCACGTCGCAATTTTATAAAACAGGGATTAATTGCCGGAGCTGCTGCCAATATGTTTCCATTGCAATTGCCCCAGGCTATAGACAATGATACAGGTCTTTCCCCTGGTTCCACTATACTTTTCCAGGGAGATTCCATTACAGATGGTGGCAGATGGAAGGGGAACGACTGGAATCATATAATGGGGCAGGGGTATGCTTTTATTGTAGCTGGTAAAATTGGATATAAATATCCTTCTCAAAAATATCTCTTTGTAAACCGGGGTGTTAGTGGAAATAAGGTGACTGATCTTGCAGAAAGATGGGAAGATGATACAATTGCCATAAAGCCAGATATACTTAGCATCCTGATAGGTGTAAATGATACGATGGCTGATGTTGGCGGTAAAAAAGAATTTTCTGCAGATTCCTATGCAAATGGGTATCGCAGTCTTCTTCAAAAGACAAAAGAGAAATTACCGGAAGCAAAATTTGTAATAGGTGAACCTTTCTTACTTCCTGTGGGTTGGGTGAAAGATAAATGGAGCGAATACCTGGCGGCATTAACTCCCCGGCAAAAGCTAGCCCGGCAATTGGCCCAGGAATTTAACGCTGCCTTTGTTCCTTACCAGGAGTTATTTACTGCAGCTGCTAAAAGATCCAATGAGGATATCTGGCTTTGGGACGGAGTTCACCCTATGCCGGCAGGGCATGAGTTAATGGCGGAAGCATGGATAAAATCAGTGAATAAGAAGTTCAGGATTTTTTAAGACTTAAGATATAGCCCTATAAACATTAACATAACAGTAATCCAAAAGCCAAACATCCATTTAATAATATCAACCTTTGTTTCACCGATTTTAGTGTTAAGCTTGTCTTCAAGTTTTGCCAAATCCTCCTTTGTTACCAGAGTTTTCATATTTTGTTCGAATTTGTGATCTATTTCACCTACTATAAATGTAGTAAGTTTTTTGGCAGTTTCTTTCCCCAGGTTTGCATCCAAATATTCATAGAGTTCCGTTATTAATATTGTACTCATAACCCAATCAGTTTTTAATTATACCTCAAAATTACTATGAGTGTTGTCTACTTTAGCAGTCATTCTGCAATTAATCGTTTCTTGTATTATTAAACGTCTAATCGATCTTGAAATACAATTGAAAATATCCCATCAATATGTTTAGGAAAAACCCCTGATTTATCACCCAATTGGCTTGTTTCATGTACTTTTTCTTTTTTCATTGCCGTTCATTATTAGTTTTGCATATTATTTTTTGACTTAACTGCTTAAACTAAATCTGAAATGAAAAAAGTCCTCTTTGCTTTTGGAATTACCCTTCTTTCCGTAATTACAACCCATGCACAAACTGAAAAAG
>Ga0207648_10002424_pt1 | contig 20073 bp, 11 predicted proteins | sample KBSMisM32_FD_184310 | JGI IMG/M metagenome (GOLD analysis project Ga0207648, IMG submission 184310) | Miscanthus rhizosphere microbial communities from Kellogg Biological Station, Michigan, USA - KBS Miscanthus M3-2 (SPAdes) (version 2) | ecosystem: Host-associated > Plants > Roots >...
AGAGCCGATCTTGCTCCCCTGCCGCAGTGTTTCCAGCTCCTTCAGCACTGCGGCGCGCACCGCAAGGATCCGCGACCACTTGGTGGTCAGTGCATCCGCATCGGAGAGCCGCGGCAATGCGTCGACCCAGGTCCGGCAGAAGATCGACTGCTCGCCCGGCGCGACGATCCGCCACGCTTCCTCCGCAGTGAACGAGAGCACGGGCGCCATCAGCAACAGCAGCGCATCGCGGATCAACGCGAGCGCCGTCTGCGCCGAGCGGCGGGCGGCACTATCCTTCCCGGTGGTGTAGAGGCGATCCTTGAGGACGTCGAGATAGAACCCGCCGAGATCCTCGGAACAGTACGTCTGCAGCCGCTGCACGACGACATGGAATTCGTAGCGTGCGTAATCGCCTGCCGCTGCGTCGGCGAGCGCCCGCGCCGCTGCCAGCGCGTAACGGTCGATCTCGAGAAGCTCGCCGAGCGGGACCGCATCCTTGGCCGGATCGAAGTCTGAGGTATTGGCGAGCAGGAAGCGCAGCGTATTGCGAATGCGGCGATAGCCTTCGACGACGCGCTTCAGGATCTCGTCCGAGATGTAGAGCTCGCCGGAGTAGTCGGTCGAGGCGACCCAGAGCCGCAGGATCTCGGCGCCCAGCGTGCTCGAGACTTTCTGCGGCTCGACGCCGTTGCCTTTCGACTTCGACATCTTCCGGCCCTCGCCGTCGACGGCGAAGCCATGGGTCAGGAGCGCCTTGTACGGCGGCCGGCCGTTCAGCATGCACGACTCGAGCAGCGAGGACTGGAACCAGCCGCGATGCTGGTCCGAGCCTTCGAGGTAGAGGTCTGCGGGAAATCCGGTGGGCACCGGGTGCGATCCGGCCCCGCTCTTGCGCCCGTCCGGCCCGCCCATCACGGTCTGGTGCGTGCATCCGGAATCGAACCAGACGTCGAGCGTGTCCTTGATCTTGACGTAGTCGGCAAGGTCGTCAGCGCCGAGGTCGTTCACGTCGAGCGTCTGCCACGCTTCGATGCCGCCTTTTTCCACGTGCTGCGCGACCGCTTCCAGAAGCTCGAGCGTGCGCGGATGCAGCGCCCCCGTTTCCTTGTGCGTGAAGAACGGCATCGGCACGCCCCACTGCCGCTGGCGCGACAGCGTCCAGTCGGGGCGGCTCGCGATCATCCCGTAGAGCCGCGCCTTCCCCCACGCGGGGAAAAACTGCGTCGCGTCGATGCCGGCGAGCGCCGTTTCGCGCAACGTGCGCTCGGGCTTCCTGCCGTTCCAACCCGGAACGTCGTCCATCCCGGCGAACCACTGCGTCGTGGCGCGGTAGATGATCGGCGTACGGTGGCGCCAGCAGTGCATGTAGCTGTGGGTGAATTTCTCCGCGGAAAGGAGCGCGCCCCGCTCGCGCAGCTTCGCCACGATCTGCGGATTCGCCTCCCAGATCTTTTCGCCGCCGAAGAATGGGAGGCTTCCGGCAAAGCGGCCATCGCCGCCCACTGGATTCAGTATCTCGTCGTCCTTCATGCCGTAGCGGCGGCACGACTGGAAATCCTCGATGCCATATGCCGGCGACGAATGCACGATGCCGGTCCCCTGCTCGAGCGTCACGTATGACCCCAGATAGACGGGCGAGGCACGATCGTAGAGCGGATGGCGAAAGCGGATCAGTTCGAGCGCGGCGCCTTTGGCCGTCGCGACGACCTGCCCTTCGAGCTTGAAGCGCGAAAGACAGCGCTCGGCCAGATCCTGCGCGAGGACGAGATGCCCGCGATCCGTCGCCACCAGCGCGTAGACGAGCTCGGGGTTGACGTTCAACGCCTGATTGGAAGGAATCGTCCACGGCGTCGTCGTCCAGATGACGGCCATCGCAGGACCCGCGGGCAACGCGGGCAGCGAGAATGCCGCCGCGAGCTTGTTGCGATCGGCCTCGTCGATCGGGAAGGCGACGTCGACCGCGATGTCCTCGCGATCCTCGTATTCCACTTCCGCTTCGGCGAGCGCGCTGCCGCAGTCGAAGCACCAGTTGACGGGTTTCAGGCCACGATAGATGAATCCCCGCTCCAGGATCTTGCCGAGCGTGCGGATTTCGTCGGCCTCGTTCTTGTAGGCCATCGTCGTGTACGGATGGTCCCAGTCGCCCAGCACGCCCAGGCGCTGGAAGTCCGCCCGCTGCCGGACGATCTGCTCGTTCGCATACGCCCGTGCGAAACGCTGCGTTTCCTGCACGGGAATGTGCTTGCCGTGCGCTTTCTCGATCTGCACCTCGATCGGCATGCCGTGGCAATCCCAGCCGGGCACGTACGGCGCATCGAAGCCCGCGAGCGTCTTGCTCTTGACGACGACGTCTTTCAGGATCTTGTTGACGGCGTGGCCGATGTGGATGTCGTTGTTGGCATACGGCGGCCCGTCGTGCAGCACGAAGCGAGGCCGTCCCGCCGAGGCGGCCCGAATGGCTTCGTAGACTTTCGACTGCTGCCACTCCTTGATCCAGCCCGGCTCGCGCTTCGCGAGGTCCCCCCGCATCGGGAACCGCGTGTCCGGCAGGTTGAGCGTGGTCTTGTAGTCGATCTTGGTTTCGTCAGGCATGCGGGGCGCCAATTCTTTCTTCGCGGTGCGTTGGCGATTGCGTCAGTGCTGCGTTGCCGCAATCGTGTTGAAATAATCGCGCGCTTGCGCGACGTCGTTGCCGATCTGGCGCGTCAGCGTGTCGAGGTCCGGGTAGCGCTCCTCGTCACGCAGCTTGTGCATGAACTCGATGCCGATGCGGCGGCCATAGATCGGCGCGTCGAAATCGAAGATGAAGACCTCGAGCACCGGCACGCCGTCCGCGGCAACCGTGGGCCGCACGCCTACGCTCGCCACCCCCGCTCGCGGCACCGTGCCGAGGCCGTGCACGCGAACCGCGAAGATCCCGGCTACCGCGGGCTTTCGCTTTTGCACGATGTTCGCCGTCGGAAACCCCAGACGACGTCCCAGCTTCGCGCCATGTCCGACTCGGCCCCAAATCGTGAAACCGCGCCCGAGGAGCGCTCGTGCGCGCGCAAGATCACCCGCCGCAAGTGCCGCACGCACGGCGGTCGACGATGCGCGCTCACCTTCAATCGCCACGGTGCGCATCGCCTCGACGCTGAACGTCCGCGCCGCCGCGCGGAGCCTGGCGAGATCGCCAGCCCGGCCCTTGCCGAAGCGGAAATCCTCGCCGACCAGCACCCAACGCACGCCAAGGCGCCGAATCAGCACGCTGTCGATGAACGCTTCCGGATCGAGCGACGCCAAGCGGCCGTCGAAGCGCGCGACGTACGTTCGCGCGACGCCGTGCGCGGCGAATCGTTCGATCTTGTCCCGTACCGACGACAACCGCGGCGGCGCGCTCGCTTTCGCGAAGAACTCGCGCGGCGGCGGGTCGAAAGTCAGCACGGCCGACGGCAGCGCCAAGTCCTCCGCAGCTTCGACGAGCCGGGAGAGCATCGCCTGGTGACCGCGATGGACGCCGTCGAAATTGCCGATCGTCAATGCGATCGGAGCATCGGCCGCCGGCGGAAGACCGCGAAAAACGTGCACCAAGGTCCCCGTTGCCACAAAACTGTGTATTTTAGCCGATTTGCCGTGCTCCCGCGCGCGTCGTGCCTATCCTTCGTACGCCCATTCGCGCCAGCCAGGCAAAAGGGGATAGTAGAGGCCGAGCCGGATCGGACGCGGATCGAGCGCGCGCACGAATGCCGCGTACTGCTCGAGCTGTCCGCGGTAGCGCTCCTGCTCTCGATCGAGGAACGCATCGCGGTCCGCGCCTTCGTGCGACCCGGTCTTGAAATCGACGATCCAGCGCACGCCTTCCGCGACGAAAGTACGATCGACCGCGATGTGCGACACGGCGCGGCCGTCCCATCCGCCGAGCGCCCATTCGCTCGCCGCATCCCCATGCGTTGGATCGAAGAGCCACTTTCCTCGCGCATCTGCGAGCGTGGCACTCACCGACTCGATAACGGCTGCGACCGCGGCGCCTAGCTCCGCTTCGTCGACCCTCGCTGCCGCGAGCTCGGCGCGAAGACGCGGCGCGAGCGCCGCCATCCGCTGCGCATTCCACGCGTCGATACCTTCGCGCGCGATTTGCGCGAAAAGCCGATGCGCAACGGTGCCGACGTGCCTCGCCGCTTCCCGCGCCCAATCGAAGGGCAGCGTCGCACGCGGTTCCGCTGGCGCCGCGCCGACAGGCACGGAGGCCTCCGGCGACGGCGTCGACCAGGTTCCGGGCAACCTGCGCAGAAGGCGCGGCCGCGCCGTGGGCGCGGATCCGGCTGGCGTTCCGGCCGGAGGACGAAGCGTCCCGCCGAGCTCCGCCCAGAACTTGGCCATCGCCGTGCCCGGTGCGGGCGCGATCCATCCGGACGCGCCGTCGTCGGGTTTGGCGGACGCAAGCACGCCAGTGAGATGCAGACGGCGCTTCGCGCGCGTCGCGCCGACATAGATGAGCCGACCAAGCTCGGCGCTGTCCTCGGCTTCGGCGAGGCGCCGCAGATAGCGATAGACCGGGTCCGACTCGCCGCCGCGCGCCTTCATCGATGCGAGCAGCAGGCCGCGCGGCCGACGGCGCCAACGCAGGATTTCCGGGCCGCCGCGGTTGGGAACGCGAGCAAGTCCCGGCAGGATCACGGTGTCGAATTCGAGGCCCTTGGCCCGATGCAGTGTCATGACCTGGACGCGCGTCGCGAGGCGCGGGTCGGGCTCCGCATGCAGCCACGCGAGCGCGCCGACAAACGCGGGCCAATCGGGCACGTCGCCCGCGACATCATGAGCGTCGACGAGCGCGAAGAATCGCTCCGCCGCTTCGAGGTCGATCGGTTCCGTCAGTGTGGCGCCGCCGCCGAGTGCAAGCCAAGCGCCTCGCACCCTGGCGGCAACCCCGGCGCGGCCGCGGGCGTCGAGGGCTCGCGCCAGCACCGACGCGAGGCGCGCGAAGCGCTCCTCGCCTTCGGGCGACAAGTTCGCAATCGGCTCCGTCGCATCCATCAACGCGGCAATCGAACCATTGCACCGAGCATCGGCAGCCGCGACCACGGCGAAAATGTCCGGCAAGCGAAGGCCGCACCACGGAGCGCGCAAGACGGAGAGCCACGCGAGCCGATCGGCAGGCTGAACGAGCGCGTGCGCCAACGACTCGAGATCCTGCACCGCCTGGCGCTCACCCAGGAAATCGAGATCGACTGCGGCAAACGGAATGTTCGCGGTGCGCAGCACCGGCAGCAGCGCGTCGAGATGAGCGCGCGCGCGGACCAGGATCGCAATGTTCTGCGCCCCTTCGGCGAGTGCCGTTTCGACGTGCGTCACGATCGCACGGGCCTCATCGTTCGCATCGGGAAAAACGTCGAACGTGACCGCGCTGCCCGCAACTGCGGGACACGCCGCCGCCGCGGGCACGAAACCGACGACGCCGCGCCACGGATCGCTGCTTCGGCCCAGCACCGACGGGAACACGCGATTAGTCCAGGCGACGAGCTCCGGATCCGCCCGGAAATTGCGCCGCAGGACGAGATTGTCCACCGGAAGGTCGCCGATGCACCCGCTTGCCTGCGCCTCGACAAAAAGCCTCACCTCGGCGCCGCGGAAGCGATAGATCGATTGCATCGGGTCGCCGACAGCGAAGAGCGTGCGGCCGTCGTCCGGCAGCCACCCCGCGGTCAACCGGCGGATGAGATCGAGTTGCAGGTAGGAGGTGTCCTGGAATTCGTCGACGAGAAGATGCGAGATCCTGTAGTCGAGCTTGAGCAGGAGCTCCGACGGTCTATCCGCATCGCCGAGCGCTTCGAGCGCTGCCAGCGTGCCTTGCGTGAAGTCGATGGTGCCGGCCGCCCGAAAGCGCAATGTCAGCTCGGCGGCAACCCGCGGCAGCACTTCGAGCAGCGTCGCGATGACGGCCCACGCATCGTCTTCATATCGCGGCACCGGCAAGCGCCGCGCGGCGTGAAGTGCGTCGGCCAACCCTTCGACCGCCGCAAGGTCGCACTGCAACGCGCGCATGGCTTCGTTGCGATCACGATTCGCGGCGCTCGCGGCCGCAGCAGGAAAGCCCCGCTTCGCGCTCACGGTACCCTGGAATCGCGGGTCCTTGCCGACCAGCAGCCAGTTGGCAAGTGCGCACCAGTGCTCCTGCTCGGAGACGAGCGCGGGCGGGACTCCACCCGCGGCAGCGCACGCTGTGAGCGCCATCGACAACGGCACCGTCTCAGGGTTGCCTGCCAGATTGGCAGCGGCGTAGCGCTCGTGTTCGGTGAGCCTCGCCGCGAGCGACGGCGGAAACAGCGCCGCAACGAGCCCGAGCTCCCCTTCGACTTCCGCCGCGAGGGCCGCTTCGAGCGCGGCGCGGAAACGCGCGCGGTCGCCGGTGCGCATCTCGCCGATCCACTGCTCGCGCTTCGCCAGCATGTCGGCCAAGAGGCGGATCACGAGGGTCGCATCGTTGTCGAGGTGAGCGAGAAGGCTGCGCCATGCCATGTCGCTCGCATCGGCCGACGCGAGCGCTGCGCGAGCTGCCGCCACATAGTGGCTGTCGGCGTGTTCCTCGTACCGCGGCGCGCCGCCAAGGCCCGTCGCCAGCGGCGCCTGGCGCGCGAGGCCCGCGGCGAGCGCGTCGATCGTGAATACCGCCAACCGCGCGGGATGCAGGACGAGTTGCCAACCGTGGCGCCGATCGGCATCGAGCGCCGCCAGCGCAAGCTCGCGAGTTCGTTCCTGGTGCGCCGAAGCGACCGGCGTTCCCGCGAGGGCGTCATTGAGCGCACCGACGACGCGCTCCCGCATCTCCCCTGCTGCCTTGCGCGTGAACGTCATCGCGACGATCTGCTCGGGGCGTTCGACGCGCGCGAGGAGCGCGAGGAAGCGCTGGATCAGGAGCTCGGTCTTGCCCGAGCCGGCAGGTGCCTGAACCAGAAACGAGTGGCCGGCCTCGAGCGCGCGCTCCCGCGCCTCGCTATCCTCCGCGAGGATCGCAGTTTCGACGATGCGATCAGGCATCGCCGTCCTCGCTCTCTCGATCGGCTGTCGTGCCGCCAATCCTGCACAGCGCCTGCAACCCGCATCGCCGGCACGTTTCGATCGTGTCGCGCGGCGCGACGGCGGCGCGGCCTTCGCGCACTTCCGTGGCCATCGCTCCCAGCGTCTCCCGCCACCGCAGTTCGACGGCGCGCCAATCGGCAAGCCCGGGGTTGCGCAGCTCGGCGGGGCCGAACAATCGCGGCCACGCGGCAGCGTCTTCCGCCAATCCGACGGCTTTGAGCTCTCCCGGCCGCAACTGCGCGTACGCCAGCGCGCGAACGGGCTGCCCGGCATCGAACGCCTGCTGCGAGAGCCAGTAGAGGCCGAGCTGCGGGTCCAGGGGACGATCGTCGAACCAGCGAGGCGGCGATGAAACGAAGCCCGTCTTGTAGTCGATGACCGCAGTTCCGCCGCTGGCGAGCGCGTCGATTCGATCGAGGCGCAACGCAAGCTCGAGTCCCTTGAGCCGAAGCGGTCTCGATACCTCCATGTCGGTCACGGCGAACGGCGGACGCACGCGATCGAAATCGTCGAGCCATGCGCGGACGATCTTCGCGAGACGCAGCGGCTCTCCCGCAGCAACCACCGCTGGAAGCCTGCTCCAGCGCGCCGGAAGAATGCACGCGACCGCTGTCGAGACTGCGACCTCGATGCGACGCACGAGCTCGTCCTCCGGCAAGGCAACGAGCGTCGCGTGATCCCTGACGTCGCGCCAGAACGCTGCCATGGCGGCATGCACGAGGATCCCACGCTCGATCGGTGAAAGACCGTCCTGCGGAAGCGGCCATCGATCGACACGAAGTCGATGGATGGCAACGGCGCGGAATGGGCAATCGCCCTGCGCCGCAATCAGCCCAGTGCCGCCACGGACCGCCGTGCCGTCGGCAAGCGGCGGTGCGCGATCGTCGAGGAGCGCTTCGTACTCCGGCGCGCCATCGAACTGCGCCTCCCCCGTGGTCGGACGGGGCGCGTCGCCCGCGTGGAACGCCGCTGCCTTCACGAGCAGCGAGCTCGTGCGGGGGCAGTCCTCGGCCGTCGCGGCGTATGAAAAGACAACCTCCGGCGCCGCCATTGCCCACTGCGTTGCCAGCGCCCTTGCATAGGCGAGCTCGCGCGCGGCGCTTGATCGCGGGACGTTGTGGTCGCGCTGCCACGCGATCGGCAACAGCGGATTCGGTTGCGGCGCGGGCGGCCAGGTATCGGCGGCGAGCCCGGCGACCCACAGGCCGTCGAAGGAAAGTCCCGCGGCTTCGAGCACGCCGAGAATCTGGATTGGTGCAGGCGGCGATTCGGGTTGGAACACCTTGGCGCGTGCAAGCGCGACCAGCGCAGCAATCGCTTCCGCGCGCCGCATTCCCGGGGCCACGAAGCCAAGGCTCGCGAACTCGGCCAGCACTTCGTCCCAGACGCCACGCGCTTGCCACTCCGCGGACGATAGACCTCGATCGCCTGGCCAGCCGGCCGCCTCGACCCAGGCTCGCCAGGCCTCCGCCCAAGCGCGGGGCGATAGCGCGGCATGACCCTTGGGGCCGCTTTCGACGGCGCGCTGCAAGGGCGCGAACGCCCGATCCTGCGCACCCGCTGCGGCGACGATGCCGGCCAGCGAAATGTCGCGCCGCCCTTCTTGCAGCCACTTCTTCTCCAGCGCCGCTCGCCGAAGCCAGTCGTCGCCGCCCCCCGCCATGTACGGGGAACGCACGAGCGTTGCGGCGCGAGTAATCGGTAACGGCGCGTGCGCAAGCGCGACGAGATCGAGCGCGGTCGCGACGAGCGGCACGTCGCTCGCCGCGACGCCGAGCGAGAGGTTGTAGGGACGAACGGCCTCCTCGTGCCCCGGCCACTGCAAGCCGGGACACAGGATTTCCTCCGCGAGTGCCCGCACCTCCGCGCGCCGCGATTCGAGACCCTCGATCGCGATCGCAAGCGTCGCTCCGGGATCGGCGAGGGTGCGTGCACGGGCCCACGTGAGCGCTCGAGCGATCTCGTCGCGCGGCGTCGTGCCCGCCGTTCGCACGGCGCGTGCGTTGGCGTCGCCTTCCGTGCCGGCGAGCGTGGGTACGCGTGCGACGCGCATGCCGGCGGCTGCAACCGCCGCCAGAAGGCGCTCCTGCTGAGGTGAAAACTCGAGGAAGCCCGCCATCGCCACGCTCGTTTCGCGCCACATGGGCACGCCGGGTGCGCAACGCGCAAGCCAGTCGGGCAACTGCGCATCGTCGAGTCCACCGAGCCGCTCGATCGTCGCCCGATAGTCTTCCGCCCACCGGGCGAAGACCGCGCCATCGTCGTCGCCGCCGGACCACGAACGCCAACTCGGCCCGCCCGCGCCCCATGCATGGACGAGCGACCACGCCTTCGCCGCGAGATTCGCCGCGCCGTTTTCGTCCATGAGCGGCAGGCCTTCTGCCGCGACAAGACGCGCCCAGAGATAGGCCGACTGACCCTGCGATATGCGGCGCGGCGGCTCCGGCCGGCAACCGGCAGCAAGCACGTCGAGCCAGAGGCGCTCGAGCCACGCGCTCCACGGCAGCACGCTTGGTGCGAGCCAGACCACCCGTCCGGCTGCACGCTGCTCCTCGTCGTGGAGCGCCACGAGATGCCGTGCCAGACGGTTGTTGGGCGTGACGACGACGGCGCCCGAGGCGAGCGCGTCGCGGGCCGGTGACGGCCCCGCTTTGCTTGACCTGGGAGGCATCAGATGGCGATCCGGGGCGGCGTATCGCGGGCGACAGTCGCTGAGATCGACGGTGTGCTTACGCCGTATGTCATACACTGACCCTGTCGCCAACGAAACTCGAGGAGAACCCGATGCCGGCGTACCTGATCGTGGATTGCGAGGTCACCGATCCCGAGCGCTACGAAGTCTACAAAAAGCTCGCCCCGCCCGCGATCGAGAAATACGGCGGGCGTTATCTGGTCCGCGGCGGCGATATGACGCTGCTCGAAGGCAACTGGCGGCCCAAGCGGGTCGTGGTGCTCGAGTTTCCGGACGAAGAGGCGGCGAAGCGATTCTACGCTTCACCGGAATACAGCGCCGCCCGCGTGAAACGCGCCGGCGCCGCCAACATGAACATGGTCCTCCTGCCCGGTGTCAGTGCTTGACGTAGGGAACGACACCTCTCGGGATCACCCGCAGCGGACGTACGCGCAACAGCCTCGGCCGCGCCGGCATCTCAGGTCGCGTGGCGCGTTCGGCGCCTCCCGGGCGCACGCCGGAATGCCGGCGCCGGCGTTCGAAAGGGAGTGGCTCCCGCCGCGCGCTCGCGCGCGTCAAGGCCGGGCTTCGCCGCGTGCCGGCACAACGTGGTTTCTGGAAGAGAACGGCCGCCGATCGCATCGCTGTATGTCCTGAAGTCCCGGTAGCCGGAAGGTAGAACCAGGTTCCTTGCGGTCAGGCCGCAATGGCCGCGCGATCGTCCTGCGGCGAATCCGGTGCGGCCCGCTGCCGCGCGCCGCTTCCATGCTGATCGAGCGTGGCCTTGAGCTCGGCGTCGGCCATCGCGGCCTCGCGCGCCAGCGTCGCGTCATAGCGTTGGCGCGCTTCGGGATTCGACAGCACGTCGTACGCCGAGTGAAGCATCGTGACGAGCCCGCTCATGTCCTGGCCGGTATCCGAAGTTCCATAGCTGTAGCGTTCGAGCTGCGCGAGAAACGCAGCTTCGATGCGCGCGGGGGTCGCGCCATGCGGAAGCTCGAGATAGTCGTAGTACGTGTAGCTCACGAAGGGCTCCTCGGATGCGTGCGGCGTACGTTTGCTCGATGGGTCGAACATCGATAAGCAGCAACCGTGCCAATCTCGCCGGATAGAAAATTTCCGTGCGCACTCATCCTCGGGAAGCAGGCACGGCCGCAGGCGAACCGCGGCGGCGTTGCCGATTTCGCCGCTACTTCGGCGCGCTAACGCAAAGCGTCAGATGACTGCGAGCCGCGTCGGCCCGGCGGGCGGCGGAAACGCCGCATCGAGCGCGTCGAGCGTTGCGCGGTCGAGCACGAGCGAGAGAGCGTCGCGGTTCGCGCGAACGTGCTCGAGGTTGGCGGACTCGGGAATGGCGATCACGCCGGGCCCTCGGAGCACCCAACGCAGCGCGAGCGCCGCCGGCGTCGTTCCAAGACCCTTTGCGATCGACGCCAGGTTGCGCTTCGTCAGCAGCGCGCCTTGCCCCAGCGGCGAGTAGGCCATGAGCGGAATTCCGTGCTGGCGCATCCAGGGCATGAGCTCCCATTCGATGCCGCGTTCTCCGAGGTGGTACAGAACCTGGTTGGTCGCGCATCGACGACCCTCGGGGAGCGCAAAGAGCTCGCGCATGTCCGCCGTGTCGAAATTGGAGACGCCCCAGCGCAGGATCTTTCCGTCGGAGCGCAACCGCTCGAACGCCTCGACGGTCTCGCCCAATGGGATGCGGCCGCGCCAATGCAGCAGGTAGAGATCGAGCCGGTCGGTACGGAGCCTCGAGAGGCTGCGCTCGCAGGCAGAGATCGCGCTTTTTCGTCCGGCGTTGTGCGGATACACCTTGCTGACTACAAACATCCGATCGCGGCGGCCGGCGATCACTTCCGCGAGCACTTCTTCCGCGCCGCCGTCGCCGTACATCTCGGCGGTGTCGACGAGCGTCATCCCCAGCTCGACGCCGAGGGTGAGCGACGCCGCTTCGGCCGACGCGCGCGCTTTGCGCTCGCCCATGGTCCAGGTGCCCTGGCCGAGTGCCGGCACCGTCGTTCCGTCGGGCAGCGGCACCCGCGGCATGTCCGCCGTCGCTGGGCTCTTCATTGCGCCGAGCATACTGGAACCTGAGTGGAACCTGAGTGGAACCTGAGCGGAACCCCGAGGTCATGGCGAAAGGCGCGGCGCGCACTCTGGGCGGCGCGGCCGCACCCGTGGATAATGACGGATCAGGATCTCGCCGACGATGCCCCTCGACCCCATCCCGATTCGAACCGTCGTGCGCGGCGCCTGCCCGCACGATTGCCCGGACACCTGCGCGATGCTGATCAGCGTCGAGGACGGTCGCGCGGTCGAGGTCCGTGGCGCACCCGATCATCCCCCGACAAGCGGAACGCTTTGCACCAAGGTCGCCCGCTATCTCGAGCGCACGTATTCCGACCAACGCGTACTGCACCCGATGCGCCGCGTGGGCGAAAAAGGCGAAGGCCGCTTCGAGCGCATCTCGTGGGACGAAGCGCTCGACACGATCGCGGAACGATTCGGTGCGATCGCCGGGTCGCCCGAAGGACCCGAGGCGATCGTGCCGTACTCCTACGCCGGGACGATGGGGCTCCTGCAGTACGGCTCGATGGACCGCCGCTTTTTCCATCGGCTCGGTGCATCCCTCCTCGACCGCACGATCTGCGCGACCGCCGGCAAGGCGGGCTGGGTCGCGACGATCGGCGCCGCCATGGGGACCGACGTCGAGCAGTTCGAGAACAGCCGCCTCATCCTGATCTGGGGCAGCAACCCGGTCACTTCCAACCTGCACCTGTGGGCGCGCGTGCAGGAGGCGAAGCGCCGCGGCGCGCGACTGATCGCCATCGATCCCTATCGCAGCCTGACGGCCGAAAAGTGCCACGAGCACGTCGCGCTTCTTCCGGGGACGGACGCCGCGCTCGCGCTCGGCATGATGCGGGTGCTCTTCGCCGAGGACCTCGTCGATCACGACTACATCGCCCGCTACACGCTCGGCGTCGAGGCATTGCGCGAGCGCGCCGCCGAATTCCCGCCGGAGCGGGTCGCGCAGATCTGCGGCATTGCGCCTGACACCGTGACGGCGCTCGCTCGTATGTATGCGACGACGCGGCCCGCGGTGATCCGCGTCAACTACGGCATGCAGCGCCACGCGGGCGGCGGCAACGCGATACGCGCCGTCGCCTGCCTGCCGGCGCTCGTCGGTGCCTGGCGCGATCCTGCCGGCGGCGCGCTCCTCTCGTCGTCGGGCACGTATCCCGTCAACACTCCGGCGCTCGAACGCCCCGATCTCATTCGTGGTACGCCGCGAACGATCAACATGAGCACGATCGGCGACGACCTCCTCGACGCGAAGGACCCGCCGATTCGCGCCATCTACGTCTACAACTCCAATCCGGTCGCCGTCGCGCCTGAAGCAGCGAAAGTCGCGGCGGGCTTCGCGCGCGACGATCTCTTTTGCGTCGTGCACGAGATCTTCAAGACCGACACCGCCGACTACGCCGACATCCTGTTGCCGGCGACAACGCAGCTCGAGCAGCTCGACGTGCACACGTCGTACGGCCACCTCTACGCGCTCGCGAACAATCCGTCGATTGCGCCGCTGGGTGAAGCGAAGCCCAATACGGAAGTGTTCCGCCAGCTGGCGGCGCGAATGGGATTCACCGAGCCCTGCTTTGGCGATACCGACGACGACATCGCCCGGCAGGCGCTCCTCTACGATCATCCGCGCGCCGCGGGCATCACGTGGGACGAGCTCAAGAGCCGCGGCTTCCAGAGGCTTGCCGTTCCGGAAGCGTATGCGCCGTTTGCGACGGGCGGCTTTCCCACGCCTTCAGGAAAATGCGAGCTCTATTCGGAGACGCTCGCGCGACAAGGGCACGATCCGCTGCCGACGTTCGTGCCGCCACGCGAGTCGGTGCGGAGCAATCCGGAGCTCGCGCAGCGCTATCCGCTGGCGTTCATTTCGCCGCCGGCGCGAAATTTCCTGAACTCGTCGTTTGCCAACCTGCCGGCGTTCGTCGCCGAGGAAAAAGCGCCTCGTCTCGAGATCCACCCGGAGGATGCGCGGGCACGCGCGATCGAGACGGGCGAGCGCGTTCGCATCTTCAACGACCGCGGCAGCTTCACTGCCGTAGCACGCGTCAGCGAGCGCGCGCGGACAGGAGTTGTCGTCGCGCCCTCGATCTGGTGGAAGAAGCTTTCGCCGGACGGCGCCAATGCCAACGCGGTAACGGGGCAGGGCCTGACCGATCTCGGTCGCGCAGCGACCTTCTACGATTGCCTGGTCGAGGTCGAGCGGATCTAGATCGAGAGCTTACTGATCTAGAGCTTGCGCACGAGCCCGACCATCACGCCGAAGATTTCGAGCGTGCCTTCGGGACGGATCACCGGGTAGGCCTTGTTCTCAGGCTTCAGCACGAATTGGCCGCGCTCGACGTCGAGGCGCTTCAGCGTGAACTGACCGTCGACAATCGCGACGACGACGTCGCCGCGCTTGGCCGACGCGGTCTTCTCGACCACCACCAGGTCGCCTTCGAGAATGCCGGCGTCCTGCATCGAATCGCCCTTGACCCGGATCAGCACCGTTTGCGAGGGGCGCTCGATCAGGTAGTCGTCGATGGTCAGCGCATCGGCGTTTCCATCGTCGACGGGATTGGGCTCGCCCGCCTGCACGGGTGACAGCGCGAGCGGCCGGGCAAAGAACCGGCTCGTCGGCGCGAGCCTGCGGTCGGGAGTCGACTCGAGCAGCCCCTGAAGCTTGAGCCGGGCCACCATTGCCGCCACCGACGACTTGGACTTGAGGCCGAGCAACTGGCCGATCGATGCGTACGAGGGCAACGCCCGGTGGCGGGAGTAGTAGTCCTGCAGCATCGCGAGGTAAGAACGATCGTTCGCCATGAACGAACAATAGCGAACGAGCGTTCGTCCGTCAATGCCTCTTTCGAGTTTCGGTGGGGGCCGTACGGCAGCGTACCGACGCGGCATGCGACTCGCCCTATCTTGGGGCTCGTCAGGGTAGGTCCAGGACTACAGCAGCCAGAGGATCGACCCTACGTCAGCTTCCGAGGACGCCCGATCCGGCGTCCGCCCTCAGTTCCCTACCATTGAATACAAGAGCTTAGGCCCCTTTTGGCCTGCTCGTTCGAGCTTACCCTTTGAAAACAAAAATCTTTGGGACCATCGATTGCGTGGACGACCTGACGCCACGCGAATGGAGGCGCGTGGCCGCCGCCATCATGGTCCTGATAGCCGCTTGGATGACTCCTTTCGCAGCGGTCGCCGCAGCGACGGACTACATACGGCAGCAGATTCCCAGACCTGCGCCAGATGCCGGACGCGTGGCCCCCCAGCACGCCTATCTGTTCGGCGAGCCCGCCTATTGGCCTTCACCGCTGCGCTGGCGCTACAACTCTGCCGGCGCTCCGGCCCAACTCAATGCCAACAAGGCCGCGACCATCCAGCAACTCATCGACGCGGCCTCCAAGTGGACAGCTGCCTGCGGCGTCGAGATCGTCTACGACGGCGAGACGACGACGGCCCCGGGCGCGATGGTCAACGGCGTTCCCGACCGGGTGAACGTCATCGGCTGGCAGGTACCGCAAGGCGGCGTCATGGCGGCCACCAGCGATTGGACCGATTCGAGCGCTTCCGGCGAGACGCTGGTCGACGCCGATATCGCCATCAGCCCCACGACCGTGACCACTCCCGAGATTCTCGCCTCGCTCATCACTCACGAATGGGGCCACGCGATCGGGCTCGGACACTCGGCGACCGCGGATACGTTGATGGCGGGTCCCCCGGACACGGCCTATTCCAACCTCTCCTCACTCACCTCCGACGACGTGCAAGGCTGCCGCTGCCTCTACGGTCCGCCTGCCGGCGCAGAGGCCGGGTTCGTGTGTTCGCTGCCCACGAAGATCGATTTCGACCCGGTGGCGGCAGGTGCCTTCGGCGCGCCCCGCGAAATTCGCGTCACGAACGACGGGTCGGCCGCGATGAGGATCAGCAGCGTTCGCGTCGCGAGCAGCGATTTCGCCGTCACGGCCAACCAGTGCAATGGGGGCAGCAGCCTCGCGCCGGGCGCGACGTGCGTGTTCAGCCTCCGGGCCCAGCCTACGGGCACCGGACCGCGGACCGCCGAAGCGATCATCGACACGTCCGAAGGGCCGTACCGGTTCCCGCTTCGAGTCGAAGGACTTGCCCCGCAAGCACCACCGACACCTCCCGCCCCGCCGCCGTCGACGCTCAACTTCGAAGGCCCATGGTGGAACCCCTCCGAATCCGGGTGGGGCTTGAGCCTCGCGCACCAGGACGACGTCATCTTCACGACATGGTTCACCTACGATGGCAGCGGCAAGGCGATGTGGGTGTCGATGACCGCATTGCGAACGAGCGCCACGACCTACGCCGGAACAATCTATCGGACGACCGGACCCTCGCTCAGCGCCGTTCCTTTCGACAGCAACCAGGTACAGCGCGCCGAAGTGGGGACCGCATCGCTCAGTTTCGCCGACGGCAACAATGGGACCTTCGCCTACACGCTCAATGGCGTCTCGCAAACGAAGCCCATCACGCGGCTCGTATTCGGCCCGCTGCCGACTTGCACCTTCGGCGGCCAGAGCAACCTGGCGCTTGCCACCAACTACCAGGGCAATTGGTGGTCGCAGGGCGCCGGCGAGTCCGGATGGGGCGTGTATTTCACCCACCAAGGCCAGAGTCTCTTCACGAGCTGGTTCGCCTACGACAGCGACGGCACGCCGCTTTGGCTGTCGGCGACGGCCACGCCGAACGGCAACGGGACGTACAGCGGGACGGTGTACCGGACGACCGGCCCCGCCTTCAATTCGGTCCCGTTCGATCCGCAGGCGGTCGGCCGCACGCCGGTGGGCTCGCTCACGCTGACCTTCGCCAATGGCAACAGCGCGCGATTCGACTACACGGTCACGATCGGCAGCGGCGCAACGGTCACGCAATCCAAGCTGCTGACACGACTTGTCTTCCGGACGCCCGGCACCGTGTGCCAGTAACACGAGCCGGTGACGCGCCCCGATAAGAGGGCGGGTCCGTGACCGCGCACGCCTGATCCGCACGCAATCGAAGAAGCTGCCTCGCATGGACGAGCGATATCATTCGTCATGCGCCTCTTCGCCCCTGCTCTTGCGTTCGTCGACCTCGAGACCACGGGCACGACGGCGGCAACAGATGCCATCACGGAGATCGGCATCGTTCGAATCCAGACGGATCCGTGTGACGAATTGAGCCTGCGCGTTTCCGAGTGGAGCGCGCTCGTCAATCCGGGCATTCCCATCCCGCCCGAAATCCAGGCGTTGACCGGCATCACCAATGCGATGGTGCGCGATGCGCCGTCGTTCTCCCGGGTTGCCGACAAAGTTGCCGCGATGACGGCCGATGCGCTGTTCGTCGCCCACAATGCCCGTTTCGATTACGGCTTTCTCAAGCACGCGTTCGCGCGGCTGCAACGCCGCTTTTCCGCCCGCGTCCTGTGCACCGTCCGGCTTTCGCGGCGGCTCTATCCCGAGGAGCCGCAGCACAATCTCGACAGCGTGATCGCGCGGCACGGGCTCGCAATCGACGGCAGGCACCGGGCGCTCGGCGACGCGCGCGTGCTGTGGACCTTCGTCCAGGCGCTGTACCGCGATCTCGCGCCGGAAGCGATCGAGGCCGCGGCAAGGCGGGTCCTGAAAACGCCGAGCCTCCCGCCGCAACTCGCCCCGGACGCGCTCGACGAACTGCCCGAGGCTCCAGGCGTCTATCGCTTCTACGGCCTCAACACGCTGCCGCTTTACATCGGCAAGAGCGCCAATCTGCGGGAACGCGTGGGCGCGCACTTCTCCTCGGACTATCGCTCCGCGACCGATCTGCGGCTGTCGACAGAAATCCAGCGGATCGAGTTCGAGGAGACCGCAGGCGAGATCGGCGCGCTGCTGCGCGAAGCCGCGCTCGTCAAGTCGCTCTTGCCCGCACACAATCACGCGCTGCGCCGAAAGGCCGATTCGGGCGTGCTTGCATTGCCGGCGTTGCCCGGGCCGCCCGTGTTCATCCCGGCGGCGGGAGTGGAGCCCGCGGAGCTTGCGGGCAGGTTCGGGCCGTTCGCCTCGAAGCGCCATGCGCGGCAGGCGCTGCGCTCGGCGGCGTCCCAACATGCCTTGTGCTGGAAGGCGCTGGGCCTCGAGCACAGGCTGGGGCCGTGCTTCGCTCGGCAGGTACGACGCTGCGCCGGTGCGTGTGTCGGCGCCGAATCTGCCGAAGCGCATCACGAACGCCTGCGCGAGGCCCTGGCGCCGCACGTCATTCCGCGCTGGCCGTTCGCCGGGCTCGCCGCCATTCGCGAGCGATCGCTGCTGGGCGATCGCACGGACCTGCACGTGATCCGGGATTGGTGCTGGCTCGGAACCGCGAGCGACGATGGCGAGCTCGGCCGCCTCATCGAAGCGCCGCCGCGCCCCCAGGTCGATGCCGATATCGCCCGGCTGCTGATGCGCACTCTCGCGCGCGGCAAGCACCAGGTGCTGCCGCTGCAACCTGCGCGGGAGCTCGTCGAGTACTAGCCGGCGCGTGCGGCGTGGGCGGCCAAAACGCTCGCGACGCATGCCGTCAACTTCGTCGCATACGGAATGTGCAGGAACTCGTTCGGCCCGTGCGCGTTGGATTTCGGACCGAGCACGCCCGTGATCAGGAACTGGGCATTCGGAAAATGCTTGCCCAGCATTGCCATGAACGGAATGGTGCCGCCCTCGCCCATCGCAGCCGCAGGCTTGCCGTAGAAGGCCTTCGACGCTGTCTGCAGCGCGCTTTCGAGCCAGGGTGCGGTCGGTGGAGCATTCCAACCCGTCGCGCCTTCGTCTCCTTCGAATTTCACGTGCGCGCCGTACGGAGGATCGGACACCAGCAGCTCTTGCATCGTGCGCAGTGCGAGCGCCCCGTCCACCGAAGGGGGCAGGCGCAGCGACAGCTTGAGCGACGTCCGGGGGCGAAGCACGTTGCCGGCATCGGCGATTGCGGGAAATCCGTCCGCGCCCGTCACCGACAATGCGGGACGCCAGGTCCGGTTGAGGAGCGCCTCGGCGTGATCGGCAATCATCGGCTTCGTCCCGTCGGTGAACGGATACTTGCGTATCGTCGTCTCGCCCATGATCGCCGCGGCGTCCTTGGCCTGGCGGGCGCGCTCCTCCGGTATCGGCGCGTGAAACGCGGCCGGCAGCACGCGGCCTGTGGCGCTGTCTTCGAGGCGATCGAGAATGGCCCTTGCGATGCGAAACGACGAGGGAACCACGCCACTCGCATCGCCCGAATGCACGCCCTCGGTCAGGACGTCGACAGTGAGCGTTCCTCCCGTCAGTCCGCGGAGCGACGTCGTCGCCCACAGCCGCTCGTAGTCGCCGCACCCCGAATCGAGACCGACGACGAAGTCGACGTCGCCCAGGCGAGGCTTGAGAAGCTCGAGGTACGCAGGCAGATCGTAGCTGCCGCTTTCCTCGCAGGTCTCGATCACGCCCACGCACCGGGCGTGGGCCACTCCCTGCGCCTGCAGGGCGGCAATGGCGGCGAGCGAGGCGAACACCGCGTAACCGTCGTCGGCGCCACCGCGGCCGTAGAGCTTGCCGTCCGTGAGCACCGGCTGCCAAGGGCCGAGCCCATCACGCCAGCCCGTCATTTCGGGTTGCTTGTCCAGGTGACCGTAGAGGAGAACCGTTTTCCCCTCAGTGCCGGGAACGTCGAAGTACAACACAGGAGTGCGGCCCGGCAGGCGGACGATCTCGACCGTCATGCCGCGAACCGGCTGCTGGCGCACCCAGGCTTCGGCGAGCCGGATGACCTTCTCGATGTGGCCGTTCGCTTCCCACCGCGGGTCGAAATGGGGAGACTTGGCCGGGATCCGGATGTACTCGACAAGTTGCGGGACGATCGACGCATCCCAGTTGCGCCCAACGGCGGCGGCCAATGCGGAACTGTTCATCGGATTTCCGATCCTGATATATGCACCGGCGCGTACTTTACCGGAGGATGACAGAGGACGGGCAACGCACGGCCCGGAAAGAGTTAAGATCACGGAGATCCGTGGGAAAGATGCCAGCGTTGTCATGACGTTTCTGTGGCCCGAAATGCTGTGGTTGCTGCTCGCGGCACCACTGCTCATCGCGTTTTACTTCTGGCTCCTGCAGCGCCGGAAGAAGAACGCCATCCGCTACGCGAGCGTGAGCCTGATGAAAGTCGCGCTCGGGCCCGCGCACAGGCTGCGGCGTCACCTTCCGCCTGCGCTCTTTCTCCTGGCAGTGGTTGTGTCGGTGATCGCGATCTCGCGGCCATCGGCCGTCATCACGCTCCCGTCGCAGCAGCAGACGATCATGCTCGCCATG
>Ga0207648_10002425_pt1 | contig 20066 bp, 10 predicted proteins | sample KBSMisM32_FD_184310 | JGI IMG/M metagenome (GOLD analysis project Ga0207648, IMG submission 184310) | Miscanthus rhizosphere microbial communities from Kellogg Biological Station, Michigan, USA - KBS Miscanthus M3-2 (SPAdes) (version 2) | ecosystem: Host-associated > Plants > Roots >...
CCAGTGAAAAAACAAATCGGAATTTCGAATTAAACCTCCACCCTTCCCAAATACACACTCTTCGACCTTTTACTCCTGTCATGAGCAATAAACGCCATGTACACATGATAACTACAGCCAGTCGTCACTTCCAACTCCAATGTATCAGTTCCAGCAGACCTGAACTGTCCCAATAAAATCCATCGGAATTTCTTATTTACATTATCATAGGCCAACAGCATCACCTGATCGCGACGTCCATCAAATGTTTCTGAGAAAGGATCCCAGGTAAACTGTAATGTAAAATCACCAGACTTTTCAACAGAAGCATAAGAAGGTAATGGCAGATCACCATCACTCACCTGGATCAATGAAGGATCCAGTTCCTTATTGCTTCTATCGCCTTTGAAAGCATGTTTTAAATTAAAAGATTTTGCTGCATTGAATCCGAACACGGTTTCAGTATAATTTCTAAAACCTTCCCGTAAAAAAGGTAAAATTGGTAGTAGCCAGAAATGTAGCCTGGAAAAACTGCTTTGATTAAGCGCCTCATCCGGAGTACGTTTGACCGGCTTCTTCCTGTGCGCAGCTTTAATATAAGGAACACCTCTAAAACTTGAGCCTATCACAGTTCCCACTTTACCCGCTATAGGCCCGTTAATACCTGCTGTCAATTTTGCCATAAAATAAGGTTTTTGGTTACTGTAATTTATTCAATTTTCGGTATATCCTAACCCAGAGAAAACCCTTAGCAAACCCAGACCAAACCCACACTTAACCCACGAATTGAGTGGCCTGGTGTGGGTTTGCTGTGGGTTTGGTCTGGGTTTGGTGTGGGTTAGGTGTGGGTTTGGTAGCTCTAAAAGTCAACGTTATCCTGAGTTTCAAAACTCAGGATAGCCTTGCTTCCAAGCTCAGGATAACCTTTGAAGCTCAGAATAACGCAGTTGCTAATGTTGAAATAGCTTTACTGTGGTGATCAGGAAAGATTGATCACTACTAAGATGTGAGAGGAAATAGTTACGTCAAAAATTAATCGTTCGGGTTTTGCCATCAGCTGATCGGATTACCGCTGAAGCCATTTCAGGATTTACCAAAATAAATCTTCCCGATTGAGACAGGAAGCTGGACCCAAAGCCGAATTCTTCCTTTTGCGTTCTTCCATCCTTATAGGTGATCAACGCGCTGATATCATCCGGTGCGATCTTCAATGTATTTACTTTTCGTTTTAATTCAAATACCTTAACGGGACCACGATACTGGCTGGCCACCGCAAGATAACTACCATCAGCACCTACCATGCTCACCAGGGCCTTTCCGTTACCCGGTATAAATATGCCACTCTGTAATATAGATAAGGCTTTGAAATTTCCTTTCCCATCACCTTTCATCAACAAACCATTCAATGCATCATACCTACCTACTGCTACCTCTGTCCCAAAATCATTTCCATTGATCAGTATATCCAGGTTCCCATCCCCATCAAAATCATCAGCGATCATTCCGTTGAGCGCAGATACCTGTGCTTCCATTGGCAATGGGATCATACTGAATTTGCCATTTCCATCATTGCGGATATAACAGGATGCAGATTGATTAACCTTCAATCGCAAAGCGCCTTTCTTCTGTTCGGGTGAAAGTATTTCATCCATAGTAGCACTGGCAAAGGATTTATAGTTGGTATACTTCTTCTTGAAACTGATCATTTGCTTGATCAAATCATCACGCCCATGTGCCGGATACTCTTTCTTCTCCCCTTTCTGGTCAGGCAGGAACAGGGAAGGTATGGCCGCGTAACTACCATTTTTATCAAAATCTTTTGCAGTGATGTAAACTGGATATTGATCAGTGGCCTTATACAATGTATTTAACCCGGTATTTCCAACGATATAATCCATTCTTCCTGTATGACGGAAATCTCCCGCAACAATGGAATTCCACCAGCCAAACTGGCTGTCAATGCCTGTTGCTTTTATGGTGTTGAATTTTCCATTATTGTTTTTCAGGAAAGTTAATGGCATCCATTCACCGGCCAGCATAAGATCAGGTTGATCATCATTGTCGAAATCAGTTACCAGCGCATCACATACGAGGCCGATATCAATTAACTGGGGAGCAACCTCTTTAGTGACATCAGTAAATTTCGCTATACCATCCTTTGAATCATTCCGCAGTATCATACTGCTTACCGGCTTTGGATAAGCCCACGGCTGCACGCGACCAGAAACAAAAAGATCCAGCTTGCCATCCTTATTATAATCCAGGCCACGCACACATAACTTGCTGCTGAAATTTCTCGGAAGCGCCATTGTATCTTCACGGAAGAATTCTTTGCCTTCATTGATATATAAACGATCCTGGTAGCCTCTTTCTCCCGGGTCCAACTTATATCCGCCACTTGAGATGTATATATCCAGTTTCTTATCGCCATTGGCATCAAAGAGCAGTATTCCTTCATCCTTATATTCACGAAATATCTTATCCGGAATAGCCACTGCGTGCCGCACAAATTTTCCATTGTGCTGCTGAAGAAAATATTGAGCGGGATAATTAGGATTTCCACCGATCACCATATCATCCAAACCATTTCCATCAAGGTCTCCTACTGCAATAGCCGGACAATACTCTGATAATTTATGCGGTAATAGTTTTTGAACATTGAAATCGATGAAATCAAAATCATGGTGCTCGTAGTTGAGCAAAGGAGATATATCTTTAAATAAAGCATCTACTGCAATCTCAGGCTGTTCTGCCTGAAAGGGATCCGATGCATCAACAGCGTTTACGGTCAACAACTGGTTTGCCTTTATATTCTTCAGAATTTGTCTATTTTGATCAGTAAGAATTATTGGCGCTCCATAAGTCCAGTTTTTACGCAATCCTCCCATAGAGCTCCATTCAATAATTACAGAGTCTACCATTGTTGTCTTCCCAAGCCCGAAATGTGCTCCCGGCTGTACAGAAGACAGATAACCACGATAAGGCGTATTTTCATAAGTCTGCACTTTTCCGTGATCATAATAAATTGTGGCCTTTGCTCCAATACCATTTCTGTTCAGCCCTTCTCCTTTGAATTGAATATTCAGGTAATGTGCCGAAGCCGAATCTTTATCACGTGATGTATTTCTATATAAAGCCACTTTATCATTCGTAAGATTGATCACCATATCCATGGCGCCATCATTATCAAAATCAGCATAGGCAGCGCCACTGGAAAAATTAGGTTTTGAAAGTCCCCAGCTATTGGTTTCATCACTAAAAGTCAGATCACCTTTATTGTGAAAGGCATAATTGTGCAATTTTACCTGCGGTATCTGCTTGAGCAACTCTTTGGTTGGAGCCAGCACAATTGCATCTTTGCGGTATACAATGAAATCATGATCTGTGATATCACGAGGAAATCCATTGGTTACAATCATATCCCGATAACTGTCATTATCAAAATCTGCGATAAGTGGTGTCCAGCTCCAGTCTGTTTGTGCAATGCCGGAATAGAAACTGATATCACTGAATATCGGCTCGCCAATTGAATCATTTACTCCCACCCTCGGTCCCTGGTTCAATTGTAAAGTGTTCCGGACATACTGGTATTGATAGCCATACGCCTCAAAATTCTGGAAGGTTTGATAGCTATTGGCATTCAGCATCATTTTCTTCCGGTAATTATCTTCCGGGCTCATATCCAGCGCCACCACATCTACCAGGCCATCATTATTTATGTCCGTTACATCCTGCCCCATTGAGTTAAATGATGTATGCTTGAAATATTCACGGGAACGATTAGTGAATGTGCCATCATGATTATTGATGTACAGAATATCACTGGAGATAAAATCATCCGCTACATAAATATCTTTCCAGCCATCATTATTGATATCGCAGACCGTAGCACCGTGACCAAATCCTTCAAATGTAATACCAGCAGCAGCGGAAACATCATGAAAGAATGGTTGGCCAGTTACTGAATCCCTGTCATTACGAAAAAGACGGCTCAGGCTTTTGCTTAACAATTCCCGGTCACTATTACGAAAAATGGAAGGATCATAATTATTGGAAGCTTCATTTACGGTAAGGAACATATCCAGGTCGCCATCATTATCATAGTCAAAAAAATTGCCCATGGTTGATTGCACATCTATATCCAGGCCGTATTCCTTTGCCATATCCTTAAAATGAGGAACACCATCCTTATCAGCGCCCTGATTTATATACAGGATATTTACTCTTTTTGTAGAATCCTTATCAACCGTGTTACAGATATAGAGATCCAGCCAGCCATCACTATTGATATCCACAACAGATACTCCTCTTGCCCAACGACCCTTACCTTCTGCGCCGGCTTCTTCTGTTACATCACGGAATTTGAAATCTCCCTTGTTCAGGTATAATTTGGATGACACCTGGTTCCCTGTAAAATAGATATCTACCAACCCATCATTATTGAAATCGCCGATACCAGCACCTCCTCCATTGTAAATGTTAACCACCTTAAGAGGATTAATGGAATCATTTTCTACAATGGTATTATTGAACGTAATTCCAGAATGGGAAGAGGATATTTCTTCAAATAAGGTATTGCTCTTTTTGCTTCCGCACGCGATCAGGCTTAAAACAGGAAGGAGGACCAGGACTGATCGAAAATTGAACTTTTTCACAATCATTAGATAGTTGGTATATTAAAAGTAGATGGAGTAACCTCAGGCTTGAAATTACTCCATCTACTCTAAATTAACTCTTTCTTTATATAGGGATCACTAAATCAGTATCCGGGGTTTTGGGTCAAATTCGGGTTCAGACCACGGGCAATCTGCGGAATAGGCAGCAGGTCGCGGTTAGCTGGCAAAGATGTTCTGAATAAACCATGCGCCAGGCCATCATTCCCAGGACCAGGAGCAGGATTTGCCTGCGGCGTGGTAGTTGAATTGGTACCATAAGCAGCCTGAATGAAGGTAGCTGCAACACCAGGTCCTGCACGACGAAGATCATAGAACAGGGAATATTCGCCGGTCAGTTCATGACGGTACTCGCTCAACACCATCTGAAGTGGATCAGTGATTGGAGCCGCGGCTGTGCCATCATATTTAGCGCCATCCTGCATTGTAGCAGGTGCAACACCACCCCATGCACGGTCTCTTACTTTTTTGATATCTGCCATGGCACCTGCAATATCATTGGTGCGTATTTTACATTCTGCACGGCTAAGCAGTATCTCAGCATAACGCAACATGATCTGGTTTTGTGAACCAAAGATCACCTGGCTACCACTATTACCTGTAAGTTGTGGATCCCTCCATTTCTTGGCGCAATAGTAACCTGTACGCTTCTGATCAGATACACCGTACCAGGGACGGGTTACAGTACCACAGGAATTGATTATGTTACCGCCATCATCTTTATAGCGTGCAGTACCTGCAGTGAATCCTGATTGTACCAATGGATATCCTTTGATACCACCCCATTTGGCTATAATACCCGGGCTCTGAATGGTATCTCCAGGTCCAATAATAGTCAGGCCTCTGCGTTTATCACCAGCCTGGTAAGACAACCACAAACCCGGATTACCGTAATCATAACCGAAATTGGAAACTTCCTCAGGCCAGCTGAAATCATCTATCCATGCAATTTCACCACCAGCCTGCCATCCACCATCCCAGCTTTGAGAACCACTCACAAAAAATTGTATTTCGAAAAGGGACTCATCATTATTCTGTTTATTGAACTCATGAACATCCGCGAAATTTGACATCAGGCTGTATTTCCCATCTAATTGATTAAAAGTAGCAATTGCATTGGTGTAATCTTTCAGCCACATTTGAGCCATGCCTTTAAAACCAATTGCAGCTCCTTTAGTAGCTCTTCCTAATTCAGAAGCAGGAAGATCAGCTTTCCAGGGAAGAAGGCTTGCTGCTTTATCCATATCAGCTACTACCTGGCGGAAAACGGAATCCTGTGAAGATCTTGGAGTAAGACCATCAGTAACGGAATTTAATTCCAGGGGAACTCCACCAAAGCTACCAGCGAGATAATAGTAAGTCATTCCTCGAAGAAAATAAGCCTCACCAGTCAGTCGTTGTGCAAGCGCATCTGTTACAATACCCTTCGTTTTAGCCTGTTCAATGATTGGAAAGGCCGCATTGGCTCTTGCAATACCGATATAGGCATTGTTCCAGAAAGCAGGAAGTGCATAGAAGTCTGCAGGAATTGCATAATAGTTCCAGGCAATATCAGCTCCATAGTTGAACCAGTCATGCGTCTGGAAATTAGCATAATACCAGATTGACTTTTTCAAAAGGTCACTATTCTGGTAAGTATCATAGATACTGTTTACCAGGGCAACCACATCGGATGATTTCTGGAAAGTAGCGTCAGGTCCTGCACCAAATCTGTTGGTTTGTGATAAGAATGATTTTTTACAGGAAACCACTATTACGCATCCAACGAATAAGACTAACAGAAGCGTCCACCTATTTTTGTTCATTTTCATATCTGTAGTGTTTATCTGTCTTTTTAAAAAATTAAGTTGAAGCCAACGGTATAGAACCTTGAGGAAGGATATGTACCATTATCGACCCCGGTTTGTGTTGCGTTACCTCCCTGAAGTCCAATTTCAGGATCGAGACCAGAATATTTGGTAATCGTAAAGAGGTTTTGTGTTGAAAAATAAACCCGCAGTTTGGAAGCCATGATCTTCTTTATCATTGTTTGAGGAAAAGTGTAGCCAATCATCAGGTTTTTCAATTTCACAAAGCTTCCATTTTCAATCCATCTGCTGGAAGGAACATTACTTCCGATCTCGTCATCATTATACATTGCTCTTGCAAATTCATTGGAATGATTTGAAGGCGTCCAGTGATTGAGATAATATTCTTTGCTAACGTTTTGCACACCAACAAATCCACGGTTTTGGAAGCTTTCCAGGGAAGACTCCATATAATTCAGGATCTTATTTCCGAATACACCGTAGAAGTAAAGGTTGAAATCCCATTGTTTATAGGAACCATCCCAGTTCAATCCGCCAAACAGTTTTGGCTGAGGACTGCCAAGGCTTGTCTGGTCATCTGCATTTACAATTCCATCACCTGTTATATCAGCGAAATAACGGTCGCCTGGACGGTTATTTGCTCTTTGGTAATAGAGGTTAGCAGGATTCTTTGCTTTCGCAGCAGCATTCAAAGCATCGATCTGTGCTTGTGATTGGAATATTCCAAGGACTTTATATCCATAGAATTCTCCTACTGGCTGGCCGATATAGGTCTGTGTAAATGTTCCCCAGCCCTGTCCTTCTACAGACAATCCACCGAAATTGGTCACGAATTTGGTTCCTGATGTAATACTTGTCAGTTTGTTTTTAATGGTAGTCAATGTTAAACCAGCGCTCCATTTAAAGTTTCCTGATTTATTATGATTATAATTGAGTGCAAATTCTAAACCTGTATTTGTCATACTACCTACATTCCTGGTCAGGAAATTATAACCTGATTGTGCAGGAGCTGCCAACCTTAGGAGAAAATCCTGTGACTTTCTTCTGAACCAGTCAACAGTGAAAGTAATATCCCCCTCCATAATTGCACCATCAATTCCAAAATCTGTCTGGTAATCTGTTTCCCATTTCAGATCAGGATTGGCCGGTTGTATCGGAGCGTAACCATTCTGATATAATTTATTAAATGGATAACCAAGGTTAGCACTATTGGAAGCAGACAAACCAGTTGAATAAAGTGGTTCAAACTGGAACAGGGGAATAGGCAATTGATTACCTACTTCACCATAGCTTGCTCTTACTTTAAGATCAGTTAACCAGTTCACGTCTTTAAGGAACGGCTCTTCAATAGCTTTCCAGGAAACTGCTCCAGAAGGGAACACACCATATTTATTTTTCTCCGGGAATTTGGATGAACCATCCCTTCTGATTGTTCCTGTAATTGAATATCTGTCATTATAAGTATAGGTGGCCCTTCCAAATTGAGAAGCCAGTGTAGCAATATTTTTACCGTTTCCATTAGCATCCAGGCGAAGATTATCAACCTGGGCAAGATCCCTTACCGTGCTGTTCCTTGGAATACCGCTACCGCCCATCATGGTTGTTGTACTCTTTTGTGCAGAAACACCCGCCAGGAAATGAACACCATGTTTTCCAAAATTCTTATCATAAGCAATGGTATTTTCCCACAACCATTCAAAGAACTGGTTCAGGTGCTGATTATAATTTGCATTTTGTGTAGGTCCACCAAGATTATATTGTTCATTTATCCGCTGGTCTTCCGGCTGGAAATAGGACCCGGAGTAATTACTTATATTGATACCGGCGTTTGTTTTTAACCGCAATCCCTCAATTGGCATGATTTCCATGGAAGAAGAACCCAGGAAATAGTTTGTTACGTTTTCGTAATCATTTGTCTCAACACTCCACAGCGGATTGGAGTATTTTGCTACATAAGTGCTCTTGGGATTAAAGAAACCATAATTCCCATTACCATCTTTGATCAGATTTGTTTTCAGGTTACCAGCATCCATGGTAGGAGGCAATTGTGCCAGACGTGCCAGGTTTCCGGTTCCAAAAGGATTGTTGGCGTTCTGGTTACTATATTTTGCACTGGTTGATGATTTAAGCCATTTAACCGGTGTATAATCCAGGTTCAGTCCCATAGTTATCCTTTTGAAGAAAGAACCCTGCACTATTCCTTTCTGATCATAATATCCGATAGAAGTTGCCGTCTGCACCTTATCATTACCACCACGGATGGCTACGTTATAATTCTGAGTCAACCCTGCACGATACATGGCATCCTGCCAGTTTATATCAGTAAGTGAAGAAGGTGTACGCCAGTTTGGAAGTTCAACAAAATTGTGAAGCGAGTCCGCATCTGCAACCTGATTGGCGAGAGTAGCCCATTCCTGCGCATTTAATACATCGTATTTTTTGGGTGCACTCTGGAAGCTGTTAAATACGTCCGCAGAAACCTGTAATCCATCTCTCCTGCCCTTTTTTGTTGTAATAATCACAACTCCATTAGCAGCACGAACGCCATAGATTGCAGTAGCAGATGCATCTTTAAGGATATCGATTGTTGCAATATCATTAGGATTAATATTGTTAAGCCCTCCTCCAAGAGGATATCCATCAACTACATAAAGTGGTTCATTACCACCACTGGCCAAACTTCCCACACCTCGGATCATTACCGATACGTTCGCCCCGGGTGATCCATCATTATTGGTTATTTGTACCCCTGAAGCACGACCCTGCAGGGATTGCTGCAAAGAAGTAACGGGCACTTTTTCAATTTGCGCTGCACCAACACTGCTGATCGAGCCTGTAACATCCCTGCGTTTTACCGTACCATAACCGATAACAACCAGTTGATCCAGGGTCTTTATATCTCTGCTTAAATTAACAGTCATTGAGCCATCACCAGCCTTTACCTCCTGTTCTGCAAATCCCACATAAGTAAATACGAGTGTTGCGTTTGATGGAGCATCGATAGAAAATGTCCCATCATTACCTGTAGTAGTTGCTTTGGTACTGCCCTTCACTGCAATCGATACTCCCGGTAACCCTGTACCTTCCGGAGATAGCACCTTTCCCGTGATTTGCTTGTTTTGGGCTAAAGCAGCCAAGCTTGTGAAAACAAGGAGCAGAAAGGTCAGCACCACCATCCTGCCTGACTTGCTTTCATAAAACAGTAAGTTTCTTGTCATTTTTGATAATTGAAGTTTAAATAATTGCCTGGGGCGTTCGTAGTAGTAGTTATTATATATATAGCGTGTAAAAAATTGATCCTGTGAGCAGCTGTTAACTGCTGGATTACGGCTAAACCGGCTTTAAATGATCAGTATGTAGTTGTGAAAAACAGGGAGGGTCGTCCAGACCGGGCATGTGGGTGCCGGAAGTCAGCATAGCAGTGCATTTGTATTCCATATAGCAGTAGTTTCTTGAATTAAAATTACTGGATAATACTTACCTGATAGTAATACTATTTTATCTATAGTTTATATTATATCTTCTTATCCTCACTTATACATTTAATGGTCAAACAGGAAAACAAGCACAGTAATAACTACCTATAATTGATTAGTTTTTGAGTTAGGCCAATAGTATGCAGCCCCACAAATGATACTTTTTTGCAGGTATATTGGTAACCTGATGCAGCGATGGAAAGTCTTAATTGGTTTGGTATGAATAGCAGGTCCGGGTAATATCCTTCCTAAATGCTTATGCCTTGTAAATATAACGGGGGAAATTCCCATAGAAGGGAGCATTTCGTCTACAAATAGGTGATGAAATGTTGAACTTTGCAATTCAGTTCAACAGGAAATGGCTAAACCCGTTCGCTTATATATATATTAATATATATCCCTCAGGATATTGGGATTGGAAACAATGTTGAGGAAGGAATGAAAATTAGCGTTATACTTTCGTTTGTCCAGCTTATAATAAAAAGCGCCTTTTTTTGATCCTGTTTTTTCTTTTTCCATTTGTTTGATCAGCAAACCGGTGAGCATTACTTTCTTGCTGAAATTTCGTTTATCAAATTCTGTATCATAAATACCATCGTACAGATTCTGCAACTGAGGCAATGTGAACTTCTCTGGCAACAACTCAAACAGGATGGGATGAAAAGCAGCTTTATAGCAAAGTCGTGACCGGGCCATTCTCACCATCTCATTATGGTCAAAGATCAGGTCCGGTATATTTTTCAGGGAGAACCATTCAGCATGGTAACCTTCATTAAGCTGCTTTTTGTATTTATCGATATCAATGAGTGCAAAATAAACGATGGAAATGGTCCTCTCTATCGGATCACGTCTGGGATTACCAAATGTGTGCAATTGCTCCATGTACACCTCTTCCAAACCGGTTAGCTGCTTTAATATTCTTGCAGTGGCCTCATCAAATGCCTCGCCTTCCTGTACAAAACCTCCCATCAGGCTCCATTTACCCCTCTCAGGTTCAAAACCCCGCTGGATAAGCAATAGTTTCAGTTCCGATCCATCGAAACCAAAAATGATACAGTCGATTGCAGCCAAAATTCGTACCTGCTTTGAATATCCTGTCATACCCCTGTTTTGATAATAATCGTTTTTCGAGTAGTTTCTTTATTTGATTTAATCACTGGCTTCCTGCTTCTCTTTTCTTTTAATCGTAATACCGAAATGGAATAAGACTGGAAAGTGGCCTCGAAGCCAGGTTTTACATCTGATATGATGGATTTTTTCGGAATATATTTAACTGGGTCCGTAAATGAATTCTCTGCCTGCAAAGAATCCGAATGCAAGATTATCATTTCCCCCTGTGGGTCCAATTCCTGCACACCATCCAGTTCTATTTTCATTGAACAGGGGCTTTCACCTCCATTGACCACTTTTATAACAATATCTCCATTCCGCTTATCCCGGCCGGCAATACCTATCAATTTGGATGGTTCCTTATAGGTCATTAATAATTGCCCATCTAAATAACAATCCACCTTATCAATTCCTACTTCCAGTTTTATTTCATACCATCTTCCTGTTTCAATAGGTTTAGGTAATCTTTTTTGAGTTGTAACGTCTGCCACCGATTCATCAGACACCATTTCAAACACGCTGTTAATATTCACATAGGAACCGATATGTGCTCGCAGGTGGGAACGCGCACTCTTCACGGCGAATGGAATGATGAATGCATTTGTTCCTGATATTTTCCGTGCTTTCAGTTTCAATGTATAGGTTTGAAAATTCTGATCCTTCAATATCATCAACCGTTGCGCTCCCTGTGCTGTTTGCGCCATTGCACTGTCCTGTACCTTCCATGAACCACGGATAGCCTGCCATTCATCAGGACGTTTTATGAAATCACTGGAATAAACCAGCTTACCATTTTCAACTACCTCTATATCCTTGTATTCCGTTTGTGTATCCCAGGTGCCCAAACCAATACTTCCTCCATACTTTGGTTTAGGAGAGGCAGGTTCGATTATTTTGAGGGAAGATTTCAAATTCTCATCTGCGCGGTTTTCATTCATCATCCTGATAGCATAATAAGATATTCTTCCAAAACTTCGGTCTGCATCAAAATTGATCAGGTTAACCGGCCAGTGCCTGGTATTTACATTTTCGAACAAAGGAGCATAGCTGGACATTTTAACCAGGTCTCCATTGTTCTCCATACCTAATATATATACAGCGTCATTAAGGGCAGCCAGCATATTTCCTCTTCCAACACCTGAGTTGGTGGCGTACTCACCTACATATACATCATAATCACCTCTCTTATACCGGTCAAAATGATCAAAATTATTGAAGGCCCAGTATGCAGCTTTGTAAGCATGCTCATCGGCCATATCAGTTACTTTAATACTATCAAGAGTTCTGCGATTGATTTCACCAATGCCCATAGCTGAAATGATCTCTATCTGCGGATATTTCTTCTTGATGGCATCATGAAAACGATTGTACCTGTGTGCATACCATGGTCCATGCTGTTCATTTCCTACTTCCACATACTTTAATGGAAAGGGTTTGGGATGTCCATTAACGGCACGTACCTTACCCCATTTTGAGGTAGCAGGCCCTACAGCATATTCAATTGCATCCAGCACATCATCAATTACGGGTTGTAATAATTCGTCTGGTATAAATGTACCACTACGGAATTCACAGGAAACACCTGCATTGAATACATACAGTGCCTGTGCGCCAATATCCTCACAGAATTGCAGGTATTCATGATAACCAAATCCATCGCTTGACCAATAACCCCAAACACTGAATGTACCCGGTCTTTTTTCAACCGGGCCAATTGAATATTTCCAGTTAGGAGCGCTTTCTACATTAATACCTTCTACAAAACAACCTCCAGGCCAGCGTACAAAAGCGGGCTTGAGATCAGCAAGGTATTGTGCGAGATCTTTACGCAAGCCATTTGGCCTGTTCTTAAATGTATTCTTTGGAAACAATGAAACGAAGTCAAGCCAAAGCTTACCGGTTCCTCCAAAGTTGAAACCGAATCTGGCTTTCCCATTACTGGTTGTGGGAATCAAAGTGCAGCTATACTTTTTCCATCCTGCTGAGCTTATTGGTGAAAAACTATGGGTCACCAGCATTTCCCCACCTTCAGCCTGCAGAAAAACAGTTAGAGGTCCTTTGTAGGATCCATTTGTACGGGCATAAAAGCTTAACTGGTAAGCTTCACCTTTTTTTGCATTGATCCCCCAAAATCCTTCATTGACCAGTTTATCAGTTTTCCCGGAGCCCAGATTACTGATCTCAACCTGCATGGAATTAGGAGTGGCTTCATTCAAAGGGTTTTCTTTGGTTAAGGACAATGTGATGGCGGCATTGTCTTCTTTTTCCAGTTTCCAATAAGGCCACTCCGATTTTAGTGTCCACGGCATTTTCCAATCGGTAGCACGGCCGTTCAGGTTATAATGCGGTGTCCTCTTTGGAACAATAAATCCATCTTCTAATGTTGTACCAGGTGGAATTCTGTTTTCTTCAAATCCCCTGTTCTGGATCATTTCTCCATACAGCCCTCCTTCTCCCCCATGGCTTATTTCTTCAAAGAATATTCCATGAAGGGTGGGCGCAACAGTATTCTTTACAACACCTGTATTGATTTGCATAACGGCCTGCTCCTGTGCATTTCCCTCATAGCAGGAGAAGGAAATGATGACCTGGGATAGTCCAGCCAGTAAGCAGCCTTTTTGGTATTTGAATTTCATCTGTTTATTTATTATTGTTTTCTGGCCAGATGGAGCGCCGATAAAGATTACCTGTGTTTAATACTATTGCATAGGCGGTTCATAATCTAATGAGTAAGTTGAGTTTATTTTACGCTCCATTCATGAACTCCTGTAGCATAATCTGCAGGTAATTTGATCTCAACCCGCAATGCTTTTGTTTTTACAGGTTCAAATTTTATGGTATCATATTTATCCTTTGTAATTTTATACTCCGTTGTATTTTTCACAGGTACCCAATTCTCCCCATCTTTATATAATACTTTCCAGGATGCCGGAATCCTGCAGCCACCAAAGGGTGCATCATCAAACCAATAGATTGAAGATTCTGAAACGGTATACTCCTGGTCAAAATCATACTGTATCCATTCTTCGGTATTTTTCTTAGGCCACCAGTGAAGATAGATGGCTGAATTATCCGCTGAATTGCGGGGATCATACTGATCATTCATACCATTTTGCATACGCTGGCTTCTTACAGATGAAGTCACTTTGGCTTTTGATGCAATAGTGGGTGCAGGCTTGGGACGTGCAGCTGATTCAACATAAGGTATCCAAACCATCATATCTCCTGCTCCCCTGTTGTTCCAGGAGTAATACGGTATTGCCTTTACCTCCTGCTGTGTTTTTAATAAGGCATCACTATCTACCTGCCTTCTCGTTGAACTGCCCGATGCAGATAATACCAGTACACCATTAAGCAGGTCCTTATCATAGCTTTCCTTTACATCTGCATTTTCACTGACTACAATATTCTGCACAGATTTATCTAAATTATCGGGTCCTTCCAGGCAATAGACCAATGGTCCTTTTTGAAAAGCAAATCTTCCCTTATCATCTTCTACCTTACCATTAGCCAATACCTTCTCCACTTCCATGGGGAAATTGAGTTCAATCTTATCTCCTTTTTTCCATGTTTGGGTGAGTACTGCATATCCTTTATCAATGCTGTACTCCAGTTTCTTCCCATTAAGTTGAACGGTAATTGGAACTGGAGTTTTGTCTTCGAATGTATATAGGTCACCAGGCATTGCTTCCTGTCTTGCCCAGCCCGGTATGCGAACCCGTACAGTGAATTTTGAAGGTTTGGCAGGATTAACAGTAATACTGACTTTACCATTCCAGGGATATTCTGTTTCCTGTGCCAATGAAACCTTTCCTACCGGCAGATTTATTTCTGCGCTATTGGACATGAACAGGTTTATATAGAGGTTATTCTTATCCTGTGCATATACATACCCGGGAATAGAAGGCATGAACCTTGTCATATTGGAAACACAGCAGGCACAGGAGAACCAGGCACCTCTGGTATGTTGTCCCATTGAGGCCAGTGGATTGGGATAGAAGAAATGAGTACCATCCTGTGATATTCCGGATAACAATCCATTATATAGTATCCTCTCCATTACATCAATGTATTTGGCATCTCCGTGCATCAGGAACATGCGACTGTTCCAGTATACATTGGCAATGGAGGCACAGGTCTCTGCATAAGCCGACATATTCGGCAATTGGTATGCAGCACCAAAAGCTTCTCCTGCACCTGTGGCACCAATCCCACCTGTTAGATATATCTTCTTGCCCACTACATCATTCCAGATATCATCGATTGCCTTGAGGTATTGCACATTACCCGTTAATGCTGCAACATCTGCCATGCCGGTGTACATATAAGCCGCACGAACTGCATGGCCCACTGCCTCATGTTGCTCAGTTACCAGTTTCTGCGACTGATTATATTGCGATCCACGGATCTTTCCATTGCCACGGATATCCAGGAAGAATTTTGCGAGATCCAGGTACTCCTTCTTCCCTGTTACCCTGTACATCCTGGCCAATCCCATTTCCACTACCTGGTGACCAGGAAAATATTCTGCTTTACCCGGACCGAAATCTTTCACCAGCAGGTCTGCATTTTTAATAGCGATATTCAGCATGGTCCTCTTTCCTGTTGCCAGGAAATGAGCCACGGCTGATTCATACAGATGCCCGCAGTTATATAATTCATGACTGAGATCAGGATCCTTTTCCCAGCGTTTGGCACCAATCCATGGATGCAGATTCTCCGGTTTCATGGTTCGGAATGTATAGAGATAACCATCCGGCTCCTGGGCAGCCGCTATGATTGCAATTAATGAATCAAGCGACTTTTCCAGTTCGGGGTTTTTCTTAACCTGCAGGGAATAGGAAGCTCCTTCTATTAATTTGTATATATCTGTGTCATCAAACGGGAATTCAGTGGTCTTTCCCGTTGGTATCTTCCCGGCCGCCATTAGAAAATTATTCACGCGGCCCGTCTCGTAACATTTCCGGAGTACGTACGGAATAGTAATGTTTGCATTCACTTCAATTTTTGGCTCCCAGAAATGATCATGCAAATGCACGCGGGTAAAGGTTACCGGCTGAATGGGATAATCTTTGTTTTGAGTCATTGATAACTGACTACTCAAAAGGCCTAACCCCAATAATGTTGTTTTCACAGAAATGTTCATCTGTATATTTTTTATTTTATTTTTTGTCAGATGGATAAAATGAAGAATCAAATATCATAATCTCGCTGCAAAGTTGATCTTATTAGTAATTATCCAGGTGCCATCAACATAGGGAACATCCAACGGGTATAAACGAATGCCAAACTCAGGATTTATATTCAGGTTCAGATCATTATTTGTGTTCGGTATCCTGTAAGAAGTGGTATAGGCATTATTCAGTGTGAATAACGGGAAAGTAGGTGTCTTTTCCGGGTATTGATACACAAATGCCGTATCCGTTTTTTCTTCCGCATAATAAGGATTGAACTGTTTGAAGGTGTATCTCAACCCTACCTGTGTAACAAGTGGCAGGCTGACGCGCGGGATCACCTCTCCATTCTTTGGATTCCATTTATTACCGTTCTTATCTACAAATTTAATAATGATCTTATTCGGACCAGGAATTCGTTGAACGGTAACAGTAAATGCAGATTGAGTGGTAAACACCAGTTCCTGTCCCACCGCTGAAGTGCTGGCAAACTGACGGGTTATTTGGGAATCTACTGCTGGTGTAAGACGGACCCTGGCAATGCTATTTAATTGTTTTGTTCCTTTTACATTAGACACCTCTATATCAAAATCATAGGTACCTGTATCTGCATAAACCGAAGCAGGTGTTACTTCAAGCCTTCCTCCGATCGGATTTATATTAAAAGGCTTGTATTTAGCAGTTCCCAGTTTTGCATTAAGTTGAGCAAGTGTGGTATCTGTTGCCAGTACCTCTCCTTTATAAATAGCTATATCATATTCCGTGGTCAATTTGGTTGCGGGCGCACCATTCTTGTCTCTTACAGCCAGCAATTTAACATTGAGGGGAACGGTTGATCCATCTGCTTCAATTGGCAAACTGGTAGTCACTCTTCCCAGTGATGCACCAAATGGATTGTTACGATAAAACAATCGATCACTGAGGAATCCGGTCTCGGGTTTTTTACAGCTGTAAAAGAACAGGCCGCAGACCATTAACAGTAGTATATCGCGAAATTTCATTGTTATTCTTTTTAATTTTCTGAATAAGAACTTTGATATCCTTCTCTTTAATAACTACTAAACACGTGGGTGTTAGTCAAAACATGCAGGGTGGTTGTACCATTGGAAGTTTTGATACCCGTGGTCTGACACAACACATTGAGATCATTTTCATTCGTTGGCGGTATCACGCCTGGTATGTCCAATGCACCACGCACTTTTACGAAAAACAGTAGATAAGTAGGCGCGGTAGTCCGGTCGGTATAAGGAGCGCCCGTTTGCAATACTTTCAAAACGGCCTGACTGGTACCGCCTTTGCTGGTATATGGTTTGGCCTGGCCTTCGGGAGCATTGTCAAGCGTTATTGTTTCAGAGAAAAGATATTGACGCATTGAATCAATGGTAATATTCTTTATCAGGCTATCCAAAGTATAGGTTGCAAAGGCGTCCGACTGCTGTTTGACCCTAAGCCGGTTATTAATTGCTAATGAAATTGAATAATCAGTAGGCGCAAAAAAGGTCCCCGCTTTATTTATCTCATCTTTCAGACCATCAAAACTATTGATCAACAGAAGTAGCGTATCAAACTGCTTAAATTGATTGGTTGCGAGATAATCTGTGTTATTCAGGGGTGTTACAGCATTGTGAATGCCTGTATCTGTCAGATAGTCCTTTTTCGTACAGGCAGTCATGGTGAGAAGCACGATAACCATCCCCAACAAAATTCCACCATAATTTCTTTTCATATACAATATTTTGTGAGCTTTTGGCTTCAATTAATAATTAGGTTATCTCCAGAAGGGAGTTTGTTGCAGGTTAGGATTCAGCGTGATGATCAGAGGATCTACCGGCCAGTAGTATTTACCGGCAGTAAACTCTGCATCAGTCATTCTCACCACTGGTGAACTCCCATTGAACTTGTTGATCCCTGTTTTACGCATAAGGCGAATAAGATCATAAAAGCGGTGACCTTCCATGAACAGCTCTCTACCTCTCTCATCAATGATAGCTTCAAATAACTGCGCATCAGTTGCTGTGGAAGGTTGTGCATTTGCCTGTGTACGAACAACACCGAGGAGATTTCTTGCAGTAGAGAAATCGTTGGTAGCTGCTGCGGCCTCTGCTTTTAATAACTGAATATCCTGCAGGCGGAAGATGATCATATTATTCAGGATCAGCGGACTGGTATTATTGGCACCGGTATATACAATAATACTTGTTCCTGAATTCTTGATATTAATGGGATCAGAAGTTCCCCAGAATGCAAAACCATATCTTCTGCGATAATCATTACTATCGGGGAACATAGTGTTTAGTGTAATGGGGTCCAGTGGCATGGTCGCATTACCTGTTTGGGTAAGCAGATAAGGAGTCTTTAGTGTTTTTGCATAAAAATTACCGTTGACAACATCAGTAGTTTGTCCATTGGCTCCTTCTACGTTTGAATTCTTTGCAATTTCGAAAATACCTTCATTGGAGTTGCCCCTATAGACTGTATTGATACTGGCTGTACTATTTTTGGTTACGGGAGTAAAACCTCCTTTTAATAATACTGAATCGGCAGCAGGGATGACCTTGGCATAATCTCCTTTCCATGCAAAGATATGTGCCAACAATGCGTACGCAGTAGCCTTGCTGGCACGAATGGCCCGGTTTGCGCCAGCAGGTGCCCATACCATTTTGGGAATGGCGGCTTCGAGATCTTTAATACACTGATCCAGTACTTCATTTTGTGCTGTCCGTGGAGGATTTGGAGCAGTCGCTGCATTTTCCACAGTTTCCAATACCAGGGGAACATCACCCCATACCCGTGCCATTACAAAATAAGTAAACGCACGAAGGAAATAAGCTTCTGCTATCAAACCATCCTTAACAACAGCTTTATTGGCTGATGTAAACTTGTCAAGTGGGATGTTGGGAATATATTTCAGGCAGCGATTAGCCTGGTCAATACCCCGGTAAAAGTTATCCCAACTGCGCATCCGGATCAATGCCCGGAAAGTTTCGGTGGATGCAATAAAGGTGTTCCATTGAATATTGCCCAGGGAAGAATAATCCTCTTGAGGGCGACTATTAAGAAATTCATCTGTTGGATAATCTCCATAGTAATAATAAGCCATCCCCTTTTCAAGCAGGGATGCCCGGAGCAATGCGTATGCACCAGCAATTGCAGTTTGAGCTTCGTTTTCATTATTCCAGAAATTAGCATCAGTGGCTGCGTCGATGGGCCGTTTATCCAGGAACTTTTTACAGGAAGAAAACAGGGTCACTGTTGCAACCATTAGTACCAGGATTATATATGAAGTCTTTTTCATCTGTTTATTTTTTATTTTAATTCTGCCAGATGGAGGCTATCTATAAATTGATCTCCAAACCAAATGTGAACTTTTTAGACAATGGATATCCCTGTCCGTTGATTACACCATCAGTGCCCACACCTTCAGGATCAGGAACATCGGCAGGATACAGAACAAACAGGTTATCTATATTGCTGTAGAGTCTTACAGATTTCAATTTCATGCGATTGGTGAATTTCTGAGGCAACGTATAGGATAGCAATACATTCTTGAAACGAAAGAAACTGGCATCCTGAACAAAGTAACCCGCGCTGATATTAGTATTATCAACTGCGTTACTGAATATGTTCGGGATATCGGCAATATCTCCTGGCTTTCTCCAGATATTAAGATTCTGGAATTCTACTGCAGGTCCGGCGAATACGCCCCAGTTAGTATAAAGTCCATTGGTGGCTGCCGCCAGTTTATCTGACAGATAGGAATTCCAAAGTTTTCTTTTGAAAATGAATGTTGTCAGAATTTGTACCGAAAATCCTTTATAAGAAAAGTTATTGACGAAGCCACCAGCT
>Ga0207648_10002426_pt1 | contig 20065 bp, 15 predicted proteins | sample KBSMisM32_FD_184310 | JGI IMG/M metagenome (GOLD analysis project Ga0207648, IMG submission 184310) | Miscanthus rhizosphere microbial communities from Kellogg Biological Station, Michigan, USA - KBS Miscanthus M3-2 (SPAdes) (version 2) | ecosystem: Host-associated > Plants > Roots >...
TCACTTCTGGGCCCGCCGGCTCGTTCTGCAACTTGAACATCGCCGCAAAGAGATACAGGTACGGGATGAAGTAAGTGATCACGCCCATGCTAACCAGCACGTCATACGCGCCCTTTATCCCTGTACCTGCTTGGCCAAGAAAAATGAACAAGACACCGAAGGCCCATTGAGTGAGCAATCCGACCCAGGGGGTCTTCCACCGCGGATGAAGTGCGCCAAATGCAGGCGGCAGAAATTTGTCGATGCCGGCAACAAAGGGAAGCCGTGCTACGGCGGCGAGGTAGGCGCCAGCCGCGCCAACGTTGCTGAGTGCAATCAAAAACGCAGCAAACGGAATGATGCCTTCGAAGCCCACGCGGTGTGATGTCTGTGAAATGGCCTGCATCAGTCCCTGCAGGTTGCCCATTTCTGATGGCGGCAATGCCACCAGCACGCTGATCGTGCCCACGATGTAGCAGAACGTGACCGTGACACCGCCGATCAGAAGCGCTCGTGGAATCGCGCGGCGCGCATTCTTGATTTCGTCGCCCATCAGCGATGCGGTTTCGCATCCGGCAAAGGCGTAAATCAGCACCGACCAGAAAATCATGTCATTGATGTGGGTGCTGGGGATCATCGAGCGCAAAGTGAAGGTCGTCGCCGATCCATACAGGTGCCACGCCACCGCGCCCATCCCGACGATGATGCAGATGGGGATCCACATCGCGAGTGCGCCCATGTTATGCAGCCACGTGCCGACGTCGAGGCCGAACACGTTGAGTACAGTCGCGACTGTGAGCGCGATCAGCGAGAAGAGAATGTAGTAGGTGGTGTTGTTCGAAAGGTGTCCCCAGGAGTCTTGTCGAATGAAGAGAGCGTTGCTGGCGGCGAAATACAACACGGCAGGGAAGTAGGGGAGGTTGCAGGTCCAGTACGTCCACGCGCTCATGAATCCGGAAAAGTCCCCAAACGCGCGCTTCGTCCAAACATAAATGCCGCCTTCATTCGGATAACGCGATGAAAGTTCAATCACTGACAGCGCTAGCGGCGTGTAGAAAGCGAACCAGGCACCGATCCAGATAACGATCGAACTGGGACCGGCAACGGCGGCGGTCGCAATCCATCGAAGACTTACGCCGGTGACGACGTAGAACAACAGCAGGTCGCGAAAGCCCATGACGCGCTTTGGGCGATTCGGGTCTTCGAGATCGGCGATGGAAACGCCTGGACCGAGCAGGGTGATTTCGTCGGAAGAGCGGCCAGATGCGTTGGGATCAGCCAAGCGAGTGTCCTGGGGTCCTGTGTGCGTCGGTGGTGGCTGTCACCATACTGAGGGACCACGACTGGCGCAAGGGCAAAACTGAAGGATGCAGTTGGCGCAACGCTAGCGCCGGCTTCCACCCAGCAAAGATCCGAGCACCCCGCGGACAATCTGTCGGCCAACCGAGCTTCCGACAGATCGCGCTGCGCTTTTCACCATCGCTTCAACTACGCTGTCGCCGCGACGTCCGCCGCTGGAAGGAAAGCCGAGATTCGGAAACCAACTGGTGGATTGAGTAGGCGTTTGTGTCGGAGCCGGGGCTTGCTCGGCACGGCCTTTCAGTCTCTCGTAGGCTGATTCGCGATCGACAACCTTGTCATAAACGCCGGCTACGACTGATCCAGCCATAATCTGTTGTCGTTGCTCGGGCGTGATTGGCCCAATCTGGCTGTGCGGTGGGCATACCAGCGCACGCTGCACAATTCCCGGAGTGCCCTTTTCATCGAGGAATGAGACGAGAGCCTCGCCAACCGCTAGTTCTGTGATGCACTTTTCGACATCGAGCTTGGGATTAGTGCGAAAGGTTTGTGCGGCGGCCTTGACAGCCTTCTGATCGATGGGTGTGAAGGCGCGCAAGGCGTGCTGCACGCGGTTGCCGAGTTGTCCGAGGATGATCTGCGGGACGTCCATCGGGTTTTGGGTGACGAAGTAGACTCCCACTCCTTTGGATCGGATCAGCCGCACGACCTGTTCGACTTTTTCCTGCAGCATGGGTGGAAGGTCGTTGAACAGCAAATGTGCTTCGTCGAAGAAGAAAACGAGCTTGGGTTTGTCGGGATCGCCGACTTCGGGAAGTTTTTCGAAGAGTTCGCTTAACATCCAGAGGAGAAGTGTTGCGTAAACCTTCGGCGACTGCAGAAGTTTGTCGGAGGCAAGAATGTTGATAATGCCATGCCCATTGGAGTCGGTCTGCATCAGGTCATCGAGATTGAGGGCGGGCTCGGCAAAGAACTTGTCGCCGCCTTGTTGCTGAATGCCGACGAGACCCCGCTGAATGGCGCCAATCGATGCCGCGGAAATGTTTCCATACTGTGTTTGATATTGCGACGCGTTATCACCGACGTTCTGCAGCATGGCCTGAAGGTCTTTCAGATCGAGCAACAGCATTCCGCTGTCGTCGGCGATTTTAAAAACCAGCGCGAGAACTCCGGATTGCGTGTCGTTGAGGTTCAAGAGCCGGCTGAAGAGCAGAGGGCCCATCTCGGAAACTGTCGCGCGAACGGGATGTCCCTGTTCTCCGAAAACGTCCCAGAACGTGACCGGACTGCCGATGAAACCGAAGTCCGCGAGCTTTAACTTCTTAACCCGGTCGGCGATTTTCGGATTGTCCTTGCCGGGCTGACTGATTCCCGCGAGATCGCCTTTTACATCGGCGGCGAATACAGGCACTCCGATGCGGCTGAAGGCTTCAGCCATGACTTGCAAGGTGACAGTCTTGCCCGTACCGGTCGCTCCGGCGATTAATCCATGGCGGTTGGCCAGGCCCGGCAGCAGGTAGAGAGGTTCGTCGCCTTGCGCAATAAGAAGAGGATCGGACATGAGAGCAAGTCTCCCGAAAATAAAAGAACGAGGGAAAACGGTGAGTTTCTAAGCCGCATCATTGTAAAGCAGATCGAGGATTGGTTCTCGGTTGCCAGGTCTTAGTTCATAGTTCAGTAGTTGGAGTTCAGATCGTCACGGCTGGCATTCGAGAGTACTGGCTCTGAACGATGCGTAAGATCTTTTTCGTATCCGCAGTCGATACTGGCGCTCGAACATTCCTCACTCCGCTGCCTTAGCATTCCGCGAGGCGCTCTTCCAATATAAATATCCCGGCACGCCAATCAGCACGATGGCCGCGCCGGCGATTGCTTCCTTGGGGCGAGTGATAATCGTGTTTAGCGTCCATGCGGCGCCGGCGATGACATAGATCGCTGGGACCCATGGGTACCCTACGCACCGGACGGGACGCTCGACATCGGGACGTTTGCGACGCAGGATAAACAATCCAGCTACCGTCAGCGTATAAGACAACACCATGCCGAATATCACGTAGGTGTAGAGCTGGTCATAGCGCCCGCTCAAGGTCAACAAGCCAGCCCAGACGCCTTGCCCAATCAAGCTGAAGGCCGGTGTGCGCCATTTCGGATGGACTTTCGCCATACTCTTGAAAAATGCACCATCCTGCGCCATCGCCATGTAGACGCGCGCACCCGAGAGCGTGCAGGTTGCAGCCGCGCTGAAACACGATATTGCGATCATGGCAGAAAGCCAGAATGCGGCCTGTGGTGAGAACAGTGCCGCAGCGGCTGCATGCGCAATTGTCTCGTGCTTTGCCACCTCTGCAAGGGGCATCGCGTAGACGTATGTCATGTTCATGGCCATGTAGATCAATGCCACCGCGAGAATACCCATCACCATGGCTCGCGGCACATTGCGCCGTGGATCTTTTACTTCACCCGAGACCCATGTGATGTAGACCCATCCGTCATAAGCCCAGAAGACCGCGATCAGCCCTACACCAAATGCGGAAATCCACGCGCTCGGAGTCAGCCCCATGCTCAATCCGCTTGTGCCCTGCATACTGAAGTGCGACCAGCTGCCCTTGCCGAACGCGAAACCTAGGAAAACGAAGGCCGCCATCGCGGTGAACTTCGTCCAGGTGGAAATGTTCTGCAGCAACGCTCCCCACCGCAGACCAAACACGTTCACCAGAGTCAGGATCACAATGAGCACCAATCCGACCAGGTGTGCGCGCGTAACCGTGATGCCGAGCAACGTGAATACCACGTGCTCTTGCGAAATCACGGGGACGATTTGCCCCATGTAGGCCGCCGATGCCACGGCAAGTGCCGCGATTGAGCCGCCGTTCGCTACGCTGAAGAGCATCCATCCGTAGAGAAATCCGACCAGGTCGCCATAGGCTTCGCGAAGATAAACGTATTGTCCGCCGGAGTCCGGGAACATCGATCCCATCTCCGCGAATGCCGCGCATGCCAGCAAAGATATGACGGCCCCGGCGATCCAGACACCCAGAAAGAGCACGGGATTAGGGAGCGGCCCGGCGATGTCTTTCGCAGTTAGGAAAATTGAAGACCCGATGACGCCGCTCACCAGCAACAGAACGGAGTCAAGCAGTGAGAGCCCACGGACCAGGCTTGGCTGTGCTGTTTTCGATTCGTTGGTAGAAGGCGGCGAGACGACCGAGGAAGAATCCATTATTTAGTTATCCCATCCCGAGTTCGTCCGGCGATTCGAGGGGAGTACCACAGCGCCGGCAAATAACGGCCGCACAGTCTCCGCAGGTCAAAGGATCTGTGACCTCTTCTGCGCAGGTTGGGCAATAGAGACCCTGCGAGTCCGGTTCGTCCGGAGCGGGCTGTGAGCTTGGAGTCACGAGAACGCCAAACTTTAGCACAGTCGCGTGTCACCGAGAGAACCTTCGACGGCTTGGTGCAGTTCGTCCTCGAAAGTAGTTAAAATAATAAAAACTTCAAACACTCAAAGTAGCCGAGGAAACAGCCTTGTCTGAGAAACACTTAAGCCCTGATGAAGCGCTGCAGCAGGAATTCAATCGCTGGGCGGAAGCCGGTGAAGGGCCGAAGATGGAACAGCACCATCTCGACATCACAATGAAGACGCTGCGGCTCATGGATCTTCGCCCTGGAGAAAGGGTTCTTGATCTTGGTTGCGGTTCAGGATGGGCGACCCGCCTTCTTGCGCGCTTGGTCAGCGATGGTCCGGAGGGATTCGGCCAAGTGATTGGACTTGACGTCTCGGATGAAATGGTCCGACTGGCACGCGCGACCTCGCGAGATTTCGAAAACATTCTCTACGTACAAGGTTCGGCCAGCAAGATTCCTTGGGAAGAGAACTTCTTTGACAAGGTGTTATCAGTCGAGTCGTTTTACTACTACCCGGATCAGGATCGCGCGTTGATGGAACTGTTTCGCGTAATGGCCCCGAAAGCACGCCTATACATCCTGATCAACTTGTACAAAGACAATCCGTACTCGCTGCAATGGGTCGACAAGTTAAAAGTTCCCGTGCATGTCCGATCGGCCGCGGAATACGTGGACCTCCTCAAGGCGCACGCGTTCGAGAAAGTTGAGTGGCAGCAAATTCCAGATGACACGCCCACTCCGGACGATTACAAGACAAAATCCTTTCATTCGATCGACGACCTACGGGCGTTCAAGAAGTCGGGGGCGCTACTTCTGATGGCGTCGAAGCCCGACTTGCGGACGCCCGCACCCGGATACACGATTTATTGAATTTGTTGTGGCGTCGGCGTAGTAATCACAGTCGCCTGCGCCCGCGTCCAATTTTCACAACTGCCCGTCGTCGACTTTTTCAGATTGAATCGCCATCGTCATCGTCCCGATTGCGATCGTGATCTAGACTTTTGGCAGGGCTCATCGGTCGATTGTCGTTGGCGTGTCGAATCTCGATTCGCCCGTTAACGTTCGAAAGTTTGACATCGGTTCCACCGCCGCCTAATTCGCCGTGCAGACTGCGTCCAACCAGGTGACGAGACACCGGCAGGCCGAAATCGTTTGAGATGCCGCCCGATACAGTGCTTGCCTCGACGCGAGCCTTTGCATCCGAGGGTAGGGTTACCCGTAATCCGCCATTTACCGCCGACAACTCCAATGAAGAGGACGGCATTTGATCAACGCTGGCGTCAAGTTCGCCATTGACCGTACTCAACTGCGTGCGTCCCATGAGGTTTCTGGCTTCAAGCCTTCCATTTACGCACGATGCGTGAATCTCGCCCGCAACATCTTTCACATCAAGCGAGCCATTCACGAGATTGATATCGTCGAGTCGTGCTTGCCGAGGGACGGTTAGCGTGTATTCGACGCTCGCGGGATTACCGCGGCCGTCATCGTTGAAGTTGTGATCGTGCTCGGGATATTGAGTTCGAATTGAAATCGAATCGGCTTGTGCGCTGATTTCGATCTTAGCTTCGTCCAGGCGTTCTTTGGTCCAAGCCCGCTTTATCGCATCGACCTTGACCTCATTTCGGTCCCAGGCAGCAATGTGTACGGGCCCATTGACGTTGTCGAGTGCAATTCGTCCGTTGGCTGACAGCGGATATACCTGATGAAATTCTTCGGTCAGCTTGCCTTGGTCTGAGGCGAGTGCATTGGATGTTAAAAGCAGGGCTGGAAACATTCCCAATGCCGCCACCAACACCAATTTCATCCTACGTTGCTGCATCATAGCCGCCTCCATTCCGGTTAGACGAAACAGTCATCATTTAGTGAGTGGGCTAAATACCTGCTCTCTAAGATTGAGGTACGCGAGGTCGCCTTTCCGCCTCATTGATCAGAAACACTGCAAGAATTGTGATCTCGGGGTCGATCGGATGCCGATAGCGCGCATGAGGGAAAACGAGGTAATACACCGCAGGATAAAAAAAGATAAGCCATAGGAAAAGCCATGCGTAGGGCTTGTGTTTTCGCAGGGCACGCGCCAGCCCCCAAAATGCCATCACCGAAGTGAAAAAGAAGAGTGCTTCCTTCAGCGGCGCGATCCACGGTTTGTCGTAAGCCTTCGGCACGCTGTACCAGTAATAGACAACTTTTTTCAAGGTCACAGTTAGAAACTCTTGAGGATGAGACTTGATCCAGGCAAGTGCTTCTTGCTTCCGCGCCTCCACGTATGCGAGTTCGCCCATCGCGTGATAGCGCTCCAATTGGAGCTTGTTCTGTGTGGGATGAAGCAGGAACATCCATGTGCCATTGGCTCCCGGACCATTCCCCATGCGCAATTCAGCGCCGAAATTTGAGCGCAGAAACACCGGACGCCCAAACACACGGTCGTTGCGAACGAGCCACGGAGTAATGCAGGAAAAGAAGAGTAGGGATGCGACTACAACGCCACCCAAAGATCTCTTACCAAGCTTCCAACGTCGATACCATGCGTACAGGCCTGAGGCAGGGAGAAATGAAAGCAACACGGGGCTGTTCAGCGCCGCGATTCCCCACAGGAGTCCGAACTGTATCCATGGCTCCCAACCATCGCGCTCTTCCATGTTGATCACAAGCCAGAAAATGGTTGCGATCAACAAGGCGGACAGGCTCGTCTCCCAAACCCATTTCGTGCACCAGTAAATCACGTAAGGCATGAAGGCCCATGTCCAGGCCGAGCCCACAGCGACTCGTTCGCCAAAGCATCGTCTCGCGATAAGGAAAATGGGAATGCAGGTCAACGACGACCAAGCGCTGTTGATGGCCAGTAAGACGAACGCCGAAAGACGAGAGTAGATTCCGAAAAGCTTGAACACTCCAGCAATCAGGAATGGCGTAAGAGGAGGTTCCCATGCGGTGGGGCCGGTAGTCCCATGGAAAGGATTGGAAAAGCCTTCTCCCAGAGCGAGAGACTCAGCAATCCGGCCCATTTCCCAACCAAATCCGAAATTCGACTCGCTCGTGCGGAACTTGTATGTATGCAGAATGAGAATGGTGAGAACTCGAACACCGAACGCAATCACCACCATCCAGAACAATGAGGTGCGGATACTCGACCAATACGTACGTGGAGATTCGGAACTCGAAGTCATGCGGTGGAATCACTTGTATATGATCCGACCGCAAACGAGCAAGACGCTAACCTCAATTCGAGCGGTTATTGCGCCGCTAGTTTCTCGAGCGCAGCCTTGTTCTTGATCAACAGCGTAGCGCCAGACTGTTCGATGACGTTGTGTTTTTTGAAATCGCTAAGGATGCGAGTGATCGTTTCACGAGAAGATCCAAGCAACTGGGCAATTTCCTCGTGAGTTAAAGTGACGGTCAGTCGCAATGATCCGTTCGCCGAACGCGTGGCATCTACCGTCCATTGGAGTAACAGTTTCGCCAACTTCTCAGATACCGAGTGCGACAGTCCGATGGAACGAATTACATCGTAAGCAGATTGACAATCGCGGCTCAGATGTTGAGCGGCCTGCAAACATGCGTCGCCGTGCTCCTTTAAAAATCTGAGGAATTCGCGTCGGGGGATGAACGCGAGTTGGGAGGGCCGCAATGTTTCTACCGTCACTTCGTGTAATGTATCGGCGATGACCGCGTGCACGCCAAGCGCTTCTCCGGTCCGCGCGATCTTCAAAATAAAAGTCTTGCCGTCTGTACTTGTCGTGGATAGCTTCGCGGCACCTTGGCAGAGGATGTAGACACCCCGCGCGGCCTGACCTTCCATGAAAACCAGTGCGCCTTCGGGATACGACGTAGTGTGTTTGATTTCATCGAGCGCTGCTAGAGCTGGCGCGGAGAGGCAGCAAAAGAAATCGGTTCCACGCAACTTACATTCCGAACAGTTGTCAACGATCGGCAGACCGTATGGAGAAGTGCTTTTCGCCTCGATCTGTGCCAAGGCTTGAAAACCAGACCTGGTTCCGGCTACTGCCGCTGAGCTTGCCATAAGTCATATCCTTTCTAGTGGTGCGCGAGTGTTCTGAATTGGTATAAGCAGTTTCCGCGCCATCGACTGGCCCGGATGGGGTGGATGGGGCTTTCGGAAGTATCTCTAAGTAATGAAAAGACTTAGGAGCAGACGGATCTAGATCTCAGACCTTCCGACCACGCTCACTTCTGCCGAAAGTTGGGGGATTTGGCACAGCTCTGGGTGATCTCCATCACTAGGCGCTGTGATTTGCTTCGGCTAGGCTCTACGCCTGTTTCCCTAGAGCTTCTTCGAGAGTCTGCAGTAATGTCGCCCTGGTGAATGGCTTTTCCAGGAATCGAGTTCCTTGCTGGAAGATATCGTGGCCTCCCAAAAGCTCGCCGGTGTAGCCGGACATGAATACGATCTTCATGGTTGGCCGGCTGCTCGTCAGCTGTCGGACGAGCTCGGGCCCGCTCAAACCTCGCATGACTACGTCCGTCAGAAGCACATCGATGCGCTCGTTATTTCCGAATGCCATCTCAAATGCCTGTTGCCCGTCTTTTGCTTCGAGCACCGAGTACCCATGTTCTTGCAGCATCTCGCGGGTTAGCATCCGCATGATCTCGTCGTCTTCGACGAGGAGTATTCGTGTGCCTTCGCGTCGGGCCGGGAGCGGGGCCGCATCGCGATCCGTAGCGGCCTGAATCTTGTCTTCCGCCGATGGGAGATAAATCTTGAAAGTGGTTCCCCGGCTTGGTTCGCTATATACGAGAATGTGTCCACCGCTCTGTCGAACAATGCCATAGACAACGGCGAGCCCGAGTCCCGTACCTTTTCCGATTTCCTTGGTCGTGAAAAAAGGTTCGAAGATACGTCCGGCGGTAACCTGGTCCATCCCGCTGCCAGTGTCGCTCACAGCCAACAATACGTATTTTCCAACTTGAAGCGGCGAGTGTTGCGCTGCGAGCTCCTCGTCGAGATTGACAATCGAGGTTTCCAGGATCAGCTTGCCGCCTTTTGCCATAGCATCGCGCGCATTGACCGCCAGGTTCAGAACCACTTGATCAAGTTGAACTGGATCCGCCTCTACCAGCGAGGATGGCGCGCGATTCACGATCACGATCTCCACATCATCGCCCATCAGCGGGCGCAAGAGCTTACTTGTTTCTCGAAGCCGTTGGTTGAGATCGAGCACCGTTGGCTGAACAACTTGCTGCCGGCTGAAGACCAGTAATTGACGGGTTAGCGTGGCGCCGCGATCTGCGGCCTTGCGAATATTGTCCAGGTATTGCGTCGCGCCAGTTTGCGCAGCAATCCGGGATTGAAGCAGTTCGCCGCATGCGGTGATGATTCCCAAAATGTTGTTGAAGTCGTGTGCTACGCCGCCTGCCAAGCGACCAATGGCTTCCATTTTTTGCGCTTGGCGAAGTTGCTCTTCCGCTCGCTTGTTCGCGGTGATATCACGACCAATCACAGATGCTCCCACGATAGTTCCATCGGTATCTCGAATGGGCGAAATCGTGAGAGAAATGTTCAAGTGTCGACCGTCCTTCGTCACACGGACGGATTCGAAGTGACTGACCGTTTCACCGTTGCGAATTTTGTTGAGGATCGCGGGAATCTCATCGCTACGGTCGTCAGGCGCAAGAATTGTCACCGAGCGTCCCATCATTTCGTCCGCGGAATATCCGTAGATCGATTGAGCTCCTCGGTTCCAGGATGTAATAATTCCGTTCAGATCCTTGCCGATGATGGCATCCTCGGACGAATCAATGATGGATGCCAGCTGAGTGCGATATTCATACAACTGGCGATCGGTCCGCGCCCCTAGCTCCTGATGGGCCTTCCGTAATTCCTCTTCGATCTTCTTACGAGCGCTAACGTCGCGGATCGCACTCAGGACAAGCAAACCCTCTTCGGTGTTCACCGGGCTTAAACTGATTTCCACCGAAAACTCCGACCCATCCTTGCGCTTCCCGTAAAGATCCAGGCCAGCGCCCATTTGCCGCACCCGAGGATGTTCCGCGAAGTTCGCGCGATGTTGGTCGTGCTCTTGGCGAATTCGCTCCGGAATGAGCATCTCCACCGGCTGGCCAATCAATTCGTCGTGGGTATAACCAAAGAGAAGTTCGGTCTGTTTGTTGACTTGTACGATGGTTCCGGTTTTGTCTACCCCGACAATTGCATCAGGGATTGTCTCTAAAATTTGAGACGCCAGAAGGCGAGTACTTGCAATCTTTCTCAAGCGAGGTGCGGAGCCTCGCTTCGATGGCAATTTTTGTGACATCAGTTAGGGCGCGGATGGACTGGTCGCCTGTGAGCTCAGCCACCAAGTTTTATTAGCCTAATGATACTCGTTGCAGAAAGCCGGGACATTTGCGGTCAACATTCCACAACCGCGCTTGATCTCGTCGATAATCAGAGCGCATGAATTCTTGGCGTTGCAGGGCGGATGTGTCGCAGGCGAAACCTGCATGCATTCGTCTACTAGCCTTCGCGATCGCTCCGTACCGACTGCTTGATCGCAAGCAGGGCCATCGGAGTTCGACGACGAGATTGGAGCACTGCCATTTGGCGCGGCTACGCCAACAGCATTGGCCACCTGTGAAAGCTCGGCGCGTATTTTTTCCCACAGAGAAGTAGTTTGCGGATTGAGTTTCAGTTCATACACGAGGCTATTGACCTGGTTTGCGGTTGTCACAACGCCGGGAACGTCATCGCCCTTTTTGGTGCGTTTGAAATTATCCAGCATGGTCTTCGTCTGGTTTTCGAATTGCTCGACCAGGTTGTTGGCGTCTTTTTCACGGCTCGTTTTTCGAATTGTGGAGTGTTTGATCGCGTCTGAAAAACGCGGGCGAAACGAGTGCGCGTCGTCTCGCAGGTTATTCATAAGTGCTTCTACGTCCTTGTCACTGACCCGTGACTGGGCATGTCCGGGCTGAGCAATACCAAATATTAAGCATGCAGTAACGACGACGGCACAACGCTGAAGACTTCTGCGCATATCGCAAGACATCCTTATCCTCCGGGATCTGGCCCGACCCTTGTCTTATCAAATCGCACAACTCGAGCGTGCATTTTCCTTGAGTTTGCTTGAGATTTCAAGTCTTCCTCTACATCCTGCTTCCGGTGCGACGTCGCGCGTGAATGTTACAATTTGCGGCCCAGCTCCTGAGTGGTAATCAATGCGTCGTGGAGAATTTCGTATGACATTCGCAAAGAAATGGCTGATCGTGAGCCTGTTCGCGGTTCGCAGCGCGACTGGGGAAATGGCGGAGGTTGGAATGGCGATAGTGGCAACCAAGGCGACCTCCGCATAATTCGGGCCTACTACGGCATGGGAAATCAAAATGTGGATGTTACGCGTGAATTGCAACGTCAGATCAGCAAGCTTGAGCGTGATCGCCGGTAATGACTCTATGGGTGTCGGTGATTCCGTGCGGGCGTGCGCAAAGAAGTAACGGTCGTTTACCAGTATCGGGGCCGGGAGCGTCGCGCGACAGCGCGGGAAAGCGGTACGCTCAACCTGCCCCAATAAACAAAAACAAACGAACACCCGAGGGTTAAGGAACTCGCCTCGCGGGCATGCGCCTTACGGATTGCCGCTGGTGAATGAGCCTAATGGCATTGCCAGCCTTAAAACCAATTCGAGCCGATGTGCTACTGACCGTGCTCGATCTAACCGGCACTTTTGTCTTCGCCGTCGAGGGAGCCCTCGCCGCCGTGCGAGGGAACCTCGATTTCTTCGGACTCATGGTTTTATCCTTTGCCACCGCGCTCGGCGGTGGTGTTGTGCGAGATCTCCTCATCGGGGCCGCGCCACCGCAATCTCTCCGTGATTGGCGTTATGCAGCGACTGCATTTCTTGGCGGTGCATCCGTATTTTTCTTTCACCGCTTTGTCCTGGAGTTTCCTGCCAGTGCACTGGTAGGCATTGATGCTGCCGGCTTGTCGCTATTCGCTATCGCCGGAACCGAAAAAGCGCTGAACTATAAGATGAGTCCATTCATTGCTGTCTTGCTCGGGACAATCACCGGCGTGGGTGGCGGCGTGATTCGCGACGTTTTTCTTGCGCAAATCCCAATGATTTTGCGTTCCGATATCTATGCGACCGCGGCCTTGGCCGGATCGATCATTATGGTCGGCGGTTGCAAGTTGGGTCTCACTCCTGCCCGCGCCGCATTCCTCGGAGGCGTTACCTGCTTTGTGCTTCGTGTCGTCAGTGTGTGGCGGCACTGGAATCTCCCAAAGGTTCTGGGATAGTAACCACCGGGTAACCACGTTCCTCTCAGATCGGGTCTCAAGAAATAGCGTCCACATTTGGTGCAAACAGTTGCTGTTGATCAGCCATGGGACGCCAAACTCGTGCGTGTGGTGGGGGAGTTTTGGTATGCAGGTTGCCTATAGGAGGGAGAGCGCGTTGCCTGCCAAACGGCTGGACGCTCACCATTTTCGGAGATCACATGAAAATCCTTCTTGTTATTTCGTGCCTGTTGATCACAACCGCGGCTTTTGGACAAGCCGCCGCCGGCGCCTACGTCATGGACAATCAAGCGCGTATGGTTGCCGTCCCGAGCCACCCCGAGACTGCGTCAGCGCAGCCAATGGGCGCCTCACAGAACCTGCTCGGCTCAACGGGATACGCATCGGCGCACGGCGAACGTCCGCTGTGGGAAGTGGCGACCAAAAAGCCTGAAGTGCCCCTCGGCGATATCGCGCGAACTCTGCGCAAAGAAAAGGAAGCTACAAAAAGAGCGACGCTAGTTCGCGAAAACTAGCGCCAAGATTTCCGATTTGAATGAGTTTGACCCGCCGGTGTCCGTCCCCGGCGGGCCCGATTTCTTACCAACTTCTTGCCGCAATCGCGACTTAGAAGCTGTATTTCAATCCAAATTGAATCTGTCGCATTGGAATTGCGACCGACGAAATCGCTCCTCCAACATCTGGTCCGTCCTCGAAGAAGTTATCTGGCTGCGCAAAATTCGGATGGTTGAACATGTTGAAGAACTCTGCTCGAAATTCGAGTTTCTGCGATTCGGTCAAAGAGAACGTCTTTCGAAGCGAGCCATCAAAAACATTTTGACCGGGGCCAATCAAGCTATTGCGGCCCGCATTACCAAAGGCGAATCCACTCGGCGCCGTGTACGCATCGATGTCGAACCAACGGTTGGGAGTGCGCTGATCCGACGGCAGGTTGCCATCTCGTAGTTGATCCGGTCGAACTGCTGATTGGGTTCCAGTGTTGGATGGGTCTGAGCCGAGGAAAGGTGAGAACGGGAAGCCGCTGGCCAGCGTATAGATTCCACCTACTTGCCATCCGCCGAACACAGCATCGAGGAACCGATTTTCCACGTGCGATCGGCTGCCACCATAAGGCAGTGCATAGTCGAAGCTGAGCACCCAGCGCAGCTTTTGATCGAAGTCAGCGGGGCCACGTTCCGCAGCAAGGTTATAGCTGTCCTGCGGAAATGGTGAAGCGCAGCAGATCTCTGGAAGGTCATTGATCGCCTTGCTCCACGTAAATGAGCTCAGGAAATACAAACCGTGAGACGTGTGTTTTTCGCCTTTCGCCTGAAATGAGTGGTAGACCGAGTTTCCCCTGTTTTGGATCGAGGTGAACGGCCCAAATTCGGGAAATGGACGGCGACTCTGAATGTCCCCAGGACCGGGCGTTACAACTTGATTCTGATCGGTGACTATCTGCAGATGCGTGCCTTTCGAGCCCGCGTATGCCAGTTCCAGGCTGATGGATGCCGGGAGTGCTCTTTGCACAGCCAAATTCCAACTCTGATAGTACGGGGTATGCAATCGCGAATCCACGCTCGTTACGCTCGGGTTGATCGCAAGACTCGGGTCCAGGGTCGGGAATCCGCCAGATACGGTGATCACAGGTGTGACACCATCACTGAAGAAGGCGGGTTCATAAAAAAATGGCAGGTTGTAGGCCAACTGTAATGGCGCGGCTGTCCGAATTTCCTGACCACTGAAAAACACCCCGTATGCTCCGCGTACCACCGTATCGGCACTCGCGGTGGGAGTCCAGGCGAATCCGATTCTAGGCGAGAAGTTTGCCTTATCGGCTTCAACCAGCGCGTCAGATGCTCCATTCTGGCCCGCCTGGATCAACGTGCCCGTGGCGTAATCAAAGTTGCTTTGTCGGTTATGCGCTTCGCGAATTGGCGAGAAATAGTCGTATCGAACTCCGAGGTTCAAGGTGAGGCGGCGACTAACTTTCCAGTCGTCTTGCGCGAACACCGCAGGGACATGTTGTCGGTTGTACATGGCAATGACAGTCGAGATCCTTGCACTGATCGGCAATCCCAACAGCATATCGGCAAGCGGATTACCGAAAGTGTCGTCGTTTCGGTCGGCCGGGTTCCGCGTGAATTGGCCGCTGAAACCGAAGCGCCCGCGAGGTGCAGCCTCCTGTGAAATGTTGAACTGACTCCACCGAATCTCCCCTCCGAGTTTGATCGTGTGTGCGCCGTGCACCCACGTGAGCACGTCGGTGATCTGACGTTCCTGGCTCGCAAGAATCGTTGGCGCAAACGATGGGTCTCCCACTCGGCGATAGCTGCTCGGCTCAAATAAAGTGAGTCCGTTCACCCGCGGATCGTTCGGTACACCTGGCACTTGTAGTTCCGGCGGCGGAAACGCATTGCCAGCCTCAGGCACGCCGCGCCGGATGTGCACGTAGTTGAAGCCAACCCGGAGTTCGTTCACAACTCGAGGAGTAAATGTTCGTGTGTATCCGACTGAGGCGCCGTTAGTGTCTTCGTGTCCCACGCCCGTGCTGGAGTTCCCGCCGTTGGCCAACCCCGGTAGCGGCGCCGGTCGCACATCTTTCCGTCCACTCTGGGAGTAACGCACGAAAAACTGATCTTTCTGAGTGGCGGTGTAGTCCATGCGGACATCCCATTGATTAATGCGATCGTTTTCGATAGGAGCGATGACAAAGTTGTTGCCCGCTCCAGGCTGATTCTCATCAGGATAGAGATTCATGAAAGCCTGGGCGATGGGGTCGATTCGATCCGAAGGGATCACGTTTCCTGGAAACGGCAAACCGGTCTCGGGATCATAGATGATTGGTTCCGAGGGATCAGAGAAATCGCCGGTCCGTTCCGCAAGCAACGGCACCTTGGACTGCCAAACCAGCGGATTGCGAATGCTCGTCCCCTGGTAGTCGCCAAAGAAAAAGAGTTTGTCCTTGACGATCGGCCCACCGAACGTTCCCCCAAATTGATTCTGCTTATACGAAGCCTTTTTCTCGCCGGCAGGTTCGAAATAATCGCGAGCATCCAGCGCCGAGTTCCTGAAAAACTCGAACAAATTGCCGTGATAACGGTTCGTACCCGACTTGATGATCGCGTTTACAACCGCACCGCCGCTGCGACCGAATTCAGCCGAATACGAGTTGGTCTGAATTTTGAATTCCTGGATCGCATCCACGTTGGTTCGAAGCACCACGCCACCATTGTCGTTGGAGTTGTTGTCGATGCCGTCGAGAAGGAAATTATTTAGCGTTCCGCGCGTGCCGTTCGCTACAAAGCTGTTCTGGCCGCCTGTGCTGCTGCCGCCGGAATTGCCGTTGGTTCCGGAGCTGGTGCGAACCACGCCTGTGCTCAATGTCGCGAGCTGAATATAGTCGCGGCCGTTGAGCGGCAGCTCCTCGATCTGCGCGGTCCCCACTACTTGTCCGAGCGACGAGGTGTCGGTTTGAACGTTCGGTACCTCCGCCGTTACAACGATGTTTTCTGACACAGAACCGACAGCCATGTCGAAGTCGACGCGCAGCCGATCCTGTACTTGCAGCGCAATAGTCGCACGCGTCTGAGTCTTGAACCCTTTTGCTTCTGCCTGCACTTTGTAGGTTCCGGGACGCAATGGCGGGGATACATAGTCGCCTTTCTCGTCTGTCTCGGTCTTCGTTACTCCATTTGTGGCGATGTCCACAAATGTAACGGTGGCTGACGCCACGCTGGCGCCTTGGCTGTCGCGCACACTGCCCGCGATCGTGCCGGTGTCGACCTGAGCGAATGCCACCAAGGCCGTGAATGCCAGGATGAAACATGACAGTGAAAGACGTCGGATGCCCATTGATTCTCTCCAGGGAAGGGTTGCGGTCTCGGAAGGATTTAATCACAAAACGAAAGAAAAGCAAAGCTAACGTGCCTGAAAACGAAAGAAAAACAAAGACCTGACTCAGAACTAGCAATCGCGCTCCTTATTCGGGCAGCGGGAAGTCTAGGAATCGCCGCCGGTGAGCGCGAATATTCAGGTGCAGCGTGCCTAATGCCGCAGGCGTTCGTCACTCGAACCAACGAGCAAAATCCGGGAGCTCGTGATAAGCGCGGCCTGAGCCGCCATTCCGCTCAGCCTATAATATCGATGGTTACCAGTTGGGTTAGGGTTGAGGTCGGAATTGCCTGCGATGCATCTAGAAGTCGGAAAGACCATCGGCGACTACCAGATTGTCGCTCTGCTTGGCCGTGGAGGTATGGGCCGGGTGTTTAAGGTGCGCAATGTGATCTCTGATCGCGTCGAAGCGATGAAGAGTTTGCTTGCCTACGCCGATTCCGAACCGGAGCTTGCGGAGCGTTTTATCCGCGAAATTAAGGTGCTGGCTCGTCTGGAGCACCCGAACATCATCTCGTTCCGTACTGCCTTTCGAGCGGACAACGAACTGCTGATGATCATGGAGCACGTTGAGGGTAGTTCACTCGATCGTAAACTTGCTGTGAAGCGCGTGGAGCTGTGGCGTGCCGTGCACTATACATGCCAGGTTCTCGATGCTTTGAGCCATGCTCATCGTTCTGGGGTTCTCCACCGGGACGTGAAGCCTTCGAACATCCTCATCAGCGCTGGGGATCAAGTGAAACTCAGCGACTTTGGAATTGCCAGCTTGACCGAGGATCCTGGCCTCACCATGACCGGCAAAGCGCTTGGAACACTCTTCTACATGTCTCCCGAACAAATGAAGGCCGAGCCACTCGACGTGACCTCGGACATTTATTCAGTGGGAGTGACACTCTACGAAATGGTGACCGGCCGAGTGCCGTTCAAAGGGGATAGTTACTACCAGATACTGAAAGCTCACCTCGAGTCGAAACCAATCCCCCCGATCGACCTGGTCCCGGATGCCCCCGCTGAACTTTCGATGATCATCGAAAAAGCGCTCGAGAAAAAGACGAGCGACCGTTTCCAGAGTGCGGACGAGTTCAGAGCAGCATTGCTTGCACTGAATATTCCTAAGACGGAGACCGACGACCTTCCGACTGCCACGGTCGCGATCCCTGGCTACTCTCCTGGGCATAAGACTCCTGGGCGAGGATCGAAGTCATGGGATCCAGCGATACTAGAAACTGCCCGTAAAAGTCTTGCGGTCTACATTGGCCCAATGGCACGGGTGATTGTCGGTCGCGCATCCAATCAGGCTCAGTCCGTGCAGGATCTGTATCAGATTCTTTCCAGCGAGATTGCTTCGCTTCACGATCGTGAGAAGTTTCTCCGCTCCGCGCCGCACTAGCGCGTCATCAGGCCAGCCTACGACTCCAGCATTCGAATCGCTTTCACCAAACTGAGGTACATACGATTAAACGATCGAGCCAGATCCGCGATCTCGTCGGAGCCTTTTACGGGAATTTCTGGAACGTTCAAGTCGCCATTGCTGATTAAGTCCGCCGTCCTCGCCAATCGCGTTACCGGACGAATCACAACCAAAATAATTGCTAGATCAAGCAAGAAAAGTGTGATGAGCGAAATCGCTCCAAGAGACACAATCAGGGTCTTGAATGCCTGGTTCGCCAGTGTTAGCGGGACCGTCATAGGCACCGACACGATTTGTGCGGCGATCGGTTCACCGACATTCCATCCGAAGCCATGATCCGCGCCATAAACTTTGATCATTGCGGCAGGTGCTTGCTCAGGAGTGCTGTGGCACTGTAGACAAGGCATGTCGACCGTCAGGGGCTTCGCGAGAAACAGCATCCTTCCGCCGGGCGTCTCCCGTTCCGACGAGAACTCTTTCATGTCAGGATGGTTGCGAAAGATCTGAATCACGTCATTCTCCCAGTCCACCGCGCGATTACGCAGGTTGGTGGGATTCAAAGACGCTTCCTTGTAGCTGTAGTCAGGATAGGTTGACCGCAAATAAGCGAAGACCTCCGTCGCCGAATACGCCGGAACCGTTTGAGGCAGGAAACGGTTGATGCGTTGCTGGTGGGCCTTCAAAAGCGGCCCAACCTGCTTCGAGGTGTATGTGCGCATTCCACCCGCAGCACCCATCATCAGACGAGCCTGCTCGAGGACCTGTTTTCGCGCGCTTCGTTCCAGAAACTGATGCGATAAATATCCCGCAATCGCGACTCCGGTGCCGAACACCAGAATTAGCACAAGGTTGAACTTTATGAGCAATCTCATATCCGCGACATTATAGCCGCGATATTTCTATCGCCGTGCGGTCACACTGCGATCAACGTGGACGATTGGCCATCGAATTCAAGCCTGGCCCTCAAGTCTTGAAGATCAGCGTTCGATCGGTAAAAGGTATTCAGGGTGAGCTGCGAAAGCGCTGCCGAAAACATGCTTATCGGCTTCGCGCATGTCCCAGGCAATAATCGAATCCGGTGTGATTTGGATTGTGACGTCGTCCCACGCCGCGAATACCGGCCCCACTCTTGTGTCGGCAAGGGCAGCTTCGCTCAAATACTTTTGATGAATTTCCAAGTTCACCTTTTGCGATGAGGGTTCATTCAACACTTGCGCATCACCCGCAATCGTAATACCGCATGACGCAAGCGGATCACGAGAGTCAATCATGAGTGAAACAATTGGCGAAGATTCAAGGTTGCGAGCCTTGCGGCTGCGTGAAGACGTTGCTACGAAAATGTGCGAGCCGTCAAACCAGTACCAAACCGCGACCATGTGAATGTGGTTACGTGGGTCTTGAGTTGCAAGGGCAGCCACATACCTGCCTTCCAAGAATTTCTTGACCAGAGCATCTGCAAGCGAAGCCATACAATCTCCCGAACGCTTTCATGAATTGAGATGCCCGAACACGTTAAGCACATGGATTAAACCACGAATCGGCTACGCGATAGTTTGCCAGTCCTGATTTTCGAAAATCTGCCAGTCATAAATGACATCCGATGCTCGTTGACACATTCCCTGGCATTGAGCGATCGACTCAGCTTTTCGGCTGCGGAAAACCATCGGTCAGAAGATTCGAGAAGTTCTTGATCCTGGCGAGTCATTGGAGAACCTCCGAGAAATTCCGGAGAGTCTCGGCGCAATGGCGATGTTACGGCTACTAGATGTATCATCGGCCGAACAACGACGGACAACCGGTGCAGTCGGCGTGCGTTTTTTCGAAACCTCATCTTTCTCGGCTGCGCCTTTCCG
>Ga0207648_10002431_pt1 | contig 20035 bp, 15 predicted proteins | sample KBSMisM32_FD_184310 | JGI IMG/M metagenome (GOLD analysis project Ga0207648, IMG submission 184310) | Miscanthus rhizosphere microbial communities from Kellogg Biological Station, Michigan, USA - KBS Miscanthus M3-2 (SPAdes) (version 2) | ecosystem: Host-associated > Plants > Roots >...
GAGGCCGACCGTGACCAGCGCCTGCCACCAGTTCATCCCGGACGCGATCAGCCCCGACGCCAGCATGTAGGTCGGGATGCAGTGCGCCATCGAGATCCAGAGCGCCGCGTAGTTGTAGGTGGTCCAGTTGCGGCGCGCGATCGGCACCGGCGCGAGGTCGTCGTTGTAGAGCGGGCTGGCCTCGATCCGCGATCGATCGCGCAGCTCGACGCGGCCGTCGGCAAGCTCCGTCTGGGTCTGGTGCATTACAGTCCGGCGGGCGCCTGGCTGGGACCGCGCTTGATGAACCGCCCGGCTCCCTTCTTGCCGACGAAGGTGTCCCCTTCGATGATCACCTGGCCCTGCGCCACGACGAAGGTGGGCGCCCCCTCGACGACCGTCCCCTCGTACGGGTTGTAGTCGACCTTCATGTGCAGCGTCTTGACGCTCAGCGTCTGCTTCTTCTTCGGGTCGAAGACGACGATGTCGGCGTCGCTGCCGACGGCGATGGTCCCCTTGCGCGGAAAGAGCCCGAACATCTTCGCCGGCGTCGTCGAGCACAGCTCGACGAAGCGGTTCAGGCTGATGCGCTTCTGGCGCACGCCGCCGTTGTGGACCAGCGTGAGGCGGGTCTCGATACCGGGCGCGCCGTTGGGGATCTTGCTGAAGTCGTCCTTGCCGAGCTCCTTCTGCTCGCTCATGCAGAACGGGCAGTGGTCGGTGGAGATGACCTGCAGGTCGTTCTTCGCCAGCCCCTTCCACAGCACGTCCTGGTGCCACTTCTCGCGCAGCGGCGGCGACATGACGTACTTCGCGCCGTTGAAGCCCTCCTCTTCATAGTTGTCGTAAGAGAGGAAGAGATACTGCGGGCAGGTCTCGGCGTACGCCGGCAGCCCCATGTCGCGCGCCTCGCGCACTTTCTGGAGCGCGTCGGCCGACGACAGGTGGACGATGTAGATCGGGACGCCCGCCATCTCGGCCAGCGCGATGGCGCGGCCGGTGGCTTCCCCTTCGGCGCGCGGCGGGCGCGTCAGCGCGTGATACTTCGGCGCCTTCTGCCCCTTGCGCAGCGCCTCCTGCACCAGCAGATCGATCACGCCGCCGTTCTCGGCGTGCATGCAGACGAGCCCGCCGTTCTCGCCCGTCCGCCGCAGCGCGCGGAAGATCGTCGCGTCGTCCACCATGAACACGCCGGGGTAGGCCATGAACAGCTTGAAGCTCGTGATCCCCTCGTCGCGTACGAGCATGTCCATGTCGCCAAGTCCCGCGTCGGGCAGCTCGGTGACGATCATGTGGAACGAGTAGTCGATCGCCGCCTTGCCGGAGGCCTTCGACATCCAGTCGTCGAGGGCGTGCCGCATCGTCTTGCCGCGGTACTGGATGGCGAAGTCGACGAGCGAGGTCGTCCCGCCGAACGCCGCCGCGATGGTGCCGGTCTCGAAGTCGTCGGCCGAGGTGGTGCCGCCGAACGGCATGTCGAGGTGCGTGTGCACGTCGATGCCGCCGGGCATGACGTACTGCCCCGAGGCGTCGATGGTGCGATCGGCGTGGTAGCGCTCGGGCGGCAGGTTCTTGCCGATGGCGCCGATCGTCCCGTTCTCGCAGTAGACGTCGGCGACGTAGTCGTCGGAAGCGGTGATGACGCGGCCGTTCTTGATCAGGAGGCTCATGGCAGTGGGCGCACGCTACCATAAAGGGGTATCATCGGGCACTCCCCGGAGCAACCCATGAAAACGACGCTTTCGACGCGCTTTACCGGCATCGACTTCGAGAACCCGTTCCTGCTCGCGTCGGCTCCGCCGACGGAGTCGGACGCCAACATCATGCGCGCGTTCGAGGCCGGCTGGGGCGGCGTGGTGGTGAAGACGATCGGGATGCACCCGGTGATCAACGTCAAGGGGCCGAAGACCAAGTTCCTGCGCTCCGACGCCGAGAGCTATCGCATCTCGATGGAGAAGCGCGGCGGCACCGCGCTGCACTCGTCGTGGAACTGGGAGCTCATCTCGGACAAGCCGATGGACTGGTGGCTGCCGCGGCTGCGCCGCATCAAGCAGGCGTTTCCGCACAAGGTGCTGGTGGCCTCGATCATGGCGGGATCCGAGGACGAGAAGGAGCTGAACCACTGGCGCGAGCTGACGCTCGGCTGCCAGGAGCAGGGGGTCGACGCCTTCGAGCTGAACCTGTCGTGCCCGCACATGGACCGCGTCGACATGGGGTCGAACATCGGCAAGAACGTCCAGCTGATCGACACGGTCGTCCGCGCGGTCAAGAGCGTCGCCAAGAAGCCGGTGTGGGTGAAGCTGACGCCGACGACGACCAACATCGCCAAGGAAGCGGAGGCGGCGTTCAACGCCGGAGCCGATTCGATCACCTCGTCCAACACCTTCACGTCGCTGCCGCCGATCGATCCCGCGTCGCTGGAGTTCGAGGTCAACGTCGACGGCAAGGTCTCGTACGGCGGGCTCGGCGGTCCGGCGATCCTGCCGCTGTCGCTCGCCAAGATGGCGCAGATGACGACGGCATTTCCCGACAAGAGCTTCTCGGGGATCGGCGGCGTCTCCGACTTCTCGCAGGCGGTGAACTACTTCCTGCTCGGCTGCGGCACGGTGCAGGTGTGCACGGCGGCCATGCTCGACCACGCGATCGGGCCGAACGTCATCAAGGGGCTGCTGTCAGGGATGGAGGCGTTCATCGACAAGAACGCCGACAAGGGCTGGCACTCGCTCGAGGACTTCCGCGGCCTGCGCCGCGATCGCATCGTCGCGCACCACGAGATCAGGCGGCCCGACGCGAAGGAATATCACGGGGGCAAGGACGCGCCCGAGGGGTACGCCGCGGCCGAAGTCACCAGATCCTCGTGATGCCCACTCCGACCGCCTGAAGATTGCCGACATCCACCTCACCCCACAGGCCCCACGGGCCGATCGCGTAGGTCGCGCCGATCGGCACGTTCACCCTCGTCGACGGCGGCGTGAAGATGCCGCGCTCGCGGTCGCCGATCGGGATCAGGCTATTGACGCCGGAGTAGACGGTGAGCTGCCTGGCCACCGGCGTGCTGGCGATGAGCGCAGGATTCCAGAGGACCTGGCACGCCTGGTCACGCCGCGTGAGCGCGACCGAGGCGACGGTGAACAGGGAGAACGTGACCTTCCTCGCTCTGGCGAGGCGCAGGTTGCCGCCGCCGCCGGTCCACACCTGTGTCTCGCCGTCGGTCGTGGTTTCGCCGAACGCGAGATAGAGATCGAAGCGATCGCTGAGGCCGCGCGCGAATTCGCCGTAGAAGATGTTGAGATTCGGGATGCCCTCGCCCGGCACGATCGCGTTGTCGGTCAGCAGCAGCCCGGACTTGCCCCTGCCGAGCGTCTCGCCGATCGAGAGCACCTGTGCCTGGGCGAGGTCCGCCGTCAGCGTCAGCACGCACGCCGCAAGGGCACGGCGGACCACCGCCTCACAGCCAGCGCGTGATCGTGACCTTCTTGTCGGTGTAGAACTCGAAGGCGTCGCGGCCGTGGACCTTGAGGTCGCCGAAGAAGCTGTCGCGCGCGCCGCCGAAGGGGAAGTAGGCCATCGGCGCGGCGACGCCGATGTTGACCCCGACCATCGAGGCGGTCGCATGGCGCGAGAACTCGCGCGCGGCCTTGCCGCTCGAGGTGAAGATCGACGTCGCGTTGGCGTTGGGATGCGCGTGGAGCAGGGCGATCGCATCGTCGAGCGTCTTGACCGCGTGGATCGCCGCCACCGGTCCGAAGATCTCCTCGTGGCCGATCGTCATCTTCGTCGACACCTCGTCGAAGACCGTCGGGCCGACGAAGAACCCCTGCTCGCGGTCGGCGACGCTCACCGAGCGGCCGTCGAGGACCAGCTTCGCGCCTTCCTTCTCCCCCTTGTCGATGTACTGCTTCACGCGATCGCGGTGCGTGCCGCTGATCACCGGTCCCATTTTCACGCCGGGCTGCATGCCATCGCCGACCTTCAGGCTGCGCGCCGACTCGATCAGGCGGTCGCGCGCTTCCTTGTGCGCCTCGCCGACCGGCACCAGCACCGCGCCGGCCAGGCACCGCTCGCCGGCGCAGCCGTAGAACGACTCGGTGATGATCTCGATCGACTTCTCGAAGTTCGCGTCGGGCATGACGACGACGAAGTTCTTCGCCCCGCCGAGCGACTGGACGCGCTTGCCGGTGTTGGTCCCGCGCTGGTACACCGTGCGCGCGACCGGCGTGGAGCCGACGAACGACACGGCGCGGATGCCCGGATGGTCGCAGATCCCCTCGACCACCTCGCGTCCGCCGTTCACCAGGTTGACGACGCCCGGCGGGATGTCGCACTGCTCGAGGAGCTTGAACAGGATGCGCGCCGACAGCGGCACCTGCTCCGACGGCTTGACCACGATGCAGTTGCCGGTGACGACGGCGAAGGGCAGGAACCACAGCGGCACCATCGCCGGGAAGTTGAACGGCGTGATCGCCGCGACGACGCCGATCGGCTGGCGGAAGACGGTGCAGTCGACGTTGCTGGCGATCTGTTCGAGGCCGTAGCCCATCATCAGCGACGGCGCGCCGCAGGCGACCTCGACGCACTCGATGCCGCGCCGCGTGCTGCCGCGCGACTCGTCGATGGTCTTGCCGTGCTCGGTGGTCACGGTGCGCGCGATCTCCTCGAAGTGCTGCTCGAGGAGGTGCGCGAACCTGAACATCGCCCGCGCGCGCTGCACCACCGGCGTGTCACGCCACGCCGGGAACGCCTTTTCGGCGGCGGCGACCGCGGCGTCGAGGTCGGCGCGCGTCGACAGCGGCGCCCTGGCGATCACCTTGCCGAACGCCGGGTTGTGCACGTTGACGAAGTCGGTGGCTTTGGACGGCACCCACCGCCCGCCGACGTAGTTCTGCAGGGTTTCAACGGCGGCGCCGCGCGTCTCGGTTTCGCTGGTGGCGGGAATGGTCATGGCTGGCTCCTGAAACGCCGATTATAGTCCTCTCGTGCTCACGCGCTTTGCGCCCGCACCGACGGGGTGGCTGCATCTCGGCCACGTGCTCAACGCCGAATACGTGTGGGGAGCCGGCGCCCGAGTGCTGCTGCGCATCGAGGATCACGATCGCGAGAGATCGCGGCCTGAGTATGAAGCGGGCATTCTCGACGACCTCGACTGGCTTGGCTACCGGGCCGACATCTATCCGACTGATGCGTTTCGCGCGGGGCGCTGTGACGGCCGGCAGAGCGATCGCGATGTCGTCTACCGCGAGGCCGTGAGCGAACTGGCCGCACACGGCCTCGTCTACGCATGTGACTGCACGCGCCGCGAGATCGAAGAGAGTTCCGAACGATCCGGCGGCGGGGAGCTCCGATATTCGGGTCGCTGCCGCGAACGCGGCCTGCCGCTCGCCGATGGCGTCGGGTGGCGAGTACGGATCGAGCCCGGCATCGAGCGATTCGTCGACGACAGGCTCGGGCCGCAGGAACAGGATCCGTCGGGGCAGTGCGGCGACGTGCTGATCCGCGATCGCCTGGGCAACTGGACCTATCAGTTTGCGGTATCGGTCGACGACTACCGTCAGGGGATCGACCTGGTCGTTCGCGGTGTCGATCTCCTGCCATCGACAGGTCGTCAGATCCGGCTCGCGCGACTCCTCGGCCGCGAACGTCCTGCGACCTTTCGCCACCATCCGCTGATCATGAAGAGCGCCGGCCAGAAGCTGAGCAAGTCCGATGGCGACACCGGAATTCGCGATCTCCGCGCGTGCGGGTGGTCGCCCGGCCGCGTCAGGCAGGCCGCCGTAAACCGTGAACCGTCAACCGTGAACCGTCAACCGTGAACCGTCAACCTTCCCGCAGCACGCGCGCCGGATCGATCCGTGCCGCGCGGCGCGCCGGCAGCCAGCCGGCAACCCCGCCGATCGCCGTCAGCACGATCGCGGCGGTCAGCAGCGTCATCGGATCGCGCGGCTGCAGGTCGAAGAGCAGTTCGTTGTCGACCAGCGTCGCCGCCCACCACGACAGCGTGGCGCCGGCGGCGACGCCAAGTCCCACGAGCAGGGCGACGCGGAGGAGGACGAGTCGGACCGCGCCCGCAGGACCGGCGCCGAGCGCCATGCGGATGCCGATTTCCGTGCGGCGCCGGCTGACCGCATAGGACATCACGCCGTAGAGGCCGATGCCGGCGAGCAGCAGCGCCAGGCCGCCGAAGAACCCGGCGAGCATGGCGGTCACCCGCTCCTGCACGGTGAAATCGCGCACGCTCTGTTGCAGCGGCCGGAACTCGACGGTCACGTCGCCGTCGACGCGCCCAATCGCCTCCGCGATGCCGCGCGAGAGCAGCGCCGGAGAGCCCGACGCCGCGTGGACGGCGATCTCGATGCTCGGGCCGGGTTTCTTCTGCTGCGGCACCGGCTGGTACATCGTCGGCGGGATCTTGTCGCGCAGCGAGTCGTAGACCGAGTCGCGCACCAGGCCGATGATCTGGAGCGGCGGCGTGTTCTCCCCCGGGCGCGGATCGTTGCGGATCGACTGCCCGACCGGGTTGGCGCCGCCGAAGTACTTCTTCGCGAACGTTTCGTTGACGACGATCACCTTGGGCGCGTTGCGGTCGTCGTGCAGGGTGAAGTCGCGGCCGGCCAGCAGCGGGATGCCGTAGGTCGCGAACCAGTCGGGGCTGACCGCATTGACCCAGACGGTCCGCTCGTCTTCAGACAGCGACAGGCCGGGCGGGTTCTCGATCAGCGTGTTCCACTCGCTGTTGGTGAGCGGCGCGATCGACTCGAGCGCGGCCGTGCGCACGTTGGGGACGGCGAGCACCGCCTGTCGCGCCCGCTCGTAGAGCAGCGCCCGATCGTCCGGCGGAATCGCGCTGCGCTTGGCGCTGACGTTGACGATCAGCAGCGGGTCCGGGTCGAACCCCAGGCGCACGGCGCTGAGCGACGCGAACGTGCGCATGAAGAGGCCGGCGGCCACGATCAGCACCAGCGACAGCGCCACCTGCCCGATGACCAGCAGGCTGCCGAACCCCAGCCGCGACTCGCCGACGATGGAGCGCCCCTGCTCCTTGATCGCGTCACTCGGCTGAACGCGGGTCGAGCGCAGCGCGGGCACGAGGCCGAAGAGGAACGCCGTGCCGATGGCCACCGCGGCGGTGAATCCCATGACCCGCCAGTCGAGACCGGCGTTGAGGTCGATCCGCGAGCCGTAGAGCGACAGCTCGGTGATCAGCAGGCGCGAGCCCCAGCGCGCGAAGATCAGGCCGAGGACCGCGCCCGAGATCGACAGCAGCGCGCTTTCGGCGAGCAGCTGCCGCGCGATGCGCCATCGCGACGCGCCGAGGGCGACGCGCACGCTCAGCTCGTGGCGCCGCCCGTTGGCGCGGGCCAGCAGCAGGTTGGCGATGTTCGCGCACGCAATCAGCAGCACCAGCGCGACGACGGTCATGATGATGAGGAGCGGTTGCCGGTAGGTGCGCCCGAGCGAATTCGGGCCGTTGGCGGCCGCCCGCAGCGCGAACGGATCCTTCAGGTAGTTCGGCAGGTCCTGCGGGCGATAGTTGGTCGGCAGCGTCGCCTCGCGCAGCTGCGGCTGGATCGCGCGCAGCGCCGCCGTGGCGTGCTCGATCGAGTCCCCCGGCTTGAGGCGCGCGATGACGCGCATCCACCACCAGGTCCGCTGCTTCATCGCGCTCTCGCCGGTGCCCCGGATGAGCGGCTCGTTCGCCAGCGGGATGGCGACGTCGTACATCGTGCCCTGATCGACGCCGGTGAACTCCGGCGGCGTGACGCCGATGATGGTGAACGGCACGCGATCGAGCTCGACGGTGCGGCCGATGACGTCGGCGGCCCCCGCGTACTGGCGCTGCCAGAACGCGTAGCTGATCACCGCGACCGAGCGATCGGTGGCCTCGGGCGCATCTTCCCTGGCGGTGAAAGTGCGGCCGAGGATCGCCGGCACGCCGAGCACCTCGAAGAAGCGGCCGCTCGCCATCACGCCGTTCACCGGCTTCAGCTCGCCGGCGCGCGCCAGGTTGAAATGCGGCGTCGAATAGGAAAACGACCCCGCGAAGACCTGGTCCTGCCGCTCGCGCAGGGCCTCCCAGAGCGGGTTGCTGAAGGAGGCGCGCTGCGGCCCGGTCAGCACCTGCACCAGTTGCCGCGGTTCCTGCACCGGCAGCACCCGCAGCATCAGCGCGTTGACGATCGAGAAGATCGCGGTGTTGGCGCCGATGCCGAGCGCCAGCGAGAGGATGGCGATGGCGCTGACGACCGGCGTGGTGCGCAGCGCGCGGAAGGCGTCGCGGAGATCGGTCATGGCGGTGGACTATCTACGAAAAGCTTCGTAGTGTCAAGTCGTCGGCGCGCCGGCTGATTCCGGCCGCCGGAAGGTTTGACGGCGGTCCGTCACCGCAGGTTGGGAGGTGCCGGGATCCCGGCAGCCGGCTGGACCCGGAGAAAACCGCGCCCCGTTTCTGCCCGGGATCCGCAGGTACCGTCCTTGCTCCCGCGGGCGGTGTCCCGTCACCTCTCAGAGGAGCCTTTATGAAACTCGTCATCGTCGCTCTCGCCGCCGCCGTTCTGCTCGCCATGCCCGCCCGCGCGTTCGCGCAGCCGGCGCACGTCGACAGCCCGAAGGCCACCGTGTTCATCACCCAGACGCTGCTGGTCGGCCACGCGATCGTCCTGCCCGGCGAATACAAGGTGCAGTGCCGCATGTTCGAGGGGAAGACGTTCCTGGTCGTGACCACCAGCGACAACGGCAAGGAAGTCGTGCGCGTCCCGTGCGAGCGCGAGATCCTCAACGACAAGGTCACCGACACGCAGCTGCGCGTCGCCACCGCCGGCGACGGCACGCAGACGCTGCAGTCGGTGCGGATCAAGGGTGAGCTCGTCGCGCACCGCCTGATCGCCGACTAGCCGGCGATCAGCGGATCGTCTCGGTGATGATGAAGGGGGAACTCTTCATCATCTCGTTGATCCGGCCGATCTGATCGGCCTGGATCCGGTTGAGCGCGCCGACGGCGCGATCGAGCTCCTCGGTGAGCTCTTTGATCCGGAGCGTCTGTCCCTCGGTCGGACGTGAGAAGCCGCGCGACACGCTGCCGGCGAGCGAGGTGATCTCCTCGCGGATGCGCGGGTACTGGCGGTAGCCCATGTTGGGATAGGGGCGGGCCAGGTCGTTGTCGCGCAGCGCCTGGAGGGCCTTCAGCGCGGCGTCGACGGCCGCGGGGATCTCGCGCCCCGCCGCTTGCGGCGTCGCGCCGCTGCCGTCGCTGTCGCCGTCGGTCGGCGTGCTGCCGACCCGCGTGCCGGCGCGGCGCAGCCGTTCCTGGAGCGCCGTGAGCTGGGTGATCAGGCTGCCGGCGCGGTCGACGGCGGTGTTGGCCCGCGCCGTCAGGTCGCGCAGGGCCAGCCCGGCCTCGAGCTGCGCCTGCAGATCCGCCGGCGTGGTCGTCACCCGCGGATCCACGTCCACGCTCATCGTCCTGGTCTGCGTGTTGCCGCCGGCGCGCAGCGTCACCGTGTAGTCGCCGGGCAGCACGAACGGCCCGGCGCCGCCGCCGCGTCCGCCGCGGCCGGCCGGCGCCTCTTCGCCCGCGCCGGCTGCCGGCGCCGGCTCCACGCCGGTTGCGCCGCGCGCGCCGCGTCCGCCGCCGCCGGCTGCGGCGCCGTCGTAACGGAGATCCCACGTCGTGCGGTTCACGCCGGCGGATCTCGGTACGTTGCGCAGCGTGCGAATCGTCCTGCCTGCCTTGTCGGCAATCGTGATCACCGCGTCGGACTGGTCGCTTTTCAGGAAGTAGTTCAGGATCGCGCCGGCGGGCGGATTCGGCGCCGCCCAGCCTCCCTGCCCGAGGTTGCCGTCCTTGTTCCAGATCGTCCAGCGCGTCGCCGGGCGGACGTCGAACAGCTGCGCCTCGGTCGACAGCGCCGCGCCGATCCGCTGCAGCGGCGCGAGGTCGTCCAGGATGTAGATGCCGCGGCCGTGCGTCGCCACGATCAGGTCGTTGTCGCGCGGGTGGATCTGGATGTCGCGCACCGGCACCGGCGGCATGTTCTGCCGCAGCGACATCCAGCGGGTTCCGCCGTCGAACGTGGCCCACAGCCCGAGCTCGGTGCCGGCGTAGAGGATCGCGCGGTTCTTCGGGTCCTCGCGCAGCACGTGCGCCCAGCCGGTCTGCATCGCCGGCAGGTTCAGGTTCAGGCGCGTCCAGGTCCGCCCGTAGTCGGTCGTCTTGAAGAAGTAGGCGGTGTAGTCGTTGTCCTGGTGGTGATCCGCGGCGACGTAGGCGGTCCCTGCATCGTGGGTCGATGCGTCGATCGTCGGGATCCACGCGTTGGGCGCGAGACCCGGGACGTTCTTGATCACGTTGGTCCACGTCTTGCCGCCGTCGCGCGTCACCTGCACGTTGCCGTCGTCGGTGCCGACCCAGATCACGTTGGGATCGACCATCGACGGCGCGATCGTCAGGATGGTGCAATGGAACTCCGCGGCGGTGTTGTCGGTGACGATCGGCTCGCCGGAGGACTTCTGCTTGCTCTTGTCGTTGGTCGTGAGATCGGGGCTGATGATCTCCCATGACTGCCCGTGGTTGGTCGACTTGAACACGACCTCGCCGCCGAAATACACGGTGGTGCCGTCGGCGCCGAGCGCGATCGGCGAGTTCCAGTTGAAGCGGTGCTTGTGGTTTTCCATGGCGTCGCCGACCGAGCCGACGCGGTTGGGGTACGGCGTGATGCTGCGATCGGTGCCGCTGCGCGTGTCGGTCACGCTGAGCACCCCTCCCTGCAGATCGTTGTAGACCCGCCACGGCTCCTTCAGGTCGGGCACGGCGAAGAAGCCGTCGCCGCCGCCGACGGTGAACCAGTCGCTCTTGCGGATGCCTTCGGCGAGCAGCGAATTGCTGGCGCCGCACCACGTCCCGTTGTCCTGCAGGCCGCCGCACAGCATGTAGGGGCGCTGCATGTCGTAATTGACGTGGTAGAACTGCGTGAAGGCGAGGTTGTTGAGGACGTTGAAGTTCTCGCCGGCGTCGTAGGACACCTGGAAGCCGCCGTCGCTGCCGCTCAGGACGCGCTTCGAGTCGGTCGGATCGATCCACAACGCCTGATGGTCGCCGTGCACGTCGCGCCCGATCGTGCGGAAGTTGCGCCCGCCGTCTTCCGAGAGCCACAGCGAGCCGCCGAGCGCGTAGACGCGATTGGGATCGTGCGGGTCGACGCGGATGTCCGAATAGTAGAACGGCCGGAAGGCCAGCTGCGGATCGCGGTTCACTACCCTCCAGGTGGCGCCGGCGTCGTCGCTCCGCCACAGTTCGCCCTCGTAGTTCAGCGTCTCGCTGATCATGTAGACGATGCCGGGGCTGCTGCGCGCGACCGCCACGCCGATGCGATCGAGCATCGCCGGGATGCCGCTGGTCAGCTTCTTCCACGTCGCCCCGCCGTCCGTCGACTTGTAGAGCGCGGTCTCGCCGCCGCCGCTGCGCAGGTGCCACGCCTGGCGCAGGTAGGTGTACATGCCGGCGTAGATCTCATTCGAGTTGGCCGGGTTGACGTCGATGTCGGAGCAGCCGGTCAGCGTGTCCTTGAAGAGGATCTTCTGCCAGTTCTTGCCTCCGTCGGTCGACTTGAAGACGCCGCGCTGCTCGTTCGGGCCCCATTCGTGCCCCATCGCGCAGGCATAGACGATGTCGGGATTGCGGCTGTCGACGCGGATGCGCGCGATGCGATCGGAATCCTCGAGGCCGACGTGCGTCCAGGTCTCGCCGCCGTCGTTGCTGCGGTAGACGCCGTCGCCGAACGAGGCGTTGTTGCGCGGGTTCTCCTCGCCGGTGCCGACGTAGATGACGTCGGGATTGGACGGCGCCAGCGCGATCTCGCCGATCGACAGCACGCTCTGGTTGTCGAAGATCGGCTTCCACGTCGTGCCGGCGTTGCCGGTCTTGAACACGCCGCCGTTGGCCCCGGCGACGTAGAACGTCGAGGGATCGCCGGGCACGCCGACGATGACCGAGATGCGCCCGGCCTGGTTGGCCGGGCCGATGTTGCGGAACGTGAGCCGCTTGAGCGCGTCGAGCTCGGGGGCGCCGGCGGCGGGCCGCTGCGCGGTCACCGGCAGGTGCCACGCCGCGGCAATCACGAGAGCGGAAGCGAAGAGGACGAAGGATTTCTTCATAAGCTGCACCCTGTGGGCGCAGCATAGCGCAGCGCGGCGTCTGCGTCAGGCCGACGCTACTTCTTGACCGTCTCGCTGCCGCTGACCGGAATGCCGCAGACCGTGCCGGCGTAGCTCACGACGATCTGGTTGTCGGCGCCGAGCGTCGACTTGTTCGACGGAAAGTTGAACGGGCAGTTGACGCCACCCTGGCCGACGAGGCCGGTCGCGCTCCAGGTGATCGCCGATCCGCTCAGCGTGCCCGCGCCTGAGCCGGTCACGGTGATGTTGCTCGCGCACGTCGCCGTGAACGACACGTTCGCGCTGGTCGCCGTCGTCGGCGTCACCGTGTATTTGACGTTGCCGCAGCCGGTCGGCGGCGTCGACGCGGCTACCGATGACCACGTGCCGGCGAACGCGTCCATCGCCACCGTCGGGGTCGTCGGCGACGTCGGCGTCCCCGACGAATCGGACGAGGTGTCCTTGTTCTTGCTGCCGGGAAGGAGATCGCAGCCCGCGGCCGCCACAGAGACGAGAAGAAGGATAAAGACGGCAGTTCGGGATTTCATGATCCTTCTTATCGTGACGTATGATTCGGTACTTTATGGCCTTCGAAGGCGTCTACTCCATCATCCCTACTGCATTCACGGAATCGGGCGATATCGACGAGGCAAGTCAGCGGCGCGTGGTCGACCTGTTCATCGACAAGGGGGCGAACGGCCTGACCGCGCTCGGCGTCACCGGCGAAGTGGCCCGGCTCGAAGAGCACGAGCGCGCGAAGGTGCTCGAGATCGTCGTCAAGCAGGCGAACGGCCGCGTGCCGATCATCGCCGGCACGTCTGCGGAAGGCACGCGGACCTGCATCAGCTATACGCGCCAGGCGAAGGATCTCGGCGCCGCGGCGGTGATGGTCAGCCCGCCGCGCATGCCCAAGCTCAACTCCAACGCCGTCGTCTCGCACTACAAGGCGCTGGCCGACGCGGTCGATCTGCCGATTGTCGTGCAGGACTACCCGCCGATCACCGGCTTCGCCATGGAGCCGGCGCTGCTCGCGCGCATCGCCAAAGAGATCCCGGCCGCGCGCACGATCAAGCTCGAGGACCCGCCGACGCCGTTCAAGACGGCGCGCATTCTCGAGGCCTCCTCCGGCACCACGGTCCAGATCTTCGGCGGTCTCGGCGGCGTCTTCCTGCTGGAAGAGCTGATTTCCGGCGCCACCGGCGCGATGACCGGCTTTGCCTTTCCTGAAATCCTCGCGCGGATCATGAAGCACTGGAACGCGGGCGAGAAGGACGCCGCCGCCGACGTGTTCTATCGCGCCGTGCCGCTGATGCGCTTCGAGTTCCAGGAAGGCATCGGGATGGCGATCCGCAAGGAAGTGCTGCGCCGCCGCGGCGCGCTGGGGAGCGCCGCGACGCGCGCCCCCGCGGGCGCGCTCGATGCGCCGACGAAGCAGGCGCTCGACCGCGTGCTGACGTGGGTCACGACCCAGAAAGGCATGGAATGGATCTCGGTCTGAAGGGCAAGGTCGCGATGGTCGGCGGCGCGAGCCGCGGCCTCGGCTACGCCGTCGCGGAAGCGCTGGCGCGCGAGGGGGCGTCGGTGTCGATCTCGTCGAGCAACCAGGCGTCGATCGACGAAGCCGCGAAGCGGATCTCCGCCGGTGGCGCGCCGGTGCTGGCCACCGCCGTCGACGTGCGCAACGGCGACCAGATCGCGGCATGGGGGCAGAAGACGATCGAACGCTTCGGCGGCGTCGACCTGCTGTTCACCAACGCCGGCGGCCCGCCGGCAGGCGCGGCGATCTCGTTCGACGATGCGGCGTGGCAGAACGCCATAGACCTGCTGCTCTTCAGCACGCTGCGCATGGTGCGTGCCGCCGTGCCGTCGATGAAGCAGCGCGGCGGCGGATCGATCCTGATGTCGACCTCCTCGTCCGTGAAGGAGCCGATCGCGAATCTCGGTCTTTCGACGGTGATCCGTGCGTCGGTGTCGGCGCTCGCCAAGACGCTGGCGATTGAGCTGGCGCCAGACCGGATCCGCGTCAACCAGATCATTCCCGGCCGCATCGACACCGATCGGGTGAAACAACTCGACGAGATCGCCGGTAAGAAGCAGGGGGTCAGCCCCGACCAGGCGAAGGCGAAGTCGGTGTCGGCGATCCCGATGGCGCGATACGGGGAAACGCCGGAATACGGGCGGGTGGCCGCCTTCATTCTCTCCGAGGCCGCCTCGTACATGACCGGCGCCACCGTGCAGGTGGACGGCGGAGCGATCCGGAGCGTGTTGTAGATGGTCAGCCCATAAAGGGCTGACCCACGGAATGGCCAGCCATAAAGGGCTGACCCAGTGAACAGGTCTCTGGGCGAGTGAACAGGTGTGTGGGTCAGGGCTTTATGGCCCTGACCGCCAGCAACAGGTGTCTATGTCAGTGATGCGGAAAGTGCTGCTCGCAATGTCGACCTCGACGTTCCTGCGCGAGCAGGCGACGAAGCGGGCGTTCGTGCGCCGATCGGTGTCGGCCTTCATGCCGGGGGAAAAGCTCGAAGACGCGCTCGGCGCCGCGGCGACGCTGAAGCCGCAGCGGATCAACACCATCCTCACGCGGCTCGGCGAGGGCGTGACCAAGCTCGACGAGGCGGAGCGCGTGACCCAGCACTACCTCGACGCGCTCGACAAGGTGAAGGCGGCCGGCCTCGACGCGCAGATCTCGGTCAAGCCGACCCAGCTCGGGCTCGATCTCGACGCCGAGCAATGCCAGCGCAACCTCGATCGCATCTGCGAAAAGGGAGAGCGGCTGGGCAACGTGCCGGTGTGGATCGACATGGAGAACTCTCCGTACGTCGATCCGACGCTGAAGCTGTATCGGAAGAGCAAGGAGCGCTACAAGGGTGTCGGCATCGCGATCCAGTCCTACCTGTATCGCACCGCCGAGGACATCGAGAAGCTGATCCCCCTCGGTCCCGCCGTCCGCATGGTCAAGGGCGCCTACCTGGAGCCTCCCGAGGTCGCGTTCCCCAAGAAGTCGGACGTCGACGAGAACTTCTACAACATGTGCGTGCGGCTGATGCGCGACGATGCGCAGAAGACGGGGACGCTGCTGCACATCGCGACGCACGACGTCCCGCTCGCCGATCGGCTGCTCGCCTACATCGACACCAACAAGGTCCCGCCGTCGGCCTACGAATTCGCGATGCTCTACGGCATCCAGCGCGCGCAGCAGCAGCGGCTGGCGCAGAGCGGCCGCCGCATCCGCGTGCTCATCAGCTACGGCGAGTACTGGTATCCCTGGTACATGCGCCGCCTGGCAGAGCGGCCGGCCAACGTCACGTTCGTCCTGAAGAATCTCGTCGGAGGCTGAGACGTGCCACGGCAGGTCACCACGAAGACCACGAAGATCACAAAGCGCACAAAGATTCTTTGTGTTCTTTTTGTCTTTGTGGGCTTCGTGGTTGGCTCGTGGCCCGTCGCAGGACTCCAGAATAGTAAAAAGTCGATGGCGATCACGTTCGACGATCTGCCGAAGTCGGCCGGCGTCGACGACATCGAGGGGACGCGCCGAACCACGACTTCGATCCTGCGCGTGCTCAAGGCGCACAAGGCGCCGGCGGTGGCGTTCGTCAACGAAGGCAAGCTCTACTCCGGACCGACGATGGTGCCCGAACGCGCGGCGCTCCTCCAGGCGTGGATCGATGCCGGCGTGCCTCTCGGCAATCACACCTACAGCCATCTCGACATCAACGAGGTGCCGCTGGAGAAATACCAGCAGGACGTCATCCGCGGCGAGCGGACCATCACGCGGCTGATGCGCGGCACGCCGGGCGCGGTGCGCTGGTTCCGCCATCCGTTCACGCACACGGGCCCGACCGCCGACATCAAGGCCGGACTCGACAAGTTCCTCGCCGGCCGCGGCTACCGCGTCGCCCCGTTCACCATCGAAAACAGCGACTGGCTGTTTTCCAGCGTGTACGCGAAGGCGATGGCGGCAAGCGACAGCGCGACGATGACACGCGTGCGCGAGGCCTACCTCGCCTACAACGACACGATGCTCGACTGGGACGAGACGCTGGCGAAGGAGGATTTCGGGCGCGAGATCCCGCAGATCCTGCTGATCCACTCGAACGACCTGCACACCGACGTGCTCGACGCCCTGTTGACCAAACTCGAGCAGCGCGGCTATCGGTGGGTGACGCTGGCAGAAGCGATGAAGGATGCGGCCTACCAGACGCCCGACGAGTTCATCGGCACCTACGGGCCGTCCTGGCTGCACCGCTGGCGCGTCGCGAAGAAGCTTCCGTCCCGGGTGCGGGAAGAGCCGGACCCGCCGCAATGGATCACTGAGGCGGCGAAGTAAACTCCCAACTCCACAACGCCACAACTCCCAAAGCGCGTATCATACGCGGCGTGTGGCGGTGGCTGGCGGCGCTGGCGGCGGCAACCATCTCGGTGGTTGCGCAGCAGACCTCCTATGATCTCGTCATCCTCAACGGCCGCGTCGTCGATCCCGAGACCGGGCTCGACGCGGTGCGGAACGTCGGCATCACCGGCGGCCGCATCGCCGCCGTTTCTCCCGACGCGCTCGCCGGCCGCGCGACGATAGACGCCCGCGGGCTGGTCGTCGCGCCCGGCTTCATCGATCTGCATTCCCACATCAACGACGAAGCGACGCTCACGCTGGCGGCGCAGGACGGCGTGACGACAGCACTGGAGCTGGAGATTGGCGTGCCGGACGTCGCCGCGTTCTATGCGGCGCGCCGCGGCAAGGCCCGCGTCAATTTCGGCACGTCGGCCAGCCATCCATGGGCGCGCGCCGCGGCGTTCGGCGACGCGCCGCCGGCCGGTGCGATGGTCCCCCCGAACGGGCGCGCGATGGAGACGGTGGCGGGGCCAGGCGAGCGCGGAGAGATCGTACGACGGATCGAGCATGAGCTCGACGCCGGCGCGATCGGCGTCGGCATGGGCCTGGCCTACACGCCCGGCGCCACGCGCTCGGAAGTGATCGAGGTCTTCCGCGTCGCCGCGGCCCACCGCGTCCCCGTGTTCGTGCACGTGCGCAGCTCGGGGCGCGTCGAGCCCGGGTCCAGCGTCGAGTCGATCTCGGAGGTGATTGCCGCCGCCGCGATCGCCGGCGCGGCCCTGCACGTGGTGCACGTCAACAGCAGCTGCATGGCGGATGCGCCGGAGTGCCTGGAGATGATCGCCGGCGCGCGGGCGCGCGGGCTCGACGTCACCGTCGAAGGCTACCCGTACGGCGCGGGCATGACCGACCTGAAGTCCGCGGTCTTCAACCCGGGCTGGCAGCAGCGGCTCGGCATCGCCGAGCACGAGCTGGCGATCCCCGAGACGGGCGAGCGGCTGACGCCGGAGTCGTTCACGCGCTACCGCGCGCAGCGCGATCCCCGTCTGGTCCTCGTCTACACCAACCCCGATCCGGTCGTGGACGCCGTGATCGTGCACCCGCTCACGCTGATCGCCAGCGACGCGGTGATGCAGGACGGACGCGGGCATCCGCGCGCCGCCGGCACGTTCGCGCGCGTCCTCGCGCGCTACGTGCGGGAGCAGCGCAGCCTGACGCTGATGGACGCGATCCGCAAGATGTCGCTGATGCCGGCGCAGCGCCTCGATCGCGTGACGGCCGCGGCACGACGCAAGGGCCGCCTCCAGGCCGGCGCCGATGCCGACATCACGATCTTCGATCTGGCGACCGTCTCGGATCGCGCAACCTACGCCGCGCCGACGCAGCCGTCAGTGGGATTCAAGTACGTCCTGGTCAACGGTGTCGCCGTGGTGCAGGACGGTCGACTGACCGATTCGTTCCCCGGCCGCGCGATCACGTCGCGCGATGAACGCTGACGACTCGCCCCGCCATCGCTGGGTACTGCTTCGCGTCGTAACACTCGGGTAATTGCGGCATCTGGATCAAACAGCAACTGTCTTTCGTTAAACAGTTCTAACCTCGGGATTCCATTTCGTTTGATGCTTGATCATCGTGTTGACGATCGTGAGCAGCTTTCGCATGGTCGCCACCAGCGCAACCTTGGCCGGTTTACCGGCGTCGCGGAGCCGGCGATAAAACGCGCGAAGGACGGGGTTATGCCGAGTCCCGGAGACGGCCGCCATGTAGAGCACGGCGCGCACCGCCGCGCGGCCACCCCAAATATGCCGTTGGCCGCGCTGTTGGCCACTGTCGCAGTTGAAGGGGGCGACGCCGACCAACGCGGCAATGCAGCGCCGGTCGAGACGGCCCAGTTCCGGCAACTCGGCCAGCAGCGTCCGCGCGGTCGTCGGGCCGATGCCGGGCACGCTGCGGAGCAGATCGTCCTGGACGCGCCACACCGCACTGGCCTGGATCGCCGTGCCGATTTCTTCGTCCACGTGTTCGACGCGGCGCTCGAGCCAGCGGATGTGATTGCGGAGATCCCGGGTGATTTTGCCGGTGGGCGGCGCCTGCTCGAGCCGTCGCCGCTCCATGCCGATCATCTCGACGAGCTGCCGCCGCCGCACCACGAGCGCGGCCAGCGCCTGGGTCTCGCCATCGCTGATGGCCCGCGCCGTCGGCTGCATGCGCGCGCCAAACTCGGCGAGGACGTGCCCGTCGATGTCGTCCGTCTTCGCCGTCCGACCCAGTGCCTGGGCGAAGGCCCGCACCTGCCGCGGATTGACGACCGCGACGGGCAAGCCGACGGCCACACACGCCGCCACCAGCGCCCGCTCGTACCCGCCCGTGGCTTCGACCACAATGATCGTCGGTGTCAGCCCCTGCAACCGCGCGACGAGCGCATCGATCGCCGCCGGCGTCGTCTCGCTGCTCCACGACTCGCCCGTCGGGGACACCGCGATCACCAATGTGGCCTTACTCACATCGATACCGACAGAGAGCACGTCCATGGCACCTTTCCGTGGCGTCGCGGCTCCCGGCCTTATGCGTGTCCGGGCTCGTGGCCCTGTCAACTGTTCGGGATCGACGACACCCCCTGCGGAAGAGCGCCCTCGCTGTTTGGCGGCCTGAAGACCGGGAGTTAAGCGGGCTACTCTTCCGCTCGGAGTTGTATCAGATCGCGAAGACATAAGGAGGTAAGGAGGGAAGGGAGGCTTTCAAAAAAAATCTCCTTTTCCTCCTGCGCTCCTGTAGATCCGCACGCGGCAGTTGACCGCCAGCTACGACACGGAGCGAGATCCTGCGAATGGATGCGCCTCAGGAATCAGCGTTGAACGCGGAACAAGTGCGCGGCGCCGGGCTCGAGGCGCACGTAGAGGCCGCTGTCCAGGTTGCCGCGCGTCCACCGCCAGCTGCGATCGCTGAGCTGATCCCGGAGCTCGAACGCGTCGCCGGGCGGCAGATCGCCGACGCTGACCAGCCCCTGCGCCGCGTGGTCGGTGATGTTGGCCGCGACGATCGCCATGTCGGTGCCGTGGCGCCAGGCGCAGGCGATCAGATCCGTGAACGTCGGGTCGCCCGCGCCGCGCACGTCGAGCAGCGACCAGGTCCCGTCATGGAACAGCGGGCGATTGATCGCCGACAGCAGGCGGGCGTAGAAGTCGCGCAGATCGGGCCGATCGGGATCGTCCGGCCAGCGCCCCAGCTGCACCGGCGCGCGCAGCTCAGCGCCGGCGAACTGGCCGTCGAAGAAGAAGCGCAGGCCGGGCAGCGTGAACGTCAGCGCCGCGGCGGCGGGCAGCCGCCGTCCGAAGGTCGGGGCGCAGCGGGCCTCGTCGTGGTTCTCGAGAAAGCGCGCCAGCCTCGAGCCGTAGGCGGGATCGGCGTGCAGGTGGCCGCGCGCCTCCGACGGGTTTCCGTGATGCAGCCGGTCGAGCAGCCGCTTGTCGTAGGTGTAATCGAAGCCCTGCTGCTGCAGCTCGTACTCGCGATCCCAGTAGACCTCGGCGAGATACGTCATCGGCGCACGGCGGATCGCCTCGGGCCAGAACT
>Ga0207648_10002433_pt1 | contig 20028 bp, 20 predicted proteins | sample KBSMisM32_FD_184310 | JGI IMG/M metagenome (GOLD analysis project Ga0207648, IMG submission 184310) | Miscanthus rhizosphere microbial communities from Kellogg Biological Station, Michigan, USA - KBS Miscanthus M3-2 (SPAdes) (version 2) | ecosystem: Host-associated > Plants > Roots >...
GTCCCTCGTTCTGGGGATCCTCAGCCTTCCGACCATCGGGCTGCTCCTCGTGGGCGCGATGACGAGCGTGATCCTGGGCGTGGTGGCGCTGGTCAAGGCGAACCGCGAGCCCGAGGAGTACGGCGGGAAGGGAATGGCCATCACCGGCATCATCCTGGCCGCCGTGTCGATCCTCATCATGCCGATCGTGATCGGCATCGTGGCCGCCATCGCCATCCCCAGCATGCTGCGCGCGCGCGTTTCCGCCAACGAATCGGCGGCCCTCGCCGACGTGCGCGCGGTCATCAGGGCGGAAGCCTCGTACGACCAGGTCAACGGCGGCTACTTCGACCGCCTGGAATGCCTGGCCGCGCCCGAGCAATGCATTCCCGGCCACCATGGCCCTTCGGTCCTGGACGACCGCCTGCTCTCGACGGCGGCGGAGAAGGGATACCTCAGGAGTTTCCACCCGGGACCGCCCGTGGAAACGGCGCAGACGAAGGTCTCGCCGACCAGCCTGATGGCCTTTGCCTATGTCGCCACACCCGCCGTTCCGGGCAAGACCGGCGTCAGGACGTTCTGCGGGGACGCCACCGGAAGGATCTGCTACGCGATGGGTGCGGTCGTGCCGGAGGCGGGGTTCTGTCCCGCAAGCTGCAGGCCTTTCTGAGCGGCCACGCCACTCCGCGGCCTGGCCGCGCTGAGATAGGACTCGAGGGTTCGCCAGGCGAGCTGGTCCGCGGCCGCGACCGCCACCGCGATCCCCGCCCTCTGCAGACGCCGCCCGAGCCGCCGGTTCGCGAGCAGCATCTCGAGGCTGGAGACCTTGGCAAAAGCCTCCTCCGTGCGCTCGGGTACGCCGAGGGCGAGGCGCACGAGGTTGGGGTCCTCGAGGTTGACGAGGACCGGTCGGTGCTTCCGCGCGAGGCGGACAAGCGATGTGCGCAGCAGCTCCGCCGCCGCGAGGTCGACGACCGAGGTCAGGAGCACGACGGTGGCGCGGCGCGACTCCACCGTGCCCACCGTCTCCACGGCCAGATCGTACGCGGGCTCGGTGGGACGGGCCTCGAGGTCGTACAGCGCCGCGTAGGCCTCGGTGGCGGCGCGCGAGCCCGCGTGCGCGCGTAGAACGCGTTCGATCCGATCGGAGAACGCGACGACGGTGACGCGATCGCCGCGGCTGAGCGCGACGCGGGCGAGGGCCAGGGCGGCGGCCAGCGCGTGGTCGAGCTTGCTGCGCCCTCCTTCGATCGAGGTCATCGCCCGCGCGCAGTCGAGGAGGATGACGAGGCGCATCCCACGCTCCCACGTGTCCTCGCGAGCGATCAGCCGGCCGCGGCGGGCAGAGGCCTTCCACTGGATGCGCGTCGGCGCGTCGCCGGGCCGGTAGTCGCGGAGCGCGTACGGCTCGCTGCCCGTACCCCGGAAGCGCAGCGGAGCCCGGCCGAGCTCGCGGCGGTGGGCGAGGGCGAGCAGGCGGCCCACCCGACCCTGCCATCGCGTCTGCGGAAAGACGCGCCGCCCCTCGGCCGGGATCACGTCGCGCTGAGCCCAGGCGAAGCCCCAGGGACCGAGAACGCGGACGGTCAGCGGCCCCACCGTATGGGCGCCGCGCCGCCGCGGCACCACTTCGTAGGCCCACACCGCCACGTCGGGCGCGGCGCCGACCAGCCGCTGCCGGGCGGGATGGGCCGCGAGCGCGGGATGGAGAGCCTCGCGCGCGATCAGCACGACGCCGGGTGGCGCGGATACGCGGACCTCGACCGGCGAGGGCGCGCCTTGCACGAGCAGCGGCGGCCAGCGGCGTGTCGCGGCCACGGGAGTCCGCGCCGCGCGGAGGCCGTCCACCACGATCGCGATGACGATGAGCACGTCGGCGGCGAGGGCCACCGCCGTCATCCAGGGTACGGCCAGGGCGACGGCGAGGGCGACGGTCGCGAGGCCGGCGGCGAGGATCGCCCGCGGCGCCGGCATCATCGCCGGGGCACCTCGACCGAGTTGACGGCTTCGAGGAGGACCTGGGCCGGAGTCTGACCCTCCAGCTCCGATTCGGCGCGAACGATGATGCGGTGGCCCCAGCAGGGGACGAGGAACTTCTTGATGTCGTCCGGCAGGACGAAGTCGCGGCCCGCGAGCAGCGCGCCCGCGCGCGCGGTCTCCAGGAGGGACAGGCCGCCGCGCGGGCTCACTCCGAGCTCGACGTGCGGCGAGCGCCGCACGGCTCGGGCCAGAGCGGCCAGGTAGGGCATCAGCTCGGGAGCGACGTGCACGGTCCGGCTGGCGCCGCGCAGGGCGCGCGCGTCCGCGGCCGAAAGCATCGCCTCGGGCATCGGGCCCCCGCCCCATCCCCCGAGGGCGCCGCCGACCGCGCGCCGGTAGAGCTCGATCTCCGCCGCCTCCTCGGGCACGCCCATGTCGATCTTCAAGAGGAAGCGGTCGAGCTGCGCTTCGGGCAGGGGGTACGTTCCTTCGAACTCGACGGGGTTCTCCGTGGCCATCACGAAGAACTCGGGCTCCAGCGCGTGCGTCACCCCGTCGATCGTGACCTGGCGCTCCTGCATCGCCTCCAGGAGCGCGGATTGCGTCTTGGGCGGAGTGCGGTTGATCTCGTCCGCCATCAGCAGCTGGGTGAAGACCGGGCCCCGGGTGAGGCGGAAATCGCGGGACGGTGCGTCGAAAACGTTCATGCCGATGAGGTCGGTCGGCATCACGTCGGGTGTGAACTGGACGCGCGAGAAGCGCAGGCCGAGGCACGCGGCGAAGGTCCGCGCGAGCAGGGTCTTTCCGATTCCGGGGACGCCTTCGAGGAGCGCATGGCCGCCGGCCATGTAGGCGGCCAGCAGCGATTCCGTCGCCGCCGGCTGGCCCAGCACCACCCCGTCCAGCGTCTTCAGGATCCGGGTGGCGGCGTCCGCAAAGTTGCCGTGGCCCTCGGCCTCGCTCATTCGACCTTGCCTCTTCCCTTCTGGAGCAGGCCGACGCGCCGCGCGAGCGCGAGCAGCTCCCTCCCGTTGCGCGCCTCCGCGCCGGCCAGCCGGACGCGGGGATCGAGCTCCTGTGCCCGGCTGACGAGAAGGCGCCCGGCTTCCCGATGGTGGCCAAGGCGGTCGTGCAGCGCCCCGAGGCCGACGAGGAAGATCGTGGCCGAGCTGCCCGGAACGACTTCCTCCCGCCAGGCCGGCCCGAAGCGGCGAACGACGGCGAAAGCGCAGAGGGCGTAAACGAGCCCCACCTGCAGCACATACAGGAGGAGCGCGCGCGGCCCCCCGGTCTGGGCCGGCCCCACCGCCGCGCGCAGGCCATGGTGATATTCGTCGAACAGCCAGGGCCCGCCCAGATCCCGGCGCAGGGTCTCCAGGAAATCGGCGTTCCCCGCATTCCCGATGCGCGCGTTCGAGAAGACGTCCGCGGGCACGACGACGACGCGGCCGCGATGACGCGGGAACAGGAAAGCGACCGCGCGCTGCTGGGCGTCCCGCATCAGGACGGTGCCCTGGGCGGGCATGCCGGGCACCTCGCGCCGCGCGCTCACCCGGACCTCGCGCCCGGTCGCCGGGGGCGGCGCCGTCAGCGTCCACTCCTCGCGGGCATGGGCCCGCCAGGCCCGCGGCCAGAGCGGCGGGCGGGAGCGCCGCTGATCCCAGCCCAGGCCGAGGCTCGCGAGCAGCGCCGATTGGACCGGCTCCGACCGATCGGCATAGGCGATCACGACGGAGCCGCCGCGCCGCAGCTGGCCCTCGACGGCCGCGTCCACGTCGTCCAGAGCCGTGTTCTGCCAGGGGAACGCCAGCACGAGCACGCCCGCGCCCACCGGCTCGTCGAGGTCGTGGTCGACGAGAACGACGTGGGTCCCCATCTCCTCGAGGTAGCGCCGCGCCGCCAGCCAGCCCGCGGACGTCCGCGAAAGGCTGCTGGCGTCCGCGGAGGCCTCGCTGCCCAGCAGCAGCCCGCCCGCGACCATCATCAGGACGGTCAAGGCCAGCGCGCCCACGAGGATGTTCCGCTCGCTCACGGCAGGGCTTCCTCGGCGCGGCTCAGGAAGGCGCGAATGTCCGCGGCCTGCGGGCGGGCGGCGCCGTAGAGGAGGCGGTCGAGGGCGAGAGCGAGCCCGCCCAGCTCTCTCCGCCCCGAGTGCGCGAGCAGCTCGCGGCTGGTCCAGGCGGGGTCGACGCGCGCGGTGGTCAGAGCCCGCGCGAACCACCACCACAAGGCCTCGAGCGCCGCTCGGAGATCTCCCGCCGCCAGGCCGCGCTCGATCTCCCGGCGCCAGCCATGGCGATCCCTCTCCGGAGTGGGGGCGGCGGCAGTGATGGTTCGGGTGAAGACGTGCATGGGCGCGTCGCGGCGGCGCCGCGCCCGGAGGGTCGCGCGGACCGCGATGACCAGGGCGATGACGACGAGGGCGATCGCAGCCACGACCGCGGCGGGGCCAAGCGTTTCCGGAAGATGGCGGAGGCCGCGCAGGCTCGGCAGGCGCGCTTGCAGCCAGGTGACGGCGGCCTCCATCACCGCGACCACGTATCCGGACCAGGAGGCGTCGGCGGCCTTCTGGTCGACGCCGCTTTCGCGGAGCACCCGCTCCAGCACGTCGAGATCGGCGGGCGTGCTCACGCCGGGCGCCGTGCCCGGTGGCGCTGTACGAGGCCGGCCACCGCCGCTTCGACGTCGAGGCCCTCCTGGCGTTGCTTCAGGTCGAAGAAGAGGAGAGCGAGCCCGAAGCAGATGTAGAGATACACCGCGGTGTTCGTGAGCATCCCCAGGATCTGCGTAGGGACCTGGAACCAGGTGAGCCGCGCCATCATCTGGGCGGGATCCGGTTTCTGTCCGCCCGCCACGTCGCGCATCAGGACGAACTGCTGGAAGACCATGAAGGGGAGCTGCACGAGCAGATTGATCGTGTAGCCGAGCAGGGTCCCCACCATCACGGTGATGAAGACGTGCAGGCGGGGATCCGCATCGAATTGCCGATTCGGGTTGTAGCGCGCCAGCTCGGCGCTGCGCGAGAGCGCGCCCATGCCGAAGCGCGATTCCACCACCATGACCGGCACCGCGAACGCCCAGATGAGGCCGAGATAGAAGCCGGGCAGCACGCAGAACAGGAATCCGACCAGGATCACGAGGGTCATGAGGAGCAGGGTGCCGAACACGCGCGGCCGCAGCATCGTTCCCCAGGCGCGGCGCATCGAGATCTCGCGGCCGGCGAGGGCGTCCGTCGCCGCCGTGAACATGGCGCCGTAGCCCAGGCCGGACACGACCATGAACGCGACCATCACCGCGGCGAATGCGCCGAAGGCGACCATCATCCGCGCCATGTCCGGCGTCTTGCCGGGTGACACCCCGGGGAAGGCGTCGCGGAAGAACAGTCCCTGGGCCAGCGGCAGGAGGCCGCTCAGCAGCGCCACGGGGATGGCGACGAAGGGATAGATGCGGCGGAAATGGCGCCGCGTCTGCTTCACCGCCTCGTCGAGCATCTGGCGGAAGGGAAGCGACGTGGCGAGCGGAGCCGGGGCCGGTGGCGGTGTGGTCACGGGCGCCGCGGGTTCCAGGCCAGGAGCAGGAACGTCGTCTCCAGGCCGAGGCCGAGGCCGACCTTGAGCGCGATGGGCACGGCGGGTGCGGGCGAGACCAGCGCCTCCACCAGCCCGAGGAGGAGGAACCAGGGAAGGCAACCCACGAGCACGATGAGGGCCTCGCGGCCCGCGCGGGCCACGAGCACGCGTCGGGGCTCGTCTCCCGCGGCGACGAGCGCGTGCCCCATCCCGAGCCCGGCGGCGGCGGTGGTGAGGATGAGCGTGATCTCCAGCGGGCCGTGGGCGGAGACGAACTCGAGCAAGGCCCCCGCGAGCCCGTAGTGAAGCGTAGTGGCCAGGATCAGGCCGAGCAGGAACCCGTTCATCAGGATCACGTACAGGGCGCCGAGGCCGAGGGCGGTCCCGCCCGCCCAGCCCACCATGGCGACCGACATGTTGTTGGTCGCGATGCCGGACGACGAGACGGCGGGCGGGACGGTGCTCACGAGCGATTCCGTCCACAGGTGCCCGCGCCGCATCCCCTCGACGGCGCCCGGGCCGAGGACGGCGGTGCCGGATCCCGGCTGGACGATGGCGAGGGTCGCGCCGAAGACGAACGCGGTAGAGAAGAGCGCGAATGCGGTCACGAGGTGCAGGACGTGGGCCCGGAAGGCGAGCGGGAACCGCGTACCGAAGAACTCGCCCAGCGACGGCATGCGGTCCGCCGTGTCCCGATGGAGCCAGTGCGTTCCTTGCAGCGCGAGACGGCGCAGACGGATGGCGGCGCCGGTGCCCGGGAAACGCGAGGCCACCAGGGCGTGGTCGTGCAGCACCTGGCGGTAGGCGAAGGCCATCGTCTCGAGCGCATCGTGCCCCAGCTGGCGCGGCTTTTCCTCCGCGGCGCGCAGCCTCTTCTCGAAGTCGTCCCAGACGGCGGCGCGGAGCCGGACGAAGTGCGGGTAGTCCATCTCAGGCCTCGCCGCCTTCGACGAGGTGACGGAGGGCGGCGACGGCGCCGCGCGAGCCGTCGATGTGGAGGGCGAGATCGGGATCGTCGGCCTGGATGGTCTCGAGGAGCTGCCCGGCCAGGCGTTCCGCGCGCCCCGCTTCCATCTCGTGAGCCCGCCGCAGGAACATCTCGAGCACCGCGGCGTCCTGCGCATCCCAGCCGCTTGGCGTGCGGCGGGCCACCGTCTCGCGCGCCGCCGAGTGGGTGTGGATCACGAGCGTGCCCGCGAGGCGGTCGCCCAGGCGCCGGGCCAGGGCTTCCGTCGCCATGAGGGGGACGCCGACGACGAGATCCACGCTGCGCACGGCGTTTCGGAGGAGCAGCGCGGCCGTTCCCGGACGGGCGCCGTCGCGGGTCACCACCCGCAGTCCGAGCGCCCACTTGCCGAAGGTCTGGCCCTCCCTGGCGATCTCGACCCCCGCGAAGTAGCCGTATTCGATGACGAAGAAGCCGAGGAAGAAGAGGGCGAGCGCCCACCATCCCAGGTGCGCGCCGATGCCGAGGCCCATGCAGACGAAGCCCCAGAGGATGACGAGGATCCCGACGATGAGGTAGTCCAGCATCGCGGCGAGCGCGCGGCTGCCCGCGCCCGCGACGGGCAGCTCGAGCGGGATGTTGTCGAGGCCGAGAACGGTCGTTTCGGACGAGACGTGGTCATCCATCGCCGGTCCTCGCGCTCGCGCTTGCGGAGGAAGTGTACGTTTTATGATGGGCCGTGACCATCGACCCTGCCGCCATCGACCGCGACGCCCGACTGATCTGGGACTACCACCACGTCCACCACACCCTCGCGCCCGCGGACGTCATCATCGTCCTCGGCAGCCACGACACGCGCGTGGCGGAGCGCGGGGCCGAAGTGTTCCTCGCCGGCTGGGCCCCGCTGATCGTGTTCTCGGGCAACCTGGGCGCGCTCACCTCCGAGATCTGGACGAGGCCGGAAGCGGAGATCTTCGCGGAGGTGGCGGAGAAGAGAGGTGTCCCGCGCGAGCGCATGCTGCTCGAGGCGCGCGCCACCCACACCGGCGAGAACGTCTCCTTCTCGCGCGATCTCCTCGCCGCGCGCGGCATCCGTCCGCACCGGGTCATCGCCGTGCAGAAGCCGTACATGGAGCGGCGGACCCTGGCCACGTTCGGCCAGCGATGGCCGGAGGTGGAGGTGATCGTCACCTCGCCCCAGATCTCCTTCGACGATTACCCCCGCCCCGACATCAGCCGCGACGACGTCATCCACATCATGCTCGGCGACCTGCAGCGCCTCGCGGTGTACGCGGACAAGGGATGGTCGACGCGCCAGGACCTGCCCGCGGACGTCCAGGCCGCCTTCGAACGGCTCGTGCGGGCGGGCTACACGCGGAGGCTCCTGCCGCCGGGGTAGCGCGAATGCCGGGTGGTATCCTGCTCGACGGGGGTCCGTGATGAGCGCGAGCGACGACGTCGTCATCCTCTCCGGCTGCCGCACCGCCATCGGCACTTTCGGCGGCGCCTTCAAGGACGTCTCCGCCGTCGATCTCGGCACCATCGCCGTGCGCGAGGCGGTGCGGCGCAGCGGCGTGCGTCCGGATCAGGTGGACGAGGTCCTCCTCGGAAACATCCTGCAGGCGGGCCTGGGTATGAACCCCGCGCGGCAGGCCGCCATCAAGGCCGGCCTGCCCGACTCCGTGCCCGCCACCACCGTGAACAAGGTGTGCGGCTCCGGACTCCAGTCCGTGATGATGGCCGCCCAGGCCATCAAGGCCGGTGACGCCGAGATCCTGGTCGCGGGCGGGACGGAGAACATGACGCGGGCACCGTACCTGCTGCCCGGCGCGCGCTGGGGCGAGCGCCTCGGCAACGGCACCATCCTCGACCACATGATCCACGAGGGCCTGACCGACGCCTTCCACGACATCCACATGGGTGTGACCGCGGAGAACCTGGTGGAGCGCTACGGCATCTCGCGCGCGGACCAGGACGCGTTCGCGGCGGAGAGCCAGCGCCGGGCGGAGTCCGCGATCAAGAGCGGCGCCTTCAAGGACGAGATCGTGCCCGTCGTCGTCCCCGGCAAGAAAGGAGAGACGCGCGTCGACACCGACGAGCACCCGCGCCCGGGCACGACCGCCGAGTCCCTGGCCAGGCTCAAGCCCGCGTTCAAGAAGGACGGCACCGTCACCGCGGGCAACGCGAGCGGCCTCAACGACGGGGCGGCCGCCCTGGTGGTCGCGGGAGCGGAGCGGGCACGGCGCCTGGGTCTCACTCCGATGGCGCGGATCGTGGCCTACGCCTCGGCGGCCGTGGATCCCAAGGTGATGGGTATCGGGCCGGTGCCCGCCGTGCGGAAGGCACTGGAGAAGGCTTCGCTGGGCGCGGAGGCCATCGACCTCTTCGAGCTCAACGAGGCCTTCGCCGCGCAGAGCCTGGCCGTCCTGCGCGAGCTCGCGCTGGACGCGGAGAAGGTCAACGTGCTCGGAGGCGCGATCGCCCTGGGCCACCCGATCGGAGCCAGCGGAGCCCGCATCCTGGTGACGCTCATCCATGCCCTGCGGGCGCGCCAGCGGCGGTACGGCGTCGCGGCCCTCTGCATCGGCGGCGGCCAGGGTGTGGCCATGGTCGTCGAGCGCCTCTAGCCCGCGCAGCAAAATCCACTCGGACCGCGACAAAAATGGCGCAATTCTTGCTTTGATCATAAGTGGCGGTGTGTCCGGATCCCTTCGACCGTCCTCCGACCACGGACACTCCCGCGACCCCAATGGATGACGAGGGCCCCAAATCGCTGAGAGAACGCCTGGATGCTCTCCTGCGCCGCGCGCGCGAGATCAGCGCCGAGATCGAGCGCCGCGTCGAGGAGGTCACCGCCGAAGATGCCACTTCGAGTCCCCCGGCTGCCGTTGCGCAGAAGGCCGCCGCCACTCCCGAGCAGCTCAAGGCGGCACACGAGGCCCTCGAAGTGGCGGCGGAGGCGGTAGGCGTGTCGGCCGAGGCCGCGGCGGTGACGGCCGAGGCCCTGTCCACGATCGCCAGCGAGACCGGCGCCGCGCCGGAGGGCTCGCCTGACGACGCACCGCAGCCCCCGACGACGGTGGTGCCGGAAGCCGCGGCCGCCGTGGCCAACGATGCCGCCGCCGGCACCGGCGACGCGGCCCCCCCGGCCGCCGAGGCCCGCGCCGTGACATCCCCGGAGCCACCCGCGAAACAAGCTTCCCCCGACAAGGGGGGCGACGACAAGACGGACGACGACGAGCGTCGATGATCGAAACGGCCCTGGTCCGAGCCGCCACCACGACATCGGGGATTGACAGCCGCCGGTCGTTCCGCTAGTTTCTTCTCTCCCGTCCAGCACTTTCGGGTCGGGCCTCGCACCTTCCCCGCCGTCCTCTTCTCCTCGGAAAGAGCCATGGACCACGACGACTCGACCTCCAAGCCCTCGGGCCACCCGAGGCGCGGCCGTCCGCCCAAAGGCGACCGCCCTCGCAGCGCTCCCTCCGCTACCAGCGATTCGCCGTCGCCCGAGGCCATCGCCCTTGAGGAAGCCGAGGCCGGAGAGTCGAGCGCCGCGGAGACGGCCACGCCGGCCGTGGAGGCCAGCGAGCCCGCATCCGCCCCGGAAGCCACCGTGGCTCCCGTGCCCGCGCCCGTGGCCGCGCCCGCGCCGGGACCGGCCGCACGCGTGAACACCCCGGCGGTTCCGACGGTCGCGGAAGCGAGCGGCCCGGACCGTCTGGACCTCGCCGCCTTGAAGGAGATGGCGATCCGCGAGCTGGCCCAGGTCGCGAAGTCGCTGGAGATCCCGGGCGCGGCCACCATGAAGAAGCAGGAGCTGGTGTTCCAGATCCTGCGCGCCCAGGCGGAGAAGGAAGGGCTCATCTTCTCGGAAGGGGTGCTGGAGATCCTGCCCGACGGTTTCGGGTTCCTGCGCGCGCCCGAATATTGCTACCTGCCCGGGCCGGACGACATCTACGTCTCGCCCTCGCAGATCCGCAAGTTCGACCTCCGCACGGGCGACACCATCTCCGGCCAGATCCGGCCGCCCAAGGACGACGAGCGCTACTTCGCGCTCATCAAGGTGGACGCGGTCAACTTCGAGCCGCCCGATCGCTCGAAGGAGAAGATCTTCTTCGACAACCTCACCCCCCTCTATCCCGCGGACCGCATCCGGCTGGAGACGGTGCCGGAGAACCTCTCCACGCGCGTGATGGATCTCCTCGATCCCCTGGGCAAGGGCCAGCGCGCCCTCATCGTGGCCGCGCCCCGCACGGGCAAGACGATGCTCCTGCAGGCCATCGCGAACGCGATCACCACCAACCATCCCGAGATCGTGCTGATCGTCCTCCTCATCGACGAGCGTCCGGAGGAGGTCACGGACATGCAGCGCTCCGTGCACGGCGAGGTGATCTCCTCGACCTTCGACGAGCCCGCGGACCGGCACGTCCAGGTGGCGGAGATGGTCCTCGAGAAGGCGAAGCGGCTGGTCGAGCACAAGAAGGACGTCGTGATCCTGCTCGACTCGATCACGCGCCTGGCTCGCGCCTACAACACGATCGTGCCCGCGTCGGGCAAGGTCCTCTCCGGCGGCGTGGACTCGAACGCCCTGCAGCGGCCCAAGCGCTTCTTCGGCGCCGCCCGCAACGTGGAGGAGGGCGGCTCCCTCACCATCATCGCGAGCGCGCTCGTGGAGACGGGCTCACGCATGGACGACGTGATCTTCGAGGAGTTCAAGGGGACGGGCAACGCGGAGATCGTGCTCGACCGCAAGCTCACGGACAAGCGCGTGTTCCCGTCCCTCGACATCAACCGCAGCGGCACGCGCAAGGAAGAGCTCCTCATGCCGAAGGAAGAGCTCAACCGCGCCTACATCTTGAGGAAGGTGCTGACCGCGCTCTCCCCGGTGGAGGCGATGGAGCTCCTGCTGGAGCGGCTCTCGAAGACGAAAACCAACAAAGAATTCCTCGAAAGCATGAGTAGTGGCTAGAGAGCGGTCGAAGCGAGATGCAGCAGGCGAGCGGAGAGCCGGGATGAACGCTCGCTGCTGATCTCGCGAGCCCGTGGTGGCGGCGCGGGCAGCCGCCGGCTAGGGCTGGGGGCTCTCCATGGTGCGGTCGCCTAGGCCCGGGCGCACCGTGATCTTGATGGTGGTCTGGGCCAGCGTGCGGTTCGCCCGCCGCATCGTCAGCTTGACGTTGTACAGGCCGGCCTTGCCGTATTCGTGCTCGGCCGTGAAGCGCCGCTCGATCTTGCTCACGCCCGCCTCGTATTCGGGGCAGTCCGCCTCGTGCACGCTCTTGCCGCCGTCGTCCCAATCCCATTCCAGCTCGGGGCAGTAGTACTCCTCGACGTCGTCGCCGCCCGTGAGCTCGGCGGTGAGGAGGACGTTCACGGGCGAGAAGGCCATGCGCGGGGTGGCACGCAGGTCGAGCTTGGGCTTCTTTTGCTTGGGTGCGTCCGTCTGCTTGGGTCCGTCCGCAGGGTTGCCGGGAACGGCCAGGGCGGCGGAGAGGATCAGGAACGGCAGGGCGAGTCTCATGACGGCTCCCATCGCGAGGTTCGGTACGACTGTCGGGCATTGTACGCTAGTCGTCCGGGAGGGTCATGGCCGAGATCACGGGCCTGAAGCTGGCGCCCAGCGCCGCCGTGAAGGAGAAGCGCCTGGCCGCGCTGCTGGCCGGCCGCAGCGCGGGCGAGCCCGCGCTCGTGGAAGCGCTCGTGTCCGCGCAGGTGCGCGGCAGCCTCGATCTGGCCCGACGGACGGGGGCGCCGGAGGAAGCGGAGATGGCCGCCGGACTGCGGCGCGCGATCGCCGCCGTCGACCCGCGGGCGCCCTTCACCGTCGAGGCCGCCTTGAAGTGGCAGGAGGCCCTGACGGGTGACCGGACCCTGCGCCGGCAGGACCGCGACCGGCCCGGAGGCCCCCCGCCCGCGCCCGCGATGTTCGTGGCCTCGCGTCTCGCGATCGTGCAGGAATGGCTGGGAGGCGACAGCGCGCGCGAGCTCACGCCGGCGCAGCAAGGCGCGCTGGCCTACGCGCGCATCATGGAGATCCTGCCCTTCGACCGTGGCAACGGGATCGTCGCGCGTGTGGCCGCGTCGCACCTGATGGTGAGAGCGGGGTCGCGCCCGCCCATCCTCGTGGGCGCGGACGCGGAGCGGCTGGAGGCCGCGCTGCACGCGGCCTTCCAGCTCGAGACGGAGCCCCTCGCGCGGCTCCTCGAGTCCGCGGCCGAGCGCGCGCTCGACGTGCTCATCGAGACGCTGTCCGCGGGCGCCTAGGCCCGGCTCATTCGCGGTCGGAGAAGTCGCCGGCGCCCGGGCGCACGGTCACCGTCGCCGTGGCCACCGCCACCGGACGGTTGGCCTTGCGCATCGTGACCTTCACGTTGTACGTGCCCGCCTGGCGGAAGGCGTGCTGCGCGGTGAAGCGTCGCTCGAACGTGCCGCCCGCCTCGAGGGGAGCGCAGTCCGATTCGTGCACGCTCTTGCCGCCGTCGTCCCAGTTCCACTCGATCTCGGGGCAATACAGCTGGTCGACGTCCTCCCCGCCCGACAGCTCGGCGGTGAGGAGGACGTTGACGGGGGAGAACGCCATGCGCGGGGCGGCGCGCAGGTCCAGCCGCGGCTTGCGCGGCTTCTCCGTCGTGAACCCGGCGGACGCCAGGGAAGCGATCAAGATGGTGGTCAGCGTCGAGGTGCGCATGAGAATCTCCTCGCTGGCCGCCTCTCTTCTCGAGGGCCCCTGTTACCGGCGGCGGCCGGCTACACGCACCTACGTGTCTGCAAGACTCGCGCCCTGTGCGGGCGATCACGTCCGTTCTCCGCGCCCCCCGGCGCACACGCTCGCTAATTCACGGCATCAGAAAGAAAACGGCCGGCACGAGGCCGGCCGTCTGTCACGCGATGCGCGCCGCGCGGTTGTTGCAGAATCGTGCGAAGCGCAGCAAATTGCGTCGGCTTCTCAGCGGCGGCGCGTCTCCGGGTTGGGATCGGGCGCCTCGTCGAGATAGCCGCGCGCCTGATCGCGCCGGTCGAGGATCTCGGACGACGTGCGCAAGGCTCCGCTGTCCTCCTCCTGCACGCCCATCGCGCGTCCGATGTCGTCCACCTGGTTGTGGTCCGGCGAGGGCATGTCGCCCATGGGCGTCTCGTCGCCCACGAAGGCGTTGTCGGTCACGCTGTTGTCCGGATCGCCGGCGCGCAACACCTGGTCGTCTCCCGGGATCGCGTTGTCGGACGCATGCCGGTGCGGCGACTCCAGCGGCACCACGCCCGTGGCCAGCGCCTCCGCGGCGACCGCGGTGGGGGAGGGGACGATGGCCGCCTCCTTCACGTATTCGCCCGGGATCTCGACGTGCCTCTCGCGGCCGGCCTGCGGGTTGCGGATTGGTTTCGCCATATAGGAGTGCCTCCCCCTCCACCATAGCGCCGCGGAGCCCGCTCGTGGGCGCGTGCTACGATTCCTTGCGTGGGCCCCGAGGTCCCTTCCGGAGTGCGTCGTCTCCTGGAGACGCTCCGGGACGCGGGGGGCCGGCCCTACCTCGTGGGCGGCGCCGTGCGCGACACGCTCCTCGGCCTCCCGCACGAGGACCTCGACGTCGAGGTCTTCGGCCTTCCTCTCCCGAACCTCAAGGAAGCACTGGCCCGCGTGGGTCGCGTGGACGTCGTGGGCGAGGCCTTCACCGTCTTCAAGGTCAGCGGTCTCGAAGGGGCGGAGGGAGCGGTCGACGTGTCGCTGCCCCGCCGCGATTCGAAGGCGGGGCCGGGGCACCGCGGCATCGCCGTCACCGGCGATCCGGACCTGAGCCTCGAGGAGGCGGCGCGCCGGCGCGACTTCACGATCAACGCCGTGATGTTCGACCCCTTCGCGTCCGTCTTCATCGATCCCTTCGGCGGCCAGCGCGACCTGCAAAGGCGCGTCCTGCGCGCCGTGGATCTGGGGACGCTCGGCGAAGACCCGCTGCGCGCGCTGCGCGCCGTCCAGCTCGCCGCGCGCTTCGAGCTGACGGTGGACGCGGAGACGGCGCGCCGCTGTGCGTCCATGCCCCTGGCCGAGCTGCCCTCGGAGCGGGTCTTCGGCGAGATCCAGAAGCTGCTGCTCCAGGCGCGCCGCCCCTCGCTCGGCCTGTCGCTCCTCCGCGAATGGGGGATGTTGCCCGCGGTCGCGGCCGAGCTGATCCCGCTCATCGGCACGCCCCAGGACCCGGAGTGGCACCCCGAAGGCGACGTCTGGATTCACACGCTGCTCGCGGTGGACCAGGCCGTCCCGCTCCTCGAGGGCCTCGATACCGCACGCGCGCACGCGGTGATGCTGGGGGTCCTGTGTCACGATCTCGGCAAGCCCGAGACGACGCGCGTGCTGGAAGGCCGGCTGCGCTCGTACGGACACGAGGAGGCGGGATTGCCACCCACGAATGCGCTGCTCGACCGCTGGAACGTCCATCGCCTCCACGGCTACGACGTGCGGGCCCAGGTGCTCGGGCTGGTCGGCAACCACCTCAAGCCCGGCCAGTTCTACGACGACCGCGAGCGGGTCTCCGACGGCGCCATCCGCCGTCTGGCCCGGAAGTGCGAGCCCGCTCTCCTCTACCGCGTCGCGCGCGCCGATTGCCTGGGGCGGACGGGAGACTTCCCGCCCGTGGCCATGGACTGGTTCCTCGAGCGGGTCCGCCACCTCGAGGTGGCGGAGCGGCCGCCCGATCCGCTGCTGCAGGGCCGCCACGTGCTGGAGCTGGGCGTCCTCCCTGGACCGGAAGTGGGCCGCATCGTGCGCGCGGTCTACGAGCGGCAGCTCGACGGGGCCGTGCGTACGTTGGACGAGGCGCGGGAAGAAGCGCGGCGCCTCGTGGCGGAGGGGGCGGGAGCCGCGGCCGCAGGCGCGGCGGGGGAGGACGTGCGATGAGCAGCCACCGCCCGCTCTCCGACGACGAGCTGAAGGGAATCCTCGACCGCGTGGCGCGCCTGGGTGACCGCGGCTGGCGCCAGCAGCCCGACGCCGGGCTGGGCGTGTTCTCGCTGCGCGTCGCCGACGCGGACGAGCCCGTCCATCTCTACGCGCCGTCCGACAAGGGCCGTGCGATCGTCGAGGCGCTCGAATCCGCGCGCCAGGACCTGCCCCGCCTGGCCGAGGAGGTGCGCCGCCTGCGCGTGGAGGGGGACAACGCGCGGGCCGCGGCGCGCGAAGCGGCGCGGCCGCGGCCGGTGGAGAAGGGCGAGCGTCCGGCGCCGCCGCCGCGGGCGGCCGAAGCCTTCGCGATGGACGACGACGCCGCCCTCAGCCTGGCCGCCCCCTTCCGCGTCGGCCCGAAAGAGATGAAGGCGGCCCAGACCGACCCCCTGGCCGCGCTCTCCGTCCAGGTGGCCAAGGCCCTGCAGCCGGACGCCAAGGAGATCGAGCGCGCGCGTCTCATCGCCATGGCCTTCGCGGCCTCCAAGGGCGACCTCGACGCCTTCTGGGCCGCGCGCAAGATGAGAACCCAGCCCGGAGCGGCCAAGGCGGCGCGCAAGAAGTAGGCCGCACGGCCCGCGGTCAGATGGGTCCGCGCGGCCCGGCGTCGGGTTTCCGATGGTGCCCCAGGTTCGCCTCCCGGTCGAGCACCGTGAGCGTGCGCTGGTAGAGGTCGTCCACCTCTTCGCGGCTGCTCGCGATCGCGGTGAGGCCCACCTTCCCGAACTGCGAGAGCGCGCCGATCAGGTGGAAGAGGACGCCGCGCTCGGTGGCGTGGCTGTAGTGCAGCCGGTTGATGGTGAGGATCTCGATGAGGTCCTCGGGCAGGAGGCCTCGATACAGCTCGCCGTGCAGGTTGTCCGTCGCGCGGTAGTACTTGGTCTGGCCGGAGGACGAGCGGAAGAGCCCGGTCGCGGGATCGAGCTGGCCGCCGGTCAGGAACTGCAGCGCCAGATACGGATGGGTGGTGCCGCCCATGCGCAGGTTGATCTCCAGCGCGGAGATCTTCCATTCCTCCGCGGGGCCGGCGCGCGACACGAGGAAGTCCACGCCGAACCGGCTCACCACGCCGTGGCTGGCCAGCACCTTCCCGACCTTGATCGCCTCCTCCTGCATGCGCAGGCGGTAGCTCTCGTCGGCGGGGAACACGCAGCCGAGGAAGACCTGCCCGCTGGTCCCGCCCAGGATCTGGTCGTGGGTGGAGATGGGGAGGACCTCGCCCGTGGGGCTGATGCGCAGCTGGGCGCTGGGCGAGGCCTTCTCCGGGGCCTCGATGAACTCCTCGACGATCCCGCCCATGCGGCCGAGCTTCTCGAAGTACAGGACCGGCGTCTCCGAGGAGACCGCGAATTCGAGGGCGCGCAGCTCGTCGTGGAGCGCGTCGGAGGTGACCTCGGGCGGGTAGCGGAAGATCGCGTTTCCCTCGCCCGAGAAGCTGTCGTTGAGCTTGACCACGGCCCGCCGCAGACCGGGCCGTTTCGCGCGGAGATCCTGCAGCGCGTTCACGACGTCGTGCTCGGTCCGCACGTCCTCCGTTCCCAGGGGCAGATCCACGCCCGCCTCGCGGAAGACCTTGCGGCTGCCCGACTTCGTGCCCAGGTGGATGAGGTTCGGGTCCACGCCGTTGAGGGGGACGTCGAGGAGCACGGCCAGCCGGCGCTCGAGCGGGGTGGAGTTGAAGACGGTGAGGTAGGCGCGTTGGGTGTCGTCGATGCCGTCGCGGATGCGCTGCAGGAGGCGCGGGCGCTCCAGGATCTTCTCCGTGAGCGAGCGCGGGGAGGCGTCGTGCGCGCAGAGCAGGGTGAGGCGGGCCCGGGCGTGGCTGCCCGGGATGCCGGCCAGGAACTGGAAGTAGTACTCGAGCACGAAGGGGTGCACCGGCTGCGACGTCACGAACACCATGCGCGCGCGCGGATTGCGCAGGCGGATGAGCAGGAAGAGCAGCCGCTCCTCGTAGAAGCTCGCCCCTGGCAGCTTGCGCAGCTCGGACTGGTCCAGGGTGAGGGAGGGGACCACGACCGAGGTGTAGGGCTCTTCGTCCCGGTCGACCAGGGCCTGCCACACCGCGTCCAGGCGTGGCTTGAGCTCCTCGAACCGGGCGATCTCTTCCTCGGGGGTGAGATCGACGGGGAACGGCGGGCGCAAGTCCATCGACGCCCGCCCGCCTAGACCCCGGCCGGCCGGGCCTGCGGAGTCAGCAGCAGCTCGTCTTCGTGGAGGGGAAGGTCGATTCCGAGGGCGGCCGCGCGCAGCCGGACCTGCCGGTAGATCTGGTAGCGGAGGGGCCCCATCAGCGTGTAGTCGGACGTGAGGTGCAGGCGCAGGTCGGCCGCGTCGTCCGGGTAGGTCTCGGTGAGGACGCGGGCGCGGTCCTCGAACCACTCGCGGGTCACCTCGCCCCGCTCGAGCTTCTGGTGGAGGACGAGCATCTGCCGCGAGCGGTCCACGATCTCGGGATGGTGGTTCACCGCGAAGATGCGCGGCATGACGCCTCCCGAGTCGCGCGCCCACTCGACCATGGTCAGGGCCTCGCCCTGCGGACCGCCGACCCCGCTCGTCTCGTGGCCGATGGCCACCGCGCCCGCCGCGAGCGGTCCCGGGGGTGCGACGAGGTCGTAGAGCCGGTGGTCGACGATGCGCAGCCGCCGGTGGTCCGGCAGCTCGTCCGCGAGCTGGCGGAACCAGGGGTGGTCCATGGCCTCGTCGGTGAGGACGTTCTCGAGGATCCCCGCGCTCTTGCCCCCCTTCTCCGCGGCTCGCAGCACGGGGGTGGCCACGTCCGACCACCGGCACATCACCCCGAAGCTGTGGCAGACCGCGATCAGCGCGGTGTCGGGGGAGTCGCGGATGCGGTCGAAGAGTGCGAAGAGCCGTGGCTCCCAGGCCGGGTCCTCGCGCAGGCCTTGCGCGCCCTCGGCGCGGCCGTCGTTCTGGTGCGGGTCGATGTGGCCGGGTCCGCCCGTGCCCACGTAGATCGCGAACCGGCCGCCCGGAGCCTCCGGGATCATGTGGCGCTGCCGTACCTCGAAGGACAGGGCACGGATGCGCAGGCCGGTGGGCTCGAGCACGGGGGCGAGGTCGCAGGCCGCGTCCTGCACGGCGTGCACGATGGAGTCGTGGCCCAGGTTCGGCCAGCCGTGGTTCATGTCCAGGATGGCGATGTCGATGGTGGCGTCGTCCGGGGGAGGCAGGTCGGCCGGCGATTCCACGCGCACGTAGTCGTAGCGATGCGTGGACCGCAACGTCGGGCACTCCTGCAGGCAGTACTCCTTGCCGTACGTCCGCTTGAGCTGGCAGGTGTAGCGGCGCGGGCCGAGAAGGAGCCGAGGGGGCGAGGCCATCTGCATGGAGTCTAAAGGCCGCGCCGGGTCTCGTCCACCAGGGAGTCCACCACCGCGCGCAGATCGTGCGTGTTCTCCCAGGCCGCGATCTGGCGGTCCGCGCCGGTGTCGCCGGCGTGGGCCCAGACGCGCAGGTGCGCCATCTCCTCCCGCGTGCCCAGCTCGTCCGCCACGTCGTCCACGAAGTCGAGGACTTCGGCGATGAGCTCGCGCGTGGGCCGCTCCGACCGGAGGTCGAAGGCGATCAGGTGGCCGTCCAGGCCGCGCTTGAGGGCGCGGAACTTGTTCTCCATGATCACGGCGCGTTCGTAGACCCGGAACGAGAGGTTGCTCTCGATGAGCCGGCGCAGCTTGCACACCAGGGCCTGGACGAGGGCGGCGATCATGATCGTCTCCTCCATCCGGCTGGGGATGTCGCAGATGCGGAACTCCAGGGTCTTGAAGTGCGCGTGCGGGCGCACGTCCCACCAGATCTTCTTGGCGTCGTCGATGCAGTTCGTACGCACGAGGAGGTCCACGAACTTCTGGTATTCGTGCCAGGAGCGGAAGTATTCCGGGATCTGCGTGCGCGGGAAGCGCTTGAAGATGGTCGAGCGCACGGACTTCACGCCCGTCTTGCGGCCGCACCAGAACGGCGAGTTCACGGACAAGGCGAGCAGATGGGGGAGGAACGCGCGCACCGCGTTCATGATCTGGATCTGCATCTCGCGGTCTTCGATCCCGACGTGCACGTGGAGGCCGAAGATGAGGTTCGCGCGCGCGAGGTCCTCCATCTCGTTGACGATCTCCACGTAGCGCTCGCGGTCCGTGATCTCCTGGTCCTTCCAATGGCTGAAGGGATGGGTGCCCGCGGCCACGATGCGCACGCCGCTCTTCTCCGCCATCTCCACCAGGGAGCCGCGCAGGTGGCGGACGGCAGCCCGGGCCTCGCGGATGTTCGCGCAGACCGGGGTGCCCACCTCGACCACGCTGCGGTGCAGCTCGGGCTTGATCTGGTCGCCCAGGTGCGCGCCCGCGACCAGCATCTCTTCGATGTGGCTTTTCAGCTCGCGGCTCGAGGGGTCGACTAGCTGGAACTCTTCTTCGATCCCAATTGTCAGTGGCTCGCCCAGAAGTTTTATCTCAGGGGGGGAATTGCCGCCCCACCGCGGGCGGCGTCAACTCCCCCCTGAAACCCCCCCATCGCTCCCCGCCGCTGCGCGGCGCGGCCCCAGCTTGTCAAGTCAGGGGGGGCACTCACGCGTCCTTCACGATGGGCGTTCGCACTGCGGCCACCAACTG
>Ga0207648_10002435_pt1 | contig 20012 bp, 20 predicted proteins | sample KBSMisM32_FD_184310 | JGI IMG/M metagenome (GOLD analysis project Ga0207648, IMG submission 184310) | Miscanthus rhizosphere microbial communities from Kellogg Biological Station, Michigan, USA - KBS Miscanthus M3-2 (SPAdes) (version 2) | ecosystem: Host-associated > Plants > Roots >...
CCAGCATCCTTTCCACGGTCTCGCGCTGGGGATGGGGAGCAGGGCCCGGCTCGGCGCCGCGCAGGAACCGTCGCACCCGGGGGAGCAGTGACCTCAGCTTCTCTGCGCGCAAACCGACATTGTACCGGATCGATCCGGCTGGCCGGCACGCGGGCCGCGGCGTACGATGGCGAGGGACCGGGTTCGAAGAGAAGGTGTGATGCCGCTGAAAAGCTGTGTTCGCTGCGGGTTGCCGGAGACCTACGAGACCATCCAGTTCGACGAGAAGGGTGTCTGCAACATCTGCTCCGAGAGGACGTTCCGGGACGAGGCGATCGATTGGAAGGAGCGCCGCCGCCAGCTCGACGCGCTCGTGGCCACCTACCGGGGCAAACATCCCTACGACTGCATCGTGCCGTTCTCCGGCGGCAAGGACTCGACCTTCACGCTCAACTTCCTGGTCCGTGAATATGGGCTCAAGCCCCTCGTCGTGCAGTTCAACCACGGCTTCCTGCGCCCCACCCTGCTCGCCAACAACGAGCGCACGTTCAAGCAGCTCGGTGTGGAGGTCCTGAGCTTCACCCCGAACTGGAAGGTGGTGAAGCGGCTGATGCGCGAGTCGCTCATACGGAAGGGCGACTTCTGCTGGCACTGCCACACGGGCATCTTCGCTTTCCCCATGCAGATCGCCCTCCGCTTCGAGACCCCGCTCATCTTCTGGGGCGAGCCGTCCGCTGAGTACACGGCCTACTACAGCTACTCGGACCAGGAGGTCGAAGAGGTCGACGAGCGCCGCTTCAACCGGTGGACCAACCTCGGGATCACCGCCGAGGACATGGCCGGGATGATCGGGGGGGACTTTCCCCTGGATCCGCGGGACCTTGCCCCCTACACGTATCCCAGCGTGCGGGACCTCAAGCGCCTCGGGTGCCGGTCGGTCTGCCTCGGGTCATTCGTCCCCTGGGACGTGAAGCGCAACACGCAGGAGATCATGTCGGAGCTCGGGTGGAAGGGAGACGAGGTCGAGGGGATGCCGTGGGAGACCTATCCCTACGAGAAGATCGAGTGCTACATGCAGGGCGTGCGCGACTACATCAAGTACCTCAAGCGCGGGTACTCGCGCGTCACGCAGATGACGGCCCTCGACCTTCGCAACGGCCGGATCACCAAGGAGGATGCCGCCCGCCTCATCGACGAGCACGAGGGCCGGAAGCCGCCGTCCCTGCGCCTTTTCCTCGAATACCTGGAGATGGACGAGCAGGAGTTCAACGAGATCGTCCGCAAGACCGTCGTCGCTCCCCACGTGCCCGATTTCGGCGCGGAGTGGGCCCCCATGACCTGGGACTTCGATCGCTGGCACCGGGAGAAGGCAACGCACACCGACGGCCCCGCCCTGCTGGACAGCCCATCCAAGAGCCGGGATTAGAAGAGCGATGGGAACGGTCGGAATCCTCGATATCGAGATGGGGAACCTCCGCTCGCTGTGCAATGCCATCGACAGCCTGGGCGTCGATTCCCGCGTAGCACGCGAACCGTCGGTGCTGGCCGAGGTGAGCCGCGTCCTGATTCCGGGCGTCGGCTCCTATCGGGCGGCCATGGGCAATCTGACGCGGCTCGGATTCGTGGATCCGCTCCGGCGGTTCGCGGCGGCGGGCAAGCCGGTGCTGGGCATCTGCCTCGGAATGCAGGTCCTGTCCACACGGGGGGAGGAGGGTGGCGCGGTCCCGGGCCTCGCCCTGATCCCCGGAGACGTGGTTCTCATGGAGCCGGATTCGCTTCGGCTGCCCCACGTCGGGTGGAACTCGGTGAGCTTCCGTTCCCCGCATCCCGTTCTGGAGGGCATCCGCGACGGCAAGGACTTCTACTTCGTCCACTCCTACGAGTTCCGGTGCGCACCCGAGCATTCGTACGCCGAGACCAGCTACGGCCGTCCCTTCAGCTCGATCGTCGGTGTGGGCAACGTCCTGGGCGTGCAGTTTCATCCCGAGAAGAGCCAGCGCAACGGGCTGCAGCTCCTCGAGAACTTCTGCCGCTGGGACGGAGGATGCTGAAGAAGCGGATCGTGCCCGTCCAGCTCCTGCTGGGCGAGCGTCTCGTGAAGACCGTCCGCTTCGACACGCATCGCGACGTGGGCGACCCCGTGGCCAGCTCGAAGGTGTACAGCTCGCAGGACGCGGACGAGCTCGTCTTCCTGAACATCGATCGCGAGGGGCGCTCGGCGGACCGCTTGCTGCGCCTGCTGGAGCGCGTCTCCGAGGTCTGCTTCATGCCGCTGGCCATGGGGGGAGGCATCCGCGCGCTGGCCGACGTCGAGGCCCTCATCCGCCGCGGCGCCGACAAGGTGGTCATCAATAGCGCCGCCTACCGCGACCGCGACCTCCTGGCCCAGGCAGCCGACAAGTTCGGGGCCCAGGCCGTCGTCGTCTCCATCGACGTCCGTCGCGATCTGGAGACGGGAGCCCCGCGGCTCTTCTCGGATTGCGGCCGGCGGGCCGAAGCGATCACACTCGAGGAGCACATCCGAGCCGTGAGCGACAGCGGCGCCGGCGAGCTCCTCGTGAACTCGATCGACCGCGACGGCACCATGGAGGGTTACGACGTCCCCCTCATTGCGGAGGTCCGCGCGCAGAGCCGCGTGCCCGTCATCGCCTGCGGCGGCGCGGGCAACTACACGCATCTCAAGGATGCGTTCCTGGCCACCGACGTCGAAGCCCTCGCTTGCGGCAGCCTCTTCAACTTCGGCGATAACAACCCGCTGCGCGCCAAGGCCTTCCTGGGGAACTACGGCATCCCCTTCAAGAAGATATGACCTCGCGACGAATCGCTCCCGACGAGCTCTTCCCGGGCCCCAAGGTCACCCTGCGCCTGATCACCCTCGCCGACTGCTCCGAGCGATACGTCTCCTGGCTCGGCGACCCGCTCGTGAACCGGTACCTCGAGACCCGTTGGTCGGCGCACTCGCTCGAGACGGTCCGCGCATTCGTCTCGGACATGATCGACAGTCCGGACAACTACCTCTTTGCCATGCTCCGGCGTTCCGATTCCGAGCATGTCGGGAACATCAAGATCGGCCCGATCCATCCACGACATTCCTGGGCCGACCTCAGCTATTTCGTGGGCGAGCGTTCGGCGTGGGGAGAAGGTCTCGCCACCGACGCGATCGCCGTCGCCACGCGGATCGGGTTCGATCGCCTCGGCCTTCATCGCCTGCGGGCCGGAGTGTACGCGGGCAATGTCGCCAGCCGGCGCGCGCTCGAGAAGGCAGGCTACGTTCTCGAGGGAACGTTTCGCAGTGAGCTGGCGGGGCCGGATGGGTGGGAGGATCACCTCTGGTACGGCCGGTTGCGCGACGACCCCTAGCCGCGTTCCCCCTTGGCCGCATGGCCCTCGAGCCAGGGGACGAGCGCGGACGTGAGGTCGGCGCGGATGGCGTCGAGGAACGCTCGCTGTCGGTGCACCAGTTCCGCGCGCGCGGCGAGGCCATCCAGCAAGGGGCCGAGGGTTTCCGCGGCACGCGACGGGTCTTCGATCGTCGGGGTAATGCCGCGCTGGCCGCCGACGAAGACGTCACCTCGTATGGTTCGAGGCTGAAGGCTGACGACGGGGCGCCCGACGACGAAAGCCTCGAGCAGCATCATCGAGCCGATCCCCGTCACCAGGTCGGCCTCCACGAGCGAGTGTTGGGCGGGCTCAGAGCCGGGTACGGCGGAGAACGAGAGCCCGGGGACCGGTGGCAGACCCGCCGCGCGGGCCAGGAAGGCGTCCGGCTGCTCGTACGGGTGGAAGCGGACCCTGAGAGCGATCCTCCGCCCTGACCGCGCGCGCTCCGCGCAGACCGAGTGGAGCAGCGCGAACGCATCGAACTCGTCGAAGCCGAAGGGCGCATTGACGCCCGCCGCGACGTCGCTCGCGATCGGCTCGCTCACGAAGAGGACGTGGAGCGGGTCGGCCGCGGGCGGCCGCGCCGGCGACGGTACCGAAGCACGCACCTGCGCCGACAGCCAAGGATGTCCGGTGTGGACCAGACGGGCGTCGGGAAAGCCCATCGCGCGTAGCGCATCCGCCTGCGCGTCGTCGATATAGCCCACGTAGTCGGGCCGGCCGTCGCGAAAGCGCTGATCGAGGTTCACCCAGCTGTCGAGCATGGCCAGGGAAGGGCAGCCCTCGGCTCGGGCCAGGGCCCACAGCGGAGGCTCGAACCCCGGATAGTGGCTGGTGGCCGTGACCAGCGCGTCCGGTCGCGGATCCGCCCAGCGCTCGCGCAAGGCTGGAGGCCCCACGTCCTCCGGGAACTCCCGCGTCGGCACGCCGAGTCGCGCGAAGACGGGTGTGGCGCGTGGCATCGTCCAGACGTCGAAGCGAAACGGACCGCGACCCTCCAGCTCGGCGGCGACGCTGGCCAGGACGTTGGCCCCACCAGGATCGCGCGCGGCGAACCGGACGAAGGCCATCAGCCTCGGCCGACCTCGATTTCGTGTAGCACCCGGACGACGTCCACCGCCCGCGTCAGGTGGGAGCTGGGCTCGCCGGCCGGCCGGGCCTCCTCGGCCGCAGCCAGGGCCGCCCTCACCGACCCAAGCATCGACTCCGGCGAGGGGGCGGAAGGCGACGACAGCGGCACCGGAACCAGGTTCAGGAAGTCCGGATAGCGCGGATCGGGCCTGGCCTCGAAGCGCTCGGCGCGTCCTTCCGAATCGACGATGCGAAGGCGGCCGCTCTCGAAGAGCAGATCCATCTCGATCGGGCTGTAGCGACATCCGATCGCGGGAAGGACCACCACGTTCGCCCCCTCCCACGTCAGCTCGAAGGTGGGCTGGCGCGCGTCTCCCCCGAGGCGCCGAGCCGACGACGGCGGTCCGAGCATGGCGAGCAGGCGCTCCAGCAGATGGGACGAGTTGGTCACCGCGTCGCCGTAATAGAGAGCCGTTCCCATGCCGAGCCGTCCGAACTCGCCGGCCCGGCAGGCCCGTTCCACCTCGACATAGAAGGGGTCGAAGGCGCGGAAGTAGTTCACGAGCACGGCCCGCCCGCTGGCGGCGGCCAGGGCACGGATCTGCAGCGCCTCCTCCACCGCAAGGGCCAGCGGCTTCTCCACGAGCACCGACCGCACGGAAGGCGCCGCAAGCACGAGCCGCAGCGGCCCGAGGCGAGCGTCCGGCGGCGTGCACAGGCTCACGACTTCGGGCTGGGTCTCGTGGACCATGGCCGCGAGGTCAATGCCCGCCCGCGGGATGCTCCAGCGGCGCGCGAATCGCGAAGCCGTCTCGCCGTCCACGTCGACGCAGCCCACGATCTCCGCGTTCAAACGGCGATAGGCGACGACGTGGGTCAAGACCGCCGTCTCATCGCCCTCGTTGAAGCCGCCGGCAATGCGGCCGCAGCCCACGATGAGCACGCGCGGAGCGTGCGCCCTAACCGCCATAAGTCAGGGTTTCCTGGAGCGCGGCGCCGCCCGAACGCGGGAAGGTGAAGGCCTCATCGCGCCAGTTGTTCGAGCGGACGAGGTCGGGTCGCTCGTCCATGAAGCGAATGATGTCCGCGGCGGAGAAGGCGGGATCCAACGGATAGAGCGCTTCATACACCGCACGGACGAGCGCGAAGTCCTCAGGATGGTCCACGCAGAGCAGATAGCGGGGTCGTTCCAGCTCCGGTGGGGCGCGAAGGTTCAGCAGGCGGTACCGCTCCGGGTGATGGTAGATGAAGGGAGTCACGTTCTCGCGATCGTAGGCGTCCTGCGTCAACGCCGACACCTCGGCCAGCAGCCGGCTCGAGTAGACCTGCACGTCGAAACCGATCGGGAAGGTGAGGACATCGAGGACGTTCGTCACGTAGTCGAAGCCGCCGCACAGATAGCGCGCGACCACTGCGTCCACGATGCCCGGATCGATCAACGGACAATCCCCGGTGATCTCAACGATGAGGTCGGCTTCCAACGATCGCGCCGCTCCGAGCGTGCGGTCGAGCACATCGTCGAGAGAGCCTCGGAAGCAGGCCACCCCCTCCGCGCCCGCCCAATCCTCGAGGACCTGGTCGGAGGGGTCCATGCTCGTCGCGACACAGATCGCATCGAGCGTACGCGCGCGCCGGAGCCGCTCGACGAGACGCGACACCATCGGCCGCCCGAGGATCGGCTCGAGGTTCTTGCCGGGAAGGCGCCGCGAGCTCATCCGGCTCTCCACGATGCCCACGACCTTCATCCCCACCTCTCACCCCGGCCAATCTTACGCGCGGGGCGCCCACGTCCGCGGGTCGGTCAGAGGGTCGTCGCCACGATCGAGGACGGCCAGCTCTTCGAGCTGATCCGGCGCCAATCGGGGCGCTCGCGCCGCGCGAAGGGCGACGGCGAGCTGGTCCAACGAGTCGATACCAATCACGACGCGCCCGACACCCGGCTGGTCGAGCGCCGCGCGAAGGGCCAGGGCTTCCAGATCGAACCCCCAGGCGCGCGCCCGGTCGCACGCTTCCTCGACGCTCGGCTCGAGCGCGCGCAGGAAGGAAGGCAGCGCGCGGCTCCGCGGCGTGAGCACTCCTTGAAGCCACACGCTCCTCACCGCGATCTTTACCGCCGCGCGTGACCGATGGCGTAGGCGCCGGAGGACTCCCTGGCGCAACAGGTTCCACTCAACCTGGACGACGTCGAAGAGCCCGCTCTCCACCGCGGTCGCGGCGTCGTCCTCGCCGTACGTGGTGGCGCCCAGGGATCCGATCGCGGGCGAGCGACGCAGCTCGCTCCAGCACTCGCGAAAGGCGCGTTGGCCGGCCAGGGACGGCGTCCAGTTGTGCCAGGACACGAGCTCCACACGCGGGCGCCGAAGTCGCTCGAGCGAAGCCTCGACCGAGCACGCGACCTCCCGGTCCAGACGGTCACTGACGGAAGCTTTCACCTTCGTCCATACCTGGCCCTGGCCGGCGAGAGCCCGACCCAGCCGCGCCTCCGCTTCGCCGTAGGCGGGTGCGGTGTCGAAGGTCGCGACGCCGGCGGCGAGCGCGGTGTGGATCAGACCACGGGCGGCTTCCTCCGGAACGAGAACCGGGGCGCCGGCGCCGGCCTCCGGAAGTCCGTAGGGCAGACCGAGCGCCGCCGTGCCCAGAACGAGGCGCGAGACGTCGTCCTCAGGCACGGCGGAAGACGACCTCGTTCACCTGGCCCTGGCGGAGCGCGTCCACGGCGTGGTGGTCCAGCGCGAAGCGGAGGACGCGCATCGCCTCGCCGTAGGCGTCCAGCGTGCGCGCGATATCCTCGTCACCGTGAGCGAGCGAGATGAACTGGCTGCCCGAGAACAGCACGCCACGGCGCAGCATCTCCTGCTGGAACAGCGTCTTCAGATGCAGCGCGGACCAGGGCGCGGAGTCCCTGAACGTCACGATCGTCCACGGCGGCAGCCCCTCGCAGTTCGTCACGTCCTGGAGCCGATGCTCGAGGGCCAGGGCCCGGTACCCGTCCTGCAGCTTCGCGCCCTGCCGCCAGACGTGCGCCCAGTAATCCTCGCGCTCCATCACGTCCAGCGTCGCCATCGCCGCCGCCAGCGCGGTGGCCTCGCCGCCGAAGGTGAAACTGAAGAACACCTCGTCGAACGCGGCCATGAACGCGCGCTTGCCGCAGACGATGGAGAGCGGCTGGCCGTTGGCCACGCCCTTCCCCATCGCGGCGAGGTCGGGCGTCACGCCGAAGTACTCCTGGGCGCCGCCGCGCGCGTAGCGGAAGCCGGTGATGACCTCGTCGAACACGAGGACGGCGCCATGCCGCGTGGCGAGATCGCGTACGCCGGCCAGGTAGCCCGGCGCCGGGGCCTGCGCCGCCACCGGCTCCAGGATGACGGCCGCGGCCGGCTTCGCCTCCAGGAGACGCTCGAGGGTGGCGAGGTCGTTGTAGGGGAACGGCGTGGTGAGAGCCATGACCTCGGCGGGAACGCCCTTGGCGCGGATGCCGTAGCTCGCGTCGATCGACCAGTCCTGCCAGCCGTGATAGCCGCAGCGCAGGACCTGCGCGCGTCCGGTCTTCGCCCGCGCCGCACGCACGCAGGCCGTCGTGGCGTCGGACCCGTTCTTGCCGAACCGGACCTGCTCCGCGCACGGCACCAGGCGCCGGATGCGCTCGGCCAGCTCCACCTCGAGCGGGTTCATCAACGAGAAGCAGTTCCCGCGGGCGAGCTGGGCGGCGATGGCGGCGTTCACTTCCGGATGCGCGTGTCCGAGCGTCACCGGGCCCAGGCCCATCGGGTAGTCGATGTATTCGTTGCCGTCCGCGTCCCAGACGTGGCTGCCCTGGCCGCGGACCAGGTACTTCGGCGCGAAGCCGCGCACGAACTGCGTCGGGCCCTTGGAGAGGGTCTGCGTGCCGGCGGGGATGACGTCCTGGGCGCGGCTCCACAGCGCCTCGGAGGCGCGGATGACGGGCCGCGGCGCCCGCGCTTCCATGCTCTCCAGGAACGTGCGGATGGCGCCCGCGTCGCGCTGTCCCCGGCTGCGCTCGCGGAGGCCGGGACGGCGCTTCACGGCCTCGATGAGGTCCACGAGCGAGGGCTGGGGCTTGCCCGTCTCCGAGATGAGGTCCGCCACCACGGCCAGGTGCGCGGGCTCGTCCACGGACCAGTGCAGGGCCGAGAAGTCGCCGAGCGGGCAGGCCACGTTCTCGGACGGGAACCGCTGCGGCCGTTCCCGGATGAACGGAGTGACGTGCTCGCGCTCGTGCGGCTCGCGCGCCTCCACGGCCGCGGCTTCCAGGGCCGCGCGCGAGATGACCTCGAGATCGAGTCCGTCGGGGAACGTCGGAGGCGAGACGTTGGAGAGATACGCGAGGTCGCCGCGCCGGAAGCGCTCCACCATGGCCGCGAGCAGCTCGGGATCGACGAGCGGGCAATCCGCGGTGACGCGCACGATCGCGTCCGCCTCCTTGGCCCGCGCCGCCCCGATCACCCGGCCCAGCACGTCATCGAGGCTCCCCCGGAATACCCCGATGCCCGCGCGCGCGACCTCGGCCGCCAGCGCGTCGTCGTCCCGTCCGTCGCTGGTGGCCACCACCACCTGGTCGCGCGGCAGCGCCGCGGCGACGCGCCGGCAGACGTGAGCAATCATCGGCTCGCCGGCGAGGAGGGCCAGGGCCTTGCCCGGGAACCTCTGCGAGGAGAGCCGGGCCTGGATGACGGCGACCGTGCGCATGGTCAGCGGCCGGTCACGCCGGCTCGATCTCCACGTCCTTCAGCATGGTCCGGAGCCCGTCCACGGTCAGCCACTCGCTGTTGTTGTCGCTCCCGTAACGGAAGCCATCGGGACAGGGACGGCCGGCGCGGTGGGCCGCGGTGTCGCGCTTGTCGAGGTTGGGCAGGATGGCGAAGTAGCGTTCGAATTCCAGGGTACGCCGAGCGTCGTCCTCCGGCACCATGACCTCGTGGAGCTTCTCGCCCGGGCGGATGCCGACAATACGGTGCTCGCATTCGGGCGCCACGGCCTTGGCCAGATCCATGATGTTCATGCTGGGGATCCGGGGCACGAAGATCTCGCCGCCCTCCATGTGCGCGAGGGAGTCGAGCACGAACTGGACACCTTGGGACAGGGTGATCCAGAAGCGGGTCATCCGCGGGTCGGTGATGGGGATGACGCCGCCGCTGTTCTTGAACTTCAGGAAGAAGGGCACCACGCTCCCGCGGCTGCCCACGACGTTGCCGTAGCGCACGGTGCTGAAGCGCGTGACGTGGTCGCCGGAGTAGCTGTTGGCGGCCACGAAGAGCTTGTCCGCGCACAGCTTGGTGGCGCCGTAGAGGTTGATCGGGTTGGCCGCCTTGTCCGTGCTGAGGGCGACGACCTGCTTCACCCCGCGATCGATGGCGGCATCGATGACGTTGGCCGCGCCGAGCACATTCGTCTTCACGGCCTCCAGCGGGTTGTATTCGGCGGCCGGCACCTGCTTGAGAGCCGCCGCGTGGATCACGACGTCGACCCCGTCGAAGGCGCGGTAGAGCCGCTCGCGGTCGCGGACGTCCCCGATGAAGTAGCGCACGCAGTCGTATCGATCGTTGCCGAAGCGCTGGGCCATCTCGTGCTGCTTCAGCTCGTCGCGGCTGAAGATGATCAGCTTGCGCGGGCGATGGCGCGTGAGGACGATCTCGGCGAGCTTCTTGCCGAACGAGCCCGTGCCGCCCGTGACCAGAACGACCTTGTCGTCGATTGGCATCTGCTGACCTTTCGTCCCGCTGGAGCCTATCACTGCGAACGGACGACGGGAGTGCGCTCCATCCAGGCGGCGCGAGTCATTCCGTAGCGCACGATGAGGGGTGTCGTCCCGGCCTCGAGCACCATGCCCCATCGCTCGAAGATCCGGCGCATGACGGTATGACCGGCGTCGGCGCCGCCCGTGACCTTGCTCCTGCCCTCGACGCGCAGCAGGTGGTCGAGCGCCATTCCCCACGCCTCGCCGCCGAAGCCCTGGCCCGGCCATCCGACGAGGATTCCGACATCGGTGGCCTCGCCTCCGAGGAACGCCGTCATCGTTCCCACCACGCGGGACCCCGGGCGCTCCTCCACCGCCCAGAAGTAGTGCGGAGTCCCTTCGAAGCCGTCCAGGTAGGCGGCGCTGCTGGCCGCGTCGTGGCGCTGCTCGCGTTGCCGCGAGAACTTCATCCGCTCGGGATCGTTCAGCCACGAGAGGTAGTTCGGGCCGATGTCCGCGCGCACGAAGGGCCGCAGGCGCAGCCGGGGGCCCGTGATCACCGGGGCCAGGGCCATGTCACGCGTCCGCGGCCGCGCGCGCTCGCACGGGCGCGGGGATGAGGCTCTGCAGCAGGTCCTCCAGGGCCTCGGCGTAGGGACGTGGGGGGAGCCGCACGAAGAACTCGCTCTGCTTGCGGATCCGGTCCGCGAGGGCGGGATCGCCGGCCTGGTCGAGCAGCCGCCGCGTGTCCGCGACCAGCGCTTCCGGGGTCCCGCACTGGATGCAGTCGAGCCTCGCGAAGAACTCGCGGAAGTGCACCGTGCGCACCATCGTGAACATCGCGAAGTTCGTGCGCATGTCCTCGTCCGGCAGGTACGCGACCGAAGGCTTGCCGTGCATCGCTGCCTCCAGGAGGATCGTGGAGAGCGGGGAGATCACGGCGTCCACCGCGCTCAAGGTGACGTGAGTATCTTCGTAGTCGCCCAGGTAGAACTGCACCTCGCCCGTGCGCGACTTCCGATAGTAGTCGGCCATGTCCGGGGCCATGATCACGTGCTTCCAGGGGAGCGAGAAGAAGTCCGCCTCCTCCGCCGGCTTTCCGCGCCAGGGATGGGGCCGGAAGAGGACCGTGGTACGGGGCAGCTCGCCCGACACGATCGCCTGCTCGAGGCGCACCAGGTGCGCGGTCTCGTTCAGGCCCTTGCTGGAGCCGGCATACAGCAGCAGCCGGTGATCCGCCGGCACGCCCAGTCGCCGCCGGTAGGAGGCCGGATCTTCGCGCGGAGTCGTGCGGTACACGTCCAGCTGGGCGGCCCCGAGCGACACCAGGCGCTCGAACGGCATGTCGAGCCTCTCGTGCGCGAGCTGGCGCGAGTGCTCGCCCCAGACCACGAGCCGGTCGGGCGCGCCCAGCATCATGGCCTTGACCGCCGGGTTGTCCCACGAGTTCATGAGATACACGGTGGGAATGCCGAGGGCCTGCCCCGCGCGCACGAGGTCGGACACGAAGAGGCCTTCGAGGACGGTGGGATGGACGATCACGTCCGGCCGCTCCTCGCGGAGGAGCGCGTCGAGGGGCTCGTTGTCGCCGATGCGGGCCAGCATGCGCCGCCGGTAGCGCTGGTAGAGGCCGGGCCACGATTGCAGCCAGCTCTCCCAATACGCACGGGGACCCAGCGCTTCGCGCCAGAACCGGAAGAGCGGCTTGCGGTCGCGCGTGCGGCGGAGCCGGCGCAGCACGGTGGCCACGTACAGCCGCCGGTAGTCGTAGGCCCGCTGATCCGAGATGGGAATGGTGCGAAAGCGGCGGATGGGGAGCGTGGCCGGATCGGTCTTGACCCGCTTGTGGCGGTCGGGAAACACGAACACGACGTCGTGGCGGGCCTCGAGCGCGGGCAGCACTCCATTCAGGATGAAGTGGCGGACCATGATGTCGTGGTCGACGAAGACGGCGATCTTGGCCATGGCGAACCGCCAATCCTACAATGCCCGGGCCGCCGGGACATACAATGGCGGGCGGCATGACGCGCGCTTCCCGGCTGGCCCTTTTCGGGGGCACTCCCGCCCTGCCCGGCCCCCTGCCCGCCCATCGTTCCATCGGGACCGAGGAGGAACAGGCGGCCGTGCGCGTGATCCGCTCGGGCACGCTGAGCGCCTTCTTCGGATCGGTGGGCGCGAACTTCCTGGGCGGGCCCGAGGTGCGGCGCCTGGAGGCGGCCTGGAGCGAGCGATTCCAGGTCCCCTTCTCCGTGAGCATGAACAGCGCGACCAGCGGCCTGATCGCGGCCGTGGGCGCGTGCGGCATCGGCCCCGGCGACGAGGTCGTCGTCTCTCCGTACAGCATGAGCGCGTCCGCGAGCTGCGTCCGCGTCTGGGGCGGGACGCCCGTTTTCGCCGACGTGCGGCCCGATACCTTCACGCTCGATCCCGCCGGGGTCGCGCAGTGCCTGAGCGAGCGCACGCGCGCGATCGTGGCCGTCAACCTGTTCGGACAGGCGGCCGACCTCGACGAGCTGATCACGCTCGCGCGTCCGCGCGGCATCCGCGTCATCGAGGACAACGCGCAAGCGCCGGGCGCCCTCTACAAGGGCTGCGCGGCGGGAACGGTCGCCGACATCGGCGTGTTCAGCCTCAACTGCCACAAGACCATCCAGGTGGGCGAAGGCGGCGTCTGCTGCACGCACGATGAGGACCTGGCCCGGCGGCTGCAGCTCATCCGCAATCACGGCGAGAACGTGGTCCGCGAGATGGGCCAGGTGCGCCGGCCGGAGCAGATCCTCGGCTTCAACTTCCGGATGGCCGAGATCGAGGCGGCGATGGCGGTGGAGCAGCTCGCCAAGCTCGACCGGCTCACCGCGCCGCGCGTCCGCCTCGCGCAGGCGCTGGACGCTCGATTGGCCGCTCTGCCCGGCCTCCAACCGCCGGCGGTCGGACCGGACCGCACGCACGTCTACTACGTCTACGCCCTGACCATCGATCCGGCGGCCGCGGGCCTCGCCCGGCGCACGCTCGTGCGCGCGCTGCAGGCCGAAGGCGTGGAGTGCTACGAAGGCTACTGCCGGCCCCTGTACCTCGAGCCGCTCTACCAGGCGGATTGGCCGGGCAAGGGCGGGCGCGCGTACGGGCCCGGCCTCTGCCCCACGACGGAGCGGCTCTACGACGAGACGCTCTTCTTCCACGCCCTCCTCCATCCGGAGATGGAGCCTCACGTCGCGTCGATGGCCGGCGCGTTCGAGAAGGTGTGGGACGCGCGGGCGGAGCTGGCCGCTCTCGACGACGACGGCGCGCGGGCGGTCCGCCGGCGCTAGGCCTTTCCGTCCGGATCGCGCGCGAAGGTCCGCAGCGACGGCAGCGTCACCTTCCAGTCGTCCACGGTCGCACCGCCCTCGCGCAGGAACGCGGCCAGGTCGCTGGCCACCGCCACCCCCGAGCGGTCCGCGTTGAATCCGAGGAAGACCTGCGCGTCCGGGTGAGCGACGCGATTGGCGAGGTCCTCCAGGAAGAAGCCCCACTCCTCCCGGCCCCACGGCCCTCCCTGCGGCCGCGTGTTGAACTTCAGTTGCATCGCGGTGACGCAGTCGAACCGCTCGGGAAAGTCCGGGAGAGGGACGAAGGGCACGACCCGCCAGGTGACCCTGTCCACGCCGAGCAGGCGCACGATGTCGTTGTACATCGGCGTGGTGTCGAGATCGATGGCGGCGGTCTCGTGCCCGTAGTGCCGGCAGACGAAGGGGAAGTAGCCGGCGCCGGTCCCGATGTCGAGGACGCGCCGCCGCCCCTGCGCATTCGCCGGAGCCAGGCCCAGCTCACGCGCGTAACGCACTTGCAACGCGACGTAGGTCGCGATGTCGAGGTACTTGCTGTAGCCGGGGTCGGGGCTGGCATCGGCGTAACGCGCACGAAGATCCTGGAAGTGCGCGAGGTCGAGGGAGCCGAGCATCGCCGCTACGTCGTCGAAGACGTCCGCCTCCCAACGTATCGGCTCCAGCAGCTCCGCCAGCTCGCGCGGGCCGTGGAAGCGCATCGGACGCGAGACGCCGAGGAGCCGCTTGAGACGGAGGGACAAGCGCATTTCAGCGCCCCGCGTAGAGGAGCCCACCGACCCCGATCATCAGGAGAGGCAGAGCCCACTTCAGGAAGAACGTCAGCCGCTCGAACGAGGCGCGCAGGCGCTCGCGTCCGCCGCGCGGGGCCAGCCGGTAGCCGTTGGCATACGCGGGCACAAGACGAGCCACGACCGATGCGCCGTAGTCGCCGCCGTAGCTTCGAGCGACGACGACGTCCGCCTGGCTCCGGACCTCGTCGAGGGTCATCGGAATGGTGACGCCGTAGTCCGGATCGAGCACGATCCAACGTCCGGGCGCGGTCTCCGCCGTCACCACCACGTGGCCCTCGAGGACGGCGATCTCCGCCCGGATGCCCGCACGCCCGAGAAGGTCGGCGAGGACGAGCGCGGCCTGCGAGCAGAGGCCGAACCCTCTTTCCAGCGCGAAGCGCGCGTTGCGGAACTCGAGATTCCGGAAGCGCGACGGCGCCACCGCCCCCAAGAGCCAGAGAATCCAGTTCTGAAGAGCGGACACGCGCGGGAAGCGTGACCCCATGGAGTGGATGAGGTGCCCATTGATCGCGCGGGTGAGGCGCGCGGCGTAGGTGTCGTCGCTCTCGTCCGGCCGTCGGCGCAGCTCGGAGAGGCGGCCGATCGGCCGCGTGCGCGCCAGGCTGCGCTCTCCCTCGCCGAACTCCCGCGTGACCGGGTACAGGGCCAGGCCGCGGGCCAGCCCCACGACGTTGACCGCGGTGAGCGCCAGGCCGATGAGGGCGAGCCCCGCGCCCGTCACGACCATGCCGCGCGCTCCGGTGTGCCGGGGCTCATGACGGAACGTGCGCAGCGGCCAGGGCCGCGGCCACCACATGCTGTGCCTCGTCCGTGAGGTGGTACCGGTCGATGAAGACCCAATCGAGGGCGAGGAGGCGCGGCTCCTCGTTGAGATCGGTCACCGCGATCCCTCGCGCGCGACACGCCTCCAGGATCTCGTGCTTGAACGCGAGAGAGCGTTCCCGGAGGGCGTCCCGCACGCGCCCCCAGGACGCCGGCCGATGCGACTCGGAGATCTCGGTGAGCCGCCGCTCCTTCTCGGAGTAGGGCCGGCCGAACCACTCCGGCACGGGCTGGAGCGCGAACGTCAGCGATCGGACACGTCGCGGCCGCAGGCCGTCCCAGAGGTCGAGCACATGCCGGAAATGGGCGAGGGCGCGCGCGGGATTGCCGGTGGAAGCGACGAGCGCCTCGGGATCGCCGAGGCCACGATTGATCTCCTCCAGCAGGCCGCTGTCCACGAACGGGTCGGCCGTGACGGCTCCACGCATCCGGCGCCAGCGATCGGCGAGCCAGCCCCGGATCCCCTGTTCCGGGTCGTGGCCGAACCGGGCCAGCGACAGCCTCTCGAGGTAGAACGGTGGCACGCTCTCCTGAGCCGGCGACGCGAACCGGTAGCTCATGTCCAGGAGGTTGATACCGCTCATGATGACGGCGGTCTCGACTTCGACCCGGCAGAAGAGGAGGAACGCGAGCATCTCCTGGAGCGGGTTGAGAGTGCGGCCCGCGAAGTTGAACCACGTGCCCGGCCCGATGCGGTTCAGTACGCTCGCGATGGCGCGCTCGTCGCTGGTCGCGCCCACGCCAAAGGCAGTGCTGTTTCCGATCAGGGCCGAGGGTCGCGCGTCCGGCGGCAGGGCGTTGAACTCCTCCAGCGAGACGAACGTCCCATTCGCCCGCAGGGTGCGGCGGAAGCCCTGGGCATCGGTGCTGAAGGCCGGGCGCCGGACGTTCGGGCGCTGGAAGTGCATCACGTACGGGAGGTAGACCTGGGTCTCGGCCAGGTAGTCACGCATCTGGGGGACCGCCGCGAAGAATTCGGGCGTCACGCCGAGATCCGCCGCGCCAGCATCCGTTCGAGAAGCCGGCGGTACTCGAAGCACATCAGGTCGCCGGAAGGTCCGTCGGTCAGCACGCGCTCCCTCAGTGCGGCGTAGTCGTGCCGAACGCGGCCGATGGCCTCGCCCACCTCGCCTCGGAAGCCGATACCGAAGCGAGAAGCCAGCTCCACGATGCCTCCCCCGTCTTCGTGGTAGGCGACAGGAAGGCCGCACTGCGCTCCTTCGATGAAGTGCATGCCCCCGGGCTCCCAGCGCGATGCGGTGACGTAGGCGTGGCACTGGCGCAGGAGCTCGGCCAGGCGCGGCCCCGTGCACGGCGGGAACAGCCGCGCCGATCGCCACTCCATCCCTCTCGGCCAGCGGCCGACGACCCAGAGCTCGGCCCCCGGCAGCCTGCCCTCCGCGATCAAGCGGTCCACCTCGCCGTAGACGTCGAATCCCTTCATCGCGTGATCGGACCAGTGGTGGGTCACGATGCGGAACGAGCCCGCGGGAGGCGCCGCGCTGGGCGGATGGAAGACCCGCGGGTCGGCTCCATTCAAGATGACGCTGTGGGGACGGCCGCGGTCGAACCACTTCCCGGCGTGATGGTCGCGGAGCCAGGCCGAGATGAACACGGTATGGTCGGCGACTTCATTGGTCCGAGCCAGCAGGTCGTCCATCCCGGCGGTGCCCTTCCGCACGTCGCATTCGTTCACGCGGTGGATGCAGACGAGCCCCGGACGATCTCGCTTCAAGGCGGCGACGTCGGCGATTCCGAACGTGGTGAGCTCCGGCCTCCCGTCGAGGAGGACAACCGCGTCGAGCCGGTCGTCGGCGCGATGGACGACCTCGTAGCCGTGATCGCGCAGGTGGTCGGAGAGCAGGCGGACGAACTGGTTGCCGCCGCCGTACGGCGAAGAGCGGGGCGCGAGGTTGAGAGCGATGCGGGCACGCACGTGCCGTCTCATCCGCTTCGCGAGACGCCCGATGACGCTCACGTCGTCCGGCGTTTGCGGCCGATGGCGATGGCCATGTGGCCCAGCCAGGGCCGAAAGACCCGCCCGCCGAGGGAGACGAGGATCGCCTTCACCGGCGTCGGGAGATGCCTGCCCAGTGCTCCCAGCTCGTGCTGCAACGCGCGCGACATGCCCTGCTCGCCCCCGACCGCACGCGAAGCGACATCCTGGAAACCCGCCGCTCGGAAGGCGGCTTCCAACTCTTCGCGCGTGAAGCGGTACTGATAGAACCTCGAGGTCCCCGAGGGCCCGCCCTTCGCGCGCCAACGGTCGAGCACCCGCAGGCGGACGTTGTGGAAGGGCGTGGTGGCCACGAATGCCCCGCCCGGCCGCAGGAGGCGCCAGGCCTCCGCGATGCCGGCCGCGGGCCCCTCTTCGAAGTGCTCCAGCCCCCCCCAGTTGATGAGCAGGTCGAACGACTCCGAGGGCAGACCGGTGTGCCGGAAGTCGGCGACACGGAAGACGTCGCCGTGCACTTCGCGCAGCCGTTCGATCGCTTGGGGAGCGATGTCGATCCCGATCACGCGATGGCCGTCCTGCCGGAGGGCCAGGGTCCAGCCGCCGAGGCCGCAGCCGCAGTCCAGCACGTCGAGCGGGGCCGGTGCCTCCCGGAGGACGCGCTCGCGGAGGAAACGGTACTCCTCTCCGGCCCGCAGCGCCGCGGGAGGGATCGCGGCCGCAGCGTGCTCGTGCCACACGCGGTCCCACATGGAGGCCACGAACGCGTCTTCGCCGGCCGGAGACGAGGCCTCGACGTAGTCCTTCCTCACCGCCGAGCCCCCTGCACGATGGCCCCGATCTCCTCCGCCATGCGGTCGCTCGTGAAGTGCTCCTCGACGGTTCGACGCGCGGCGGCCCCCAGGCGCGCGCGGTAGGCGGCATCGGCTCCGAGGGTGTCGAGGGCCTCCTGCAGAGCACGCAGGTCTCCGGTGGGCACGAGGTGGCAGTTCTCACCATGCTGGATGAGGGGGCCGCCGAAGAGGCCGCGTGTGCGCGTGAGCACCACGGCCTTGCCGCAGGCCATGGCCTGCAGGGTGACGCTCTGTCCCTGCGGTTGCGAGGACTCGCGAAGGGGGACCACGACGAACGGGCATGCCCGATACAGATCGCGGAGCGCTTCGTCGCTCAATGCCGCGTCCTGCCACGTCCCTCCGGTGACGGTCACGCTCGGGGGCACGTTTCCCAGCGGCCGCCGGGTGTGAATCCGCAGCGGGCGTGTTCCCGCCGCGCGCACCAACAGCTCGTAGTCACGGCCGTCGTCGTTGCCGACGGCCAGGATCGGTCCCTCGGGGCCGCCGGGGCCGGGAGTCCAGAACGCCGTGTCCACGCCGAACGGCACGAGGTGGACGCGTTCGGGCGCGCTCAGTCCCTCCGCTACGACGTACCCGCGCTCGCCCTCGCCGACGACGATGATCGCGTCCATCGCACCCAGCGCCCAGCGCAACAGGCGCTTCGTGACGCCGGGAACGCGGCTCCGCTCGACCCGCTTCTCGGCTCCCATCAGGATCAGCACGAGCCGCGCGCCGGTGCTCGCCGTGCGGCGCCGGAGGGCCAGCATCATGAGGACGGGCTCGCTCGTGCTGATGATCGCGTCGTAACGCGCGAGCAGCGCGCGGTCGAGCTCGCGCGCCCCCCCGAAGTCGGGGCTGAGGTGGCTGAAGGCGTGCACCAGGCGCTGGAGGACACGGCCCGGCGTCCACGAAGTCGTGCGTTCCCTGAGCTCGACCTGCCATCCGGGGCGGCGGGCCAGCTGCCGGTATCCGTAGAAGAACTCGTCCGGATACCGACCATCGGGAAGGGCCAGCCGCTCCGCCCGGCCGCCGCGAAGGATGTAGAGCAGCTTCAGCCGTCTTATCCCCCAAAGCGCCCAGTTTACGCGAGTTCCGCGCGCCGCCCGTCGCTACAATGCCGCGGGACCGGACCGCGCGCGAAGGGGTGGAGTGGATGCGGCATGTCGACGTCAAGGAGAAGGTCGCGACTCTGGGGGGGAGCCTCCCCGACTGGGCCGTCTTCCGCCGCCTCGGCGACCTCACCAAGCTCCGCGCCCGCGAAGGCCGGTTCTTCCCCGTGAACTACGAGAGCGGGCTCCTCCTCTACGCCCTCGTCCGCCACCATCGGCCGCGGTCCATCCTCGAGATCGGCACCGGACGGGGCTTCGGAGCGCTGTGCATGGCCATGGCGCTCGAGGATTCCGGCGGCCCGGGCACGATCGTCACCGTCGACATGCTCGGAGCGGACGATCCCCAGGAATGGGCGCTCGACGACGGCAGCGGCCCGCGGATGGCCCGCCTCTCCCGCCGCGAGGTCTGGGAGCGGCATGTCGAGCCGCGGCTGCGGGACCGCATCGTGCAACTGAAGGGCTCGTCCTTCGAGACCTTGCGCGGCCTGATCGACGAGGGCCGCGAGATGGACTTCGTGTACGTCGACGGCGACCACACGTACCCCGTGGTCCGCCACGATGTCTACGCGTCGCTGCTCCTCGCGCGGCCTCCCTTCCGCCTGCTGCTCGACGACTACACGCCCTTGTCCCACCTCTACGGCGTTCGCCGCCTGGTCGACGAGGAGCTCGATCCCGTGTTCGAGGCCGAGGCGATCCACACCGACGGTCGCTGGCACGGCCAGCCCGAAGAGAACACGCCCGTCGCGCAGTCCGATCAGGCTCAGGTGCTCCTCGACAGCGAGAGGGTGCGGAAGAGACTCGACGAGGCCTTCCCGCGCGCCAAGGTGGCCCGTATCGTCCGCGTTCACGAGACGTGGCCGCGCGTGCTGGACCGGCTGAGCGCGCTGCGAAGCCTCGTGCGAGACCTCGCGTCGTCCGGCCGGGCTAAGGAGCGGAAGTAACCCGGCGGCGCGCCCAGCCCAGCAGGTCGCGGGCGACCTCGTGCAGCACGCGGGCGCGGGACGCCTCCACGCGCAGGATGCGACGGGCGACGGAGCCGCGAAACCTCGAG
>Ga0207648_10002436_pt1 | contig 20011 bp, 19 predicted proteins | sample KBSMisM32_FD_184310 | JGI IMG/M metagenome (GOLD analysis project Ga0207648, IMG submission 184310) | Miscanthus rhizosphere microbial communities from Kellogg Biological Station, Michigan, USA - KBS Miscanthus M3-2 (SPAdes) (version 2) | ecosystem: Host-associated > Plants > Roots >...
TACCTAAGATAGATGCCCTACATACTCTATTCTATTAATTTACCAGTTAACTTTAATTGTCTTCTTCCCCCAAAATAGTCCACGGAGTGGATTGCTTTTTTTCGTTAATGGCATTTGCCAGTTTATCTGCATCCTTAATGCCTTCCTTTAATTCAGGTTCTTCCTCAACAGATTCTTCTCCTACCTTAATATTCTTCATATCTTCTTCGGTAATGATATCGTTTTTGTCATTCAGGTGTTGGTGAACCCTGTCTTTCAGGGTCTTGGTACCCTTCTTTTTGGTGACTCCTTTTTGTTTCATAACAGAGAGGTTTTTCACTTAACGAAGAAAATGTTGTGCCAAAGATACTGTATTGGAAATCAAACATTTTTAACGTTATTTATAACCTTTTGGCTGAGCCGGTTGCAAAATAACTGTGGGTAAATAAATCCTCGAAGCCGGGAAATGGCCCTTTTAACATTACCTACCCAAACTTCTTTGTTCAAATTTGAGAAGCACCTTCCTGTCATCCTTCAATGTCAATATGGAACCCTGCTGCTCAAATTTATTGACCTCGTTTAGAAGAGACAAAAATGTTGTTTCGAAAGCCATATCCTGGCACGCCATTTTGGTACTGATAACTTCCTGGAATTTTATACTGTTTTTCTTTTCCAGCAAATAACCCCCGCTAATCCGATTACATCCTGCGTTACCAGCCATTTTTTTGTCAGCCGGCATAAATTCCAGGTAGGCATCCCTCCTGGTACCGCTTTGTTGAACAGGTACTTCCTTCATTTCTGTGAGAACCCAGCGCTGGTTACCCCAATATGAGTCAGGTGACAGCTTTGGGGTACAGGAGAAAAGCATCGCAAATCCTGTCAATAAACTAAAAATTAGCTTGTTCATGTGATACATTTTTATGTTGTGTAAAAATGCAAAAATCAGGCTAGGTGCACGGGCAGGTAAAAAGTCACTCAAAAAGCACTAATTTTAACCTCTTTCCGTCACCTCCTCTGATCACAGTACGCCATCCTGAACCTATTTACAACTCTCTATTCCGGAACTCAAGCTAAATGGTAATGACAAGATTCCACCTCGTTGTTTTATTCTTTATTGCTAACCTGTTTTATGTAAACGCTCAGGAAGGATGGCAGGTAGAGGTAATGCCTGGTGTGGCCGTTTATCGTGGCGATCTGTCACAAGGCCCATTTTCTCTTAAATCAGTTGGTCCCGGTGCTAATGTCAATCTCAAATATGACAATGGAGATATGGTAGTTGTTCGTGCTGGTTTAGGCTGGGGAATGCTAAAGGGAGATGATCAGGATAGCAAAAAGGCAGATTTAAGATCACGGAATCTTAGTTTTAAAACCATGTTATATGAGTTTAGCCTGAGTGCAGAGGTTAACCTGCTTGATCCGGAAGCTTATTATGGTTATCCTTATTTGATGACAGGGATCGGGCTATTTCATTTTGATCCTTATGCTTATGATAAGAATAACAAAAAGGTGCGCCTTCAACCTTTGAGTACGGAAGGGCAGGGTTTACCTGAATACCCGGGAAGAAAGAAATATTCATTAACACAAGCCTATATTCCATTTGGGGGTGGCTGGAAGTACAATGTGAAAGGACAATATATGCTAAGCTTTGAGCTGGCGGTACGCTATCTTTTCACAGACTATCTCGATGATGTAAGTAAAACTTATATCAGTAAATCTGTCTTATTAAACCGGAAGGGACAGACTGCCGTAGACATGGCTTTTCGACAAACGCCTTCGCCAAATGAAGGGGATGTTAGAGGTAATCCCGATTCAAAGGATTTTTATATTATGAGCGGAGTTAAACTCACCTGGTTTCTGAATAAGAAGAAAACTCACTAATTACTACATTGCTTTTTTCAATTTCTCCAATAGTGCAGGTATCTTGACCTTTGGATCGCCTGCTCCCAATGTTTCAATAGGTAGATAACCTTTATACCCCGATGCTTTAATTATTTTCATCAGTCTTTCCAGGTCTGTCTCAACTTCTGTTCCATTCAACCAGATCTTTTCTTTTACCTGCCAGTTAACTGCATAGGGGATGGCCTTTTCAATTTCCGCATAGGCATCCAGTTGCCGAAAACTTCCTGTATCCAAAATAAGCCCGAACCATTCTGAATTGATGGCCCGGATGATCTTAATTACCTGGTCAGCTGTTAGAATGAAATCATTGTGATTTTGTATGCCAATGATCACGCCACGCTGTTTGCCATATTCCACACAGGTCTGGATATCTTTCAACATCCATTCAGTTACCTGGTCAGTTGTGATACCTTCGTTTTTCTGGGTGCCCGCAAATATGCGGATCACGGGAGCGCCTATTTTAACAGCAACATCTATCCAGTTTTTTACCAGCATAACCTCCAAATCCCTTTTGCTCTTATCAGCAATGGTAAAATCATTCCTGACGCCAGTTCCACTGATTTCAATTCCAAGCGAAAACGCTTTTCGCTTAATGGCAAAAAGATAATCATCAGGTGGGACCTGTGGATAGCCTTTGAAATAATAGCCGGTTATATCTACTGCATCAAACCCTGCATTTGCACAAAATTCCAGCATATCGAATATGGTCATTTCTCCCTTTGTCAAAGGATCATTAAACGAATAGGCATTCAGGCTGGTTTTTAACCGGTCTGCAGAAGTATTGAATAGAGAGGGTTGTTCACCCGGTTTTATTCCAGATGTGGTAATTAGAGGAATGGCAGCGAGTGTGGAAAGGAATTGCCTGCGATGTAGTTGGTTAGGCATACTATCAGAATTAATTGAATAATTGGCTCAGGCCATATACTCCTACAGCAAATATGGTCAATATACTCAGGGTGAATGCGAGCGTATATAATAGTCCTGATGGAAGTATTTTTTTCCTGGTATTTCTGAATACAATTGCTGCATACACCACAAGGAAGAGCAGAACTGATCCTACTATACCTCCGGAAATGATCATAACAACGGGGAGGCGGATAAAGAAATATAATAACGCCCATAATACGGGAAGCAGGCAGGCGAGCCATCGAATAAGTTTGTTTCTTTCAGACGGGTTGAAAAAATTGACCCAGCCCATTTGACCTCCGATATCAGCATACAACCGGGTGAAGGCTGCAAGTGCTGCGAATACACTGGAGAATAATACAAAGAATGCTCCGATAAGGTAGACGACCTTCACTCCGGGACCGAGTGATTGGGTATAGATCAGCGCCAGCGTTTCAATCACTCCATCTCCATTGGGAATATTCGTCCTTCCATGCAGGATGGCTGCGCCAAGAAGGTAGAATGCAGCCGTTACTAAAGTGTATATGATCATTGCGGCTGTTGCATCCAGGTACATTACACGGATCCAGCCCTGTGCTCTTTTTTTCCATGCAGGGGTATCATCACGAGGTCCGGTATAGGCTGCGTATCCTTTTTCAAGGCACCAGTAATTGTATGCAATGATCTCATCAGCGCCAACTCCTGTTATCCCAAATGCACCGAATGCTACGGCAAGGTATTCTACAGGTATTTTGAATTGAAAACCCTGTTGCAGATCAGCCCAGGAAATGCTGAATTCGGTAAAACGCAATGCAATTACTGCTGTAATGGTTGTGATGGTAAATACAGCGATCATGAACAGGGATATTTTTTCTACTATCTTATAAATGCCGGAAGCTATCAATGCCGCAGCAAGAATAACACAGAAGATCACCCAAACATATAAAGGCAGAAAAGGAAAAAGCATGGCCAGCACAACGGCTGAACCTCCAATCATTCCTCCTAACTGAATAGCTTTAAATGCTGAAATGAATAACACGGCCCATACAGCCCAACCGGCTTTTCCAATATGTGGGCCTGGTAACTGGTTGAAGGAGGTCATTGCAGTACGCCCGGTGAGGATTGCCTGCTTGCCAAACTCCAGTTGCACTGCTACCTTGATCAGGCAGCTGACTATAATTACCCAGAATGCAACAAAGCCAGCCTTTGCTCCTAAAATTGTTGTTGCTATCAATTCACCGGACCCAACAATAGATGCTGATAAAATAAACCCTGGCCCAAGAAATTTCAGTTTCTGGAAGAAACGGGTTGGCGGCTCCCGGATAGTGGCTGCAGTTATAATGTAGTTGTCGACGGACATTTATTGTGACTAGATCACTTTCATGACTGCTCGGAAATAGCCAACAGATTCGGCTAATCCTGCAAGCGGAGCATCACCATCCTTTTCATACTCAAAGGAAACATAACCAGCATAATTAGCTTTGCGCAAGGCTTTAACCACTTTTGGAATATCAATTATGCCGTGTCCCATTTCAACTGGCACTCCATCTCCTGTATTCTTGTTCACATCCTTCATATGGATATCATACAGGCGGTCTTTGAATTTGACGATCATTTCTGCCGGGTCTTGCGCAATACGCTGAACGTGGCCCACGTCTATGCACAACCCAATACGTTTGTCCAGGTCCTTTACCTTATCATAAACATCAATGGGGCTATGGTAAAGGCTATCACCAGGACCATGATTATGAATGGCCAGCATGATATTATATTGTTTGACCTGATCATTAACAAGTGGCAGAAATTCATGGTTGGGAGCTCCAACGATCATTTGAACTCCGGCATTAGATGCATACTGAAAAGCATCCGTAACGTCCTTGGCTGATTTCATATAGATCACGCCTGCGCCATAAGGATTTATGCCCGCTGTTTTTGCCTTTTCTGTGATCTTTTTGAGATCATCAGGGCTGCTGTTAAGGGGCATGTGCATGTCTTTGATAGAAATTCCTGAAAGCTCTAATTGTTTGGCCCATTTCAGGGTATCATCAATATTGAACTTGCGGAATGTATAGGAGGCAAGGCCCAGCTTGAATTTATCTTCTTTCCTTTCTTTTTTTGGAGATGCTGCGGAAAGGTTGCTAACTGCGCCCAGTCCGGCCAAACCGGAAATACCAACACCTGTTAACCGGAGGAATTCGTTTCTATTCATATGACATTGCGTTTTTTGAACCAGAACCTAAGATAACTATTTTGAAGTATTACAAATGTATCCTATTGAACTATTCTTATCTTTAAAAACTAACGAAAACGTTTCCGGTATGAAAAAACTGCTGTTATTCCCTATTTGTATTGGATTTCTTCCGTGATTTTATTGGCTCAAACAGGAAAAGTGTAAGGCAATCTTTCCCTTCCCGGTATTCTCATGTTCATATTGCCATGCGTGCCATGCGCAAAAAAAGAAAGAGTTTAAGGAGCGAAGTAGGTGCTCCTTAAACTCTTAAACCCACGCAACCTGCACAATTACTCCTCATCATGATTCAGCTCACCATTCACCTTCACATCGGCGAGCCTGTCATCTACGGGTTGGTCGTTTGATTTGGTTACCTCTTTTTCGTCCAGTATACTATTTTGTTCCACCAGGAACTTCATCATTGATTTCCTGTGGGAGATTACTTCCTGTTTGGTCAAAGTGGTTACGCTACCCTTGCCTTCAAAGAAGTAATGGGTACCGATAAACTTCTTAACGTGTAAACGTGTTTCCAGAGGCAGATAATTTTGCAATTTCCAAAAGTCACGGCTTCCTGATTTTTTAATTGCTTTCATTACGTTACCGGGACCAGTGTTATAGGCAGCAATTACCAGCAACCAGTCGCCGAATATATCATAAAGGTCATTCAGGTAACGGGCAGCAGCCACAGTACTCTTGTACAAATGGGTACGCTCATCATACTTGCTGGTAACCTTCAGTGATAATAAACGGGCCGTAGGGGCCATTAACTGCCATGTACCTACCGCACCAACGTGTGAGCGGGCATGGGTGTTCAGTTCAGACTCAATTACCGCAAGGTATTTCAACTCTGTAGGTAACTGGTACTTGGCAAATACCTGGTTGATGATACGGAAAGCATTGGCGCTTTTCGCTTTGATCTCTTCAAGATTTTCTTCGTTTTCTTCAATGTAATCCTGCACAAATTTCACCGCCTTCTTATTCATTCTAATTGCGGGAGCTTGCGTCATGTCAGGTAAGCCATAGATCTGTAACATCACAGAATCGAATCTGAGTTGTTCAGTAGCTGGGGACTGGTTTAGGCTGTCAGAAGGAGGCTGGTTGCCGCCTGCTTTTCCTACGTTTACCATCAATAGCATTGCATTGATGATAAGGGCTGTTCTCACTTGTTTTCTGTTCAACATTGTTTTCAGTTTGGGTATAAACAATGCCGACCCTGAGGGTTTGGATTGATCTAGTCACATAGGAAATAATTGGGAGGTATTTGATAGGATTGGTGGTAATTCGGAACTGCAGTTGCGCCGGGGGGTACGGTCTATTAGGCTTTTCAATATCCCGGTGAGCAGTTATTATTTATCATTAGAACTAGAGCAAAAATACCCAGAATTAAAGTGGCGTCCTAGTTTTTACACTATGGGGATTATACGTGGCACTCGTAGACTGATGAGAATCATGTTGATGCCTCTCAAAATAATTTCATGAAAATTAGTCAGGGATTTTTTGTCAGTATGTGCCCTTAAGCAATCATCAAATATCAATGAGTTATAGAGGGGGAAATGGTAAAATAACGGTGTTATTGAGCGTAATCTTTATGACCTTTTCAATGAAATATCACGCATAATTTTGAAGTTGTTTTATGAGCCATCAATCAAAAGAAAGATTTTTCTCTTCAATTGACATTATTAGTTCATTAAGAATCTTCTATTAAAATCTACGGAAAAAATCGTTGAATTAATCTGGTTGAAATGAAATAATAAACCCGCCTTTTGAGGCGGGTTTATTATTATAGCGTTTAAACGCAACAATAAAATGTTATAGCTCTTAATACCTGTAATGATCAGCTTTAAATGGACCATCTTTCTTTATACCCAGGTAAGAAGCTTGTGCATCTGTCAACTCATCCAGTTCAACACCAATCTTCGCAAGGTGCAAACGTGCTACTTTCTCATCCAGGTGCTTTGGAAGCACATACACTTTGTTCTCATAGTTCTTGTGGTTCTTCCACAATTCTATTTGAGCCAGTGTCTGGTTAGAGAAAGAGTTACTCATTACAAATGATGGGTGACCGGTAGCACATCCCAGGTTCACTAAACGGCCTTCAGCCAGGATGATCACATCATGACCATCAACATTATAAATATCAACCTGGGGTTTAACTGTATCCTTTGTTTTACCATAGTTCTTGTTCAACCAGGCAATATCTATCTCGATATCGAAGTGACCGATATTACATACGATCGCTTTATCCTTCATTAATTTAAAGTGAGCACCAGTGATCAGGTCGCGGCAACCAGAAGCAGTTACTACAATGTCAGCTTCCTTTACTGCATCGATCATTTTCTTTACCTCAAATCCATCCATAGCTGCCTGCAAAGCACAGATCGGATCGATCTCAGTTACAATTACACGGCAACCAGCGCCAGCCAGTGAAGCAGCTGAACCTTTACCTACATCACCATAACCACCTACCACAGCTATTTTACCGGCAAGCATAACGTCAGTTGCGCGGCGGATAGAATCTACCAGGCTTTCTTTACAACCGTATTTGTTATCGAATTTGCTCTTTGTAACGGAGTCATTTACATTAATGGCAGGCATTGGCAATGTACCTTTTGCTACTCTTTCATATAAACGGTGTACACCAGTTGTGGTTTCTTCAGAGATACCTTTTACGTGCTGCACCAGCTCAGGATAAGTATCCAGTACCATATTGGTCAAATCTCCACCATCATCCAGGATCATGTTCAGAGGTTTGTCCTTTCCACCAAAGAAAAGGGTCTGTTCAATACACCAGTCAGCCTCTTCCTGGGTTTGACCTTTCCAGGCAAATACTCCAATACCGGCAGCGGCAATAGCAGCAGCAGCATGGTCCTGTGTAGAGAATATATTGCAGGAGCTCCATTTTACTTCTGCTCCCAAAGCTGTGAGGGTTTCAATCAAAACTGCAGTTTGGATGGTCATGTGCAGGCAGCCCGCAACTCTCGCTCCTTTAAGGGGTTGAGAGGGACCAAATTCTTTACGGATCGACATAAGACCGGGCATTTCCGCCTCAGCAAGACGAATTTCCTTTCTACCCCACTCAGCCAGGGAAATATCAGCCACTTTATAGGGAAGGGAAAAGTCAATGGATTTTGTTGCAGTCGACATATTGTAGATATTTATTTTGCGGGCAAAGGTAAGTCTAATGCCCAAATCAACCAATTAGGATAGCCCCCAATTTGCGCACAATTGGATACCTTAACGATTGATAATGAATTGGCTTAATTTTAGTATCCTAAATTGATTATTATGTATGTCTATGATACGGTTACGGCTGCCATAAACGGCCTGAGAGACAGAGGTTACACCCTTGATTTTAACCAAAAAGGAATTTGCCTGGAATGTGATGGTGAACAATTCCATCCGGAAGACTTTGAAATTGCAGAAGTATACCGTTTTGAAGGACCCACAGATCCAGCCGATGAAGCTGTGGTATATGGAATCCAAAGCAAGAATGGCCAAAAAGGGGTTCTGGTAGACGGATTTGGAATCTCTTCAGATCCATTGAGTGCTGAGATGCTCAAAAAATTTTCTTATCACGCACACCATAATTGAAATCGCCAATAATGAATTGCCCACTGGCATTCCATCTGGCCAAATAGCAATAATAAATAAACAGATGAAATATATCCTTATCCTGGTTTTATTGACAGGCACATTATACTCTAACGCCCAAAAGAATAATAAGATACCGCCACCCCGCCTGATATGCCCTTTGGCAGATGCCACAGAAGTATTCGAGAAACAACCTTACAGTCTTGGCAAGGAATTAAAGATCATTCTGAGTAGCGCTTCAGATACAACTGTGAAAGCCGGTGTAGCCGGAACAGTTACCAATGTTCAGTTGGGTGAAGACCGCAAATACATCGTTATACTGGAATTCAAAAATTATTATTTGTGGTATAGTGGTATCGCCAAACCATTAGTAAAAGAAGATCAGAAGATCAAAGCTGGTGACCTCTTAGGAACTTTAACTCCTGGTGGTAAACTGGAATTGCACTTTTTTGATTTTGAGGAACCAATTGATCCGAAGAAATACCTGGATTGTAAATTCGGTCAATGATAGACGATTTTAAACCTGTTTCTCCATCACATAATCATTCATGAAATAACCATTGCCGATATCCACATCTTCCTCCCGTATAACGGTAAACCCAAGTTTTTCATAAAATCCCCTTGCAGGATTATGTCGATTCACATTCAGTAAAAGGGTAGTAGCTCCTTTTCGTTGAATAGCTATGATCAATTCATTGAGAATAAACTTTCCGGCCCCCTTTCCCTGGTAGGAGGGAAGTACATATATCTTGTGTAGCTTATAAACCTTCGGTTCTTCCAGTCCAATAGCAGCAAACCCTATTGCCTGTACCCCATCATACAGCAAAAGGAATTCAATTCCTTTCTCCATATCCTCTTTTAGCTTTTTCTCACTATATAACAGACCCAGCATATAATCCAACTGGTCTTTGGAGAGGATAGTGCCATAAGTAACGGGCCAGATCTTAAATGAAAGATCCCTTATCAATGGAATATCACCCGGGTAAGCCTTCCTGAGTGCCATTGTTTCTGTTGGCCTGTAGGTTTGTTGAGAAAGTTTACGATGCATCCTGATATGTCGTAAACTCAATCGAATGGCAATGATGAATGAAATAATTGCTCCACCAAACAGGAATCCATCGGATATGATTCCTTTTATGGCTGGTAAACCCTGCAGGAATAAACAATAGTCATAAACTCCGTGAAATAGTACCGCCCAGAACAATCCGGTTAATAGCAAACTGTTTCGATGCACTGCATCAAATTTTGCTTTCCCTACATAATAACCCATAAGCACACCAAAAGTGGCGTGCGCAGGTACTGCAGTAAACATTCTTAAAAAGGCAATCTGGTATCCCTGTCCCAATGGAGCATACTTATACACGTATAAAATATTCTCCAGCGTGGCAAAACCCATACTGATCATTACCCCATACACTATACCATCCAAAGGTTCATCAAAACTCTTTCGGGTGTAAGCATAATAGCGCAGTATGAGAAACTTTCCCAATTCTTCTGTAAGTGCAACAACCAGGAATGCACTTATTGCTGTACCACTGATTGTTTTGGGAGGAATTTCTTTGAATAACCCCTCTATGATTACCGCTGTGATAATACTGCAGGCTCCCAGGAAGAAACTAAACAGCAGGTTGCGTTTAGGTTCCCTGTTATATGCATCCCGGTGGAAGACAAAAATACAGATGGCCAAACCGGGCGCTATTGCCAGCGCAAGAGGGTTCATGGACTTTTTTTATTTCATCTTCTTCTTCAGATTTGCATCAATCGCATCCAGGAACTCTTCAGTATTCAGATAATCCTTACCGTGCTCCACTTTTGGCTTAATAGTGATGGCAAGGTCTTTTGTCATCTTTCCTTCCTCAACTGTTTCTATACACACTGCTTCTAATGCGTTAGCGAAATCGATTAGTGGCTGATTATTATCCAGCTTGCCACGGAAGGCCAATCCTCTTGTCCATGCAAAGATTGAAGCGATTGGATTAGTGCTGGTTGGTTTTCCTTTCTGATGCTCACGGTAGTGGCGGGTAACGGTACCATGGGCAGCTTCTGCTTCCATAGTTTTTCCGTCAGGCGTTACCAGTACGGAAGTCATCAATCCGAGTGAACCAAAGCCCTGTGCCACTGTATCACTCTGCACATCTCCATCATAGTTCTTACAGGCCCATACAAAATTGCCATTCCATTTCAGCGCACTTGCCACCATATCATCAATAAGGCGATGCTCATACACTATACCAGCAGCATCAAACTTCGCTTTGAATTCTTTTTGATAGATTTCTTCAAAAATATCTTTGAAACGTCCATCATATTTTTTCAGGATCGTATTCTTTGTTGATAGGTATAACGGCCATTTTTTGCTCAGCGCCATATTGAAACAGCTGCGTGCAAATCCCGTGATGCTTTCATCTGTATTGTACATTGTCATTGCTACACCATCTCCTTTGAAATTGAACACTTCAAAAGTTTGTGGCTCTCCACCACCTTCAGGTGTAAAGGTCATGGTAAGTTTTCCTTTTCCTTTGATTACAGTATCAGTTGCACGATACTGATCACCAAATGCGTGACGACCAACTATGATCGGTGCAGTCCAGTTGGTTACAAGTCTTGGAATATTATTGATAACAATTGGTTCTCTGAACACAGTTCCATCCAAAATATTACGGATAGTACCATTGGGACTCTTCCACATCTGTTTCAGATTAAACTCTTTTACCCTTGCTTCATCAGGTGTGATGGTTGCGCACTTGATGCCTACTCCGTATTGTTTGATTGCATTGGCTGCATCTATGGTTACCTGGTCATTTGTCTGGTCGCGATATTCAATACCAAGGTCAAAATATTTTATATCAACATCAACATAGGGAAGAATCAGTTTGTCCTTGATGAATTTCCAGATGATTCTTGTCATTTCATCTCCATCGAGCTCTACTACAGGGTTGGCGACTTTAATCTTTTGGGCCATAGATCAATTTTTGAAGTTAAATTTGCGGATTGTTTAGGGCCGCAAAGCTAGTAATTTATAACTTGTTCTGTATCACGGGTATTTTTCAGACATCGGTCATTTATGTGGAAAAAATTACTCGTGTAAACTTGATTCGGATCAATTAATGTCGTATCTTTTATATGTTATTGAGTATCATGGACGCAACAAGACCTTTCCAGGATTACTTACGCAAATTTGCCAATGTAACGGAAGAAGAATATACAAGATGTCTTCTCCCGGTGATAAAGATGAGGCGATTCGGGAAGAAAGAATTTATGATCAGGCAGGGAGAGGTGGAGAGTTATTTCAATTTTATAATCAAGGGTCTGATCCGCAAATACTATAAAAAAGGCAGTCAGGAGATCAATACACAGATATCGATGGAAGGTCATATTATCCTCAGCCAGGAATCTTTCCATAGCAGAACGCCTTCTGAATATTTTATAGAAACAATTGAGCCGTCCTCCGTTATTTCCATACATCATGACGATCTTGAAAAAGTTTATGCCCAATCAAAAAAGATGGAGCATCTTGGTCGATTAGTGGTTACCCATACAATGGTGCTGAAAGACCGGTGGCAAATGCAGATGGTTAAGATGACTCCACGAGAGCGATTCCTGAACTTCGTTATGAAAAATCCCGAACTCCTTCAACGCGTCCCTCAAAAACATCTTGCCTCTTACCTTAATATTAAGCCGGAGACATTCAGCCGCTTCAAGCATCTCTTGCGTGGTAACAATAATTCAAAAAACGCGGCCTGACTATGGATTACAGATTCACAACCAGCACCGGTATCTTCAATTCATGTCTTACAGAATTGATTGTTTCCCCGTAAATGAAATCCTTTATACCACTATGTCCATGGGCGCCAATGACCAGCATATCCGCACCTGCTTCCTTTACTAATCGTACAATTTCTTTTGACCTGCTTCCAAAACCTACCTTCGCCTCCACATCAAATCCTCTATCCCGTAATTGTTGTGCATAGAACTGCAAGTGCTCTTTATCTTTTTCAGTTTCCAGGTCATCGCTTTCAAATTCATAAATACGTGCAGGTACACTTTCAACCACGTGGAGCAGTATAAATTTAGTTGCATTGCTTCCCTGTCCCAATGCATGCGCTAATAATTTCTGGTCATTTTCACTGAAATCAAGCGCCACTGCCACTGAATTATAGCTGGGGGTAGTGAGTGAATGTAAAGCAGTTGCCTCAGGATGCATTTGCACCAGTACATTTTGCCATTTTCTTTTAATAAGAGGGTAGAGGACTGAAACGATCAATAAAAGCACATATCCAATACCACCTGCAATGATCACGATCTTCCAGAATATATTACTGGAGCTCGCAAAATAATCGGAAGCCTGTCCAATCACCATGTTCAGGTTGAGATAAACCAGTATGGCAGTGATCAACCAGGCAGTTACCTGCACTATGGGTTTTATCGCAAAAATGCCCATAGTCTTTTTATCACTCACAAAATGGATCAGGGGAACGATAGCAAATCCCAACTGAAGACTTAATATCACCTGGCTAAGGATAAGAAGGCTATCAATATTTTCTTCACCATTAATGAGGATCACAATTACCGCGGGAATAATAGCAATAAGCCTTGTCAGCAATCTTCTCATCCATGGATTGATACGCAATCGCAGATATCCTTCCATTACAATCTGCCCCGCCAACGTACCAGTTACAGTGGAACTCTGTCCTGCAGCAATCAATGCTACTGCAAAAAGAATGGGAGCAAGGCTTGTTCCCAGTAATTTGTCCAGTAAATGATGGGCATCCTTTATTTCGGCAATATCAGTCCTGCCTGTTTTGAAGAACACTGCTGCCGCCAGTATAAGAATGGCCGCATTTACCAAAAAGGCAAGATTGAGTGCTACGGTTGTATCTATGAAATTCAGTTTCAATGCACGTTTTATTCCTTCCCTGGTACGTTTGATCTTTCTTGTTTGTACCAGTGCCGAGTGGAGATATAGATTATGCGGCATTACAGTGGCACCAATGATCCCGATTGCTATATAAAGTGCTTCCTTTCCGGGAATATGAGGTACAAATCCTTTAACAACTTCACCCATTTCCGGTTTTGCTAAAATAATTTCAATAAGGAATGACATACCGATGATAAACACCAAACCAATAATGAACGCCTCCATTTTACGCATCCCCAGTCTTTGCAGCAATAACAAAAGGAATGTATCAAACACTGTTATCAATACCCCCCAGATCAGTGGCAATCCGGTCAGCAATTGAATACCAATCGCCATTCCCAATACTTCAGCAAGATCACAGGCAGCTATGGCAATTTCCGCCAGCACATACAATGCAAAATTGATACTGCGGGGATAGGTTTCCCGGTTAGCCTGGGCAAGATCTCTTCTTCTTACAATTCCCAATCGTGCTGAAAGGCTCTGTAGCAATAAAGCCATCAGGTTGCTCATCAGCAAAACCCAGATCAGTGAATAGCCAAATTTGCTTCCTCCTGCCAGGTCAGTAGCCCAGTTGCCAGGGTCCATATACCCCACACTTACCAGGTAGGCCGGGCCAAAGAAAGACAGAATCCTCCTCCACACGGAACGGTGGTGGGTAGTGGTATCAATGGTTTCATGTACCTCGCTCAGGGAAAGATCTGCGTGTGTGTCAGTTCTCATACTTCACAAATATGTTTTTAGCCAGGTCCCAGCTGATATGGGTAGGAGGCTGTTGACGAACTTTAATTTCCATTGATTGGTCAAAGCTGAATTTCTTCTTTACTTCAAGCCTGGTACCAATTCCGATTTTTTTATGCCCCAGTAATTCCAGCATTTCGGTCGACTGGTCACTTACATGCCCTACAACGCTGAGTTTATTAATGGGAACATCCGTGAGGCAAACCTGTTTGGTATTTTCAATTTTCCCATTGCTGTCGGGTATAGGATCTCCATGAGGATCAAAGCGAGGGAAATCCAGGAATTCATCCAGTTTATCTATTAGTTTTTTGCTGCTTACATGTTCCAGGTCTTCTGCTACCTCATGCACCTCATCCCAGTTGAATTTTAATTTTTCTGCCAGGAAGAATTCCCAGAGGCGGTGGCGCCTGATGATAAGCAGAGCCACCCGGGTTCCTTCCGCAGTGAGCCTGAAACCGCGATAGGCCTTGTAATGCACCAGTTTTTTCGTCTTAAGCTTTTTCATCATATCAGTTACAGAGGCCGGCCTTGTCTGCAATTCAGCAGAAAGCTCATTGGTAGTTACCGTTCCATCCTTCTGCAGGTGGAAGATCGCCTTGATATAATTCTCTTCACTGGTAGAATAATTCAACACAGCTAAAATTATTTTTAGACAAACCTAAAATTTTTTAGGGAGATGTCAAAATAACAAGTGTAAGTCTCTTTGCATTTTCAAATAAAATTAACTGTCCAATTACCCTCCAAATCGCTTAATTTGCCGGTCCAACTAAGTCAAAATGAGGGTTTTTAAGACGTACTGTTTGGTCATTTTCGCAGCATTGGCCGTCTTCTCCTGTAAATCAAAAAAAGCCTCTCTTTCCGGAGAGGACCCGGTAGAAGTGGGTGATTTCATAGAATTTTTTCCTCAGGCCAAATTACCTTTTCGATTTGCTGATACTTTACTGACTAAAAAGGATAAGGATTCTCTGCTGATCAGCCAGAAAGTTTTCACTCAATTTGTTCCTGACTCTATTATTGCCCGTGCGTTTCCCAAAAACGCGAAGCTGAAAATATATCCCATGGCCAGGATCAAAGCCACCAAAACAAAAGAGACCTACCTGTTTGCAAAGGTTACAAGTGGAGATAAACATGCAGCCTTTGCACTTGGCTTTAACAAGGATGATGAATTTATTGATGGTATTCCCCTCATGCAATTGGATAATTCATCCGCAACTATACAAACAGCCGATATAGATACCCGCTATGTATTGTCCAGCAAAGTCACCCGCCGGAACCGGGATGGTAGTACCAGTGATGGAAGCGATCAATATGTTTTGAACAATGACGGTGGGTTTACACTCATCCTTACCGAGTCACTGGAAGATAAGGTTACTGAACTGATCAACCCGATCGATACATTTTCCCGGAAACAAAAGTTTACTGCTGATTATGGCAGTGGCGCCATGAACCTGGTCTCGTTCCGGGATGGAAGAAGAACTGATCGATTATCATTCTTTATACATTTTGAAAAGAACAAAGGTGAGTGCATTGGAGAACTGAAGGGCGTGGCACGTATGGTTTCCGGTACTATGGCAGAATACCGTGAATCCGGTGATCCCTGTGCGCTTCAATTCAATTTTTCTTCTTCTTCCGTTACCATAAAAGAAGTGGGTGGCTGTGGCGCCCGCAGGGGTTTGCGCTGTTCTTTCAATGGCTCCTATCCCCGGAAAAAAGAAGCCAAACCTAAAGCTGTGATGAAGGCAAAGAAAAGATAACAGGTAGAAAACGCTGGCGTTATAAAATGTCTTTACAATCTATTATCTTGCGCCTTCGTGTAAAATAAACACATCATGAGTTTTACGAATTATCAGGTCCCGTACACTATTGATCCCAATTATTCCAAACGCGTAGCTTATTTTTCGATGGAATTTGCCATCCATCAGCCGCTAAAGATCTACAGCGGTGGTCTCGGTTTTCTCGCCGGCTCTCATCTTCGCAGTGCATATGAGCTTGGTCAGAATATGGTTTCTATTGGCATTCTCTGGAAATATGGATATTATGACCAGGAAAGAAACCAGGATCAGACCCTGGAAGTCACCTGGAATGAAAAGCAATATGGATTTCTTGAAGATACTGGCATCCGTTACCAGATCAATGTGCATGAACATCCTGTTTGGGTAAAGGTTTATTATCTTAATCCTCAAACATTCAAATCAGCCCCACTTTTCCTGCTCAGCACAGACGTGCCTGAGAACGATTATGTATCACAAACCATTACCCATCGCCTATATGATGCCAATGTGGCTACCAAGGTGGCGCAATTCATATTGCTGGGAGTGGGAGGTGCAAAGCTGCTGGATATTATCGGCTTTAATCCTGAGCTCTATCATTTGAATGAGGCTCATGGATTGCCCGCCGCATTCTATCTCTACAATAAATTCAATCGTAAACCGGAAGAAGTTAGAAAGAGACTGGTGTTTACTACCCATACTCCGGAAGAAGCAGGTAATGAGAAACATGATATCTATCTCTGCCATAAAATGAGTTATTTCTGCGGATTGAGTGTTGATGAAGTGAAAAAACTAACCGGTATACAGGATGATGCATTCAATCACTCACTGGTAGCCTTGCGCTTTGCACATATCGCAAATGGAGTTTCCCAATTACATGGTAGAGTAGCAAGAGCTATGTGGGCTAAATATGATGGCATCTGTCCGATCGTTTCCATTACCAATGCGCAGAATTATATGTATTGGGCCGATAAACAATTGTACCGCTTTAAGGAAGCCGGGGATGATTACGGAATTGACGATCGCAAAAAATACCTCAAGCGCAGAGCTTTTGAGATCGTAGCAGACCAAACCGGCAAACTGTACAATCCGGATATTTTTACTATTGTTTGGGCTCGCAGGTTTGCAGGATATAAAAGAGCAGGTCTTATCGCATCTGATGAGAAGCGATTTGAGAAGCTTGTTTCCAATAAAAAATACCCGGTTCAAATTATCTGGGCGGGTAAGCCTTATCCGGTTGATCACCCCGCCATCAGTGAATTCAATGAACTGGTGCATTTAAGCAAACGGTATAAAAATGTGTCAGTTTTGATCGGGTATGAGTTGACCCTCTCCAAAAGAATGAAACAGGCCGCGGATTGCTGGTTGAATAACCCCCGTGTACCTCGTGAAGCCTCAGGTACCAGTGGGATGACCGCTGCTATGAATGGTGCTGTTAATTTCTCTACTGATGATGGATGGATCCCCGAATTCATCAACCATGGCCATAACGGATTTGTTGTTCCCAAAGCAGATTACGCAAATATGTCCGTGCATGACCAGGACATGTATGACCTGAACTGCCTGTATGAGATACTTGAGAAAGAGATCCTTCCGCTCTATTATGAAAATTATGCAACCTGGCGGCAGGTGATGAAGAACAGCATGACAGATGTTCGTTTCCAGTTTGAGAGCAATAGAATGGCGCATGAGTATTATACGCTTCTCTATAAATAAGTAGACATTCTTATGTCAACTGAAAACAAGGAAGATTTATTTGAAATAAAGCTTACTGAGGTTGGCCGGAATTATATTCTAAAATCTGCGAGGATTTTGGGTGTATCCATTACTCTTTCCCTAATTATGGCTGCCGTCCAATTGTTTTCAAATATTTACCGGATGGTAAATTTTTCAACACTTGACTCGGTTAGGGCATTAGGGCAGACTTACCAGGTGGCCAATATCTTGAGTATACTCGCAATGGGTATTAATATAGTTGCTATTATTAAGTATTATTCTTTTGTTGCAGGATTGAAAAAAAGCATTACAAAAGTAGATGAAGGGAAATTCAGCTTATCGTTCAGACATTTATTCGGAAATCTTATTTTTTTGCTAATCGGTCTAATACTGCATATGATAGTTACTGTAATTTATATCCTTGGTCCGTTAGGATCACTGTTTTAAGAAGGATGCCGTTATTTCATCAATAGATTTAGCCTCCTTGAAGAAGCTCACCAGCCTGGTAATTACTGACTCAACAATCGCATCCGGACAGGAAGCCCCACTTGTAATCAGAATTTTTACAGGCTGCTTTTTGGGAAGAAAATCTGGCGTAAGATGTTCCTGTTGTGTGTGAAAATTGTAAGCCAGAATTGCTTTCTCAGATATAATTTTCTCCTCATTATTTATAAAGTAAGTTGGCAGTTTTTCTTCGCATAATTCAACAAGGTGGGAAGTATTAGATGAATTATATCCTCCTACCACTATAGCCAGATCTGCATCAGTACCCAACATCCCCGTTACCGCGGTCTGGTTGTCATTGGTAGCATAGCAGAGCGTGTCTCGTGTATCGGCAAACCGTTCACCAATAGTTGCAGGAGTCAACTGGTATCTTTCAATCATTATTTTCTTAAGATAATCGGCAATTGCCTGCGTATCACTTGCCAGCATAGTGGTTTGGTTAACTACGCCAATCCGCTCAAGGTCTTTGGTTATATCAAAGCCTTCAGAATATTGCCCTTTGAATTCATCGTAAAACTGATCAGCCTTTTTTTCTCCTGTGATATACTTTGCAAGCTCCACCGTCTGCTGCATATCCTTTACTACCACAGAAGGGGTGTTTTTGGCTGCATGAGAAAAAGTAGCCCTTGTTTCTTCATGATTGGGCTTGCCATGTATCACCACACTGTAATTCTTTTGTGCAATCTGTTCACTTCTGTTCCATACTTTTTCTACAAAAGGGCAGGTGGTATTATATTTTTCTGTGGGGATTCCAATATTATTTAATTTCTCTTCTACGGCCAATGTGGTCCCAAATGCAGGAATCAGTACAACATCATCTGCTTTCAATTCCTCAAATGGAATGAGCTGTTTGCCATAGGTATCCTGTAAAAAAGTAACGCCATGTGCCTGAAGGTCTGCATTCACCTGGGGGTTGTGGATCATTTCACTTAACAGGAATATTCTTTTGCCGGGATTTTCTTCTACTGTACGGAATGCTATTTCGATGGCATTTTCCACCCCGTAGCAAAAACCAAAATGCCTGGCGAGATAGATATGAAGGGGCCCAAAATCAAGAAGGGTGGGGGTAAAGTCTTTTTTCAGTTTATCCCATTCCTTTCTCTTCTTTTTAATGGCGGTGATAAGGGGACTTCTGTAAATAATGGGAACGTCAAACGACTTCATGGCTGCAAAGATACGGTAGGTAATTTTGGCAATTTGTCCGACTTTCGCGCTTGGTTTTAGATTGAAAGTAAACTGGAATTTTGCATGGCGAATTTTTCTCCTTTACCCTGGGTCCACACAACAAGTATCTATGAAGTAAATATCAGGCAATATACCCAGGAAGGTAGTTTTGCCGCATTTGCCAGCGCCATGCCGCGACTAAAAGAAATGGGTATTCAAACCTTGTGGTTCATGCCCATCACTCCCATTGCTGCCAAAAACAGGAAGGGCAGTCTGGGTAGTCCCTATGCCTGCTCTGATTACCTTACCATCAATCCTGAATTCGGCACATTAGATGATTTTAAAGCACTGGTAAATCAGGCGCACCAATTGGGATTTAAAGTGATCATTGATTGGGTTGCCAATCATACCGGGTGGGACCATGTATGGACTAAATCCAATCCTGACTATTTTAAGAAAGATCCTGCTACCGGTGATTTCAAAACTGCCAGTGGTATGGATGATATTATTGAGCTGAACTATAATAATCCTGCACTTCGTAAGGCTATGATCGATGCCATGATCTACTGGGTAAAGGAATGTGATATTGATGGATACCGCTGTGACCTTGCCTCCTGGGTG
>Ga0207648_10002437_pt1 | contig 20009 bp, 15 predicted proteins | sample KBSMisM32_FD_184310 | JGI IMG/M metagenome (GOLD analysis project Ga0207648, IMG submission 184310) | Miscanthus rhizosphere microbial communities from Kellogg Biological Station, Michigan, USA - KBS Miscanthus M3-2 (SPAdes) (version 2) | ecosystem: Host-associated > Plants > Roots >...
ATCGAGGGTGAGGCCACGCCGATGCCGAACCTGAAGATCGGCTACCTGCCGCAGGAGCCGGTGATGAACCCGGAGCAGACCGTGCGCCAGGCGGTCGAAGAAGGCATCGGCGGCGTGCTCGCGGCGAAGAAGCGCCTCGACGAGGTCTATGCCGAATATGGCGAGCCCGATGCCGATTTCGACAAGCTCGCCGCCGAGCAGGCCGAGCTCGAGGCCATCATCGCCACCAGCGGCAGCGACAACACCGACCTGCAGCTCGAGATCGCCGCCGATGCGCTGCGCCTCGCGCCGTGGGACGCGGTGATCGGCGTGCTGTCGGGCGGCGAGAAGCGCCGCGTCGCGCTGTGCCGGCTGCTGCTGTCCAAGCCCGACATGCTGCTGCTCGACGAGCCGACCAACCACCTCGACGCCGAATCGGTCGATTGGCTGGAGCAGTTCCTGCAGCGCTACCCGGGCACCGTGGTCGCGATCACCCACGATCGTTACTTCCTCGACAACGCCGCCGAGTGGATTCTCGAGCTCGACCGCGGCCGCGGCATCCCGTACAAGGGCAACTACTCGACCTGGCTGGACCAGAAGGAGCAGCGCCTCGAACAGGAACAGAAGACCGAAGACGCGCGCACCCGGGCGATGAAGAAGGAGCTCGAATGGGTGCGCGCCAACCCCAAGGGCCGCCAGGCCAAGAGCAAGGCGCGCCTGGCCCGCTTCGAGGAGCTGTCCGACGTCGATTACCAGAAGCGCAACGAGACCAACGAGATCTTCATCCCGGTCGGCGAGCGCCTCGGCCACGAGGTGCTCGAGTTCGAGGGCGTGAGCAAGAGCTTCGGTGACCGCGTGTTGATCGACGACCTGTCGTTCAAGGTGCCGGCCGGCGCGATCGTCGGCATCATCGGCCCCAACGGCGCCGGCAAGTCGACGCTGTTCCGGATGATCGCCGGCAAGGAGCAGCCCACGAGCGGCAACGTCAAGATCGGGCCGACCGCGAGGATGGCCTTCGTCGAGCAGAGCCGCGAGACGCTCGAAGACGACAAGACCGTCTGGCAAGACGTCTCCGGCGGCCTCGACAACATCGTCGTCGGCAAGTTCGTGATGCCGTCGCGCGCCTACATCGGCCGCTTCAACTTCAAGGGCAACGACCAGCAGAAGCTGGTGGGCAGCCTGTCCGGCGGCGAGCGCGGGCGGCTGCACCTGGCCAAGACCTTGGCGCAGGGCGGCAACGTGCTGATGCTCGACGAGCCGTCGAACGACCTCGACGTCGAGACCCTGCGCGCGCTCGAAGACGCGCTGCTCGAGTTTGCCGGCAGCGTGATGGTGATCAGCCACGACCGCTGGTTCCTCGACCGCATCGCCACGCACATCCTGGCCTGCGAAGGCGACTCCAAATGGGTCTTCTTCGACGGCAATTACCAGGAGTACGAGGCCGACAAGAAGAGGCGCCTCGGCGAAGAGGGCGCGCGCCCGCACCGTTTGCGCTTCAAGGCGCTCAAGTAAGACCCAGCGAACCGGGCCGCGAGGCCGCCAGCCGATGAAGACCACGAGCCCATCACGATTCGTTGCGGCGCTGCTCGTCGCTTCTTCGATGCTGTCCGGCTGCGCGTCGCTGAACGCCGTGCGTGCGGCTGCCGGTGCGTTCGTCGCGCCGGCGCCGGCGATCCCGGCCTCGGGCGTGCCGCCCGGCAGCCCGCAGCCGGGCGGGCCGCCGCCGGGCAGCCCGTCGTCGTTCGCCACGGTGATCCGCGATGCGAAGAAGGTCGACGGCCTGCTGACGCTGTACCAGCGCGACGAGAAGGTCTGGATCGAGCTGAAGCCCGACGACTTCGGCAAGGCGTTCTTCTTCTCTCCCAAGGTCGTGACCGGGATGGGCGAGCCGGCCCTGCTCGGCGCGCAGTTCCACGCCTCGCACGTGATCGAGTTCCGGCGCGTGCACAACCAGGTGCAGATGCTGGTGCGCAACACCGGCTACCTGGCTGGGGCGAACACGCCCGAGGCGCGCGCGGTCGGCATCGCGTTCTCGCCCAGCCTGCTGGCGAGCGCCGCGGTCGCGAGCCAGCCGAACCCGCTGACCAAGGGCGTGCTGATCGATGCCGGCAGCCTGTTCCTGAACGACATGCTGGCGCTGGCGATCGATCTGCAGCGCGGCTACCGGCAGAGCTACGGCTTCGACCCGCGCAACTCGGCGATCCTGAAGCTGCGCGGCCAGCCCGACCACGTCGTGCTGGAAGTGCTCGCGCATTACGCGACCGGCTCGATCGCGCCGTCGCAGCCCGGCAACCCGGCCGGGCCGAACGTGCCGCGCTCGGTCGAAGACCCGCGCAGCCTGTTCGCGACCATCGAGTACGCGATCAGCCGCCTGCCCGAGCAGGCGATGGTGCCGCGCGAGGCCGATGCCCGGCTTGGCCACTTCGTCTCGCTGCAGGACGACTTCGGCAACGACCTGGCCCACACGCCGGTGCGGCGCCACGTCAACCGCTGGCGGCTCGAGAAGAAGGAACGCGACGCCGAGCTGTCGCCGCCGGTGAAGCCGCTGGTCTTTTGGCTCGACCGCAGCATTCCACTGAAATACCGCGACGCGATCAGCGCCGGCATCCTCGAGTGGAACAGGGCCTTCGAGCGGATCGGTTTCAAGGACGCGATCGAGGTCCGGGTGCAGCCCGACGATGCCGACTTCGACACACTCGACATCGGCTTCGCGTCGGTGCGCTGGACGACGAACAGCGCGCCGCGCTTCGACGCCTTCGCGCAGACCCATGTCGACCCGCGCAGCGGCGAGATCCTCGGCGCGGCGATCAACATCGAGAGCTTCGCGCTGCGCGGCCAGCGCGCGCTGCGTTCGCAGGTGCTGGCCGAGGCCGTGCCGTGGTCGCGCCTGATGCAGGGCGGCGCCGCGGGCGAGCCGGCACGCCCCGACGCCTGCACGATGGCCGACGAGGCCGCGGCGCAGACCAGCTACGCGCTCGACGTGCTCGCGGCCCGCGGCGAACTCGACCCGGCGAGCCCGCAGACCGAGCAGTTCGTGCGCGGCTTCCTGAAGGAAATGACGATGCACGAGGTCGGGCACACGCTCGGCCTGCGCCACAACTTCCGCGCCTCGCGCATCCACAGCGAAGCGCAGCTCGCCGACGCCGGCTTCACGCACGAGCACGGCCTGAGCGGCTCGGTGATGGACTACATGCCGGCCAACATCTCTGCGCCCGGCGCGAAGGCGACGCAGGTGTTCCAGACCACGCTCGGCCCGTACGACTACTGGGCGATCGAATACGCCTACCGGCCGTTCACGCCCGCGGCCGAGGCGGCCGGCCTGAAGGCGATCGCGGCGCGCAGCGCGCAGCCCGAGCTCGCGTTCGGCACCGACGAAGACAACAGTTTCGGCATCGACCCCGACACCTTGCAGTGGGACCTGGGCAACGACGCGCTCGGCTTCGCGAAGCTGCGCATCGCGATCGCGAACGACTTGTTCAGGCGCCAGGAGACGCGCGAGCTGCCGCGCGACCAGGACTACTTCGTGCTGCGCCGATCGCTCGCCTACGCGGTCAACGATGCCGGTCGCGCGGTCGGGATGCTGGCGCGCCTGATCGGTGGCGTGCGCACCTTGCGCGATTTTCCCGGCTCGGGTCGCGACCCGCTGCAGCCCGTGCCGGCCCCCGCACAGCGCGCCGCGCTCGACGAGATCGCGCGCGGGCTGCTGGCGGCCGACAGCTTCGTCGTCTCGCCGGCGCTGCAACGCCGGCTCGCGCCCGACTTCCAGGCCCGCAGCGACGCCTATTTCAGCGGCGAGCTGCCGATCTCGACCGACTTCTCGCTGACCCAGCGCGTGCTCGGCGTGCAGGGCGCGCTGCTGAACCAGCTGATGAGCGATGCGGTCGCGGCGCGCATTCTCGACAGCCAGGGCAAGGTCGCGCGGCGCGGTGACTCGTTCCAGCTGTCGGAGCTGTATGCGCGGCTCGAACGCGACATCTGGAGCGAGCTCGACGGCGTCGGCAGCGGCCGCAGCAGCGACATCCCGGCGCCGCGCCGGGCGCTGCAGCGCGAACACCTGAACCGCGTCACGGCCTTGCTGCTCCGGCCGTCGGGCGGCAGCCGTGCCGACGTGCGCAGCCTGATGCGGGCCCAGGCACAGGCGCTGCTCGCGCGCATCGACTCGGCGGCGCACCGCACCTCGCTCGGCGGCGACACCCGCGCCCATCTGCAGGACTGCGCGGACACGCTGTCGCAGGCACTGTCGGCGAAGGTGCTGAGGCCGGCGCTGTAGGGCTGGCGCCGGCGTCGCCGGCGACCACTGCAGTGCCGGAGCCGGGGGTCACTGAAGTGCCTGAGCGGCGGCCCGGCTCGCGTCGGTTTGCGCATAGGCGATTGGAGTCGCGCGTTTCGCGGTGATCACGACGGTCGGCAGCTGCACTGCCTTGATGGCCGCCCGCGCCGTTGTCGTGGCGGATGCCTGCGGCGCGTGGCCGAGCAAGGTCGAGGTGATCGCCAGACTCGCGGCCACGAGCACGCAAAAGGTCAGGGCGGCTGAGAAGATGCGGTCGATCATGGGGTTCTCCTGGGGTTCGTCGCGCGGCCTGTCGGTCGCGACGAGATGAACTCTAGGAGCGCCGCGGCACGCCTCCCAGCGGCTTGCGACGGGCTGCAACGCGGCACGAATGAAGCGCGGATGGCGCCGACGAACGCCGCCGCCGCGCCGGATCGCTGCTCAGCGGCTCGCGTCGTCGCGCCACAGCCACGCGGCGCCGCGCACGCCCGACGAGTCGCCGTGCAGGCTCGCCACCAGGCGTGTGCGCACCGGCGCGCTGATCCCGCCGCTGAAGACATGCGCGCCCCACAGGCGCGGCACGTTCGTCAACAAGCGCGTCAGGCGCGACAGGCCGCCGCCGAGCACGATCACGTCCGGGTCGAGCAGGTTGACCACGTGCGCGAGGCTGCGCGCGAGGCGGGATTCATAGCGCTGCAGGCTGGCCTCGCAGGCGGCATCGCCGTCGGCCGCGCGCGCACCGATCTGCTGCGCGGTGAGCGCATCGCCGCCCGTGTATGCCGCGTGATCGAGCGCCAGCCCCGGGCCGCTGAGCCAGGTCTCGATGCAGCCCTGCCGGCCGCAGTAACAGCGCGGCGCCGCGCCGTCATGTGCATCGGCCCAGGGCAAAGGGTTGTGGCCCCATTCGCCAGCCAGGCCGTTCGGGCCGGCGAGCGCGTGGCCGCGCACGACGATGCCGGCGCCGACGCCGGTTCCCAGGATCGCCGCGAACACCACCTCGGCGCCCGCGCCGGCGCCGTCGGTCGCTTCGGACAGCGCGAGGCAGTTCGCATCGTTGGCGATCCGCACCGGCCGGCCCAGCGCGTGCGCCAGATCGTGCTGCAGCGGCCGGCCGTTGAGGCAGGTCGAGTTCGCGTTCTTGATCAGGCCGGAGGCCGTCGCGGTGCCCGGCGTGCCGACGCCGACCGTGCAGCCCGTCAGGCCGAGCTCGGCCTCGGCGCGCCGCACCAGGGCGGCGACCGTCGCGAGCGTCGCGGCGTAGTCGCCGGCCGGTGTCGGGACGCGCTCGCGCCAGCGGCTGCTGCCGTCGGCGTCGAGCACGATCGCCTCGATCTTGGTGCCGCCGAGGTCGACGCCGATGGCGGGTGCGGCAGAGGGTGCGGGTGTCATCGCAGCGAGCGTAGCAGCGCCGCGGCGATGCCCCGCACCGCCCGCTCCGATGCTTTGCATCGGAACCGTCGCAATGCAGTGTTTAGATTGGCGCCGTGCGCGTCTCGAGCCAGGCCAGCGCGTCGCCGTCGACCAACGGTGTCAAACGCTCGCGCACCGTCCGGTGATAGGCATTGAGCCAGTCGATCTCGTCGGCGCGCAGCAGGCCGGGCTCGATGCAGCGCGTGTCGATTGGGCACAAGGTCAGGGTCTCGAACTCGAGGAACTCGCCGAACTCGGTCGGTAGGGTCGCGGGTGCCGGCACGTTCAGCACCAGGTTTTCGATCCGGATGCCCCAGCGCCCGGGCCGGTACAGGCCGGGTTCGATGCTGGTGATCATGCCGGGCTCCATCGCCATGTGGGCGTCAGGGATCGCCTTCGAGATGCTCTGCGGCCCTTCGTGCACGTTCAGGAAGTAGCCGACGCCGTGGCCCGTGCCGTGGCCGTAGTCCAGCCCGTGTTCCCACAGCGGCGCGCGTGCGATCGCGTCGAGCATCGGCGAGAACGTGCCACGCGGGAAGCGCGTGCGCGACAGCGCGATCGTGCCCTTCAGCACCAGCGTGTAGTCGCGCCGTTGCTCGGCACCGACCGTGCCGATCGGCCAGACGCGGGTGATGTCGGTCGTACCGCCGAGGTACTGGCCGCCGGAGTCGATCAGCAGCAGGCCACCTTCGCCAGGTTTCACCTCGATCACCGCGTGCGACTCAGGCGTGGCGTGGTAGTGCGGCATCGCGCCGTTCGAGTTGAACGCGGCGATCGTGTTGAAGCTCAGCCCCTTGAAACCGGGGCGCTTCGCGCGCTCTGCGCTGAGCTTCGCGTCGATCGTCAGCTCGGTGATGCGCTCCGCCCGGGTGTCGTCGGCCTGCGCCGCCTCGAACCACGCGTAGAACGCGCACATCGCCGCGCCGTCCTGCGCCATCGCCTCGCGCACGTGGGCCGCTTCGGCCGCGGTCTTGCGGCTCTTCAGCAGCGTGCTCGGGTTGATCGCCTCGACGACCCGCACGCTGACGACCTCGCGCAGCCCGAAGGTCGTGCGCTTCGGGTCGATCAGCAGCACCGCGTCGGCCGGCAGCGCGTTGAGTGCGCAGCGCACGCTGTTGTAGGGCGCGAGCCGCACGCCATCGGCCGCCAGGCGCGAGCGCAGCACGGCCGGCACCTTGTCGTCGCCGACGAAGAGGGTCGCGCCGTTCATGTCGAGCAGTACGTGGGCGAGGAAGACGGGATTGAAGCTGACGTCGGCGCCGCGCAGGTTCAACAGCCAGGCGATGTCGTCGACGGTCGAGATGAAGTGGTGCGTCGCGCCGTGCCCGGCCATCGCCTCGCGCACCTGCGCCAGCTTGGCACTGCGCGGCAGCGGCGCATGCGGCGGCAGGTGCTCGTAGACCGGCGTGGCGGGCAGGGCCGGACGCTCGGGCCAGACTTCTGCGAGCAGGTCGACATCGGTGCGCAGGCGCACGCCGGCCCGGTCGAGGGTCGCCTGCAGAAGCTGTGCTGCCGCGACCCCGAGCACGCTGCCGTCGACACCGACTGTCTGCCCGGCCGGCACGTGGTGGGCAAGCCAGTCGACATGCGCGGTCGAGTTGCCGGTCGGGATCTTCACCAGCACGGTGCCGGTGCCGGCCAGCTCGGCCTCGGCCTGGACCCAGTAGCGGCTGTCCGCGAACAGCGCTGCGGCGTCGAGCGTGACCACCAGCGTGCCCATCGAGCCGGTGAAGCCCGACAGCCACTGCCGCCCCTGCCAGCGCTCGGGCAGGTATTCCGACAAGTGCGGGTCGCTCGACGGCACCAGCACGGCGGCCAGGCCATGGCGCTTGAGCGCGTCGCGGACCTTGTCGATGCGCAGGCGGAAGGGCGAGGTGCGGATGTCCATGGTCTGGTTCCGGAGTGACGAGGGTCGGTCGTGCCGACGCTCGATTCTAGGAGCCGGTCGGCGCGGTGTCCGGCGGCGCCGGCGTCGGCGGCTCGGCCACGACGCGTGCCGAGCGCTCGTAGGTCCAGTAGGCCCAGCCCCAGTCCATCATCACGATCAGGCGGTTCCGAAAGCCGATCAGGAAGTAGATGTGCGCGAAGAGCCAGAACAGCCATGCGAACAGGCCCGAGAAGCGCAGCGCGCCGAACACCGGCACGGTCAGATCGACCACCGCGGCCTTGCGGCCGACCGTCGCGAGGTTGCCGTAGTCTTTGTAGACGAAAGGCACAGTCGCCTCGCCGCGCAGGCGCCGCATCAGGTTGGCCGCGGCGGCGCGGCCCATCTGCTTGGCGCCGGGGCTGACGCCGGGCACCGGCGTCGGCTCACCCTTGCCATGGCTCTTCGCCGCCGCGAGGTCGCCGATCACCGCGATCTCCGGGTGGCCGGCGACGCTGAGGTCGGGCTCGACGACGACACGCCCGGCGCGGTCGAGCGCCGCACCGGTGCCGCGCGCGACCACGCGGCCGAGCGGCGAGCCGGCCACGCCGGCGGCCCAGATCACGGTCTTGCTCGCGAGGCGGTGGAGCTGCACCTGCCCGCCATCGTGCGATTCGTAGGTCACGCCATCGGCATCGATGCCGGTCACCTTGCAGCCGGTGCGCACGTCGACGCCGAGCCGCACGAGCTGCTCGCGCGCGCGTTGCGACAGCTTGGGCACGAAGGTGCCGAGCACGCGGTCGGAGCCTTCCATCAGCACGACGCGGGTGTGCGTCGAGTCGATGCGCCGGAACTCCTGCGGCAGGGTGTGCTGGGCGATCTCGGTCATCGTGCCGGCCATCTCGACACCGGTCGGCCCGGCGCCGATCACGACGAAGGTCATCCACGGCTCGCGCTCGGCCGGGTCGACGCAGCGTTCGGCGCGCTCGAACGCGCCGATCACGCGCGAGCGGATCGCGAACGCGTCGGCCAGCGTCTTCAGCCCCGGTGCGTGCGCGGCCCAGTCGTCGTGGCCGAAGTAGCTGTGGGTCGCGCCTGCGGCGACGATCAGGTGGTCGTAGACGAGGGCTTCCTTGGCGTCGCCATCGCCGTCGAGCAGCACGCGCCGGCCGGCGACATCGATGTCGGTCACCGGCGCCTGCAGGATCGTCAGGTTGCCGCGCTGCATCTCGCGCCGCAAGGTGTGGCGGATCGGCGCGCTGACCGCAGGCGCGCTCAGCCCGGCGGTCGCGACCTGGTACAGCAGCGGCTGGAACAGGTGGTGGTTGGTGCGGTCGACCAGCGTGATCTCCACCTCCGCTTTCGACAGGCTGCGCACCGCCTCGATGCCGCCGAAGCCGCAGCCGATGATCACGACATGCGGCCTGGCCGCGGGCGCCGCACTCACTGCTTCGTGCTGCGCACTCCGGCTTTCGCTATTGGGGCCGCTCATGGCACTGCCGCCCCGCGCAGGCGCTGCCCGACCATCTGGATGTGGCCGCGCAGCGAGTACAGCTCGTCGGCATAGCTCAAGGGCACGGTCACGTTCTCGACCCGGGTCTCGATCGCGCCGAGTTCGTCGAGCAGCTCGGCGGCCGGTCGTTTGCCCACGGCCTCTTCGACCTCGCGCAGCTGCGCATACCAGCGGAAGATGCGCGAGCGGATGCGGAACTGGTACAGCGGCGGCAGCACGCGCGACACCGGGATCAGCACCGCGACGATCGTCAGCAGCACCGGCCACATGCGGTCGATCAGGTTCGCGAGCCAGAACGGCAGGTAGCGCTGCAAGACCGGCGTGCCGTTGGCGTAGAAGCGTTGCGCTTCCTTCGCGAGCGGCTCCTCGGTGCTGGCCGAGGTCGGGAAGTCGCCCTTGCGCTGGAACCACCCGGCGCCGCCGTGGATCTGCTGCGCCGCCTGCACGAAGAGCTGGATCAGCGCAGGGTGCGTGCCTTTGCGCGCCACCAGCGTGGCGGTGGGCGCGACCAGCCGCACGTCGCGCGGCGGCACGTCGCCGGCCAGGTCGACCACGCCGCGCGGCAAGGTCACCGGTGTCAGGAACGCGAAGCGGCGCGAGTAGGCGTCGGCCTGGCCGAAGTCGAACAGCGCGATGCCCGGCGTCTGCAGCAGCATCTGCACCAGCAGCGATTCGGGCGCCGAGGCGAACACGAGCGCGTCCGATTCGCCCGCGAGCAGGGCGACGACGGCCGGCGTCTGGCCCTCGCGCAGCAAGGTCAGCGACGCCGGATCGATGCGGTTCGCGTCGAGCAGGCGATACATCAGGTTCGGTACGCCGCTGCCGGGAGCGCCGATGTTGAGCTTCCACCCGGCGAGCTGCGTCAATGCGCTCAGCGACCCGGTCTTCAGCAGGCGCTGGGCCGAGTCGGTGCGGTAGAACAGCCAGACCGGCTCGTAGAACATGCTGCCCAGCGAGACGAGCTCGGCATCGTCGGCGTTCTCGGTCCGACCGGCCTCGTCGGCGCCGCCCTGCACGAAGGCGACGTCGACGCCGCCCGCGCCCGGCTCGCGCAGGCGCTTCAGGTTCTCGGCTGCGCCCTGCGTGCTGCGCAACTCGACGGTGATGCCGTAGCCCTTCAGGATCTGCGCATAGCGCTTGCCGAACTCGGCATACGCGCCCTGGTCGGGGCCGGTCGCGAGCACCACCCGCGACGGCGGCGTCGGGTCGAGCACCCAGTAGGCGACCGCGAGCAGCGCGAACGCGAGCACGATGAACGGCCCGAACGTGACGAGCAGGTCGCGGAACGACAGCAGGGTGTGGCGCAGGGTCGCGGGCATGGGCTCGCACGATACCGCGTCCGGCCCGCGGGCCCGGTATCGAAGCGCACGGTATGCTTTTCGGATGCGACTGCTGCTGGTGGAAGACGACCGGATGATCGGCGAGGGCCTGCGCGGCGCGCTGCGCCTCGAGGGCCATGCGGTCGACTGGGTGCGCGACGTCGCCGCCGCCGACGCGACCCTGGCCAGCGAGCGCTTCGACCTGGTGCTGCTCGATCTCGGTCTGCCGCCCGGTGGCGCAGGCGCGGCCCAGGCCAGCGCCGACGGCGGCCTGGCGGTGCTGCGCGCGCTGCGGGCACGCCATGACGCGACGCCGGTGATCGTGCTGACAGCGCGCGACGGCCCGGGCGACAAGGTCGCCGGGCTGGACGCCGGCGCCGACGACTACCTCGTCAAGCCCTTCGACCTCGACGAGCTCGGCGCGCGCATCCGCGCGGTGCTGCGCCGGCACAGCGGCCGGGCCGCGCCGGCGCTGAGCTTCGGCGGCGTCACGCTCGATCCGGCGACGCGCCAGGTGAGCCGCGACGGCGTGCCGGTGCTGCTGTCGGCGCGCGAGTTCGCGGTGCTCGAGGCGCTGATGCAACGCCCCGGCGCGCTGCTGTCGCGCGCCCAGCTCGAAGACCGGCTGTACGGCTGGGGCGAAGAGATCGAGAGCAACGCGGTCTCGGTCTACATCCATCAGCTTCGGCGCAAGCTCGGCGTCGATTTCATCCAGAACGTACGTGGCGTTGGCTACTTCGTCGGCGACAAGCCGAAGGCGGCATGAACTCGATCCGGGTTCGGGTGCTGCTGGCGCTGCTGGGCATGCTGGTCGTGACCGCCGCGGTGATGGGCGCACTGACCTACCGCAACGTGCTCGCCGAGACCGAACGGCTGTTCGACTACCAGTTGCGCCAGATGGCGCTGTCGCTGCGCGACCAGGGCGAGATCGCCCCGGCGCAGGCGAGCTCGCTGGTCGACGAGCAGCTCGATTTCGTCGTGCAGATCTGGACCGCCGACGGCCGCATCATCTACCCGCCGCGCTTGCGCACCGACCTGCCGGCCCGGGCGCTGCTCGGGCTGGCCGATGTCGTCGTCGACGGCAAGACCTGGCGCACCTTCAGTGTCGCGACCAACGACCGCGTGATCCAGGTCGCGCAGCCGTTGCAGATCCGCCAGCGGCTCGCCGCCGGCGCCGCGCTGCGCAGCATCGTCCCGCTGCTGTTCATCGCGCCGGCGATGGCGCTGGTGGTGTGGTGGCTGGCGGCGCAGACCCTGGCGCCGCTGCGCCGCCTGGCCGACGGGCTGCGCGCGCGCGACGAGCAGTCGTTGCTGCCGCTGCCGACCAGCGGCCTGCCGGACGAGGTCTCGCCGCTCGTGAGTGCGCTCAATGGGCTGCTGCAGCGGCTGGGCAACGCGCTCGGCGCGCAGCGCGCGTTCGTCGCCGACGCGGCCCACGAGCTGCGCTCGCCGCTGACGGCGTTGAAGCTGCAGATGCAGCTGCTGCAGCGCGCGCCCGATGCCGATGCGCGCGCCCAGGCGGCGCAGGCACTGAATGCCGGCATCGACAGGGCGGGGCGGCTGGTCGAGCAGTTGCTGACCCTGGCACGCGCCGAGCCGGGGGCTGCCGCGCCGGCGCACGAGAGCGTCGATCTCAGCAGCGTGGTCCGCAGCGCGCTGGCCGAGACGGTGCCATTCGCGGCGTCACGCGGCACCACGGTCGAGCTTTTCGCCGATGCGCCGGTGCGAGTGCAGGGCAACACCCCGGCGCTGACGGCGCTGGCGCGCAACCTGGCCGACAACGCGGTGCGCTATTCGCCACCAGGTTCGCGCGTCGAGCTGCGTGTGTTCATTGATTCCGGCGTGCCGGTGCTGCAGGTCGACGATGCGGGCCCCGGGATCGCGCCGGCCGAACGCGAGCGCGTCTTCGACCGCTTCTATCGCCATGCCGCCGGCGACGAGGCCGGCACCGGCCTCGGGCTGGCGATCGTTCGCAGCGTGGCCGAGCGCCACGGCGCCGTCGTCGAGCTGGGTGAATCGGCGCTCGGCGGGCTGCGAGTGCGGGTGCGATTCTGCCTACACTAGCGGCCGCGCGTGCGCGTCCGTGCTCGGCGCTTTCACACCCATCGGAGAGGCGATCCATGAAATCCGGCGTTGCGAGTCTGGCGTTGACCCTGGGCCTGGCCACCGGGCTGGCGACGAGTGCGATGGCGGCGCCGCCGCCGAAGCCGATCAGCGTCGACCAGTCGGCGAGCTTCCTGATCGACGCGGCGACGACCGAACAGCTCTGGACGCAGAACACGCCGGCGAAGGTCAGGAAGCTCTACCCGAGCAAGAAGTTCAGCTTCGTCAGCGAGGTCGGCGGCGGCTTCACGGAAAGCAAGAACTGCGTCATCAGTGCGCGCGCGATGGTGCTGCCGGTGTTGCATCTGCCGATGCAGGGCAAGAAGATCGTCTACGCCCCGGTCAAGTCATCGACCGCGTTCGACGCGGCGCCCAATCTGAGCCGCGAGCAGTGCCAGGCACTGGCGCGCACCAAGCTGAAGGAGGCGATTCAATCGCTCGTCTCGGCGCTCGCCTCGAGCTGAGCGCGCGTCGACATCAATTCCTCGGTGAGACGGCGCACGTCGGCCGACAGCCGGCCGGCGACGAGTTCGATCATCTGGAAGCCGAACGCCGGGTTCTGGTAGTAGAGCTGATTCACGGTGCTCTCGTCGATCGACAGCACGGTGCTCTCGACCCCGCAGCGGGCGGTCGCGCGTCGGCTGCGGTCGGGCGCGAAGAACGCGATCTCGCCGAAGATCTGGCCCGGCAAGATGCTGCTGCCGAACTCGACCAGGTCGATGCGGCCGTCGGCGAGCAGGTAGAGCCGGTCGCCGGGGTCGCCCTTCCTGAACAGCACCGTGCCGGCCGCGAGGCGCGCGCTGCGCATGTACGGCTTGAGCCAGACGCCGGACAGCGCGTTCTCGGTCGATACCGCCTTGACGCGGCGCGTCAGCTTGACCATCTCGGCCAGGCGGTACAGGTTGATCGGCAGCAACGCGCTGTGCAGCAGCAGCATCGGGTACGACGGGTGCAGTGCGCCGTAGGCGACGAAACCGATGTTGCTGCCGATCGCGAGCCAGCGCAGCGGGATCATGGTCTTCACGAAACTGCTGACCAGCACGAACGCGCCCGCGACGATCACCGACACGATGGCCATCAACTCGTTGGGCGAGTTCAGCGCCGCCTCGGAATAGCGGCTGGCTTCGGACAGCATGTCTGCGAACACTTCTCACCCCTTTTTGTCGACAATGCGGTCATGCCACACGGCTTGTCACATTTTCTCCCGAACCGAACCCAGTGAGGACCCGATGCAAGACAAAGGCCAGTATGTGATCGCGTTCCGACATTTCGTGCTGGCGGTCGCGCTGCTCGCGACTGCGGCCGGGCCGGCACGAGCCGCCGATGACGCGGCGATCGCGCCATTTTCGGCGGCATCGCCGGGCGAGCCGCCGGCCGGCTGGAAGTTCGCGACCCTGCCGAACAAGGTGCCGACCAAGTTCACGGTCGTCGACCTGGACGGCGCGCGCGTGCTCAAGGTCGCAGCCGACGAATCCTATGGCAACCTGGTGCATTCGATGCATCAGCAGATCGGCGAGCGCAGCACGCTGGCCTGGCGCTGGCGCGTCGACAAGCTGATCGACGAGGCCGACCTGAAGGTGCGTTCGGGTGAAGACTCGGCCGCCAAGGTGTGCGTGTTCTTCGGCTTCGACAGCGGCAAGCTGCCGTTCGGCGAGCGCGCCAAGCTCGCGGTCGCGCGCAGCAGCACCGGCGAAGACGTGCCGACCCAGACCCTGTGCTACGTCTGGGACAACAAGCTGCCGGCCGAGACCGCGGTGGTCAGCCCGTTCACGAAGCGCATCCGCTTCCTGGTCGTGCAAAGCGGCAATGCCAAGCTCGGGCAATGGGTCGCGCAAAAGCGCAGCCTGGCGGTCGACTACCAGCGCCTGTTCGGCGACGAATCGGAAGGCAAGGTGCCCGAGGTCGTCGGTGTGGCGGTGGCGGCCGACTCCGACAACACGAAAGGCCACAGCCTGGCCTACTTCGGCGACGTGGCGCTGACACCTTGAGCGCTGGGGCGGCTCGGCGCCACGGCGCCGCCGCGTCGCGCCCCTAACCTTGGCTTAACCGCGCGCTAATCCAGCCCTAATCCGGCGACCCTATCTTTGCTGCAGGCGGAATCTTCCGCGAAACGAGCAATGAAGGAGTCGTCATGAACCAGCTGAAACCCCTGAGTGCGGCCCTGCTGGCCGCCGGCGTCCTGGCGGTCGGGACGGCCAGCGCGATCGATCTGACCCCGAACTGGCTGAAGAGCAAGCCGGCGGCGGTCGCTACCGCGCCGGAGGCCGCCGCGCCCGCGCCGGTGCCGATGCTGAGCGCGCAAAACGTGCCGAACTACCGTGCCATCGTCAAGCAGAGCGGCCCGGCGGTCGTCGGCGTCACGGTCGCGGGCATGCACAAGACCAGTGCCGAGGAGCAGGGGCTGCCGCCCGGCTTCGAGGATGACCCGTTCTTCAAGTTCTTCCGCGGCATGCCGGGCTTCCAGCAGCGCGGGCCGCAGGGCAGCGTGCCGTTCAAGGGCATGGGCTCGGGCTTCATCATCAGCCCGGACGGCCTGATCCTGACCAACGCCCACGTGGTGCGCGAGGCGAAGGAGGTGACCGTCAAGCTCAGCGACCGGCGCGAGTTCACCGCCAAGGTGCTCGGCTCCGACACCTCGACCGACATCGCGGTGCTGCGCATCAATGCGACCGGGCTGCCGGTGGTGCGGCTGGGCGATGCGCGCCAGCTCGAGGTCGGCGATCCGGTGCTCGCGATCGGTGCGCCCTACGGCCTGGAGCAGACGGCAACGCAGGGCATCGTCAGCGCGAAGGGCCGTTCGCTCCCGGGCGACAACACGGTGGTGCCGTTCATCCAGACCGATGCGGCGGTGAACCCGGGCAATTCGGGCGGCCCGCTGTTCGACGGCAGCGGCGCGGTCGTGGGCATCAACTCGCAGATCTATTCGCGCAGCGGCGGCTTCCAGGGCCTGAGCTTCTCGATCCCGATCAATGTCGCGCTGAAGGTCAAGGACCAGATCGTCGCGACCGGCAAGGCCACGCATGCCCGGCTCGGCGTGACGATCCAGGACCTGAACCAGTCGCTGTCGGAGTCGTTCGGTCTGAAGCGCCCGGATGGCGCACTGGTGGCCAATGTCGCGCCGAACAGCGCGGCCGCCTCTGCGGGGCTGAAGTCGGGTGACGTGATCACCGAGGTCAACGGCGAACCGGTCACGCGCTCGGGCGAGCTGTCGAGCATGATCGGGCTGCTGGCGCCGGGCGACAAGGTCAAGCTGAAGGTCTGGCGCGATCGCACGGCACGTGATGTCGAGGTGCGACTGACCAGCGCCGATGCCGACAAGACCGACGCCGCCGATGCGAGCGGCGAGGTGCAGCCGGGCGATCTCGGCCTGGCGCTGCGTCCGCTGACACGCGATGAGCGCCGTGCGGCACGCAGCGACCAGGGCCTGCTGGTCGAGAATGTCGCCGGCCCCGCGGCGCGCGCCGGCATCGAGCCCGGCGACGTGTTGCTGGCGATCAACGGCAAGCCGGTGCAGTCGGTCGAGGAAGTCAAGAGCGTGATGGCCGGCAAGCCGAAGAGCGTGGCGCTGCTGGTGCAGCGCGACGGCGACAAGATCTTCGTGCCGGTGAAGCTCTCTTGAGTGTGGAGCGTGGCCCGCGCCCCGAGGGGGTTCAAGCAAAGTGGCAAAGTCACATTGGCTTGAACAAACGCACGAGGCGGTGCCGACGCACCGCCTCGCGCACGTTGATCAGGCACCTTAAAGATCGGTGCGCAACTTCCAGATCTCCGGGAACAGCACGACGTCGAGCATCTTGCGCAGATAGCCGACCCCGGAGGTGCCGCCGGTGCCGCGCTTGAAGCCGATCACGCGCTCCACCGTCGTGACATGGCGGAAGCGCCAGAGGCGGAAGGTGTCTTCGAGGTCGGTGAGTTCCTCGCCGAGCTGGTACAGGTCCCAGTAGGCGCTCGGGTCGCGGTAGACGACCAGCCACGCCTGCTCGACCGCGTCGCTGGCCTGGTAGGCCTGGGTCCAGTCGCGCTCGAGATGCGACGCCGGCACGGCGAGGCCGCGCCGCGCCAGCAGCCGCAGCGCCTCGTCGTACAGCGACGGTGCACGCCAGACCGACTCGACGTGCGCGAGGATGTCGGGCCGGTGCGCATGCGGTTTGAGCATCGCCGCGTTCTTGTTGCCCAGCATGAACTCGATGCAGCGGTACTGCCAACTCTGGAAGCCACTGCTGGTCGACAGGTACGGCCGGATCGCCGAGTATTCGGGCGGGGTCATCGTCGCGAGCACGTCCCAGGCGTGCACCAGCTGCTCCATGATCTTGCTGACGCGAGCCAGCATCTTGAACGCGCTGCCGAGCTCGTCGCGCGAGACGCAGCGCACCGCGGCGCCGAGCTCGTGCAGCAGCAGCTTCATCCACAGCTCGCTGGTCTGGTGCTGCACGATGAACAGCATCTCGTTGTGCTCGGGCGAACGCGGGTGCTGCGCGCCGAGCACCTCGTCGAGGTGCAGGTAGTCGGCGTAGCTCATGTCCTTCGAGAAGTCGAGCTGCGCGCCTTCTTCGACGACGATCTTTTCGGTCGGGCTGGTCATGGGTGCCGCTCCTCAGGTGACCGCGGCGCGCTGGTTGAAGCGCGCCTCTCGCCATTCGCCACCGGCCAGCACGGCCCTGAAATGCTCGACCGCGTCCCAGACGTCGACGAAGCGCGTGTACAGCGGCGTGAACCCGAAGCGCAGCAGATCGGGCGCGCGGAAGTCGCCGATCACGCCGCGCGCGATCAGGGCCTGCATGATCGGATAGCCGCCGTTCGCGTGCGCAAAGCTCGCCTGGCTGCCGCGTTGCGCGGCGTCGCGCGGAGTCACGAGCACCAGGTCGTGGCCGGCGCAACGCGCCTCGACGAGCGTGATGAACAGCTCGGTCAATGCAATCGACTTGGCCCGCAGCGCCGCCATGCCGCCGAACGCCGCGGCGCGCCCGAACACATCGACGCCGCATTCGAGCGCGGCCAGCGACAGCAGCGCCGGCGTGCCGCAGACGAAGCGCTGGATGCCCGGCGCCGGCCGGTACTCGGGCGTGAACTCGAACGGCGCCGCATGCCCGAACCAGCCCGACAGCGGCTGGCGCAGCTGCGCGCGGTCCATCTGCGCGGTATGGCGCGGATGGGCCCAGACGAAGGCCGGCGCGCCCGGGCCGCCGTTCAGGTATTTGTAGCCGCAGCCGACCGCGAAGTCGGCGTCCGCCCGATGCAGGTCGACCGGCACCGCGCCGGCCGAATGGCACAGATCCCAGACGACCAGCGCGCCGGCAGCGTGCGCATCGCGCGTGACCCGTGCCATGTCGAACATGCGGCCGGTGCGGTAGTTGACATGCGTCAGCATCAGCACCGCCAGCCGGTCGTCCAGATGCGCGGGCAGCGCGTCGGCATCGATCAGCACCAGACTCAGGCCATGCGCCTGCGCGAGCGTCTCGGCGATGTACAGGTCGGTCGGGAAGTTGCTGCGCTCCGAGACGATCACGCGCCGCTGCGGCGAGGCGGCCTGCTGCAACGCGATCGCGGTGCTCAACACCTTGTACAGATTGACCGAGGTCGCGTCGCCGACGACCAGCTCGTCCGCGCCGGCGCCGACCAGCGGCGCGATCTTGTTGGCGATGCGCTGCGCGAGATCGATCCAGCCGGCGCTGTTCCAGCTGCGGATCAGGCCGGCGCCCCACTCCTGCTGCACCAGCTGCTGCACGCGCGCTGCGGTCGCGACCGGCAGTGCGCCGAGCGAATTGCCGTCGAGGTAGATCACGTCGTCGGGCAGGTCGAACTCGGCGCGCAATGGTGCCAGCGCATCGGCGCGGTCGAGCGCGAGGCAATCGTCGCGGGTCGTCATCACAGTTCCCTCAATACGGCGCGGACCGGCGAGGCGTCCGCGTGGGTCAATTTCAATGGCAACGCGATCAGCTCGTAGTCGCCGGCGGCGACCTCATCGAGCACCAGGTTCTCGAGCACGCGCAAGTCGTGCCGCAGCAGCAGCTGGTGGCTGGGCAGCGACTTGCTGTCGGCCGGGTCGACCGACTGGCTGTCGATGCCGATCAGCCGCACGCCGAGGCCGGCGAGCCAGGCGATGGTCTCGGGCGCGAACGCACTGAACGCGCTGGCCCACGCGGTCGGCGCCTGCCGGCAGGTGCGCACCAGCACGCGCGGCGGCAGCGCATCGATGGCATGCGCGAGGTGCGCCGGCCGCACCAGCGGGCCGCAGTCGATTGCGTGGATCACTCGGCACGGCCCGAGATAGGGCGCGAGATCGACCTGCCCGATCGTCGGTGCGCCGGCGGCGTAATGCAGCGGTGCGTCGGCATGAGCGCCGATGTGCGGCGACATCGTGATCGCGCTGAGGTTGACCGGGCAGCCCGGCGCGAGCGTCGCCGTCCACTGCTGCGTGTACGCGGTGTCGCCGGGAAACAGCGGCGAGTCGGGCGCGATCGGCGGCGAGATGTCCCAGAGCTTCTTCATGGCGCGTGAAGTTAGCACCGTGCCGCGACGAGCGGTGTCGGTAAAACCGCACACCGAACTCGAAACGTCGCAAGCGCTGAGTCGCGCGCCGCAGGCGCTCAGTCGCGCGTCGCGAGCGCGCGCACCACCGTGACCGTGCAGTCCGATTCGGCCACGACGCGCGACGAGACGCTGCCGAGATAGCGGCGCAGCCCGCCGCTGCTGCGCGCCCCCATCACGATGTGGTCGACCTGGTTCTTGTGCGCGTAGTCGATGATCGCGGCCGCCGCGTCGGGCGCCTCGAGCACATGAAAGGTCATGCGACCCGCGGGCGCGTCGCCATTCGCGCTCGCCAGCGCCTGCACGATCGGGCGCGCCCAGTGCTTCAGCTGCACGAGCAGGTTCAGGTGCCTGCTGGCGCCATCGGCGTCGACCAGCTCGTCCATCCCGATGCGGTTGATCTTCATCACCGCCAGGCAGGCCAGGCGCGCGCCGGGCTCGGTCTGCAGCAGCCGCTGCACCGTGTGGCGCACCGCCTCGAGCAATGCCGGCTGCGCGCCGCCGATGTCGAGTGCGGCCAGCAGGATCGGGCTCCTGGCGGTCAGCTCGGCCGCGCCGACGACGTGTTTGCTCTCGTGCCCGATGGCCGCCAACCAGCGCCTCATCACGCCGAGCCGGCCGCTGCGCGCGAGCCGTTCGGCACGCTCGGTGAGCGCGACCTGGTCCGGGTTCTGCAGATCGAACGCGAGCTGCGCGGCGGTCTGGTGGCGCTGCGCCGGATCGACCTCGAGGCAGCGCAGGATCACTTCCTGCAGCCAGGCCGGGCAATCGGCCCGCAGGCTGCGCGGCGAGACCGGATCGCGGTACAGGCGCTGGCGCAGCCCGCGCACCGTGGTCGGCGCGCCGAACGGGCGTGTGCCGGTGGTCAGGTGGTACAGCAACACGCCGAGCGAGAACAGGTCGCTGCGCGGGTCGTTGCGGACGAACTGCACCTGCTCGGGCGCCATGTACGGCGACGTGCCCATCGGCAGCTCGAATTCTTCTTCGAGCAGATCGGGCAGCTGGTCGTGGCGCGACAGGCCGAAG
>Ga0207648_10002440_pt1 | contig 19991 bp, 20 predicted proteins | sample KBSMisM32_FD_184310 | JGI IMG/M metagenome (GOLD analysis project Ga0207648, IMG submission 184310) | Miscanthus rhizosphere microbial communities from Kellogg Biological Station, Michigan, USA - KBS Miscanthus M3-2 (SPAdes) (version 2) | ecosystem: Host-associated > Plants > Roots >...
ACCGTTCCCATGCGTCGATGCTAGCATGCAGCGCAAAAAATGCTGTACCCGAAGCTCGTGCTGATGGCCGTGTTCTGGAGCGGCGTATTCCCGGCGGTGAACATCGTGCTGAAGAGCATGGGCCTGTTCACCTCGGTGTTCCTGCGTTTCTGGGCGGCGGCGGTCATCTTGCTCATCGTGCTGCGCCTGCGCGAGCATCGCCTGCCGCGCCCTTCGCCGCGCGAGGCGGTGCTGGTCGTCGGGCTCGGGCTGCTCGGCATCACGCTCTACAACAGCTTGTTCATGGCCGGCCTCGCGCTGGTCGAGGCGAGCCGCGCGGCGGTGATCGTGCCGACCAACCCGGCGTTCACCGCGCTGTTCGCCGCGCTTCTGCTCAAGGAGCGCTTCAGCGCCACGCGCGCCGCGGGCATCGTGTGCTGCGTGTTCGGCGCGCTGTGGGTGCTGGCGAGGGGCGACCCGCGGGCATTCGTCGAGCTGAATTTCGGCGCCGGCGAGCTGATCCTCGTGGCGTGCATTTTCATGTGGAGTGCGTACACGCTGCTCGGTCGCATCGCGCTTTCCGCGCTGCCGCCGCTCGCGCTCACCGCCTATGTGATGACCGCGGGCTCGGTCGCGCTCGCGCTGCCCGCGTGGCTCGAGCAGGATTCGCTCGCCGGCGCGACCTGGCAGGCCTGGGTGGCGCTCGGCTATCTGATCGTGTTCGGCACGGTGCTGCCGTTTCTCTGGTTCAACGAGGGCGTGAAGGCGCTCGGCGCTGCGCGCGCCGCGCAGTTCATCAACCTGGTGCCGCCGATCGCAGTGGCCGAGGCGGTCCTGATTCTCGGCGAGCCGATGACGCCCGCGCTGTACGTCGGCGCGGCATTGGTGGTGGTGGGTCTCTACCTGACCAACAGGCCTAAGTCCTGAGCACGAGCACGGTTCCCAGAACGACCAGCACGCCGCCGGCGAGCATCGGCAGGGTCACGGCTTCGCCCAGGAACAGCGCGCCCCACAGCACGCCGAACAACGGGATCAGGTAGGTCACCGTGAGCGCGCCGGTCGCGCCGATGTCGGCGATCAGGCGGAAATAGAGCAGGTAGGCCACGGCGCCACACAACAGGCCGAGCGCCAGGATGCTCGCCACGATGAGCGGGGCTGGCACGGCCGTCGGCGGTGATAGCGGGATGAGGGGAATGAGGAGTATCCCGGCGGCGAACTGCGAGCCGGCCGCCATGCCCCGCGAGGGCACGTTGCCCGCCCAGCGCCTGATGTAGGTGGCAATCAGGCCATAGGAGAACGCGGCCGCCAGCGCCGCCGCCACCGCAGGGTAGTGCAGTGTCGTGCCGCCGGCGGGACTGGTCACGAGCGCCACGCCCGCGATGCCGATCGCAAGTCCCGCCACACGCCGCCTGCTCATGCGCTCCCGCAACAGCAGCGCTCCGCACAGCGCACCCCACATCGGGGAAGTGGCATTGAGCACCGACAGTACGCCGGCGGTGACGCTGAGCGCGGCGTAGGCCCAGAGCAGGAACGGCAGTGCGGAGCTGAAGATGCCAACCACCAGGTAGTGGCGCCACCACCGCCGCCACTCGACGTCGTAGCCGGAAAGGGCGAAATAGGCCGCCAGCGCGATGCCGGCGATGAGCGTGCGCAGTTCCGCGGTCAGCACCGGCCCGATCGCGGGCGCGGTGATGCGGTTGAAAAGGAAGGACGCGCCCCAGATCGCAGCGAGCAGGACCAGGCGCGCGGTGTCCGCGGGCCTCATTCCCGGCGAATCAGGATTTTTTTTCGAGCGCCAGCAGCTTCTTCTTGCGCTTGAGCCCCCACGCGTAGCCGCCCAGCCCGCCGTCGGTGCGCACCGCGCGGTGGCAGGGCACCACCAGCGCGACCGGGTTCGCGCCGCACGCGCTGCCCACCGCGCGCACCGCCGCCGGCGCGCCGATCGCGCGCGCGATTTCCCGGTAGGTGCGCGTTTCGCCGCGCGGGATGCGGCGCAGCTCGTCCCACACGCGGCGCTGGAATACGGTGCCGCGGATGTCGAGCGGCAGGCGCGCGAGATTGGCTTCGCCTTCGATGAAGGCCGCGATCTTCGCCTTCAGCCCGTCCAGCTCGCCTTCCACCAGCTCGGCCGCGCTGAACTCCTCGGCGAGCAGGTCCTTGAGGTGGGCGACGTCGTCGCCGAGCTTCACCGAGCACAGGCCCTTGCTGGTCGCCGCGATCAACACGTTGCCGAGCGGCGATGCGAACGAGCAGTACGCGATGCGCTGTCCCTTGCCGCTGGCGCGGTAATCGCGCGCCGTCATGCCGAGGTGCGGCTTCTCGTAGAAGCGCGACACCGAGCCGTAACCCGCTTCGAACACCGCGTCGGTCACCCTGCTGCCATTCTTGAGCGAGGACTTCACCGCCTCGACGCGCTGCGCATCCTGGTAGTCGCGCGGCGAGACGCCGAAGGCTTCCTTGAAGCGGCGCTGCAGGTGGAACGGGCTGGCGCCCACGGCGCTCGCCAGCTCTTCGAGCGTCACGCGCTCGCCGCGGCGGCGGTCGAGGTAACTGCGTGCTTTTTCGACGATTGCTTCCATAGGCGCATTGTGCCGCGCCCGGCGCGGCCCATCTATCCGTTTCTTGCGCCGTTCCTTCCGCCCTCTACGTGCTTGCGCGTAGTGCGCGGATCGAGCCCGGTGCGCTTCGCCACTTCGGCGTAGGTGCCAAGCCTGCGATAGAGCATGGCGCTGTAGCGCGCGAGAAGCTCGGCGGCGGTCAGCTCTCCGGCGCGCAGCTGGTCGAGCAGCAATTGATCCTCGTCGGCGCCGGCGCGGGCGATCTCGGGCACATAGCGCCCGGTGAGCAAGATGCGGCGCACGGCCTGCTCCAGCTCGCGCACGTTGCCGGGCCAGAGGTAGTCCTTCGGCACGCTCGCCTCGAGCTGCTCGAGAACCCGGGCCGCCAGGTCGGAAACCTCCGCCCCGGTGATGCGGGCCACCAGCAAGCGCACCAGCTGGACGATCTCCGCCGACGACTCGGCGAGGCGCTGGCGCAGCGTGGGCATCACGATCACGTCGGAGCACAGGCGGTAGAAGAAATCGTCGCGGAAGCGCCCTTCGGAGCGCAGCCGGTCGAGCGGCTGGTTGGTGGCCGCGACCACGCGGCCGGGAAAGCGCTTGCGCTCGCGGCCGCCGACGGGCGTGAAGGTGCGCTCCTGCAGCACCTGCAGCAGCTTGATCTGCACCGGGATCGAGACCTCGCCGATCTCGTCGAGGAACAGCGCGCCGTGCGCGCTGCATCGCTCGAACACGCCCTGGTGATGGTCGATCGCGCCGGTGAATGCGCCCTTGCGATGGCCGAACAGCTCCGACTCGATCAGGTTCTCGGGGAACTGCGAGAGGTTGGTGGCGATGAAGGTCTCGGTGAAGTTCTCGGCGAAGCGGCGCTCGGCAGGGAGGTAAGGGATGAAACCCGAGCGGCCGATCGCCGCGGCCGCTTGCCCCTTGCCGGTGCCGGTCTCGCCGAGCAGGAGCGTGGAGAAATCCTCCATCCGGTTCCAGAGCGCGGCGTCGTAGCCGCGCATATCGTGGGTAAACACGTTGTTCCATAGCGACTCGCGCAGCTTGCGCATCGACTCGCATTCGCCGGCGAGCGAGCGCAGGATGAAGTAGAACGCGCGCCGCAGCTGGAAGAAGAGCGCGAGGTAGCGTCCGGAAGCCTCCTCGCTGAACCCGCTGCGCACCAGGTCGGCGATCACGTCGTCGGCGAAGGCGACCGGCAGCGGCGCGCCGCCCTGCCGCGCCTGGCGCTCGATCAGCGCGTCGATCTTCGCGACGTGGCGGTGATACCAGACATAGAGCAGCGCCGGCTCGACCACCTGCCGCTCTTCCGCGCTCAGCGCCTTTCCCAGCCACGGCTGCAAGCGCGGCGCCACCAGGCGCGCGAGGGCCTCCGGGTCCTGCGTCAGGTCGCCGAGTTTTGCGCCTGGCGCGAGCCGCACGATGAGCGCCGCCCGCTCTGCGCTGAAGGGGTTGCCGAAAGCCACATCGGCCAAGGCACCGAAGAACTGACGGTCTGATGGATTCATTTTTTGCTGGTACCGGCAGCATTAAATGTATCTCCATTTATCAATCATCGCCAGACTTCTACGGGGATCTCCTATGAATCAGCTAGTTATGAACATGGCATGGCACGTGCAATGGGAGCGCCAGAACCAATTACGGGGAGAAAGAAATGAAAGCGAGCCTCCACCTCCTGGTCAGCAGCCTGGTGTCCCTTTCGCTGGCCACGGCCGGCGCGGGCGCGCAAGCAGAACTGCTGCGTGCCGATTCCGGCTGGCCGCTCTTTCTCATCGGCGGAACCGCAGTCGTTGCCATCAAGGCGAGCAACGGCAGGTCGTCATGAGCGACCGGCACTTGATCGGACTGATGAGCGCTGCGTGCGTCGCCCTGATGATGGGGCTGATGTGGTTGGGCGGTGCGACGCCTGGCGCCTTCGCCCTCGTCGGCCTGGGCGCCGCCTTCATGGCCGCTGCCTGCGTCCTCGCCGAACTCTGATCGACAGGAGGGCGACATGAAATCCCAACTGAAACGCTTGGCTTCGCTGGCGGCGATGGTTCTCGCGGGGTGCGCAAGCGGCGGTGGCGGCAGCAGCGATGGTGTCACGGTGAAATCCACGCCGTCCACACCGCCTTCGCCGACCGCGGAAATGCGTTGCGCCTGGCTTCTGCCTTTCCTCTGCGGCTGGTTCGAACCGGGAGAAACCGAGACCGACGACACCTTTTTCCTGTTTTCCGGTGCCGGCCGGCAACGCGCGCAACGTTTTGCGACCTGGTCGAGCCTGGCGCCGCATCAGGCGGCCGAGTTCGAGGCCATCGCTACGGAGGTGAGCTACACCCAAGCATCGACCGGCGCGATCACTTCGACCTCGGTCAAGACGCCGGCGCAGGAACAGCTGCTGTCGAGCGGTCCTCAATACACCGCCGGCAAGGAGCTCGTCGGCGGGTCCCTTGGCCGGATCGCGGATGGCATCGACGTGAGCGCAAGCCGCGTCGGCGATGCGACGCAAGTCGCGGTGATCGCGAATCCGTACGCGCAGGGCTGGAACTACCAATCCTTCGGCGTGTGGAACACCCATGGTCCGAGCGCGCGCCAGATCGCCTCCTCCTCGTTCGGCGCGCCCACGCCGGCCTCGGCAGTCCCGTCGAGCGGGACCGCGTCGTTCGTCGGCAAGCTCGGCGGCGTCTATGTATCGCCGAGCGGTGAAGGGTCCGTGGCCTCCGCGGACATCCGCGTGCACGCCGACTTCGGCAACCGCTCGCTCGGTTTCGCGTCCAGCAATACGCGGCTGAGCCAGGACCTGAAGTCCTCGACTCCGGCGCCGCATCTGAACCTCGGCGGCACGCTGACCTATTCACCGGCCGCCAACACGTTCACTGGAACGATCACCAACGCCGGCGGAACGATGAGCGGGTCGTCCACCGGCAGGTACTACGGGCCAACCGCGCAGGAGCTGGGCGGCGTGTTCACGGTGAAGTCGCCCGCTACGGCCGAAACACTGACGGGCGCCTACGGCGCCAAGCGATAGGAGAGATCGACATGAAATCGAGCGCCCTTTTTCTTCTGGCAAGCGTCGCGCTTTCAGGCGGCTGCGCAAGCGGTGGCGGCTCCGGCGGGTCCGGCCCCGGCAGCGCTGCGCGGAGCCAGCCCAAGGTGCAATCGGAACCGAGTCCCTGTGGAACGCTCTACGGCCGTCCGGTCGAGTGCGTGCCGACCCAGCGCGCCGCGATCGACGCGGCGATGGATCGCACCAGCCAGGGCAGCATGCCGTCGGCGGAAACCTTCGAGGCCCTGGGCATGTATGCGCCGCCGGATGCGCCGCGCTCGAGCAGCCCGAGCAAGCCTGCTCCGACACCGACACCCGGCTACGGGGCCGATTCCACCGGACTGGGCTTCCAATACCAGTCGTTCGGCGCCTGGAACAGCAAGAACACTCAGTTCGGTTCCGGAATCTCGGCCTGGCACGGCGGCCAGCCCACGCCGGCGTCGGCGGTGCCCGCCAGCGGAAGCGCCAGGTTCACCGGCAACCTCTTCGGCATCTATGTCTCGCCGTCCCGGTCGGACTCGACGGCGCGGGCGAACCTGGTCCTCGATGCGAATTTCAGCTCGAGGTCGATAGGCTTCACCTCCAGCAACACGACCCTGAACGGCAGCGCTGCCGCCCCGCACCTCGACCTGAACGGGACGCTCACCTATGCGGTAGCCGGCAGCGGTTTTTCCGGAACCCTGCGCAACGCGGGCGGGACGCTGAGCGGGTCCGCCAGCGGCGGGTTTTACGGCCCGCGCGCGGAAGAGGCCGGCGGCACATTCAGTCTGAAGTCTGGCGGTACCGAGATGCTGACCGGCGCCTACGGGGCGAAGCGCTGATCCATGCGCGCCTGGGCCCTCGCGCTGCTGGTCGCCGCCGCCGCGGTCCACGCGGACGACGCTGCGCTGCAGCGCGCATTCGTCCAGGGCATGCAGGCGCAGGAGGCGGGCGACCTCGCGCGGGCGGAACAGATCTTCCGCGAAATGCTCCTGGTCACGCAAAGCGCGCGTGTGAAGCTGGAGCTCGCCAGAACGTTGTTCGCCGAGGCGAAGTACGCGGAAGCCAAGACGCTGTTCAAGGAAGTGTCGCTGCGGTCCGAAACGCCCTGGCGCGTGCGCGACAACATCGCGCTGTTCGTGCGCGAAATCGAGGAGCGCACGGGTTACCTGAAATTCGGCGTCACCGTGGTGTCGGACTCCAATCCGGGCAATCTCGCCCGCCAGAAGGAGTTCTCGATCGGCGATCTCCAGGTCACGCCGGTCGACGCGCCGAAGCGCCTCACAGGCCTGCGTTACTCGGCGCAGGGATGGAAGCCGTTCGAGCCGGTGGGCGGCGCCGGCTATCTGACAGCCTCGTACGTCGACTATCCCACCGAGGAATTCGACCGACTGACGGTCGATGCGGGTTTCGCCAAGAATCTGGTGGCTTCGGGCCGCGTGCGCGGCAAGGCGGGCCTCGAGTTCGGCACCGCCGATGGACACAGCCTGTACCAGTTCCCCTACCTGGGATTCGACGCCGTGCTCGCGCAATCCGAAACGTCGCGGCTCGCGGGGGAGCTCAAGTTCGGCAAGGTGCTTTTTTCCGACTTCGACTATCTCGATGCGACGTATCGCAGCGGAGCGCTGTCGCTGCGCCGTGAGCTGACGCCGTCCTTGTCCGGAACCCTGCGCGCGGCGGTGGAAGGCTCGCGCGCGGTTCAGCAGCCGTACACCTACTACGGCTGGGATCTCGCGCCGGGACTCAGCGCTTTCTGGCCGGAAACCACTTTCCTGGTCGGCGCGAGCCTTTCGTTTGGCAGGAGGAAATATGCGGAAGCGGACCCGTTATTCGGACTCCGGCGCGACGACGAGAAAACGCGCGTCGAGGTCACGCTCGGCAACAAGAAATGGCGCTGGCGCGACAGCTACGTCGTGCTCGTCGCCTCGCTCGAGGAGAACCGCTCGAACATCGGCTTCTTCCACTACGAAAAAACCAATCTCTCGGTCGTCATCGAATAGGAAGAAAACAATGACCCTCACCCCACGTGAGCTCGCCGTAGTGCGGCTGCTGAGCAGCGGCTGCAGCTATGAACAGGTCGCGGTGCAACTCGGCATATCGCCGCACACGGTCGTCACGCACATCAAGAACGCATACCGCAAGCTGGAAGTGCACACGGCGGCGAGCGCCGTCATGCGCGCGGTGCAGCTCGGGCTGCTTGAAATCCCGGCGATGCCGTGAGTCTCAGCCGGCCATGGTCAGTCCGCCGGACACGCTGATCACCTGCCCGGTGATGAAGCCTGCCTCGTCCGAGGCGAGGAACGCGACGATGCCGGGGATGTCATCCGGCTGCCCGACGCGCTTCATGGGAATCGCGCGCACCAGCGCGTCGTAGACCTTCTGCCCGGCATCGCCCTCGCCGAGGAAGCCGCGCAGGATCGGCGTATCGGTGGGACCGGGGCAGACCACGTTCACGGTGATTCCCTTGCGCGCCACCTCGCGCGCCAGCGTCTTGGAGAAGGCGATGATGCCGCCCTTGCACGCCGAGTACACCGCCTCGCCCGAGGAGCCGACGCGCGCCGCGTCGGAGGAGATGTTGATCACGCGCCCACTGCCGCGCTGGAGCATTCCGGGAACCACAAGGTGGTGCATGTTCAAGGGTCCGCGCAAGTTGATGTCGATCAGCGCGTCCCATTCCTCGGGCTTGGTGTCGGTGAAATTCTGGAAGCGGTCCCAGCCGGCGTTGTTCACCAGGATGTCGATTGCTTCGGCCCCCAGCGCTTTTTTCGCGTCGTCGTATTTCGAGATATCGAAAACCAGCGCCCTGCCATTCACCTCGCGCGCCACCCGCTCGGCAGCTTCGCGGTTCTTGTCGGCGACCAGGACCTTCGCGTCCTTGGAGAAGCGGCGGCAGATCGCTGCGCCGATGGCGCCGCCGCCGCCGGTGACCAAGACCGTCTTCACTTGGGACGCTTATCGATCACGCGCTTCGCCTTGCCGATGGAGCGCTCGACGGCACCGATCTTCACGTCGGCGCTGATACCGATGTAGGACTTGATGGCGTGCTGCAGGCCGGGGCACGCGGCGGCGTCGCCTTCGACGATCACGGTCATGTGGTCGAGCGGGCCGTCCTTGCTGAGCTCGAGCACGTAGTGCGGGCTCAGGCCCGGCTGCCGCATCAGCAGCTCCTCGATCTGCGAAGGGAACACGTTGACGCCGCGGATGATGAGCATGTCGTCCGAGCGTCCGGTGATCTTTTCCATGCGGCGCATGGTGCGCGCGGTGCCGGGAAGCAGGCGCGTGAGGTCGCGCGTGCGGTAGCGGATCACCGGCAGCGCTTCCTTGGTGAGCGAGGTCAGCACCAGCTCGCCTTTCTCGCCGTCGGGCAGCACTTCGCCGCTCGCCGGGTCGATGATCTCGGGATAGAAGTGGTCTTCCCAGAGGGTGAGGCCGTCCCGCGTCTCGGCGCACTCCTGCGCCACGCCCGGGCCGATCACCTCGGACAGGCCGTACAGGTCCATCGCCTGCAGCGATACGCGCTGCTCGATCTTCGCGCGCAGCTCGTTGGTCCACGGTTCTGCTCCAAAAATCCCCACCCGGAGAGAAGAATCCTTGGGAGAAAAACCTTGCCGCTCCATCTCGTCGGCGATCGCCAGCATGTAGCTCGGCGTCACCATGATGATCTCGGGCTTGAAGTCGGCGATCAGCTGCACCTGGCGTTCGGTCATGCCGCCGCCGAGCGGGATCACGGCCAGGCCGAGGCGCTCAGCGCCGTAGTGGGCGCCGAGGCCGCCGGTGAACAGGCCGTAGCCGTACGCCACGTGCACCTTGTCGCCCGGGCGCGCCCCGGCGGCGCGCATCGAGCGGGCCATCACGTGCGACCAGGTATCGATGTCCTTCGCGGTGTAGCCCACCACCGTCGGCTTGCCTGTAGTGCCCGAAGACGCATGGATGCGCACGATCCTGTCCATCGGCACGGCGAACATGCCGAACGGATAGGTCTCGCGCAGGTCGGCCTTGGTGGTGAACGGGAATTTCGCCAGGTCGGCGAGCGAACGGCAATCGCTGGGTTGCACGCGGGCGGCATCGAACTTCTGCCGGTAGCGGGCAACGTTGCGGTAGGCGTGATCGAGCGACCAGCGCAGGCGCTCGAGCTGTAGCGCCTTGAGCTCGTCGAGCGACGCCTTCTCGATCGGCTCGAGCGCAAAGCTCTTCACTTCGGGTCGCGTTTTTCCAGAAACGCAGCCACGCCCTTGCGGTAGTCCTCCGAGAAGCCGGCCTCGCGCTGCAGGTCGCGCTCGAGGTCGAGCTGCGCATCGAGCGAATTGTGCTCGGACGCGTACAGCGCGCGCTTGATCAGGCCGTAGCCCTTGGTCGGCCCGGCCGCGAGCTTGCGCGCGAGCGCGCTCGCCTCGGGCATGAGCTGCTGGTCGTCGACCACTTTCCAGATCAGGCCCCAGCGCTCCGCGTCCTCCGCGGAGAGCGGCTCGGCGAGCAGCGCGAGCCCCATGGCGCGCGCGCTGCCGGCGAGGCGCGGCAGGAAATAGGTGCCGCCCGAATCGGGCACCAGGCCGAGGCGCGCGAACGATTGCACGAACCGCGCGGAGCGCGCCGCGACCACGATGTCGCATGCGAGCGCGATGTTCGCGCCCGCGCCCGCCGCGACGCCGTTGACCGCGCAAACGATCGGCTTCGGCAGCTCGCGCAGGCGTCGCACCAGCGGGTTGTAGTAGGAGCCGAGCGACACCGAGAGATCGATCGGCGCGGCGCCGGGATCGACCCTGCGCTCCGACAGATCCTGTCCGGAGCAGAAGCCGCGGCCGGCGCCGGTGAGCAGCAGCGCGCGGATCGAGCGCTCGTCGCGCGCCTGGTCGAGCGCGGCGCGCAACGCCTTGTGCATCTCCGGGTTGAACGCGTTCAGCTTGTCGGGCCGATTGAGCGTGATGGTCTGCAGGCCCGCGTCGACCGAAATCAGCACCGATGTCATGGGGTTAGAATTCTGCCATGCCGATACCCGACACCGCTCTGCTCGTCATCGATATCCAGAACGACTATTTTCCCGGCGGCGCGATGGAGCTCGAAGGCGCGGATGCCGCCGGCGCCAAGGCGGCCGCGGCGATCGCGAAATTCCGCCAAGAAGGCAAGCCGGTGCTCCATGTGCGTCACCTCTCCGTGCGGCCGGGGTCGACGTTTTTCCTCCCCGGCACCAAGGGCGCGGAGATCCATGCGGCAGTGAAACCGGCCGGGGGCGAGACGGTAATCGAAAAGAATTTCCCCAACAGCTTTCGGAACACCGACCTGAAGGCGACGCTGGACAAGCTGCAAATCAAGAATCTCGTGGTCGCCGGAATGATGACGCACATGTGCGTCGACGCGAGCGTGCGCCACGCCGCCGATCTCGGCTATAAGATCACTTTGCTCGGCGACGCGTGCGCGACGCGCGCGCAGAGCTACGGCGGCGAGAAGGTGCCCGCGCGCCAGGTGCACGCCGCATTCCTCGCGTCGCTCAACGGTTTCTACGCCAAGGTGGTCGATACGCATGAGCTATGAATTCATCAGCACCGAGCAGAAAGGCCGCGTCGGCGTCATTACCCTCAACCGGCCGAAGCAGCTGAACGCGCTCAGCCCGGGCCTGATGAAGGAGCTCGGCAAGGCGCTGCCCGCGTTCGACGCCGACGCCGGCATCGGCGCGATCCTGCTCACCGGCAACGAGAAGGCGTTCGCCGCCGGCGCCGACATCGCGGCGATGAAGGACTTCAGCTTCATGCACGCCTTCATGACCGACTACATCACCAACTGGGAGCATTTCCGCTCCCTGCGCAAGCCGGTGATCGCGGCGGTGGCGGGCTATGCGCTGGGCGGCGGCAACGAGCTCGCGATGCAATGCGACATCGTGATCGCCGCCGACAATGCGCGCTTCGGCCAGCCGGAGATCAACCTCGGCGTGATGCCGGGCTACGGCGGCACGCAGCGCCTGCCGCGCTTCACCAGCAAGGCGAAAGCCATGGACCTGTGCCTGACCGCCCGCATGATGGACGCGCAGGAGGCGGAGCGCGCCGGGCTGGTGTCGCGCGTGGTGCCCCTCGACAAGCTGATGGAAGAGGCGATGGCGGTGGCGGAGAAGGTCGCCAACTACTCGCTGCCCGTGGTGATGATGATCAAGGAGTCCATCAACCGTGCCTACGAGACCAGCCTGGCCGAAGGCTCGCTCTACGAGCGGCGCGTGTTCCAGTCCCAGTTCTCGCTCGAGGACCAGAAAGAGGGCATGGCGGCGTTCGTGGAGAAGCGCAAGCCGGTGTTCAGGCACAAATAGATAAGCCGGGCGGTAGAATCGCTGGAGGAGGAGGAGACATGGAGCGGATCTGGCTCAAGAGCTATCCCGCGGGGGTTCCGGCTGACATCGATCCGGGCCAGTACCGCTCGCTGATCGAGCTGTTCGACGCCAACATCGCGAGGTATCGCGAGCGCCCGGCGTTCACCAACATGGGCAAGACGATCAGCTTCGACGAGCTCGACAAGCGCTCGCGCGATTTCGGCGCCTGGCTGCAGTCGCGCGGCCTGAGCAAGGGCGCGCGCGTCGCGATCATGATGCCGAACTGCCTGCAGTACCCGATCGCGATGTTCGGCACGCTGCGCGCCGGCTGCACGGTGGTGAACGTCAACCCGCTCTACACGCCGCGCGAGCTCGAGCACCAGCTGAAGGATTCGGGCGCCGAGGTCATCGTGGTGCTGGAGAACTTCGGCCACGTGCTCGAGGAGGTGCGCGGGCGCACGCCGATCAAGCACGTGGTGGTGACCTCGCTCGGCGAGATGCTCGGCGTGAAGGGCCTGATCGTGAACCTGGTGGTGCGCAAGGTGAAGAAGATGGTGCCGCCCTACGATCTGCCCGGAGCCATCTCGTTCCGGCAGGCGTTGGCCGAAGGTTCCTCGAAACAGATGGTGACGCCGCCGCTCACCCATGACGACATCGCGTTCCTGCAGTACACCGGCGGCACTACGGGCGTATCGAAGGGCGCGATGCTGCTCCATCGCAATATCATCGCCGCGCTGCTGCAGTACCAGGCATGGCTCACGCCGGCGATCGGCGACCAGCGCGCCATCATCATTACCGCGCTGCCGCTCTATCACATCTTTTCGCTGACGGTGAACTGCCTGGTGATGATGGTCGTGGGCGGCGAGAACGTGCTGATCACGAACCCGCGCGACATCCCCGGCTTCGTCAAGGAGCTGGCGAAGCACAAGTACACCATCATCACCGGCGTGAACACGCTGTTCAACGCGCTGCTCAACCATCCGGACTTCGGCAAGCTCGACTTCTCCAGCGTGCGCCTGGCGGTCGGCGGCGGCATGGCGGTGCAGAAGGCGGTCGCCGAGCGCTGGCGCCAAGTCACCGGCACGCCGCTGATCGAGGGCTATGGCCTCACCGAAACCTCGCCTTCCGCCACCGCGAACCCGATGAGCAACGGAGAATTCTCCGGCTCGATCGGCGTGCCGATGCCGTCGACCGAAGTGGTGCTGCGCGACGATCAGGGCCGGGACGTACCGAACGGGGAGACCGGCGAGATATGCATCCGCGGCCCGCAGGTGATGGCGGGCTACTGGCAGCGGCCCGACGAGACCGCCAAGGTGATCGGCAAGGACGGCTTCCTGCACACCGGCGACATCGGCATCATGGACGACAAGGGCTTCATCCGCATCGTGGACCGCAAGAAAGACATGATCCTGGTGTCGGGTTTTAACGTGTACCCGAACGAGATCGAGCAGGTGCTGGCCATGCACCCGGGCGTGCTCGAGTGCGCTGCGATCGGCGTGCCCGACGAGCATTCCGGCGAGGTGCCCAAGGTGTTCGTGGTGAAGAAGGACCCGCAGCTCACCGAGCAGGACGTGCTCGAGCACTGCAAGAAGGAGCTCACCGGCTACAAGCGGCCGAAGTACGTCGAGTTCCGCAGCGAGCTGCCGAAGACCAACGTCGGCAAAATCCTGCGCCGCGCGCTAAGAGAAGAAAAGAAAGCTGCCTAGGTTGTAGGCGCTCAGCAGGCTGATCAGCAGCCCGACCGCGATCAGCAGCGTGCGCGCGCGCAGGCGGCGGCAGAGCAGCGCGGCGAAGGGCGCGGCGAACAGGCCGCCGACGACCAGGCCGGCGACCAGCACCCAGGTACCCGGCCCGGCGAGCAGCGTGAACGCGCCCGCCGTCGCCACCGTGATGAAGAACTCCGCGAAGTTGACCGAGCCGATGGTGGTGCGCGGATCGCGCCCGGAGCCGACCAGCGTGCTGGTCACCACCGGTCCCCAGCCGCCGCCGCCGGCCGCGTCGACGAAGCCGCCGAAGGCCGCCAGCTTGCCGACGTGCGCGGGCTCATCGGTGCGCGCGCGCAGCTTGCGAAATGCCTTGCTCAGGATGTAGACGCCCATGAGCAGCAAGTACGCGGTGACGTACGGCTTCAGCACCCTGCCGTCGAATTGCGTGATGAAGATCGCGCCGAGCACGGCGCCGAGGATTCCGGGTACCAGCAGTCGCAGGAAGAGCCGCCGGTTCACGTTGCCATACTTGAGGTGCGCGACACCCGAGAAGCCGGTGGTGAAGATCTCCGCGATGTGCACGCTCGCGCTCGCGGCGGCGGGACTGGCACCCGCGCCGAGCAGGAACGTGGTCGCGGTCACCCCGTAGGCCATCCCGAGCGCGCCGTCGACCGCCTGCGCAAAGAAACCGACCGCCACCGCGCCCCAGAACGGCCCGCTGTGCAGCGTCTCGAGCACGATCTGCACGTTGAGACGGCTGAACAGGTAAAGCGACAGCGCCGCGATCACCGCGAGCGTGAACCAGGCGGCGGCGTTGAGGACCGGGTGCGCGGCCTCGCCCGAAGCCGAGGCTTCGGCCGGCGGCAGGCCGAGCTGGGCGTGCTCCGTGCTGAGGGGGCCGGGCGCGCGGATCTTCATTCCTGCGGACTGTAGGGTTTGCACTTAATAACCAGAAATACTTTGTGTTCACATTTTTAGCTCCCTTCGTTATATGGAGTTCGCGCGACTGGCACCCCCGACCGTGGGCGGGATGGTGCTGTCCGGATAAAGCGACTGCCTATTTGCGCGGAATCAGGACCAGGCGCTCGACGCCGTCGGCTTCGAGGCGCGCGCGCTCGCTTACCATCGGCACGTAGTCGCCGCGCGCCCAGGCGGCAGTGAAGTTCCGGTAAAGCGGCGACAGCGGATTGCCCGACTGTCCGCCGGAGTGAATGAACACCGAGGCCTGCGGGTCGGCGAGGTCGCTGATGTGGCGCAGGCTCGCCGCGTGGCGGTTGGCGTAAGGCTCGCCGGCATTGAAGTCCATGGCGCCGGCGTTGACGGTGTAGGCATCGCCCGCGCTCGGCACCGTGATGTCGAAGATCGATGCCAGCTCGCGGCTGAACGGGCGGTGGCGATGGCGCGCCACGTGAGCCGGGCCCCACCGCCAGTCGTTGCCGTAGCGCCGCTTGAGCTCTTCCAGGGCGTTTTCCAGCGAGTCGATCAGCAGGTAGTCGCAGCTTTCCTTGCGTTCGGTGCGCACGTTGTCGCACCAGTGGGACTGGCCCGAGAGCACGTTGTGCACGAACACCGCGCGCCCCGCCCAGTTCGAAGCGAACGCATTGCCGAGCTCGTCGGCGTAGAGCTGGCGCGCGAACTCGCGCCACCAGGCGGTCATGATGAGCGGCTCTTCGCGCCCCGCCGCCATGCTCCCGTCCCACGCCGCGAGCTTCTTCATCACTTCATGCTGCGGATTGGCCGCGGTGAACCGGGGCAGCAGCTCGCGCACCGCGAGGGATATCACGTCGGCGTGCATGGCCTTGAACGACGACAAGTCATGCTTCGGCTTCTGCGCCAGCAGCTGCTCGATGCGCCGCGCGCGATACGGCGGGCCCCATTCATAGGTGAGGTGATGCGGGTAGCGTGCGGGCGTGATCTTGTGGTTGGCGAGGACGATGGCGCCGGCGGGCGGATTGAACAGCTGCGGCAGCTGCTCGAACGGGATGTATCCGGTCCACTCGTAGCGCTCGTCCCACCCCGGTGCGGGCGCCAGTCCGCGCAGGTCGTTCGCGGGCTTGCGCAGCGGAACGCGTCCGGCGGCGACGAAGCCGATGTTGCCGTCCACGTCGGCGTAGCTCGCGCTTTGCGGCGGCGCATGCAGCTCGCGCGCGGCCGCGAGGAATCCGGGCCAGTCGCGCGCCAGGGGCAGCTTCAATGCCGCCTGCATCGTCAAGTCGTCTTCCGCCAGCGCGGTCCACGCCATGGCGAGCGCGTAGCCGCGCGGCACCGCGTCGTTCGCGGAGCGCGACACGTCCGAGATCACCGGCCCGTGGCGCGAAATGCGGATCGCAAGACGCTCGTCGGCGGCACCCTTCACCCGGATGACTTCTTCGATGCGCGTGAACGGCGCATCGAGCTTCTCGAGAAACAGGTCCTGCACGTCGGCGCCGGTGTTGGTCAGTCCCCAGGCGATGCGCTCGTTGCGCCCGACCAGGATCCCCGGCACGCCGGGCAGCGTGCCGCCGATCGCGTCGAGGCCCGGCGCGTGCAGGTGCGCGAAGTACCACACCGGCGGCGCGGTCAGGCCGAGGTGCGGATCGTTCGCGAGCAGCGGCTTGCCGCTCGCGCTGCGCGCGCCGGCGACGACCCAGCTGTTCGAGCCCGCCACCGCGTCGGGATCGAGCGTGGAGAACACGCGATCGGGCGCGAGCTTCTTCTCGAGGCCGGAATAGAGCGCTTTCAGATCGGCGATCTTCGGCGCTGCGTCGCCGGGATACGGCGCCAGGAATTCGTGGATGCGCTCGAGCGGCAAGGTTTGCGACAGCCGCATGCGCAGCACCTCGCTGCGCCAGTTGCCGCCGAGGTCGAGCGCCATCACCTTCGTCCACACGATCGAGTCGAGCGCGCTCCACGGCTCGGGCGTCGACCACAACAGCCAGAATTCGGGCGGCAGCACCCGGTGATCGGCGAGGAACGCGTTGACGCCGGCGGCATAGGCGCCGAGCAGGCGCCGCGTGTCCGCGTCGTAATGCTTGAGATTGGCCTCCGCCGCGCGCCGCAGTCCGAGCGTGCGCATGAAGCGGTCGGCGTCGAGCGCCGCCGGACCGACGATCTCGGCGAGGCGCCCGGAGCCGATGCGCCGGTTCGCCTCCATCTGCCAGAGACGGTCCTGCGCGTGAACGAAGCCGAGCGCGAAATGCGCGTCCTCCAGCGAGGACGCGTAGATGTGCGGGATGCCGTGGCGGTCTCGCAACACCTCCACGTTCGCGCCCAGGCCGGCGAGATGGATCTCCCCCGAGGTCTTCGGTAGCGATTGCCTCAGAAAACCATAGCCGGCGAGCGCAGCCAGGCCGAGAAACAGCACCAAACAGGCCACGATCCGCAGCGCGAGACGCACCGAAAGGAGCATACCAGCGTGATTTTCGCCCGATGCGGCAGTGCGTCAAACCTGCTATAAGTGATTGATGCTTTATAGCCTTTACGAAGCGCAGCACATGGCGCTGGCGCCGTTCCGGTTCTGGGCGGAGCTCTCGCGCGGCTGGTTCGGCCACCCGTTCAGCCCGTTCATCTACTGGCCGCACGCGAAGCGCCTGGCCGCGTCGAGCGAGCTCTTCCTGCGCGTCACCGAGCGCTACGAGAAGCCGGAATGGAACATCCCCGAGGCGCAGCCCGAGGTGGTGCTGGAGAAGCCGTTCTGCAACCTGGTGCGCTTCAAGAGCAAGAAGGCGAACGCGCGCAAGGTGCTGGTGGTCGCGCCGCTCTCCGGCCATCACGCCACGCTGCTGCGCGATACCGTGCGCGCGCTGCTTGCCGAGCACGACGTGTGGATCAGCGACTGGGTGAACGCGCGCCTGGTGCCGCTTACCGCCGGGCCGTTCCACCTCGCCGACTACGTCGATTACGTGCGCGACTGGATCCGGATGCTGTCACCCGACGTGCATGTCATTTCGGTATGCCAGCCGACCGTTCCGGTGCTGGCGGCGGTTTCGCTCATGGCCGCGAGAGGTGACGTACAACCGCGCACCATGACCATGATGGGCGGGCCGATCGACGCCAGACGCAGCCCCACGGCGGTCAACAACCTGGCGCGGCGCAAGCCCTATTCGTGGTTCGAGCAGAACGTGATCCAGCGCGTGCCACCGAAATATCCCGGCTACATGCGGCGCGTGTATCCCGGCTTCCTGCAGCACCTCGGCTTCGTGGCGATGAACCCGGACCGCCACTTGACCGCGCACTTCGACTACTACCACAAGCTGGTCGCGGGCGACGGCGAATCCGCCGCCGCGCACCGGCGCTTCTACGACGAATACAACGCGGTGCTCGACATGCCGGCCGAGTACTACCTCGACACCGTGAAGACGGTGTTCCAGGATTTTGCATTGCCCAAAGGACGGATGTACTTGCGCGAAGAGCTGGTGCGGCCTCAGGCGATCCGCGAGCCGGCGTTACTCACCATCGAAGGCGAGCTCGACGACATCTCGGGCAACGGCCAGACCGAGGCCGCGCACCAGCTCTGCCTCAACATTCCGCGCGAGAAGCGCATGCACTACATCGCGCCTGGCGTGGGGCACTACGGAATCTTCTCAGGTCGACGCTGGCGCGAAATGATTTTCCCGCGCGTGCGCGATTTCATCGCTGCTCACAACTCGTAGCGGGCAGAAGCCCCGCCTAAAGCTCGTAGCGGGAGCCTTCCTGGCCTTTGACTGCCTGCTCGACCGTAGCCGCGGGCAGGTGCGGCGCGAACGTGCCGATGAAGTCGTAGGCATAGCGCCGTAGATACGCACCGCGCTTGATCCCCAGGCGCGTGGTGCTCGACTCGAACAGGTGGCTCGCATCGATGGCGCGCAGCTGCACGTCGCGCTTGGCGTCGAACGCCATCTTCGCCAGGATGCCGACGCCGAGGCCGAGCTCGACGTAGGTCTTGATCACGTCGGAATCCTGCGCGCTCAGCACCACCTGGGGTTTCAGGCCGCGCGCCTCGAATGCCTTCTGCACCAGCGAGCGGTTGGCGAACGCGAAGTCGTAGGTCACGATCGGATGCTCGGCCAGCTTCTCGAGCGTGAGCGGCGTCTCCTTCAGCAGCGGGTGCTTGGCCGGCACCACCACGCAGCGGTTCCACTGGTACACCGGCAGCGAGACCAGCTCGGGGTACTGGGAGATCATCTCGGTGGCCACGCCGAGGTCGGCTTCGCCAGTGAGTACCTGCTCACAGATCTGGGTCGGATTTCCCTGGTGAATCCGCAGCTCCACCTTGGGATAACGCCGCTTGAACGCCGCTACGGCCTTGGGTAGGGCGTAGCGGGCCTGGGTGTGGGTCGCGGCAATGGTGAGCGTGCCAAGCTGGTCGTTGGCGAACTCCTCGCCGGCGCGGCGCAGGTTCGCCGCTTCGGCCAGCATGCGCTCGGCGATCGCCACCACCGCCTTTCCGGGCTCGGTGACCGCCACCAGGCGCTTGCCGTGGCGTACGAAAACCTCGACTCCCAGCTCGTCCTCGAGGGCGCGGATCTGCTTGGAGACCCCCGGCTGGGAGGTGTGGAGGGCCTCGGCGGCCTCGGACACGTTCAGGCCGCGGCGGGCGACTTCGGTGAGGCAGCGCAGCTGTTGGAGCTTCATGAGCCTATATGCCTATATATCATAAAATCCTAACACATAAGTCTTTGTAAGAATAAGCGCGCCCCGTAGCATCAACAGGAAGCCATGTACCTCTACGACGAAATCGATCAGCGCCTGGTGGATGAGCGCGTGACGCAATTCCGCGGCCAGACGCAGCGCTTCCTTGCCGGCAAGCTGTCCGAGGACGAGTTCCGCGCCCTGCGGCTGCGCAACGGCCTCTACATCCAGCGCTATGCGCCGATGCTGCGCATCGCGATCCCGTATGGAATCCTGTCGACCCGGCAGCTGCGAAAGCTGGCCGAGATCGCGCGCCGCTACGACCGCGGCTACGGCCACTTCTCCACGCGCCAGAACCTGCAGCTCAACTGGCCGCGCCTCGAGCAGGTGCCCGACATCCTCGCCGAGCTGGCCACGGTGCAGATGCACGCGATCCAGACTTCGGGCAACGGGTTCCGCAACATCACGACCGACCACTTCGCCGGCGTGGCGCACGACGAGATCGTCGATTCGTTCGTCTGGTGCGAGATCCTGCGCCAGTGGTCGACCTTCCATCCCGAGTTCTCCTTCCTGCCGCGCAAGTTCAAGTTCGCGATCAACGGCTCGCGGGCGGACCGGGCCGCGGTCGGGGTGCACGACATCGGCCTGCACGCGGTCAAGCAGGGCGACGAGGTCGGCTTCAAGGTGCTGGTGGGCGGCGGACTCGGCCGCACGCCGATCGTCGGCGTGGTGATCCGCGAGTTCCTGCCCTGGCAGCACCTGCTGTCGTACAGCGAGGCGATCCTGCGCGTGTACAACCGCTACGGCCGCCGCGACAACATCCACAAGGCGCGCATCAAGATCCTGGTGAAGGAGCGCGG
>Ga0207648_10002442_pt1 | contig 19978 bp, 8 predicted proteins | sample KBSMisM32_FD_184310 | JGI IMG/M metagenome (GOLD analysis project Ga0207648, IMG submission 184310) | Miscanthus rhizosphere microbial communities from Kellogg Biological Station, Michigan, USA - KBS Miscanthus M3-2 (SPAdes) (version 2) | ecosystem: Host-associated > Plants > Roots > Rhizosphere...
GCCATCGCGCGAGTTCGGCAGCACGTGCGGGGCGAGGCTCATGCTCTCCTGACCGCCGGCGATCACGATCTCGCTGTCGCCATCGCGGACCGACTGCGCGGCCAGCATCACCGCCTTCAGGCCCGAGCCGCAGACGGCGTTGATCGTCAGCGCCGGCACGATCTGCGGCAGGCCCGACTTGATCACCGACTGGCGCGCCGGGTTCTGGCCCGCGCCGGCCTGCAGCACCTGGCCGAGGATGACCTCGCCCACCTGGTCCGGGCCGACCCCCGAACGTTCGAGCAGGGCCTTGATGACGATGGCGCCGAGCTCCGGCGCCGGTGTCTTGGCGAGCGAGCCGCCGAACTTGCCCACTGCGGTGCGGGCGGCGGAGACGATGACGATTTCATTGGCCATGGCAAATCCTTCCAGATGCGTGAGGTGACAGCTTCGGCGTCATGCCTTTTGCTTGACGTAGCGGCCCGGGGCCGGCTCGATCGCCTTGTACTTGCGATTGCCGGGTGACTTGGGTGCAGCAACCATCGGACCACCCTGCGCCTTGAGCCAGGCGGCCCAGTCGGTCCACCAGCTGCCGGGCTTCTCGACGGCGCTGTCGAACCAGGCCTTCGAGGTGGCGGGCAGCTTGTCGTTGGTCCAGTAGCTGCGTTTGTTCTTGCTCGCCGGGTTGATCACGCCGGCGATGTGGCCCGACGCGCCGAGCGCGAAGCGGCGCTTGCCGGTGAGGATGCCGATCGAGCGGTAGGCCGCGGTCCACGGCACGATGTGGTCTTCGCGCGAGGCGTAGACGTAGGTGGGCAGCTCGATGTTGCGCAGGTCGATCTTCTCGCCGCACACGGTGAGCCGGCCGGGCTCGCGCAATTCGTTCTGCAGGTACATGTGACGCAGATACCAGCAGTACATCGGACCGGGCAGGTTGGTGCTGTCGCCGTTCCAGTACAGCAGGTCGAACGGCGGCGGCGCCTCGCCCTTGAGGTAGTTGCCCACCACGTAGTTCCACACCAGGTCGTTGGGGCGCAGGAAGCTGAACGTGGTGGCGAGCTCCTTGCCCTTGAGCAGGCCGGGGCCGCGCGGCGCCTGCTCGCCGATGGTGACCTCGCGCATCTGCACCGTGGGCTCGTCGACGAACACGTCGAGCACGCCGGTCTCTTCGAAGTCGAGCAGCGTGGTCAGCAGCGTCAGCGAATGCGCCGGGCGCTCGCCGCGCGCGGCCAGCACCGCGAGCGCGGTGGCGATGATGGTGCCGCCGACGCAGAAGCCCAGCACGTTGAGGTCGTCGCGGCCGGCGATCTCCTGGATCACCTGCATTGCCTTGATCGGTCCGCGCTCGATGTAGTCGTCCCAGGTGAACGCTGCCATCGACTCGTCTGGGTTGCGCCAGCTCACCACGAACGTGCGATGGCCCTGCTCCACCGTGTAGCGAATCAGCGAGTTCTCGGGCTGCAGGTCGAGGATGTAGTACTTGTTGATGCACGGCGGCACGAACAGCATCGGGCGCTCGTGCACCTTGGGCGTCAGCGGCTTGTACTCGATCAGCTGGAACAGCTCGTTCTCGAACACCACCGAGCCGACGCTGGTGGCGACGTTGCGGCCGACCTCGAACACGGATTCGTCAGTCTGCGAGACGGCGCCCTTGCGCAGGTCGTCCCACAGCTGGCGCATGCCCTGCGCGACGCTCTCGCCTTGGGTGTCGAGCGCCTTCTTCTGCGCCTCGGGGTTGAGCGCCATGAAGTTGGCCGGACTCATCGCGTCGATCCACTGCTGCACGCCGAAGCGCACGCGCGCGCGCGTCTTCGCATCGCCTTGGATCGAATCGGCGAGCTGCATCAGCGTGCGCGCATTGAGCAGGTACATCTGCGCGGTGTAGGCCGCGGCCGGATTGGCGGCCCACTCAGGCGCCGCGAAGCGCTTGTCGGCCATCGGCGCCGACGGCGCGGACTTGCCGTTGCCATCGGGTTGCGTGCGGGCAAGCGCCTGGTTCCACAGCTCGCTGGCCTGCTTGACGTAGTCGGTCTGCAGACCGCTCACGGTGTCGAACGGCACCTTCAAAGCGGAGAACGATTTCCACATGTCGCCGACCGCGCTGCCGAGCGCACGCGCGTTGTCGACCGCCTGCTCTGCCGCCTGCACCGGCTTGCGTTTCATGACGTTGTCTCCTGTCGCAGCCGCGATCGCCGCGTGGCCGGTGGCGCTTCGCGCTCTTTCCGAACCCGCAGTGTGGTCGCACGGGTTCAGTCATACGCCGACCCCTTGCGCCCTGTCTACGATGGCTTGGGTTTGTACTGGGCGAACCTTAGCTGAAACCTGCGGCATTTTCATTACGTAATACTGCGATCCACATTACAAAATGCTGATCGTTTCCATCGGGTGGGTTTTCGTGGTGGGCGCATTCGCGCTGGCGCATGCCACCGCCCCGGGCGGCTCCCTGGTTGGCGCGCTGCTGGCGCTGCTGCTCGGGCTGGCGCCGCTGGCGGTGGTGCTGTACCTCGCCGAGGCCACTGCGCGCCGACGCCGCGCGCATGCGTCAGCGCCGGATCCAGACCGCGGCGGCCATGCGGCCGGTGACGCCATCGCGCCGGAACGAGAAGAATCGTGAACGCTCGTGCACCGTGCACCAGCGGCCGCCGCCGACGTGCTGCACGCCGAGCGCGCTGAGGCGCGCGCGCGCCAGGCCCGCGAGGTCGGCGCGCCAGCGCGCGTCGCCGTCGGCGCGCGGCCGGTAGCGGAAGTGCGGCCGACTGTCGCGTTGCGGGGCAACGCCGAACGCCTCGAGCACGTCGGCGCCGACCTCGAACGCATCGGGGCCGATGCAAGGCCCCAGCCACGCGACGAGCTCGTGCGGCGCACAGGCCGCCGCCTCGCACACCGCCCGCGCACAGCGCTCGACCACGCCGCCGCTCAGGCCACGCCAACCGGCATGCGCCGCGCCGACCGCTCGCCCCTGCGGTGCGGCCAGCAGCACCGGCAGGCAGTCGGACACCAGCACCGTGCACGCCACGCCGGGCGTGCTGGTCCACGACGCGTCGGCGGCCTCGGGCTCGCCCTGCGCCATCGCGGCGTCGATGCGCACGCAACGCGCGCCGTGCACCTGGCGCAGGAACACCGGCGTCGCGCCGATCGCGCGCGCGAAGCGCGCGCGGTTGGCCTGCACCGCGGCCACATCGTCGCCGCTGCCCAGGCCCAGGTTCATGCTGTCCCACGGCGGCGCGCTGACGCCGCCCGCACGCGTGGTCGCGCAGGCGCCGACCTGCGGCTCGGCAGCCCACTCGGGAGTCAGCCAGTCGGACATCGACGGCGCGGCGCGCTCACTCGGCGTCGGGGCATTCCGAGGGCTGCGTCCTCGCGAACGCGGGCAGTGCCATGCAGGCCTCGAACACGCGCATCACGTGGGGCACGTGCTCGGTGCGGCACTTGAAGCGCTGCGCGTTGAAGATCTGCGGCACCAGGCAGCAATCGGCCAGCGTCGGCGCATCGCCGTGGCAGTAGCGCGCGGGCTGCGCGGCGAGCTGACGCTCGACCACCTCGAGGCCGGTCTCGACCCAGTGGCGGTACCAGCGGTCTTTGTCGGCGTCGGCGACCTTGAGGTCGCGCACCAGGTAACGCAGCACGCGCAGGTTGTTCAGCGGGTGGATCTCGCACGCGATGTCGAGCGCGAGCGCGCGCACGCGCGCGCGCTCGTGCGGCGCCTCGGGCAGCAGCGGCGGCTCGGGGTGCGTCTCGTCGAGGTACTCGATGATTGCCAGCGACTGCGTCAACGTGTGCTCGCCATCGCGCAGCAACGGCACCAGACGCGATGCCGACACCGCGGCATACGACTCGGTGAACTGCTCGTTGTTGGCGATGTGCACCGACTTGTAGTCGTAGCCCAGGCCCTTGAGCGCGAGCGCGATGCGCACGCGGTACGACGCCGACGAGCGGAAGTAGTTGTAGAGCTCCATGCCATGGATTCGCGATGAACGCGGCACGAATGTCAAGTGGAGGGACAGGCGGCCGCGAGGACACCTGCGGGGTGGCCCATCACGCCACCTGGACCCGCAGCGTGCCCAGTCCCGCGATCTCGCCTTCCATCAGATCGCCCCTCACCACCGCAGCGACCCCGGCCGGCGTGCCGGTGTAGATCAGGTCGCCGGGCTGCAGCGTCCAGCCGGCCGACAGGTGCTCGATGATCTCGCCGACGTTCCAGATCAGGTCGGCCAGGTCGCCCTTCTGCTTGAGCTGGCCGTTGACCTTGAGCGTGATCGCACCCTTGTTGAGCTCGCCGGTGGTCTTGATCGCGTGCAGCGGCCCGATCGGTGCCGCCTCGTCGAAAGCCTTGCCGATGCACCACGGGCGGCCCTGCTTCTTGGCCTCGTTCTGCAGGTCGCGCCGCGTCATGTCCAGACCCACCGCGTAGCCCCAGATCAGGCCAGCCGCATCGCCGGCACGCACGTCGCGTCCGCCCTTGGCGAGCGCCACCACGAGCTCGATCTCGTGGTGGAAGTTCTTGGTCAGGCTCGGGTAGGCGATGCGCCCGGTCTCGCCTTCGGGCACCGGCACGATCGAATCAGCTGGCTTGGTGAAGAAGAACGGCGGCTCGCGGCCGCTGTGGCCCATCTCCTGCGCGTGCTCGACGTAGTTGCGGCCGACGCAGTAGATGCGGCGCACCGGGAACTGCCCACCGCCGTGCACCGGCACGGTGGGAATCGCGGCGGGTTGGATCACGTAAGTCATGCTGGCTCCGGCAGTCGATGGCTCGCTGGCGATCATGCCACGCACCCCTGCGCGCTACACTGCCGGCGCCATGCTGCTGCCTCGACGGATCAAGCACTGCCGTGCGTGCGGCACCGCTGTCGAGTACCGGATCCCGAGCGACGACAACCGCGAACGCGCGGTCTGCAACGACTGCGGCACCGTGCACTACGAGAACCCGCTCAACGTGGTGGGCACGCTGCCGGTGTGGCAAGACAGGGTGCTGCTGTGCAAGCGCAACATCGAGCCGCGCTTCGGCAAGTGGACGCTGCCGGCGGGCTTCATGGAGCTGGGCGAAACCACCGAGGCCGGCGCGCTGCGCGAGACCGACGAGGAAGCCGGCGCGCGCGTCGAGCTGCAGGGGCTGTTCACACTGCTCAACGTGGTGGTGGTGGGTCAGGTGCATTTCTTCTATCGCGCGCGCCTGCTCGACACCGATTTCAGTCCCGGCCTCGAGACCAGCGAGACGCGGCTCTTCCTCGAGGAGGAGGTGCCGTGGGAGCAACTGGCGTTCCGCACGGTTCGTGAAACCTTGCACCGATACTTCGACGATCGTCGGCGCGGCGCGTTTGGGATGCATTTCGCCGATATCGTTTGACGATGGCCGTCACGCCCACCGTCACCCCAGCACGCGACCCCGCCGCGGCGGCCCAGCCCGCAGCGGCAGGTGCCACGCACGTGCCGGGTGCCCTGCCGCACGCGGCACCGGTGGTCACCGTGTCGGGCGCAGCCGCGGCGGGCGCCCCCCCGGCGGCCGCGCGTCTGCGCGAAGACCTGATCCATCCCGACCCGCTGCTCGACTGCCTGGTCGAGGTGTGCCGTCTGCATGGCGTGGGCGCCTCGCGCGCGTCGCTGTCGGCTGGGCTCCCGCTGGTGGCCGGCCGGCTGACGCTCGAGCTGACCGAGCGCGCGGCGGCGCGCGCCGGCATGTCGGCGCGCCTGCAGCGGCTGCCGCTGGCCGAGCTCGATGCTGCGGCGCTGCCCGCGATCCTGATCCTGAACGGCAACAAGGCCTGCGTGCTGCAGGCGCTCGGCACCGACGGCGCGCGCGTGCTGCTGCCCGAGACCGGCCAGGGCGCGATCACGCTGCCGCACGAAGAGCTCGCCAAGCGCTACAGCGGCGTCGTGCTGTTCGTGCGGCCGCACTTCCGTTTCGACCAGCGCACGCCGCTGCAGCGGCCGACGCGGCGCGGCCACTGGTTCTGGAGCGCGGTGCTGGGGCAGCGCTTCGTCTATCGCGACGTGATGCTGGCGGCGCTGCTGGTGAACCTGTTCGCGCTCGCGTTTCCGCTGTTCTCGATGAACGTGTACGACCGCGTGGTGCCCAACAACGCGGTCGAGACGCTGTGGGCCCTGGCGGTGGGTGTGACGCTGATCCTGCTGGCGGATTTCGGGCTGCGCAAGTTGCGCAGCCGTTTCGTCGACGAGGCCAGCGCGCGCATCGACGTCGAGCTGTCGGCGCGGCTGATGGAGCGCGTGCTCGGCATGCGGCTGGAAAACAAACCGGAGTCGGTGGGCTCGTTCGCGTCGAACCTGCGTGGCTTCGAGCAGGTGCGCGACTTCATCGCCTCGAGCACGGTGACGGCGCTGATCGATCTGCCGTTCGCCGCGCTGTTCGTGTTCGTCACGCTGTGGATCTCGCCGTGGCTGGCCATTCCGCCGGTGGCGGTGTTCGTCGCCATCGTCGTGATGGGCACCATCGCGCAGCACCGGCTGCACGAGCTGTCGGAAACCACCTACCGCGCCAGCGCGCAGCGCAACGCCACGCTGGTGGAGAGCCTGGCCGGCATCGAGACCATCAAGACGCAAGGGGCCGAGGGCGTGATCCAGGCGCGCTGGGAGCGCGTCAACACCTTCCTGGCGCGTGTCAACGTGCGCATGCGCGGCATGTCGTCGGGCGCGATGTACGCGGCCAACACGCTGACGCAGTTCGCCACCGTCGCCGTGATCCTGGTGGGTGTGTATCTGATCGGCGACCGCCAGCTGACGATGGGCGGCCTGATCGCGGCCAGCATGCTGGGCCAGCGCGCCCTCGCGCCGGCCGGCCAGATCGTCGGGCTGCTGATGCAGTACCAGGGCGCGCGCACCGCGCTCGAATCGCTCGACCGCCTGATGGCCAAACCGGTGGAGCGGCCTTCGCCCGAGGAAGGCGGCCAGCCCTTCGTGCAGCGGCGCGAATTCAAGGGCGAAATCGAGTTCCGCAACGTGCGCTTCCACTATCCCGGCCGCGACGACATGGCGCTCGAGGGCGTGAGCTTTCGCATCACGCCAGGCGAGCGCGTGGCGCTGATCGGACGCGTCGGCTCGGGCAAATCGACGATCCAGCGACTGACGATGGGTCTGTACGCGCCCACCGACGGCGCGGTGCTGCTCGACGGCATCGACCTGCGCCAGCTCGACCCGGCCGACGTGCGGCGCGGCGTGGGCTGCGTGTCGCAGGACGTGCTGCTGTTCTACGGCTCGCTGCGCGAGAACATCACGCTGGGCTTGCCTTACGCCGACGACTCGGCGGTGCTCGCCGCGGCCGAGACCGCCGGGCTGTCGGAGTTCGTCAACCGCCATCCGCGCGGTTTCGACATGCCGGTGGGCGAGCGCGGCGACTCGCTGTCGGGCGGCCAGCGCCAGTGCGTCGGCCTGGCGCGCGCGCTGCTGCACAACGCGCCGGTGCTGCTGCTCGACGAGCCGACCAGCGCGATGGATTTCTCCACCGAGGCGCAGATCACGCACCGCATCAGCGCGTGGGCGCAGCTGAAGACCGTGATGCTGGTGACGCACCGCACATCGCTGCTGTCGCTGGTGTCGCGCGTGATCGTGATCGATGGCGGCAAAGTGGTGGCCGACGGCCCGCGCGACCGCATCATGGAAGCGCTTCAGACCGGGCGCATCGCCAAGGCGGCGTGAACATGGCCCACTCCCGTTACGCCTTCGGCGCTCCCCCCTCCAGGGGGCAACACCGGCGGACCGGCGAAGCCGGATCCGCGGTGTTCGCTGGGGGATGCGCCGCTGGAGCGGCGCAGGTCGCACGCGGCGCCGCTCGCTCAGTGGGGCACCTGGGATGAACGCGCGCGACGACAACGTGGTGGCCGTCAAGCCCTTCGTCGGCGCCGGCGCAATGGGAGCGCTCGAGCGCGTGCGCGTCGCGCTCGAGCCTGTGACCAACAAGCTGCTCGGGCCCACGTTGAGCGATGCCGACGCGGCGGCAGCCGGCCTCAAGAGCTTCGAGCGCGAGGCCGACGCGCTGATCTCGCGCCAGCGCACACGTGGCGCGCAGAAGATCGTGCGCGGCGCCGCAGTCGCGGTGGCTGCACTGCTGGTGTGGGCGGCGCTCGCGCCGGTGGACGAGGTGACGCGTGGCGACGCACGCGTGATCCCGTCGCGCCAGTTGCAGGTGGTGCAGTCGCTCGACGGCGGCGTGGTGGCCGAGATCCTGGTGCGCGAGGGCCAAGTGGTCGAGGCTGGCCAGCTGCTGCTGCGCGTCGATCAGACGCGCGCGGGCGCTGGCGTGCGCGAAAGCGCGGCCCAGGGCTTTGCATTGCGCGCGCGCGCCGCGCGCTTGCGCGCGCTGGCCGAAGGCACGCCGTTCAGCGCTCCGGCGGCGCGCGACGCCGACGAGCAGCGTGCCCTGCTCGACGAGCGGCGTCTGTACGAGACGCGCACCAGCGAGCTGGCCTCCACGCTGGCAGTCAACCGGCAGCAGCTCGCGCAGCGCCAGCAGGAACTCACCGAGATGCAGTCCAAGCGCGCGGCCGCGCAGCGCGGCTTCGAGCTGACGCAGCAAGAGCTCACGCAGACGCGGCCGCTGCTGGCCACCGGCGCGGTGTCACAGGTGGACGTGCTGCGGCTGGAACGCGAGGTGGTGCGCTTCAAGGGCGATGCCGAACAGGCGACCGCGCAAATCGCGCGCGCCGAGGCCGCGATCGGAGAGGTGCAGCGCAAGGCGCAGGAGACCGAGATCGCGTTCCGCAACGATGCGCGCAAGGACCTCGCCGACACGATGGCCAAGCTCAACGCGCTCAACGAGAACGCGGTGGCGCTGGCCGACAAGGTCGACAAGACACAGGTCAAGTCGCCGGTGCGCGGGCGCGTGCAGCGGCTGCTGGCCAACACGGTGGGCGGCGTCGTTCAGCCCGGCAAGGACATCGTCGAAATCGTGCCGCTGGACGACACGCTGGTGCTCGAGGCACGCGTGGCGCCGAAGGACATTGCGTTCATCCACCCGGACCAAGCGGCCACCGTCAAATTCAGCGCCTACGACTATTCGATCTACGGCGGGCTCGAAGCCAAGGTGGAAAACATCTCGCCCGACAGCGTGGTGGACGAGCGCGGCAACGCGTACTACCTGGTGCGCGTGCGCACCGTGAAGGCCGGCTTCAGCGAGCACCTGCCGATCATTCCGGGCATGACCGCCGAGGTCGACATCCTCACCGGCCGCAAGTCGGTGCTGAGCTATCTGCTCAAGCCGGTGCTGAAGGTGCAATCGCGCGCCCTCAGCGAGCGGTAAGTTCGCACGAATCGCAACGCAAGCCCGCGCCAGTCCTGCGGATGGATTGCACGCTGCGCACGAGTGCTTGCAGCGCGAAAACACATTTGGTGACAGGCATCACGGCAACCGAATGAAGCCGCTTCGGGAATGCCGATAACCCCGTCTATTCTCCGATCCGATTTGCGCGCGCGCGCAAGGGATCCGCATGCCAATGCTCAGCAAGACCGAAGTCGGACTGGTGATCGCGATCTGGGGCCAAGCCTGGGTGCGCGGAGCCGACGGCATGTTTCGCGCGCTCAAGCTCGGCGACACGCTGCACAAGGGCACGGTCGTGCTGACCGAGCAGGACGCGATCGTGCAGCTCGGCCGCGAAGATGAAGACGACACGCCGGAAATCGTCGCGGCGGCGCCCAAGAAAACGCCGCAGACGCTCGATGCCGACCAGGCGATCGCAGACATCAACAAGGGCAAGGCCGAGGCGGCACCGGCCGCAGGCCTGGGTGGCGGCGACGGTGGAGACCTGCAGCCCGGCCTGCGCGTCGAGCGCATCGCCGAGGTCGCGCCGGGCGGCGCCCTGTTGCACTCCGCGGGCAACGCCGATGCGTTGACGCCGCCCGAATTGCTCGCCGGTCACGAGGCTGGCCGTCGGCAAGCGCCGACGCAGACCATCGACCTGCCGTCGACGACGCTGAGCGCGCTCGAGGAAGGGCCCAACGTCGGCGTGGCGATCACCGCACCCACGGGCGCAACGCAGATCCGCGTCGACACCGTGCCCGCAGTGGGCCAGCTGCTGCTGGCCGACGGCACCGTGGTGCACGCCGGCAGCACGCTGACGCCGCAGCAGCTCGCGGGCCTGGTCTACGCGCCGCCCGCCGACTATCTGCCGGGCATGCCGGCGGGCGAGGTGCGATACAGCACGAGCGTGGGCAGCACCACCTCGGTTGGCCATATCGGCGTCCAGATCACGCCGATCAACGATGCGCCGGTGGCCGGCGCGGGGTCCTCGAGCGGCTTCGAAGACAGCACGCTTCCGGTGTCGCTCGGTGCGAGCGACGTCGACAGCCCGATCGCCGGCATCACGATCCAGCAGCTGCCCGCCAACGGGACTCTGCTGCTGGCCGACGGCGTGACCGCGGTCGGCGCAGGGCAGACGTTGACTGCAGCGCAGGCCGCGGGCCTGCTGTACCGCCCTGACCCCAACGCATTCGGTTCGACGTCGATCACCTTCACTGCGATCGACGATCAGGGTGCGAACTCGGCGCCCGCGACCTGGACGCTGACTGTGACTGCGGTCGACGACCTGCCGGTGGTCGGCGGCGACGCCTTCACGGTGGCCGAAGACGGCGCCATCACGATCGACGTGCTGGCCAACGACGCCGACCCCGAGGGGCATGCGCTGACGGTCACGCAGATCAACGGCACGCCGATCAGCGACGGCGGGCCGGCGGTCGCGGTGTCCAACGGCAGCGTGCAACTGGCGGGTGGGCAGCTCGTCTTCACGCCGGCACCCAACTACAACGGCCCGATTCACTTCACCTACGTCGCGAGCGACGGGAGTTTGCAGGCCAGCGCCGCGGTATCGGGCCAGGTCACCGCGGTGGCTGATGCGCCGCTCACGACAGCCGACACCTTCACGGTGGCCGAAGACAGCAGCGTTGTCATCGACGTGCGTGCCAACGACAGCGACCCCGACGGCGGCACGCTGACGATCACGCAGGTCAATGGCAGCCCGATCGTCGACGGCGGTGCTGCGGTCGCCGTGCCGGGCGGCAGCGTGCAGATGGTGAGCGGCCAATTGATCTTCACGCCGGCGCCCGACACCAACGGCCCGGTCGGCTTCACCTACACCGTCTCGAACGGCGGCCTGTCATCGAGCGGCGCCGTCAGCGGCACCGTGTCGGCGGTGGACGACGCACCGGGCTTGAATGCACCGGCCGCGCAAACCGGTGCCGAGGACAGCGCGCTGGTGTTCTCAACCAGCAGCAGCAATGCGCTGCAGGTCAGCGACGTCGACGGCGATGTGCTGACGGTGACCGTCAGCGTCGATCACGGCGCCTTGACGCTCGCGTCGACAGCCGGCGTCAGCGTGGCCGGCAACGGCAGCGCGAGCGTGACGCTCAGCGGCGGCGCCGCTGCGATCAACGCGGCGCTTGACGGCGTGAGCTTTGCGCCCACGCCTGACTACAACGGCGCAGCGCTGCTGACGCTGTCGGTCAGCGACGGCACCACCACGCGCGCCGCCGGCGTGCCGATCACGATCGCCGCGGTGGCCGACATCGTCGGCGACAGCGTCACCACCAGCGAAGACACGCCGGTGGCGATCGACGTGCTCGGCAACGACGCTTTCGACGCCAGCAACGCCGCAGTCGTTGCCGTCAACGGCCAGGCGATCAGCGTGGGTGGGGCGGCGGTCGCGGTGCCCAACGGCTCGGTCACGCTGACTGCGTCGGGCCTGCTGGTGTTCACGCCGACGCCGGACTACAACAACACGCCGGCGACGCCGACCGCGTTCAACTACACGGTGAGCTCCGGCGGCGTCACCGAGACGGCCAGCGTCGCGGTGGCGGTGACGCCGGTGCCCGACGTGGCCAGCGTCAGCCTGAGCGCGTCGCCGAGCGTCGCCGAAGGCGGCAGCATCGTCTACACGGCGACGCTGAGCGCGCCGGCCAAGGCCGACCTGACCGTCACGCTTGGCAACGGCGCGACGATCACCGTGCCCAGCGGCGCGAGCAGCGGATCGGTGGTGATGGCGGCGCCAGGCGACGACGTCTACCTCGATGCCGGCACGGTCTCCACCAGCATCAACAGCGCAGCCGGCGGCGGCTACGACGTGCTCAACGTCGATGCGACGCCCGCGAGCACCGCGATCACCGACACCCTCGACACGGTGACGGTGTCGCTGGGCGCATCGCCGGCGGTCGCCGAAGGCGGCGTGATCACCTACACCGCCACGCTCAACGCGCCAGCGCAGACGCCGGTCACGGTGCAGCTGTCCAACGGCGCGACCATCACGATCACCGCCGGCACCAGCAGTGGCAGCGTGAGCGTGCCCGCGCCGGGCGATGACGCGGTCGTCGACGCGGGCAGCGTATCGGCCACGATCAGCACGGCCAGCGGTGGCAACTTCGAACACCTGGCGATCGACACCGCGCCGGCCACGACGGCGGTGAGCGACACGCTCGACACCACCACGGTGAGCCTGAGTGCGTCGCCGAGCGTGGCCGAGGGTGGCAGCATCGTCTACACCGCGTCGCTGACCAGCACCGCGCAGACGCCCGTGACGGTGCAGTTGTCCAACGGCGCCACGATCACCATCGCCGCCGGTGCCAGCAGCGGCAGCGTGAGCGTGGCAGCGCCCGGCGACGATGCCTACGTCGATGCCGGCAACGTCTCGACCACGATCAACGGCGCCAGCGGCGGCAACTTTGAGTCGCTCGCTATCGACCCCACGGCCGCGACGACCTCGATCAGCGACACCATCGACGTCACGACCGTGTCGTTGAGCGCCAGCCCGGCGGTGGCCGAAGGTGGATCGATCACCTACACCGCCTCGTCGACCGCGCCGGCACAGGGCGCAGTCACGGTCACGCTGTCCAACGGCGCCACGATCACGATCGCGGCGGGCGCCAGCAGCGGCAGCGTCAGCGTGGCTGCGCCCGGCGACGATGTGGTGATCGATGCCGGCAGCGTCTCGGCCACGATCACCGCGGCCAGCGGCGGCAACTTCGAGAACCTGGTCGTGAATGCGGCGCCGGCCATCACCGCGGTCAGCGACACGCTCGACACCACCACGGTGAGCCTGAGCGCGACGCCCAGCGTGGCCGAGGGCGGCTCGATCGTCTACACCGCGTCGCTCACCGCGCTGGCGCAGACGCCGGTGAGCGTGACGCTGTCGAGCGGCGCGGTGATCACGATCGCGGCCGGCGCCAGCAGCGGCAGCGTGACGGTGGCCGCCCCGGGCGACGACGTTTACGTCGACGCGGGCAGCGTCGCGGCCACGATCAGCAGCGCGACCGGCGGCAACTTCGAGGCGCTGGCGATCGACCCCGCGCCGGCCAGCACCGCGATCAGCGACACGCTCGACGTCACGATGGTGAGCCTCATCGCGACGCCCAGCGTCGCCGAAGGCGGCTCGATCGTCTACACCGCGTCGCTCACCAGCGCCGCGCAAACACCGGTGACCGTGCAGCTGTCCAACGGCGCGTCGATCACGATCGCAGCCGGTGCGAGCAACGGCACCGTCAGCGTGGCGGCGCCCGCCGACGACCTGGTGGTCGATGCCGGCAGCGTGGCAGCGCACATCGACAGCGCCAGCGGCGGCGGCTTCGAGAGCCTGGCGGTCAACGCGACGCCTGCGGTGACGACGGTCAGCGACACGATCGACACCACCACCGTCTCGCTGAGCGGCACCGCCAGCGTGGTCGAAGGCGCCACCGCACACTACACGGTCTCGCTCACCAGCGCGGCGGCCAGCGCGGTCACGGTGCAACTCGCCTACAGCGGCACAGCCACCGACGGCAGTGACTTCAGCGGCGTGGCCAGCGTCACCATCCCCGCCGGCAGCAGCAGTGCGACGTTCGACGTCGCAACCCTCGACGATGCGCTGGCCGAAGGCAGCGAGGGCTTCACGGTCACGCTGGTGTCGGCCACCGGCGGCGGCTTCGAGAACCTGGCGATCAGCGGCAGCGCCGGCAGCGTGGGCACGGCACTGGTCGACAACGACACCGCGACGATCGCAGTGTCGGACACCAGCGTGGTCGAAGGCGGCTTCGCGATCTTCACGGTCAGCCTGTCGACGCCGAGCACGGCGCCGGTCACCTTCATGCCGACGCTGGCCAGCGGCAGCGCCATCGTAGGCACCGACACCGCCAGCGCGCTCGAGTACTTCAACGGCATCGGCTGGGTGCCCGTGACCGGCGCCGGCGTCACGCTGGCTGCCGGGATCACGTCGGTGCAGGTGCGCGTCGCGACGATCGACGACCCGGTGGCCGACAGCGGCGAGACCTTCACGCTGACCGCCACCGTCACCGCGGGGCTCACCGGCAACGCGAGTGCGAGCGGCACCGCCACCCTCACCGACGAAGCCGCGCCCGACGCGACCACGGTATCGCTGAGCGCGACAGCCGGCGTCGCTGAAGGCGGCAGCATCGTCTACACAGCGACCCTCGATCACGCGGCCGTGACGCCGGTGACCGTGACGCTCGACAACGGCGCGAGCATCGTCATCGGCGCCGGCGCAACGTCGGGCAGCGTCAGCGTCGCCGCGCCCGGCGACGACGTGCTGATCGATGCCGGCAACGTGTCGGCGCACATCAGCAACGCCAGCGGCGGCGGCTTCGAGAGCCTGGCGGTCGATGCCACACCGGCGATCACGGCGGTCAGCGACACGATCGACACCACCACCGTGAGCCTCACCGCGACGCCGGTGGTGGCCGAGGGCGGCACGATCGTCTACACCGCATCGCTCACCAGCGCCGCCCAGACGCCGGTGACCGTGAACCTGTCCAACGGCGCGACGATCACGATCGGCGCCGGCGCGAGCACGGGCAGCGTGACGCTGGCCGCGCCCGCCGATGACGCGATCGTCGATGCCGGCACGGTGTCGGTCGCGATCAGCAACGCCAGCGGTGGCAACTTCGAGAGCCTGGCGGTCGACCCCGCGCCCGCCACCACCAGCGTCACCGACACGATCGACACCGCCACGGTGTCGCTGGGCGCGAGTCCGAGCGTCGCCGAGGGCGGCACGATCGTCTACACCGCGTCGCTCACCGGCCCGGCCGACACCGCGGTGACGGTCAACCTGTCCAACGGCGCGACGATCGTCATCGCCGCCGGTGCGAGCAGCGGCGCCGTCGGCGTGGCGGCACCTGCAGACGATGTCTACGTCGACGCCGGCAGCGTGTCGGCAACGATCGTCAGCGCCAGCGGCGGCAACTTCGAGAACCTGGCGGTCAACCCCGCGGCCGCGGTCACCACCGTCACCGACACGACCGACGCGACGACCGTGTCGCTCACGGCCAGCCCCAGCGTGGCCGAAGGCGGCTTCGTCGTCTACAGCGCGTCGCTAACCGCGCCAGCGCAGTCGCCGGTGACGGTGACGCTGCAAAGCGGCGCCACGATCACGATCGCCGCAGGCGCAAGCAGCGGCAGCGTCAGCGTGCCGGCACCCGGCGACAACGTGTACGCCGATGCCGGCTCGGTCAGCGAGCGCATTGCCACCGCCACCGGCGGCGGCTTCGAACAGCTCGCGGTCGACGCGACACCGGCTGTCACCGCGGTCAGCGACACGATCGATGCCACCACGGTGTCGCTCAACGCGACACCGAGCGTTGCCGAGGGCGGCACCATCGTCTACACGGCCACGTTGACCAGCGTCGCACTGACGCCGGTGAGCTTGCAACTCGCCAATGGCGCCAGCATCGTGATCGCCGCCGGCGCCAGCAGCGGCAGCGTCAACGTCGCAGCACCGGGCGACGACGTGTACGTGGATGCTGGCAACGTCTCGACCACGATCGCCAGCGCGAGCGGCGGCAGCTTCGAAAGCCTGGTGGTCGATCCGGCGCCGGCCGTCACCGCAGTCGCCGACACGCTCGACACGACGACCGTGTCGCTCACCGCCAGCCCGAGCGTGGCCGAGGGCGGCGTCATCGTCTACACCGCGACGCTGGGCGCGCCGGCGCAGTCGGCCGTGACGGTGACGCTCGACAACGGCGTGCTGATCCACATCGCGGCCAACACCAGCGTCGGCACCGTGAGCGTGGCGGCGCCCGGCGACGACGTGATCATCGACGCCGGCACGGTGAGCGCGTCGATCAGCACGGCCACCGGCGGCGGCTTCGAGCAGCTCGCAATCAATGCTGCCCCGGCTTCGACGGCGATCACCGACACGCTCGACACCACCACGGTGTCGCTGAGCGCGTCGCCGGCGGTGGCCGAAGGCGGCGCGATCGTCTACACGGCCTCGCTCAGCGCGCCGGCCGACAGCGCGATGACGGTGGCGCTGTCCAACGGCGCGACGATCGCCATCGCCGCCGGCGCCAACAGCGGCTCGGTCAGCGTGGCGGCGCCAGGTGAAGATGTCTATGCCGATGCCGGCACGGTGGCGGCCACGATCGCCAGCGTGAGCGGCGGCAACTTCGAACAGCTGGCGATCGATGCAACGCCAGCGGTCACTGCGGTCAGCGACACGATCGACACCACCACCGTGAGCCTGAGCGCGACGCCTGCGATCGCCGAAGGCGGCACGATCATCTACACCGCGACGCTGACCAGCGCCGCGCTGTCGCCGCTGACGGTGCAGCTGGCCAATGGCGCGACGATCACGATCGGCGCCGGCGCCAACAGCGGCAGCACCGCGGTCGCGGCACCGGGCGACGACGTCTACGTCGACGCCGGCAGCATCGCCACCACGGTCGTCAGCGCCAGCGGCGGTGGTTTCGAGAGCCTGGCGATCAACCCCGGCGCAGCGACCACGACGGTCAGCGACACGATCGACCTCACCACGGTGTCGATCAGCGGCGCTGCAAGCGTCGTCGAAGGCGCGAGCGCCAGCTACACGGTGTCGCTGACGAGCCCCGCGTTGAGTGCGGTCACCATCACGCTCTCGTTCACGGGCACGGCCGCCGACGGCAGCGACTACAGCGGCGTCACGACGCTCACGATCCCGGCGAGCGCGAGCAGCGCCAGCGTCAACATCGCAACGCTCGACGACGCGCTGTTCGAAGGTGCCGAGAGCTTCACCGTGTCGCTGGTGTCGGCCACCGGCGGCGGCTTCGAACAGCTCGCGATCAGCGGCAGCGCCGGCAGCGTGACCACCGCGCTGCTCGACAACGACGCGGTGCCTTCGATCGCGGTATCGGACAGCGCGGTCACCGAAGGCAGCTTCGCGCTCTTCACGGTGAGCCTGTCGGGCGCGAGCGCGACGTCCACCACGTTCAACCCGGTGCTGGCCGGCGGCAGCGCGACCGTCGGTGTCGACACCGCGAACACGGTCGAGTTCTTCGACGGCAGCAGTTGGCAGCCGGTGGGCGGCGCCGGCGTCACGATTCCCGCCGGCAGCACGACGGTGCAGTTGCGCGTGGCCACGCTCGACGACGCGATCGCCGACAGCGGCGAGACGTTCACGTTGACCGCGCAGGTGACGGCCGGCAGCACCAGCAACGTGGTGGCCACCGGCACCGCGACGCTGAGTGACGAAGCGCTGCCCGACAGCGTGCTGGTCAGCCTGGCCGGGCCTGCGGCCGTGGTCGAGGGCGCTGGGGCCGGCGCCTACACGGTGAGTCTGTCGCAGGCCGCATTGACCCCGGTGACCGTGCAGCTGCAGTACAGCGGCAGCGCGGGGGACGGCGTGGACTACACCGGCGTCGTCAGCGTCACGATCCCGGTGGGCACGAGCAGTGTCGCCTTCACGCTGCCGACGATCGACGACGTGATCGCCGATTCCGGCGAGACGATCGTCGTCTCGCTGGGCGCGATCAGCGGCGGCGGCTTCGAAGCAATCGCCGCCAACCCGGGCAGCGACAGCGTCACCACGACGATCAGCGACGAAGCGGTGGCCGACGTGGCGACGCTGTCGCTCGCCGCCAGCGCATCGGTGGCCGAAGGCGGCAGCATCGTCTACACCGCCACGCTCGACCACCCGGCCGACACGCCGGTGACGGTGACCCTGTCCAACGGCGCCACCCTCACGATTGCCGCGGGTGCCAGCGCGGGCAGCGTGAACGTCGCGACACCCGGCGATGACGTCTACCTCGATGCCGGCAGCGTGTCGGCCACGATCAGCAGCGCGAGCGGAGGCAACTTCGAAGCGCTGGTGGTCGACCCGAGCGCCGCGGTGACCACCGTCACCGACACGATCGATGCCACCACCGTTAGCCTGGCTGCGACGCCGAGCATCGCCGAGGGCGGCACCATCGTCTACACCGCGAGCCTGACGCACCCGGCCGGCAGCGCGATGACGGTCACGCTGTCCAACGGCGCGGTGATCGCGATCGCGGCCGGGGCCTCGTCCGGCAGCGTCGGCGTCGCCGCGCCAAGCGACGACGCGTACCTCGATGCCGGCAGCGTCGCCGCGACGATCGCTTCGACCAGCGGCGGCAACTTCGAACTGGTCGCGATCGACGGCACACCGGCGGCCACGACGGTCAGCGACACCGTCGACACCACCACGGTTTCACTGACCGCAACGCCGAGCGCTGCCGAAGGTGGCAGCATCGTCTACACCGCGTCGCTGACGCAGGTGGCGCAGACGCCTGTGATCGTGACGCTGTCCAATGGGGCGAGCATCACGATCGCAACCGGCATGAGCGCCGGCACGGTCAGCGTCGCGGCCCCGGGCGACGACGTCTACGTCGACGCTGGCAACGTGTCGGCCACGATCAGCAGCGCCACCGGCGGCAACTTCGAACAGCTCGCGATCAACCCGGCGCCTGCCACCACTGCGATCACCGACACGCTCAACACGACGACGGTAAGCCTCACGGCGACGCCGAGCGTCGCCGAGGGCGGCACGATCGTCTACACCGCGTCGCTGACGCAGGTCGCACAAACGCCGGTGATCGTGACGCTGTCCAACGGCGCCATCCTCACGATCGCCGCAGGTGCCAGCGCGGGCAGTGTGAACATCGCGGCGCCCGGCGACGACGTCTATGTCGACGCTGGCAGCGTGTCGGCCACGATCAGCAGCGCGTCGGGCGGCAACTTCGAGCAGCTGGCGATCAACCCAGCCGCCGCCACTACCGCTGTGAGCGACACGCTCGACGTGAGCACCGTGAGCCTGAGCGCGACCCCGGCCGTCGCCGAAGGCGGCTTCATCGTCTATACCGCGTCGTTGACCGCCGCCGCGCAGTCACCGGTCACGGTGCAGCTGTCCAACGGCGCGACCATCACGATCGCTGGGGGCGCGAGCACCGGCAGCGTGAGCGTCGCCGCGCCGGGCGACGACGTGTACGCCGATGGCGGCACCGTGTCGGCGACGATCACCAGCGCCAGCGGCGGCGGCTTCGAGACCCTGCAGGTCGGCGGCACGGCGGCGACCACCGCGATCACCGACACGATCGACACCACCACGGTGTCGCTGAGCGCCAGCCCGAGCGTCGCCGAGGGCGGCAGCATCGTTTACACCGCCACCCTCACCGCGCCGGCCGAGACCGCGGTGACGGTGCACCTCGCCAACGGCGCGACCATCACGATCGCAGCCGGTGCCAGCGCGGGCAGCGTGAGCCTCATCGCGCCGAGCGACGACGTGTACCTCGATGCCGGCAGCGTCTCGACCACCATCGCGAGCGCAGCGGGCGGCAATTTCGAAAGCCTGGTGGTGAATCCGTCGCCCGCGACGACCGCGATCACCGACACGGTGGACGTGTCCACCGTCAGCCTCAGCGCATCGCCCAGCGTGGCCGAAGGCGGCTCCATCGTCTACACCGCGTCGCTGAGCAGCGCAGCGCAGTCACCGGTGACCGTCACGTTGTCGAACGGCGCCAGCATCACGATCGCCACCGGCGCCAGCGTGGGCAGCGTGAGCGTCGCGGCACCCCGCGACGACGTCTACCTCGACGCCGGCAGCGTGTCGGCGACGATCAGCAGCGCCACCGGCGGCAACTTCGAGCAGCTGGCGATCAATCCGGCTGCGGCGACGTCGGCGATCAGCGACACGATCGATGCCACCACCGTGAGCCTGATCGGCGGCGCGTCGGTCATCGAAGGGGCCAACGCCTCGTACACCGTGAGTCTCACCAGCCCGGCACTCAGCGCGGTGACGGTGACGCTCGC